>Ga0315912_10000726_pt1 | contig 50865 bp, 43 predicted proteins | sample VfabasoilMG_FD_204469 | JGI IMG/M metagenome (GOLD analysis project Ga0315912, IMG submission 204469) | Garden soil microbial communities collected in Santa Monica, California, United States - V. faba soil | ecosystem: Environmental > Terrestrial > Soil > Garden | place: USA: California... | reverse complement strand
CGCTGGCTACAGATCCGTCTCTGAAGCAGCGCTCCGCTGGAGCACCGATCACTCGACGGCTCCTATCCTACTTCAGCTGGTTTCCGACCTCAGCGAAGTTCTTCACCCGTCTCTTCGCGCTCGACAAGGACGGCTTTCGCCGTCGGCGCATGGTGAGGCTTTCGACGGGAAGCGGGGCGCCCATCGGCTACGCGGACTTGGCTGCGCCCACAAAACTGTTCGCGCTCACCGCTTCCCTGCTTGTGAACCAGGCTGAGGTTGCGCGCCCTAGGCGCGCACGGCCTCGGCTGTCGATTCCTCCCGGCGCCGAGGTTCGAAGGTCGTCCCGTCGCGCCACATCGCGTACAGGATCCCCGCGAGCCTCCGCGCCAGTGCCACGATCGCCGTCTTCATTCCACGTCGCAGCGCGATCCGCTGAGCCCACGCCCGAAGTTCTGCCGTACTCTCCTTGCGAGAGAGCAATACGGACCATCCGGCTTCGACCAACAGGTACCGGAGCCGACTATTCCCCGCCTTCGTGATGCGTCCCTTCCGTTGCTTCTCGCCTGAGCTGCGCTCACTCGGCACCAGTCCCAGGTAGCTCTCGAGTTCATGCGCTCCCGCGAACCGGTCGATGGTGTCGATCGTCGCGACGAACGCCGTGGCCGTGATCGGTCCGACGCCCGGCACCGTGCAGAGGCGTTGGACGATGGGGTTGTCGCGGACGATGTCCGCGATCCGTCGGTCCGCCTCCTTGATCTCGCCCTGGAGCACGGCGAGGAGTCGTAACAGGGGTTGTAGTCGGGCCCGGAGCCCATCATCGGTCTCGACCTCCGCAACCCTGCTCAGGAAGTGGTCCGCATTGCCGCTGCGCACGCGCAGGCCCTCGCGCCGCAGGAGTGCGCCCGTGAGCGCGATGTACTTGGTCCGCGTGCGCACGATGCACTCCCGGATCGCGAGTTCGGCGCGCACCTGGCGCTGGCGCTCGCTCGTCCGATGAGCGTGCCGGTAGGCACCCAGCCGGCAGGCATCGGCCAGGGTCACGGCATCACGACGGTCGGTCTTCACCCGCCGGCTACGAGTGGCGTACATGGCGGCGAAGTTCGGGTCGGCGACCACCACTTCATGCCCGAGGGACTCCAGGCAGCGCGCTACCCACTCGGCCTCGGCCATCGCCTCGATCAGGATCCGGGAGCGTGGTCGCCCTCCGAACACTGCGGCGAAGCGCTCCCGGTCGGTTCGGACCCGGGTCTCGATGACTTCTCCGTCCTCGGTCTCGATGCAGATCTGACTTTCGCGCTTGTGCACGTCGATGCCAACATGGTCCACGGCTGGCCTCCTTCTTTGCGGCTCAAGACCGCGTCACTGGTTTGTGGCGCCCGTAAGGGCTACCACGCTCCAGCGGAGGCCAGCTGCTTCATCTCATCGGCTACAGAATGGTCTCGAACGGACACATCAGGCCTCACCAGTGGAGAAGGAACCCGAGTCCCCCAAGCAGTAGCGCCCCCCACCCGATCAGGTTCACGGCAGACACCCAACCCGGAACCAGCCCGGTACCCGCAGTGTGTTCGAGAAGTTCAGTCGGAAGCCCAGTTCGATTGAACGCCTGCTTCGTCATGACCGCAGAGATCGCGATGCAAGCGATACCGATGATTACAAGGAGCAGCGGCACGAAAACCTCCCAGTTGCGTATCTTTGGCGAGGCTGCGAGCACTCCTGCGGCCGACAAGTTAGACAGCCATCTCCAACCGCTCGACCTCCTGCTACACCATGACATCGCTGAGCTTCGCGTACCGCTGCGTCGTCACGATGGACGAGTGGCCGAGCATCTGCTGCAGCGCCGCGAGGTTTCCACCTGAGGTAGTTCGGTAATTCTCCGACAGTGGCGCCCGGGACGGCGCCTTGGAAGCAGAAGAGCGGCCACCCGGCCCTCCGATTAGCATGGGAATCGCCAAACGCCCATCCATCGGAGGAGGATCCAGATGACCGCCCTGCCGCAGAGTACCCGAAGGAAGTTGTCGTTGCTCAAGCTCGCCGAGGAGCTCGGGAACGTGTCCAAGGCCTGCCAGATCATGGGCTACCACCGCGACTCGTTCTACGAGATCAAGCGCGCGTTCCAGGTGGGCGGCGTGCACGCGCTGGTCGAGCAGAAGCGCGGTCCGCGTGGTCCGCACCCGAACCGCGTCTCGCCGGAGATCGAGGCCGAGATCCTGCAATACGCGCTCGAGCATCCGACCTGGGGCCAACAGCGCATCGCGAACGAACTGCGCTTGAAGGGCCTGGAGGTCGGCCCGAGCGGCGTGCGCGGGGTGTGGCTTCGGCACGAGATCGAGACCCGTCACAAGCGACTGCTGCGGCTCGAGACGGTGATGCAGGGCGAGACGATCGTGCTGAGCGAAGAGCAGATGCAGCTGCTCGAGCGACACAGCGTCGACTTCCGCTGCCGGCATGTGGAGTCGAGTCGGCCCGGCGAGCTCTTGAACCAGGACACGTTCTACTGGGGCAGCCTCAAGGGCGTGGGCAAGGTGTATGTCCAAGTCGTGGTGGACGTGTTCTGCTCGCTCGCCTTCGCCAAGGTCTACACGTCGAAGATGCCGATCACCGCGTGCGACCTGCTCTACGACCGCGTACTGCCGTCCTACGAGGCACTTGGCGTCGAGGTCGGGGCCATCCTGACGGACAACGGACGCGAGTTCTGTGGGCGTGCAGACAACCACCCCTACGAACTGCTCCTGGCGATGGACAGCATCGAACACCGCACGACGAAGATCCGCAGTCCGCGCACGAACGGCTTCGTCGAGCGCATGAACCGCACGCTCCTCGACGAGTGCTTCAGGGTCGCCGGGCGCACCACGTGGTACCTGGAACCGGAGGAGATCCAGCGCGACCTGGATCGGTTCCTCGAGTACTACAACCTCGAGCGAAGCCACCAGGGCTACCGGCTCAAGGGCCGCACGCCGGCGCAAGCGCTTCGCGAAGCGCTCGGCATCGCAGAACTGCCGGCGATCGTGCCGGCCGAGGAGGACGCTACGAAGCCTGCTGCGTGAGCCTCAGCGGAGGGCCGGGTGTCGGGGAGTTACCACGCTTGAACATTCCACCGCGTTCCAGCCAACGACACGCGAACGTATGCCGCAACTGGTGAGCGCGAAACGTAACGACGCCTGAATGCCGCCGCACCATCTTCGCAAAGCCCCATGGATTGATGATCAAGCTTGCGACACGCTTCGTCGAAATCCTTGCCCAGAGAAGTCCAGCAGTCCTTCCCGTTCGCCCAACGGCGCGTGCGATACCCGCGCCCTTTCATCAGTAGCATCCCCCTCGGAAGCTTCGGCATCAGATCTCATTCCGCTGAGCCAGCCACCGAAGGACGGCGCCAAGGCGGAATTACTGAAGCCAAGCCTCTAGAGGCCATCACCGACCGCATTCACGAAGCCCTCGGCGCTCACGCGATTCGTCGCCTCCGCGAGCCACAGTCTGACCATTCGGCCAACCACAGCCTCATGGCTTCCGCCGCACGTCCTTACGAGTCCCTCGATCCAATCGTGCCCATCCAAACCTTCGAGGCCGGACAACGCCTGATTCAAGTCGGCGTCACTTACTCCAAATGGCTCGCCGAATCCGGATGAGTTCCCGACTACAACACTTCTAAGCGCATCCTCGTTCGTAGGTAACATCGGAATAAACGCGTGTGGATGCACCATTTCTTCGACGCTGCCTTCACAGTCCTTGTCATAGGCTCCCACCACGCTCATGGAACGAAGCCCTAACGACAGATTCGCCCTGATCCGTGACCTATCGCCTGCAGCGATGACCTCCACGGCATCACGTATCTCCACATCCAGCGACTCGAGCAATGCCTCAACCACATGCTGAGCTAGCCTATCCTCCACAAACACAAGCCTCCGCTTCGGGGCATTCAAGCCAGCGTCTCTTTGCAACTGCCTCTGATTCGGCCTCGCCACCACAGATGATCGACCGCCCCGACGGTACATCGCTCGCACGTGGCCCTTTGGGATTCGCTCAACAATCTGCGGCGAGTGCGTGCTTACTATTGTCCACAGCCTCCTTTTTCCCACTATCTTGGCAAAAACGTCCATCATCCGACCCTGAGAACGAGGCGACACACCCATCTCCGGTTCCTCGACTAGCACGATTCCGCTATCAATCCGCGCAAGCTGCCACAACATGGTTTGAATCGCGAGCTCTCCCATGCCCATGGCTTCGGCACCATATCGCACGCCATCGCTTTCAATCTCAAAATATGGCAGCCCTTCGAGTCCCGGCCACTCCTCCAGTTCATATACTGCATGGCTGTGATACTCCCGGCCAACCGCATAGGACACGTCCGACAATTCCTCGGCACTTGCGACGTGAGGGCTATAGCCTGCTTTGAACTCGGCGAAGCCAGGCTTGTCCTGAATCGCACGGAGAATCTGCGCACTCGCCGCCAAAGGGCTCACCCAGGTGACGGGGACGATCCCCAAGCTTGCCGGATCAGGAGCCCCGTCGCTTTGAAACCGTACCGAGTGCGAGGTGACCTGCCCGTTCTGCATCACCCTGAGATCGACAATCGCACCACTTCGACGGACTCTAGCCACCCCAAGCCCAGCTTCTTGGGACCCCGCCAACGCCCCGAAGATAAGAGCCATTACCGTGCTCTTTCCCGACCCATTCGCACCGCACAACGCCGTCAGCGGACCGCTGAAGTCAATCTCAACTTCGGCGCTCAAGGCGGCGACATCGCGTAGGGTGACGTGCTCCAGCCTTGCCGGGCAATCGCGCTCATAGAGTCTTCGCCAGTGGTCCGCGGCCTCTGCGCTCCTCACAGATTCTGACCCCACCGCAGCGACATCAGACGTCGAATCCACAATTCGCCTATGAAGCCGTAGGCGGCGGGGCCGCCATGCTCGACGCCTCCCTCCGGATCCACGTTCACGCCCTCGAGGCTTCGCTCCAACAAAGTGAATGGCCTAACGCCGTGGGCGCGCCCCCCTCCCACCGCCACATAGATGAAAGCCCAGAGCACAGCATCACGAACCACAACTGAAGTTACATCTGCGACTCGAGAGGACGCGCGATCGTCAAACATCGAATGCAGCATCGATCGAAATGCAGGGTCGGCAAGCCAGTCCCCGGAGACTTGTGCCACCGGTAGGCTCTCCGCTCCGTACTCGGGCGTCCTCAAGAGCTCGCTCATTACCGCGTCAAGTGGGACGCGAGTCATTCCCCTCAACTCGCCGTAGGCCCGCGAGGCAAGCACGCAAAGCCACGAATAAAGGCTTGCCTTATTAAACGGAGGTGCCACGAACCGCCCGCGAACTGCGCTACTCAGTTCCCGAAGAGCCTCTTTGCAGCGGTCCGTTACGTCCAACGCAAACGGTTGAGCTAAGCGATAACGATTTGCCAGAGCATCCGCCGTCACCTTCTTTGTCAGACTGCCGACCTCCAAACTCCAGCACACTCGCGCAAACACATCGTCATAAGACATCCTCGCATTTGAGAATCCGAACACGCGTTCATTGATACCGGAGTCCTCACAAAACTTTACGAGCTCACGAATTTGCTCGCGAGCCGGCCCGAAATAGGCGTTGCGCTGCTCCGCGGTTGTCAGATAGGTCGGCTGATTGAGCCGATAGAACAGCTCGCCAGGCTCGTCTGGCGTATAGTCCGAAACTATGAGAATGCGTAGGGTGAACCGATGCACCTTGCGCTTCCACTCCAACGGAAGCTCTGCAAAGTGGAGTCCATCAAGCGCTCGAATGCCGATAGCTTCTGGTTTCACCTTCCCATTGACGGAGAACTTCCCGTTAACAAAGTCGCGTATCGCCACAAGGCGCTGCTGCCCATCCAACACCTCATGAAGCCCGGTATCAGGCGACTCAATCACATGAATGGGAGGTATGTGCCAGCCGCGCAGTATCGTGTCGATAAGGCGCTGTTGCTTTGGAAGCGGCCACACTTCATTGCGTTGAAAGTCTGGCTGGAGGTCGAGATCCTTGTCTCTAATGCGCGTGGCGATGGTCTCGACGTCCGGGTCCCATGTTTGGAACTTCATCCGGCCCTCATTAGGTGATCATCACCAAGAGTGCGTTCCCTCTTGGCTACAGATCCGTCTCTGAAGCAGCGCTCCGCTGGAGCACCGATCACTCGACGGCTCCTATCCTACTTCAGTTGGTTTCCGACCTCAGCGAAGTTCTTCACCCGTCTCTTCGCGCTCGACAAGGACGGCTTTCGCCGTCGGCGCATGGTGAGGCTTTCGACGGGAAGCGGGGCGCCCATCGGCTACGCGGACTTGGCTGCGCCCACAAAACTGTTCGCGCTCACCGCTTCCCTGCTTGTGAACCAGGCTGAGGTTGCGCGCCCTAGGCGCGCACGGCCTCGGCTGTCGATTCCTCCCGGCGCCGAGGTTCGAAGGTCGTCCCGTCGCGCCACATCGCGTACAGGATCCCCGCGAGCCTCCGCGCCAGTGCCACGATCGCCGTCTTCATTCCACGTCGCAGCGCGATCCGCTGAGCCCACGCCCGAAGTTCTGCCGTACTCTCCTTGCGAGAGAGCAATACGGACCATCCGGCTTCGACCAACAGGTACCGGAGCCGACTATTCCCCGCCTTCGTGATGCGTCCCTTCCGTTGCTTCTCGCCTGAGCTGCGCTCACTCGGCACCAGTCCCAGGTAGCTCTCGAGTTCATGCGCTCCCGCGAACCGGTCGATGGTGTCGATCGTCGCGACGAACGCCGTGGCCGTGATCGGTCCGACGCCCGGCACCGTGCAGAGGCGTTGGACGATGGGGTTGTCGCGGACGATGTCCGCGATCCGTCGGTCCGCCTCCTTGATCTCGCCCTGGAGCACGGCGAGGAGTCGTAACAGGGGTTGTAGTCGGGCCCGGAGCCCATCATCGGTCTCGACCTCCGCAACCCTGCTCAGGAAGTGGTCCGCATTGCCGCTGCGCACGCGCAGGCCCTCGCGCCGCAGGAGTGCGCCCGTGAGCGCGATGTACTTGGTCCGCGTGCGCACGATGCACTCCCGGATCGCGAGTTCGGCGCGCACCTGGCGCTGGCGCTCGCTCGTCCGATGAGCGTGCCGGTAGGCACCCAGCCGGCAGGCATCGGCCAGGGTCACGGCATCACGACGGTCGGTCTTCACCCGCCGGCTACGAGTGGCGTACATGGCGGCGAAGTTCGGGTCGGCGACCACCACTTCATGCCCGAGGGACTCCAGGCAGCGCGCTACCCACTCGGCCTCGGCCATCGCCTCGATCAGGATCCGGGAGCGTGGTCGCCCTCCGAACACTGCGGCGAAGCGCTCCCGGTCGGTTCGGACCCGGGTCTCGATGACTTCTCCGTCCTCGGTCTCGATGCAGATCTGACTTTCGCGCTTGTGCACGTCGATGCCAACATGGTCCACGGCTGGCCTCCTTCTTTGCGGCTCAAGACCGCGTCACTGGTTTGTGGCGCCCGTAAGGGCTACCACGCTCCAGCGGAGGCCAGCTGCTTCATCTCATCGGCTACAGCATCCCCACTCCAACCCACTCCCAACGACTCCCAACGTCGACCATAGCAAAGGGCCAGAGGGGTTCCTAGGCCCCACTGGCCCTTGCGATTAGCGCTTGGCGACGCCCTAACTCGTAGCAGCTCGGAAGTGTGCGATTTGTATTCGTTCGTGATTTCGAGACCGCGCGACTTAGCGGCGTCGCCCAACTTCTCGCGAGGGGGTCAGCAGAGTTGCAATCCAATCGGCATCTAGTCTCAGGTGAACGATGCGTACTCTTGAGTTCCGCACCAGTATCGCCTGCAGGACTCCAAGTCGTTCAGCTTTCAACTGAACCGCCCTCTCCGCGCTCAGGGAGCCTCCCTGAGCATATAGCCTAAACAGCTCATCGGGCAGGTCAAACGAGAATAAGTTTTCGGTCGATCCTGTTCGCCTCACAAACCAGCTTGCTTCGTCTCGGTAGAACCGCACACTCTCATCGTCGGCGAGTTCCTCAAGCACCGACGGTTCACGTGGAACGAGAAAGATCGGGAACTGACGGTCCGCCACTGCGATCAGACCATGCCTCACGCGCTGGACTGCCGCAGCCAACTCCGAGAGCTCGCTCGCCGCCTCGACCACAAGACCTTGGCGCAAGGTGGCCCTGACCCTTTGCCGAAACTCTCTCAATGAAGCGACAGGTTGGACCTCGCCGCCACCCTGAGTACCGGTCGAGTAGTAATTCCGAACGCCTTCGATCGCGCTAACCACCGGACTGAAAAACGCCGAGCCTTCCAGCGGAAGGAGGTAGACGTCTTGGGCGAATGCGTACTCCTGCGCACCCTTCGAGAAGCTCGACGTCGCGAATATTGCATACCTGTAGTGATATCTTCTTGTCCCTGGCGCTCCCTCAGCGGGCGGACGCCAGAACTCGGACGCATCCTTCAGGGTTCCTACGGCATTCCTAACTACTGGTAACTGGACCTTGCGTCGGCTTCTGTAGGCCTTTGCCTCAATCAAGAGCCGCGCGGGATTCGAGAACGGGTATCCAACTTGTGGGTCCGCAACCACGTCTACCTGATGATCTGTCCCGCGCCCGCGGATTGTCACTGGGGGCTTGTGCGGATTGAGGCTCGCGTCGTTGGCTAGGTCTTCGACGGGCAGAAAGCCTGCCACCTGAATCAGGGCCAGAATTGCCTCTTCGAGGAGCAGGCCCGCAATCTGGTCTGGACTCGCTGCCAACGGCGGCCTCCATTCTCTGAAAAGAGCGCAATGTTGCCGCCACTTTACGGCGTTTTCGAAACAACCCTATGGAGCCCATCCGCCGACCCTTGGGTTGATGATGTGCCCCTCCTCAAGACTGCCGAACACTTCGTTTCGCTCATAGCTCCAGGTCCAGAAGTACGCAGCCATGTAGGCACAGAACACCGCATCCAGCGTGTCCTCATGGGCCTTTAGCTCCCTACCGTTCATACCCTCGAGCGGTGTTGCCAGCAGTTCTTGTAGCGGCTCGGTGCGGGTCAGGGCCGGGGCGCCTTCGGGAAGGTGCCGGCCCAGTTCACCACCCAACTCCGAAAGCCCGGCGCGCCGGTGCTCAAGCCGCCCCTTCTTGTACTTGACGATGCGGGCTCGCCCAAATAGGACCACCTGGGCGGGATGAGGGTAGACCTCAAAGAACCACTTGCCCGACTTGGTTGGAGATTGATCTGTCGGACACTGTTCGAACCCGCGTCGAATGAGACCTGCCGCAAGTTGAACTCCTCTGGCATCCGGGAAACGATCTAGGTTCGTGGAGTGTGCGGTCGCAGCCGCTCGCCAAAAACGCCGCCCAATGTCTCTTTCACACGCACGCTGCCCATGCTGATTCCTGATGACGAGTGGCGCGTCCACCGCGACTACGGTGTCACCTGTCGAATAGTGATCCACGAAAGCTTCGATTTCGCTGAGACTCTCCAACGCAGATGTAACGGTCACAAGTGCCACGGCACCGCTGTCGCCCCGAAGCACGGCGCCGCCGCTGCTCCGGTTGAGTCTCGACCACGCTAGATCGATGCCGATGAATGTGGGCATATGCACGCGCACGCTGAGATTGTTGGGCACTGGCCCACAAGGCCAGCAGTTCAGGAATACCCGATTGCAACATCCGTTGGCGGGAGCTCCACGTGTAACAAGTTGTTGCCGTTGGCGCATCGCTGCGGTGGCCGCTGGTTGACGCTCATCGAGCTCCCATCACGTTGACAGGTCCGTCGGAATCGATTCCGGCGAGGGCGAACAGCGGGTCATTCCAGCCGCAGTTTCTCCTCGAGGGTCAGCGGTCGCTGAATCTTCGAAAGGTCGCGCAACGGTCTCGTCACTGAATCGGCGATCTGTTGGTTGTCGAACGATCCGTGGAGCCGGCGATAGACCGTCTGCAGCTGCGGCAAGCGCTCCCAACGGACCGGGGGCGACTGGTCGGTTGCCTCGAGCTTCTGCCAGTCGTCCGCAGTGATCACTCGGATGTGGTCCTGATGAAACCCGCGACCATTGGGAGCGCCCGCAACCATCACGACAGTCTCTGTCTGCGGCCAGCACAGCCGACGACGGGCCATCTCACTCACCAGCGATTTCAATGCAACGTCCGAAACTTCCCGCCTGAACTTCACTTCGGTGAGATGCACATCCCCCAAATCCGGATCAATAACGAGGAAGTCTGGCAAGAATCGAAGTCCCTCCGGAAGGTTACCGTAAATCGGGGATTCTCCGTTCTCCCGGACCTCCGGGATCAACTCTTCTACACCAAGGCGCCGAACTCGATACCCAACGCGCTCGAGCACTGACTGAAGAATGGCCTGTGTGACCTGCCCCTTGAGCAAGTCGTCGAAATTCCAACTCATGCTGTCGCCTCCGTATGGCTGAATCACGTTCCAATCTGCTGGTCCTGCACAGCCGCCCCTTGCCGACGATTGCGGGTAACCAAGCCGAAACCGTTGACATAGGGAGTGTCCGAAGGTGTTGCTGGCTGCGCGCTGCTGCGCGTGGTGCGACAGGACCACTCCCCTACAGCCACAGATCAAACCCAAATCTGAACCCCACCGTCGCCAGCTTCGGCCGCTCGAACGGCCCGCCGGCCTTGAGGTAGTCGTATCGCACCTCGAAGCGCAGGGCGCCACGATCCTCGTGCACGACATGACGCACCCCGAGTCCTGCTCCCAGGCTCGGCGAGATGCCGCTACGTTCCTCACCGCCTTCGTTCACGAACCCGGCCCACACGTTGGCGAGCGGGTTCCAGGCGGCCTCTCGCATGAAGACGTGCTGATAGCCGAACGATCCGATGGCGATGGTCACGAGCGAGCCGGCCTCATCGATCATCAGCATGCCTCCCTCGAAGCATGCCTCGCGCGTGTGTCGCGCGTCTCCAAAGCCGAGTCGCAGGCCGGGCTGGTAGCTCAGCGCGCTCGAAGGCATTGCGAGCACCGTGGTCGTGTAGCTCCCCTCGCCGCTCTGTATCGCCATCCAGCCCAGCTGGGCTCCCAAGCTCCAACTGCCCGCGCGGGCCGGCGTGCTCGCGACAAGGCTCAGCAGCGCGACGATGGCGAGAACAGCTCTGGACACGGTCCGACCTCCTGTTCAATCCTGATGTGCTCCATCTCCGGGCACGGGCCCGGACTGATGCACGGGACCGTACTGGAATACGGGGAGATGAATCGAGCCACAAAGACGCTAATCGCCCTGGGCTTGCTGGCCGCCGCCCTGCCTTCCTGCAGCCAGCTCCCGACCAATCCCAACGACAGCCCCTGGCGTCTGCTACAAGGCCACGTCGAGCCGCTGTCGTTCGCGGCGTTCCGCGAGGGCCGCGCGTGCTGGGTCTACCTGCCGCCGGGGTACGGCCAATCGGACAAGCGATACCCGGTTCTCTACGTGAACGACGGCGACCGCGTCCTGACCAGCGACGTGAAGGCGAACCGCATCGCCGAGGACTTGATCCGCTCGGGAGCGATCGAGCCGTTCATCATGGTCGCGATCTCGGTGCCGGATTCGATGCGGTTCTGGGACTACGCGCCGTGGTCAGACTTCTATCGCGGAGAACTGCTCGGGGGCGGTGGCGACGCGTTCGTTCGCGCACTCCGCGACACGTTGAAACCCGAGATCGATCGTCGCTTCCGCACACTTCCCGATCGAGCGAATACCGCGATCGCGGGCTACTCGCTCGGCGGGCTCATCTCCGCCTACGCAGGCTTCGCCTGCGACAGCACGTTCGGGATGGTGGCAGCCTGCTCCCCTACCTATTCATGGGGTTTCGGGCAATCCGTCTACGATATTCCGATGAGCCGCAATCGAGACCGACTGCCGGTCCGCTACTACCAGGACAGCGGCTACCCGCGCGACAACTACATCGGCGACATGGAACGACTGCTCGTGAGCAAGGGGTTCAGGAACGGCATGGACCTGATGTCGGTCACCGTGGAGGGCGCCGAGCACTCGATTCCCGCATGGGAGCGCCGCTTCCCGGGGATGCTGCGATTCCTGTTCGGAAGGAAGTCCGCGCCAGCGAAGTAGACACATCCTCCGGCGCTGCACGCGCAACGATGAAATAGCGTGAGGGCGAACCGAACACCCCCTCGGTTCGCCCTCGATGCACGCTCGAACCAGGCGTGCATTGCTTACTTGCGGCTTGCGGATGCTCGGCCTACCGGTAGATCGACTTGACCATGCCCCACGTGGACTTGGACGTGGGCGTTCCAGCGTCGTTGAGCCCGACGATGGCGTTCGTATCCAAGCTCACGGCACCACTCTGCGCCAGGACTCGGCCCTGCACGCTGGCGTTGGTATTGAGTGTGATGCTCGCGGACGCGAGGATGCTGCCGAGCATGCTGGAACCGGTACCCAACGTCGCCGAGCTGCCGACCTGCCACCAGACGTGCTGATTCTGGCCGCCGTTGATCATGACGACTGAAGAGCCCGTGGCGACGGTCAGTGTGCTTCCCATCTGGAAGACGAACTCCGCGCCGGGGTCACCCTGGGCATCCAGCGTGAGGACTCCGGTCAATCCCGCAGAAGTTGTGAAGCAGTGGACGCCGGGCGTGAGCGTCTGGCCCCCGAGATCCACGCCGGTCATGTTATTGGTGCACGTCATACCCGCGAGGAAGCCATACATGGTGCCGAGATCCGCCATGGCCTGAGCGGCGGGGGCATCCGCCGCGTGAACCGTCCCGGGGCTGGGCTGCCCCAAGGGAAGCCCGGTGATCGAAGTTCCGGGGCTCAGACCGACATCACCGCTGATCGTCGTCGCGCCGGTATTGGTGATCGTCGAGCCGGCCAGGATCGCATAGCTCGCCGCAGTTCCCAGCGTGCCCTGAGCGAACGCAGTCGAGGGCATGATCGACAGTGCGGCCAGTCCAACGCCGGTGAGGAGTGCCGAGCATCTGTAGTGGAACTTCATGTCGCGCCTCCAAGCCCTGCCAGGTGAACGAACGACTCGCCGCGAGCCGGTCTCCGGGTCCGCGCGAGTCCAAAAGTCGTGCTTACGGTCCGTTCAATTCCGGCAAGAGTGGTGCCAGCGTGGACCTTCGACGCGCCCGCCCCCGAGCTCGTTGCGAAAACGAGAGTTGAAGGCCAATGCGTCGTCGCCGACGACACCCGACCGGGACTTCGTTGGGGCTCGAGGAAGGAAGATTTTTCAAGATTGCGCGGTTCTACAACGCGGGTCAGCCGGGGGCGCGGGCCTCACTGGGCCCGCGCAGGGCCGCCCGCGCCCGCGATCGCGATCAGCTCGCTCCGAGGATCATCCGCAGCAGCGCGAGATAGGCCGCCGCAAGCAGCGGGCCACGTCGGGCGTGAGGGCTGGGAAGGCTTCAACAGGCGGTGGTTCAGCAACCTGCGGGTGGGAGCGGTGCGCCTGCTTCGAGTGAGCACGTGAGCGCGCATGCGTCCGCTTGAAAAACATGCCCGCGATTGAAAGGGCTGCCGCCGAATGAGCGTGTCGAGAGTGATCCGACCGCTCGGCGTGGCCGGCTCCGCTCATCGCATAGCGCGCTGTCCCATCGTCTTGAGAAGTCCGACCGGAATCCGAGCCGTGTTGGCACTGAACTGGCAGTAGTCATACCCGGGCGCAGTTCGGCGCGATGGTTCTACATCCCCCAACTCGGAACGGTGGCACATGAACGACAGTTACCAGGAATCGAACGCTCGCATGAGTGAGCAACCCGCGACGGAGCACAAGACGAAATACACCGACGCGGTCACCAGCGCCTACCCCGCTCCGCCCGCGATCCGCATGCCGGGCCATCCGGGCAGACGCCTCGCCGAGTCGCACGCCGGGGTTCGCAGCGTCACACTCGCCGTCGCACTCGCGATCGTCAGCGGCGCGAGCGCGCTGCCCGCGCTCGCCCTCACCCATGGCAGGGTCGACACGTTCTCGAGCGGCAGCACGGAAGGCTGGGTCTCCCCGGCAGCGAATCCGCATCCTCCGCTCGTGGTCGCGTCCGGTGGGCCCGCTGGGGCCGGCGATGGCTACGTGTTCGTGACCGGCATGGCCGGCCCGCCCAGGAGCGAGCTCGCCGCACTCAATGTGACGCAGTGGGCCGGGGATTACCTGCAGGCGGGAGTCTCTGAGCTCCAGATGGACTGTTGGAACGCCGGGAACTTCGCACTGGTCCTGCGCATCCAGATCTCGCGGTTCTCACCACTCGGTAAGCCTACCGACGTCGTCGTCTCCAAGCCGATCGTCCTGCCTCCGGGCAGAGGTTGGGTGCCGGTGGTCGTTTCGATCGCGCTCAACGACATGCGGACGTTGTTGGGTGATGCCCGCATGGCGCTGTCAGGCGCGTGCGAGGTCCAGATCGTCCAGGGAGAAGCCCGCGTCCTCCACGCTGAGGACGACGCGTGCCCGCCCGACTTCGTGATCGGGGCGCTGGGGGTCGACAACTTCAGGGCCAACGGCAGTCCCACGGCGCCGACTCGCGTCACGAGTTGGGCGCGGGTGAAGAGCGTCTACCGGTGACACGGAGTGACCGGCGATGAACCACGACCACCCTCGTTCACGAGGGTGGTCGCGGTGCTTCTGGGCCGAAGCGTTCGGGCGTGGTGACGTGCGCTCACTCGAGCTTCAGCAGCTCCGACGCCGGCCCCGGAATGCCGATGTGGTACCCCTGCGCGAAGTCCACGCCGATCGTGCGCAGTAATCCGACGACTTCCTCGTCCGCGACGAACTCGGCGACCGTCTGCTTACCCAGCCCGCGCGCGATGCCGACGATGGCCGAGACCACGAGCTGGTTCACGGGACTCGTGGCGAGACCACGGATGAAGTCGCCGTCGATCTTGAGATAGTCGAATGGGAAGCTCTTGAGGTAGTAGAAGGAACCGAATCCGGCGCCGAAGTCGTCCAGGGCGAGCCGGCAGCCGCGGGCGTGCAGCCGGTTCGCGAACGCTCTCGCCTCCTCGATGTTGGAGATCGCCGCGGTCTCGGTCAGCTCGAAGACCAACTGCGTCGGGTCGATCCGCGACTCGGTCAGGAGCTCTTCGATCAGCGCGGCGAGCTTCCGGTCGCCGATGGACCGGCCCGAGAGGTTCACGTTGAGCACGAGCCATTTGCCGGCTCGCTCGTGCTCGGCGATCAAGGCGACAGCCCTGCGCACCACCCATTCGTCGATGGCCTGGATCAATCCGGAGCGCTCGGCGCGGTACAGGAACGCACTGGGCGGCAGCGGCTCTCCGCCGTCCTCGCCCGGGAGCCGCAACAGCAGCTCGTACTGGGAGACGGCATTCGTCGACAGGTTGCAGATCGGCTGGCAGAAGAGGACGAACCGGTTCTCCGCGAGCGCGGCGTGGATCCGCTCCGCATCGGCCAGCCGGGCGGAGCCGCCGCCGCTACCACCCCTGAGCGGGCGGTACATCTCGAAGCGATTCCGCCCGGTCTCCTTGGCCTCGTACATGGCGAGGTCGGCGTACGCCAGTACCTCCACATCGGTCAGCCCTTCGAACATCGCGACGCCGACGCTGGCGGAAATGCGAATGGAATGATCGGCGAGTTCGGCCTTCTCGAGACCGAGCGCCCGGACCACCTCGTCGGCGACGATCTTCACCTGGTCGGGCTCGGTCTGCGGGAGGAGCACCGCGAACTCGTCCCCGCCGACTCGCGCGATCACGTCCGTGTGGCGCAGGCGCTGCCGGAGGAGTCCCGCCACCCCCTTGAGCACGTTGTCACCGGAATGGTGGCCGAAGGTGTCGTTGACGTCCTTGAAGTTGTCGAGATCGATCAGCAGGACCGCGCCAGGGCTCCCGTAACGTGATGCCCGCTCGAGTTCCTTCCGGAGTTCCTTCTCGAACTGCCGGCGGTTGAGTAGCCCGGTCAGGAAGTCGTGGTCCGCGAAGTACTCGAGTCGCTTCGCCATGTCCTTGCGTTCGGAGATGTCCTGGATCTGCGTGACGACGTGGACGGGGGACCCGTCCTCGTCGCGCACGATCGACGTGGTCACCAGCACCCACAGGTCATGGCCCAGGGCGTGGCGATAGCGCTTCTCCACCTGGCAGTTGGGGATCTCACCGGCGAGCAGCCGCGCCAGCTCCGGTGCTTCCAGGTCGGCATCGTCGGGGTGCGTGATCGCCCGCAGCGTCGTGGCCGTGAGCTCGGCTGTGCTGTGCCCGGTGATCCGGCAGAGCGCGTCGTTCACCTGCAGCCAGCGACCGTCCATGTCGATGAGGGCCATGCCGATGGGCGCATTGTTGAAGGCGCTCTCGAATCGCAGGCGTTCCACCCGCAAGCCGCGTTCGGCTCGCCTGGCCTCACCTGCGACGCGCTTGTACTCGGAGAGCTGGCGTCGGAGCTGCTCGTTGGCGAAGGCGAGCGTCTGCGCGACGGCCTCGTGCCCGGCAAGCCGGACGGGCGCGGCTCGCGGCGTGCCACCCGTGTGGAGTGCCATAGGTCAGGGCAGGGCCGCCGGCCCTGCACTCGAGGTTTCGAGTAGCTGGTGGAGCGCCTCGGGAGCGATCGGCTTGACGAAGTGCGCATCGAAGCCGGCCGCCTGTGTGCGAAGCCGCTCATCCGCCTGCCCCCAGCCCGAGAGCGCGACCATGAAGACCTGCTTGCCCCAGGGCTTCGCCTGGATGCGCCGGGCGACTTCGTACCCGTTCACCCTGGGCATCCCGAGATCGAGGATCATGACGTCGGGCGGGAACTGCTCGGCGACGGCGATGGCTTCCTCGCCGTCCAGCACGAATCGCACGTCGTGCCCTTCGATCTGGAGCAAGGCCGCCAGGCTCTCGGCTGCGTCGGGATTGTCGTCAACGACCAGGATGCGGCGCGGCGTGGCCGTGGGGGCCGAATGCAAGACCGTCACCGGCGCCGGCGCCGGCGGTAGCTCCCCGGCGGCCTCGACGGGCAACGTCAGGATGAACTTGCTGCCATGCCCGACGCCATCGCTCAGGGCTTCGATGGTGCCCTGGTGAAGCGTCGCGATCTGCCGAACGAGCGTCAGTCCGATGCCGAGGCCACCTGCGCGATCGCCGGTGCGGTCCACCTGCGCGAACAGGTCGAAGATCTCCCCGAGTCGTTCGCTGGGGATCCCGATGCCGCTGTCCGTGACGGACACGGTCAGGCTGTCGCCATTCGTCCTGGCCTTGAGCTCGATCTTCCCGCCCGCGGGGGTGTACTTCGCCGCGTTTGTGAGCAGGTTGCAGAGCAGCTGGATCAGGCGCGCCCGGTCGCCCATCAACGCCACCGACTCGGCGGGAAGACTCACCTGCAACTGAAGGTCTCGGCTCAGGATGTCGTCGTGGCAGGCATCCACCGAAGCATCCACGACGTCCGCGAGCACGAGGCCTTCGCGCCGCATCTCCAGCGCGCCTCGCGTGATGCGGGACACGTCGAGGAGATCGTCCAGGAGCCGCGTCAGCTGTTCGGCCTGCCGCTCGATCATCTCGATGGGGGTGCGCAGCTCGACGTCCTGGGGCCCCTTGAGTTTCAGGATGCGGGCCGCATTGCGGATCGGGCCCAGGGGATTGCGCAGCTCGTGCGCGAGGACGGCCACGAACTCGTTCTTGCGGCGGTCGGCCTCCTGCAAGGCGTCTCGAGCGACTTTCAGCTCGGCGAAGTGCTTCTGCTCGGTCAGGTCGGTCACGACGAGGCACATGCCCAGCGGACCTTCCCGCAGTGCGTTGATGCCGAGATACGCGAGCACGAGCGTGCCGTCGCCCCTGCTCAAGGTGACCTCGGTCCGCACCTCGGCGCCATCCACGCCGCGCAGCAGGGATTCGAAGGGTGTCCGGCACTCGGGCGCCAGGAACTGGAAGATCGGCCTGCCGATCAGCGCGTCGAGCGACCGACCCAGCAACGTCACGAAGCGAGGATTGGCGTGCAGGATGGCGCCCTCGATCGTGAACGATGCGGCGGCCTGGGGCGTCTGGTCGACCAGGAGCCGATAGGGCTTGTTGGCCGCATCCATCGTGTAGACCTGCTCACGGTCGATCTCGACGACGACTGCGTCCACTTCGCCCCGCCGGATCGCCCGCAGCGTGTCTTCCGCCTCAGCCAGCACGTGCCGCAATCGCGCGTTCTCGCGGCGCAGCTCTTCGGTCGTTTGCGAGGTCATGTCCGATTCTCGAAGGGTGTCAGTCAACGGTGTCCGTGCATCGTCCTGCGACTCTCGCGGGACCTGGCGCTGAGGCTGCTGATCGCGTGGGCGTGGCGTCACCTGCTGGGCGGGCCTAGTGCAGTGCAGGTCGTAGCTGCAATCCGACCAGGGTGCGCTCGGTGTTCGACAGGTCGCCGATCACCTTGCGGATCGGCTCGGGCAGCTTGCGGACCAAGGTGGGGATGGCGACGATCTGGTCGCCCTTCGCCAGCTTCGGGTGGATCAACAAGTCGATCACTTCGATCCGGTACTGGCCTGGCAGGTGCTCTTCGCAGAGTTTGGTGAGGTTCTCCAGCGCGGCGACGGACCTGGCCGTCTTGCCCGCGACGTAAAGTCGCAGCTCCCAGACGCTCTGCTCGGCTGGCGCATGTCCGTTCAAGGTATCCATGCCCTGCGGTTGGCCCAGCTCATCGTTCACTTTCGTCCTCCCGTTTTCGAGTTCCGCCGGGAACCGTTGCTGGTCTCGTGGGCGGGCTCGTCGGCCTTGCGGCTGTGCGCAAGCTTCTGGCGTCCTTCGGCGGCGATACCCGCGGCGGCCTTGTCCTGGTCGATGAGCACCTCGATCTCGTCCGCCTCTGCATCGAATCGGGCGCGCTGCGCGATGATCCCGGACTCCAGCACCTGGCGCTTGCGATCCAGTTCGCGTTGGAGCCGACCGATCTCCTCCCTCCGGCCGATCTCCGCGGCCTGCTCGCGCGCTTCCTGGGCCATGCGCATGGACCCGGTGAGCATGCCGTTCGGCCCCAGGTACACATCCTTGAGCTCGACGCCGTTGTCGGTCAGGAGGAACTCCCGGATCTGGTTCGAGTGCGCCATGCCGCGCGACTTGAGCACGTACATGGCACGATTGCGTTCGCCGCCGAGCTCGATGTCGCGCAACAGCAACCAGGTGTCGGTGAGCGACGAGATCCCGACCTCGGTCTGCTCCTGGACTCCGCCCCCCAGCGTCAGGCTCGTGAACAGCGCGGTGACCTGCCGGCCCTTGAGGAAGTCGATCAGGCGCATGAGCATCCCCTCGGTCTCCGCAATCGTGCCCGCCTTCAGGAAGTTGGTGATGGGGTCCAGGATCACCATGCGGGGCTCGAAGTCGCTCACCAGTTTGTGGAGCGAGGCGAGGTGGGTCTCGAGACCGCAGGCCGTGGGCCGCCTGGGATGCAGGCGAAGCATGTCGTTGTCGAGCCAGGGCGCGAGGTCGAGGCCGATGGAGCGCATGTTGCGGACCACCTGGCGCTCGGACTCCTCGAAGGCGAAGTAGAGACAGCGCTCGCCACGCCGGCAGCTCGCGTCGGCGAAGTGGGCCGCCAGGCTCGTCTTTCCACAGCCCGCGGCCCCCGAGATCAACACGCTGCTGCCGCGGAATACTCCGGTGCCACCCAACATGGCGTCGAGACGGGGCACCCCGGTGCCGATCCGTTGCTCGGAGACTTCGTGCTCCAGGCCGAGTGAGGTGATGGGCAGGACGGAGATGCCGTCTTCGTCGATCAGGAACGGGTACTCGTTCGTGCCGTGAACCGTTCCGCGGTACTTGACGATGCGCAATCGGCGCGTCGAGAGTTGCTCGGTGACGCGGTGGTCGAGCAGGATGACGCAGTCGGAAACGTACTCCTCGAGTCCGTGACGGGTGAGCGTGCCCTCGCCCCGCTCGCCCGTGATCACCGCGGTGACGCCGCGATCCTTGAGCCAGCGGAAGAGCCGGCGCAGTTCGGATCGCAACACGGCGGTGTTGGACAGTCCGGAGAACAGCGACTCGATGGTGTCGAGCACGACCCGCTTGGCGCCGATCGTGTCGATGGCGTGACCCAGGCGGATGAAGAGCCCCTCGAGGTCATACTCCCCCGTCTCCTCGATCTCGCTGCGCTCGACGCGCACGTAGTCCACCGACACTTGCTTGCGTTCGGCGAGTTGGTCGAGGTCGAAGCCCAGGGAGAGGACATTCCGGGCCAGCTCTTCGGCGGTCTCCTCGAAGGTCATGAACACGCCGGGTTCGCCGAACTGGATCGCGCCCCGCACCAGGAACTCCACCGAGAACAGCGTCTTGCCGCAGCCGGCCCTGCCGCTCACCAGCGTCGGTCGGCCGCGCGGCAGCCCTCCGCCCGTGATCTCGTCGAGGCCCGTGATGCCGGTCGCGGCCTTGGGGAGCGAGCGGTCCTGGCTCACACGGGGCGGGCTCATGCGCAGGTCGACTCCCACGGGTTGGATTCGCTTCACGACCGATCCGCCGCCCTCCAGCCGGGCTCGAGGGCGACTGATTCGCAGAGGCCGCCGCAATTCCCACGCCATCGCTACCCGGGGGCCGAGGATTCGGTGCAAGCGGTTGCGGGCTCGGACGATGTGCGCTGGCCCCGCTGGATCCGAAGGGGACGCCATCCGCCGGCGTCGGCCGCGCGATGAAAAATCGCGCATTCGAATTGTAAGAACTTCAACGGTACCGGGGCGGGGCTGTTGCGTGGTCCTCGGCCGCTTGCCATCCTCAAGGCGCGGAGGAAGTCGAGCTCAGTACCGCTCCGTCCCCGGGTGGAACGTGCGCCAGCTGTGCCAGAACTCCTGCGATGCCTGGACTGGCGGCAGCGGCGGGAGCGCGTCGCCGAGCGCATGGCGGCTCGCGTCGCTGATCAGCGAGTCGCCGCGGAGTTCGAATCGAGTCGCGGCATCGGGGCGCTCGAAGGCGAGGAAGCTCTTCTCGTCGGCGAGCAGGACGATCACGACCGGCGTGCCGCCCACCTCGTCGTTGATGACGTGCTCGGCTCGCAGCCGGTTCCAATCGAAGGCCTTGCTGGCACCGTTGAGCTCGATCCCGACCACCCAGGACTTCTCTCGCCAGGACACCGTGTCGGTGCCGGTGAGTTGGCTGCGGCTCGCACCGCTCTCGAAGTCGAAGCTCTTCGCGTACCGATCCGCGAAGGCCGGATCGGCCTGCATCACGAGACTCGCGGGATAGAGCGCCAGCCACTCGTCGAGCGAGACCTGGGCACTCGCCAGCTCGGCGAGCCGCGCGCCCTTGCGCGGGCCGACGACCGCCTGCCCGGTGGCCTGGCGCCACCAGCTTCCGGTGGTCCGGTCCTCGAACATCGCATTGAAGTGATCCATGCCGACCAGCCGGAAGGATTCCTCGTGGCCGTCGACGCTCGGCGAGAACACCCGGCCCGTGCGGCACACCGTGCAGTAGGTCACCATCACCGGCACGCCGCCGACCACGTCCCGCACCTGATGGTGGTAGCCGATGAACTGGATCGGATAGGCGCGCGCTTCGCCGTTCAGGGTCACGCCCACCACGAGCCGCGCCGGGTCCACCGTGTTGTCGGTGGGCCGAGCCATGGTGAGCGTGCGGGGCTGGACGAACATGCGGTCGGCGGCCATCTCACGGTTCGCGAGCCACGTGATGCCGCCCGCGATCACGAGGGCGATCACGACCAGCGCCTTGCGCCAGATGCGTCCGCGCCAGGCCGCGGCGAACCCGGCGAGCACCAGGGCTGCCAGGAGCACCCGGAATCCCAAGCGGTAGCCGTGGAGGAAGTAAGCCAGGTCGATGCTCGCCGCGCGCTGACTGCCGGGCATGGGCATGATCAGGTAGACGTGGGCGACCTCGAACAGCGCCCACCCGAGTGCCCCGAGCCAGAAGAGCGCGCTCATTCCATTCGCTCAGCGCTCACGCTGCGACCGCACGTCTGCCCAGATCCGTCCGCATCGGTTCACTCGGGTCACACTCGCTCAGGGTTGGAAGTTCAGGTTGGCGTGTCGCGAAGCGGCGAGCACCCTGAGGCACGCAATGCTGGGCCCGTAAGTGTAGCTGGAGTCGGGGCCCGACCCGTAGCCGAGACGCCGAGGGCCTCCACGACCATTGCCCTGCCTGCCGACGCGACGGTATGGTCCTCGACTCGCGCGGGCTGCGGTCGAACCGGCGCATGTGAACCCCATCCGGAGTCCGCCATCCTCGAGCACGCGCCCGATCCTGAATCTGCCTCGCCGGCCGTGGGCGCGCCCGCGCAGGATGCGAGCGCGGCGCGCTCGGGCTACGCCAGGTACTTCCTGCCGCTCTTGGTGATGCTGGGCGCGACTCTGCTCTGGGAGGCGCTGTCGCGCGCCGGCATGTTCCCGGCCTCGGCGTTCCCCTCACCCACCGACGTCTGGCGTGGATTCGTCGAGAAGGCCCGCCACGGAAGCCTGCTCGACGACATCGTGGCGTCGCTGTTCCGTGTGACCTCGGGCTTCGGGCTCGCGGCCGTACTCGGGATCCCGATCGGTTTGTGGCTGGGGCTGCGCGTCCGGGTTCGCCTGGCACTCCTTCCGGTCGTGAACTTCTTCCGCAGCCTCTCGCCGCTCGCCTGGATCCCGTTCGCCATCCTCTGGTTCGGGATCGGCGATGTGCCTTCGATCTTCCTGATCTTCATGACCGCGTTCTTCCCGCTGGTGCTGGCGACGAGTGTCGCGGTGTCGAACGTCCCCAGTGTGTATTTCCGTGTGGCCCAGAATTACGACTTCAAGGGCGTGGAGTTCCTCACCCAGGTGACACTGCCCGCGATCGTGCCGCAGGTGATCACGGCGCTGCGGGTCACGGCGGGGCTGTCGTGGGTCGTCGTCGTGGCGGCGGAGATGATCGCCGGGCGCGATGGCCTGGGCTTCCTCATCTGGGACGCACGCAACCAGCTTCGCCCCGACCTCGTGGTGGTGGGCATGGTCACGATCGGGTGCATCGGCGTCGTGATCGATCGGCTGCTCGTGCAGCTCACGCGCTTCCCCAGTGTGCGGTGGGGCTATGATCGCTGAGCGCTTTCGACTGGATACCGTTTCTCGCGCGTTCGGCGCTGTGGACGTATTGGAGACGGTGTCGCTGTCGATCCGCCCGGGCGAGTTCCTCGCCGTCGTCGGCCCTTCGGGATGCGGCAAGACGACGCTCCTGAACCTTCTCTCGGGCTTCGACCGGCCGACCACCGGCACCATCGCGCGAAACGGTGCGCTTCGGATGATCCACCAGCAGGACGGCTTGTTCCCATGGCTGACGGCGGCGCAGAATATCAACATGGGACTTCGTCATGTTCAGGATCCGGAGCAGCGCGCCCTCCAGCGCAACGACATGCTCAAGCTGATCGGACTGGAGGACTTCGCGGAGCACTACCCGCACCAGCTCTCGGGCGGGATGCGCCAGCGTGTCGAGCTGGCGCGCGCGCTGGCGGGTGAGTCCGACATCCTGCTGATGGACGAGCCGTTCTCGGCACTCGATTACATCACGCGCCTGCGCATGCGTCGCGAGCTGGCGCGATTGCTGCATGAACGGCCCCGCACCGTGGTGCTGGTCACGCACGACATCGAGGAGGCCGCTCAGCTCGCGGACCGCGTGGTCGTGCTCTCCAGCCGGCCGGGGCGTGTCTTGAGCGAGCTCACCCTGACGTCACCTCGTCCGCGCGATGCGACGCACCCGGAAGTGGTGGGTACGATGCACACCGTGTTGGTGGAGCTGGGGCTCGAGTCGCGAGTCCCGAATGGAGCGACTTCATGATGTCGCGGCGGAGCGTGCTCACGATTGCGGGAGTGGTTTCCGGTCTCGTGGTGCTCGCCGTGCTGCGGTACCAATCGCTCCAGAAGCCGCGACCACACACGGAGGAGACGTACCACGAGGCTCCCACCGCCGGCCGCCAGACGCTCACCGTGGCGTTCCTGCCGGTGACCTGCCATCTCACCTGCCCGGTCACGGACTACGCGTCCAAGACCAGCACGACGGGAACGCAGTTCGACGCCATGCGATTCGGCGAGTTCCCGCCGATCGTCGAAGCGCTCAAGACGAAGAAGCTCCTGGCCGGATTCATCACGGTCCCGCTGGCGATGAAGATGCGCGAACAGGGCGTGCCCATCCGGATCTGCTGCCTGGGGCACCGGGACGGCTCGCAACTCACGATCCGCAAGGAGAACCCCGCAAAGTCGCTGCGTGACCTGGTGGGCAAGACGATCGCGATCCCGAGCCCGTTCAGCAACGAGAACTTCTTCATCACCAAGCTCATGCGAACGCAGGGCGTGAAGCCGGACGAGATCATGTTCGTCGTGCTGCCACCGCCCGACATGCCGGCAGCGCTCTCGGCCAAGGCCATCGACGGGTTCATCGTCGCCGAGCCCTTCTGCGGCAAAGCAGAAATGGACGGCTACGGCCGCGTGCTCTACTACGCCAAGGACATCTGGCCCAACTACATCTCGTGCTGCCTGGTCGTGCACGAGGACTTGATCCGCGACCAGCCCGAAGTCGTGCGCGACCTGGTGCGTGGCATCGTCGCGTCGGGCGAGTGGGCGCAGAAGAACCGGACCGATGCGGCCCGGCTGGTCTCGCCCTACTTCGGCCAGAACGAGAAGCTGCTCGAGTTCGTGCTCACGCAACCCGCCGACCGCGTCACGTTCATCCACCTGGATCCCACCGATGAGGAGATCCAGCGGATCATGGACATGGGGCTCGAGCTGGGCTTGTTGAAGCAGCGCACGCCGCTGAGTGACCTGCTCGACCGCTCGTTCCTCGCCAGCGACATCGGGCCCGCGACGATCGACCTGAGCCGGATGAAGGACGTCCTCCGGCCCGTCACGCCCTGACGGTCTCTACCAGCGCAGCTCCGCCATCAATGCGGCGTACGTGGTGATGCCGTCCCACAGGTTCTGGAGCCGGATGTTCTCGTTGGAAGCGTGCTGGTTGTTGTCGTGGTTCACGACCGGCAGTCCGATCACCGGCACGTGGAACACGTCATCGAACATGTAGATCGGCACGCTGCCGCCCATCATCGGCATCAGCGCGACCGGTCCGCCCGCGGCGAGCTGGGCGGCGGCGATGACGGCGCGCGCGGCGGGCGTGGTCATGTCGCTCCTGAACGCGGGGTAGCCGTCCCCCCACTCGAGCTTCACGATTCGCGGGTGTGCGCGACGTAGCGCCGAATCCGGCGGCGCGGCGACGATCGTCCAGCCCTGCGCACGCAGGAACTTCTCCACTGAGTCCCGCACGCGAGCCGGCGTCTGGTCCGGCACCAGCCGGAAGTCGAACGACACGGTGGCCTCGGTCGGGATGGCGTTGGCCGCCTCCTCACCGACGTGCCCGGCCAAAATGCCGCGCACGTTGAGCGCGGGCCGCAGGATGCTCGGCACCAGTCCCTCGTCGCTCTCGCCTCGCGCGATGCCGAACTGGCGGAGCAGCGTCTCCTCCACCGGCGGCAATGCCGCGACAGCGCTCTTCTCCGCCGCCGTGAGCGGCCGTACATCGTCCAAGAAGCCGGGGATGCGGATACGACCGTCGGGCTCGCGCATGGACGAGACCAGCTCGGCCGCCCTCGCCGCGGGATTGGGGACCCAGTTGCCGTAGTGCCCGTCGTGCAGCGCGCGCAGCGGGCCATACACGGTCGCTTCGAGGCCTGTCACACCACGAGCGCCGAACGAGATCATCCGCCGCCTCGACTGGTGTACAGGACCATCGCCGATCAGCCACAGATCGCTCTTCAGTCGTTCGGCGTTGCCCTGGAGGATCGGCGTCAGGTGATGGGAACCCGCCTCCTCCTCGCCCTCCCAGAGCACCTTGATGTTCACCGACGGCTTGCGCCCCGCCGCCTTGAGCGCGTCGAATGCGGCGAGGAACGCGATGATCGAGGTCTTGTCGTCGGCGACCGCGCGACCATAGAGCCGCCACTCGGGATCGAGCGGCGTGCGCGCTTTCTTCCAATCGATGAGCGACTCACCCGAACGGATCGGACCGCCACGCATGACCGGCACGAACGGATCGGACGCCCACTCCGACGGGGTCACCGGCTGGCCGTCGTAGTGCGCGTAGTAGACGACCGTGCGCTTGGCGCCGGCGACCATGAGCGAGCCGAACACGGCCGGCATCGCGCCCGGCACGAAGAGCTGCGCTGACTCGAAGCCGCGCGCCTTGAGCAGTTGTTCAAGATGCGACGCGGTCGCCGCGATGCCGGCGGGGTCGGCCGCGATACTGCGCAACTTGGTGAGCGCTTCGAGCTCGGTGAGGATCTCGATCTCGTGCGCCTTCCGGTACGTCTCGACCTGCTGGATCAGCTTGGAATCTGCGGCGGCGGCCAACGGCACCGCGGCCAGCGTGGCGGCGAGTGCCGTACCCAGGATGCTTCGCATGATCTCCCTTGTCGTTCGATCTCCGCCGTCGACTCGAGCGTGCCGATCAGTTCCGGACCACGATGCGCGAGCTGCCGACGATACCCCCGCGTTCGAGCTTCACGAAGTAGAGCCCCGGCGCAAGCGGCGCTCGCGCACCAAAGCTCGCCGAGTGCCGGCCGGCTCCCATCGCACCCACGTCGCGCGACTCGATTCGGCGGCCGGCGAGGTCGAAGAGCTCCAGCTTCGCCGGTGAGCGGTCCTCGAGTGTGAATCCGACGGAGAACTCGCCCAGCGTGGGATTGGGACGCGGGGTCTCGAGCCACAGTACGCCAGGCGGAGGCGATGATCCCGGTACCGAAACGGTACTCGCGGTGCCGTAGCCCTTGGACGAGAGGACTTGTAGCCCGGGCGGAAGGCCGACGAACGCGAGCTCACCCTGGAGTATGGCGCGTCCATCACGGCACTGCGTGCCGAGGCTCGCTCGAAGCTCGAACGGCTCCAGCACCGCGCGCGTGAACGTCACTTCGAGCGTGGTGTCCACGGCGTTCCCACCGGGCACAATGCCGGCGTAACCCAGGAAGCGCCAGGCTCGCCCATTCGCCTGCTCGACGTTGATGCGCGCCCAGGACTCGATCCAACCCAAGGGCCCGCTCGGCGAAGCGTAGCCGTGCCCATGAACCCGCCATCGCGCCGTGATCTCGACCGGTGCTCCGGCGAGACCGCCGGCCACGAAGTAGATGTCGTTCATCTCGACCGTGTTCCGGATCATGGGGCTGTAGGCGCTGGCACTGTCGAGGGCATTGCCCGTGGCGTAGTCGAATCGAGTCACGAAGTAGCGACCGTACGGGTCCGGAGTCTGCGCGGAGTAGACCGTGTCCATCTGCGCCGCGTCGGTGTAGAGGTTCGCAGCGTCCCACTGGATGAGCGTGGGGCGAGCCGGGCACCTCCACTGGATGGGAAAGTCGCTGGGACCCGGCGGGAATTGGTCGTGCATCAGCCCATCCACTCCCCGTTTCGCGCTGTGCCCGGGCAGTGGGGCCGGCGCGCTGCCGATCGCTCCGTACGCGACCTGGTCGACGATCCCGATATCGGATGCGTACAACACGAGTGTCCCGCCGATGGGATCGAGCGACAGTGGTGCGGAAGACCAGCGGTACGGCATGCCGAAGGGAGCTGCCGTTTCGGACGCGAGCGTGAACCTGAAATGCTCGGGCCAGGGATCTCCAAAGAAGGGGCCGACCGCCGGATCCTTCTGGAATCGGATGTTCCCGAATCGGTCGAGCGCCTTGAGCCCAAGGGCGGACGAGAAGACCTGCCCCGGCCCGATCGGCTCGAGGACGACGAACTGGATCGCCGTGTCGCCGTTGGCGCACATCGTGCCGAACTCGACGATACGGATCAGGTCGTGGTCACCGGCCACGACGGGGCGTGCCGTCCATGCGCAGGCCAGGATCGCGCTTGAGAGCAGCACGCGAAACGGCCTCGTCATGGCTCGCCCCTTCCGGTTCGCTAGGCGGCGCGGATCACTCGAAGATCATGTCCAGGCCCACGCGAGCGCCCACCCCATTCATATGGACGACCTCGATCCAGGTCTGTCCGCTGGGGTCGAGTATATTGCGTTTGAGCGAACCGCCGTTGTAGAAAAGCTCGCTGTTCAGGCGCACCCGGCTGGTCAGGCGCAGGCCGACGCCGGCGTAAGTCTCCCAGGCGACGTTCGCATAGTTCGACTTGGACTCGAGCCCGGTCCGATGGTCCTTGGCGACCAGGACCAGCCACTCATAGCCTGCGCCGATGCCGACGAAGGGGACCACGAAGAGCTTGTCCGTGAAGTCCACCTGCATGAACCCCATCACGGGCACCAGGTGCGCGTTGACCTGGGCGAGTTCGACCTGCGATTCGAGGCTCTGCGATCCCGAAGCGGGCACGGCCAGCCGGGTGCTCTTCACCGTCCAGCCGGAGAGCATGCCGACCTGGAGATTGCCGCCGTAGTGCTTGCAGTAGCGCACGCCCGCGCTGGGGCTCGCCCCATTCGCCTCGATCGGCGCGAACATGCCGCCGCTCAATTGAATGGACCAGAAGTCGGGCCCGCTGCTCTGAGCACGCACGGCGGGGACACCCACGGCGAGCGACATGCATACGGCGAGCAACGGCACGAGGCGGAGGCGATGTGCTGGGGCGCAAGCGGTGCTCATGGCACGCGACCGACGATGCGACGCATCGCTAGTACGAGATGTCCACACCCACCCGTGCTCCGACACCGTTCACACGGACCGCTTCCGTCCAGGTCTGGCCGAGCGTGTCCGTGACGTCGCGCTCGAGTGATCCGCCGTTATAGAAGAGCTCGGCATCCACGCGCAGGCCCTTGTCCAACCGCATGCCGAGCCCGCCCCAGCCCTGCCAGGCGAAGTTCGCGTACGTCGCCTTGGCGAACTCGCCCGTGCGGTAGTCATTGGCCCGCAGGAGCAGCCACTCGTATCCGGCCGCGACACCGCCGAACGGCACCAAGAAACGCTTCTCGGTGAGGTTCACCTCGATGAACAGCATCGCGGGGATCAGCTGCCCGTCGGCCCGCGCCAGCACCCGGAAAGGCTGCAGGCCCGGGAGGCTGTTGACCGGCTGCTCCAGGTTCTTCCGCTCGAACGTCCAGTCCACCAGCAGGCCCGCTCGCATGTGCCCGGTCACACGCCGACCGAGGCGAATACCGAGGGTCGGGCTCGGCGCGTTGACGTCGATGGGCACGAACAGTCCGCCCTGCAGATGCAGGTAGTTGGCTTTGGGCTTGGGCGCCGGGGGCGCCAGGATCGTGGGCGCCGGTGGCGTCAGCGTGGTGGCCGGCCGCGGGACCTGCACGGTCCCGGTCGAGTCGGTTCCAACCTGGAGCAGCTCGACGGAGAGCCAATCGGAGGGGGCGGCATCAGCACGGGTCGCCGCGAACACGCCACCTGCGATCGAGAAGCACGACAGCAATGACAGCAGGTACCGAACGCCATGCCGTGGGGTGGCAGAGCCTCGCACGAATCGGAACATGAACCCCCCAGAAGAGAGCACGACGTGACGCGGTGCCCGAGCAGCATGAAGACACCAGTCTACGGGCGTGTTTACACGAACTTAGCCGATCCGCGCAAGTGAGCTACCCCGCCATTCCCGGTGCGGTTCGATCCTTCTCCGCCCTCTGCGCGTCTGCCGCGGCGCCGCTCGGCTTCATGCCGCCTTCCGTCCCCGAGTGCATCGCGAGTCCGATTGCGAGCCGCCACGCTCCCGCTTAGTTTCCGGTTGCCATCAACTTATGCTGCCGGGACCAGGAGGCCTTGATGCCCGTCACCTACGAGCTCGACCCCGTCGGGATCATCCGCACGAGATGCGTTGGTAACGTCACGCTCGAGGAAGTTCTCGCCCATTTCGACGAACTGGAGCGCGACCCTCGCCGCCCCGCCCACCTCGACGTGCTGCTCGACATGCGTGACCAGACTTCCGTTCCCGAGCCGCAGCAGCTCCGCGAGGTCGCGGCCCGGATCGGCCAGGCGACGCTCCAGGTCAAGTTCGGCGCGATCGCCGTGGTCGTGAGCCAGACCGTGCTCTTCGGCACGGCGCGCGCCGTGGAGACACTCGCCGAGCAGAGCTTCACCGCGAGCCGCGTGTTCTGGAGCCTGCCGGACGCCGAGACCTGGCTCGAGGCAACGCGCTCGAGCCAGAAGAAGTGAGTCGCGGCACCCGGCCGCCGTCGCTCACTTCCCCGCGCTGACCTGCTCGCTCCAGCTCTTCGCACCACTCGCGCCGTTCAAGAACGGCAGCGCCGTCTTCGCCAGACTCGGCGACATGAACATCTCGTAGTGCGTGAGGTCGGGCAGGATCGCCAGCCGGTTCTTCGCCATGTGCTCGCGCTGCCAGCCGGCGTCCTTCAAGCCACCGCCCAGCAGTTGGTAGAACTTGACGATGTGCTCGGGGCGGAACATGTCGCTGTCACCGAAGATGAGCATCACCGGCATGGTCAGCTTCTTCACGTCCGCGGACCAGTCGTAGGGCGTGCGCATGTAAGCGCCCATCGCGTCGAGCAGCTTGGGGAACTCCTCCGGGTGCGGCGCGATCGCGACGTACGACTTGTACATCGGTGTGTCCTTCATGGCGTCGAGCATCCCCGCACCCACCTGCGCCTGCATGGGCAGCATCTCGGGATAGAACCCGTCCTGCGCGTAGCCCGCCGAAGCGATGACCAACCGGCGCACGCGCTCGGGATGCTGCGCGGCCAGGCGGAACGCCACCGCACCGCCGAATGAATAGCCGAGCACGTCCACCTGACCGTAGCCGAGCTGCTTGAGGATCGTGTCCATGTCGGAGCCCATTTCCACCGGGTTGATCGGACGCTCGCCGAGCGTGCTGCGGCCGTGGCCCTGCAGGTCCACGCCGATCACCTGGCGATGCTGGGCGAGCATGCCCAGGACGGGCCCGAACATCTCGATCTGGCCGAGCCCGCCGTGCAGCAAGAGCAGCGGCTCACCCTTCCCGTAGATGGCGTAGTAGTAGTCCACGCCGTTCTCGATCACGTGGCCGGTCTTGGTGGGCTTGGGCGTCGTCGCAACCGGAGCGGCCGGAGCGGGCTTCGCCTTCTGGGCCATGGCGACTCCGGGCAGGCACAGGATCGCGACCGTCGCTAGGACTGCGTTGCGCGTGGACTTCGACATGGTGAGCCTCCAGGGAACCGCGGTTCGACCGCGATCAGTCCTCGGCCGGGAAGATCACCAGTGTACCCGACGGCCCGCCGGGTCCGTCGTCGGCGCGTGGCAACCCCGGAGGCGCCTGCCAGGGGCCGCCGTTCAATCGCAGCTGCACGCGGTGCACGCCGGGCGAGACCGGCACCGACTCGTACCACCAGCCGCCGTGCATGCGCAGCAGCGCGACCGGCTTCCAGTCCGTGAAGTCGCCCGCGATCTCGACGCTCGTGACGTCGCGGCAGTGCACGCGCACCACTGCGCGGTCGCCTTTGAGCGCCTGCGTGCGCCACGACGTGGCCGTGGGCTGCAGCGCATCACTCATCGCCCAGCCCTTCGACGCCCAGGGCGCGATCTGCACACCCAGCATGGTGCGCGGGTGCGCCACGGTGTTGAACGCCAGCGACGATGCGGGCCGCTCACCGACGGAGGCCAGCAGCATCACGCGCCGCGACAGTTGCCACTCCGCCGTGGCCTGCGCCCAACGACGAGCCGTCACGTCGTGGCCCAGCGTCACGCCCACGACACTCGCCAGCGCCAGTCGTCCGAACTGCCAGCGCAACTCCGCCTGTCCCGTGTTCAGGTAGGTCGAGTGGTCGCCGGGCTCGCTGATCAAGCTGTCCTTCTCACCCGCCGGGTGCGTGGTGTCGCCGGGGGTGGTGACCCTCATCGTCCACGTGCGCGGCCAGCGCGAGTCGTTCTTGAACATCACCGAACTGCCGATCCACGACACCTCAGCCTGCACCCCGCCCAGCATCTGCACGCGCCCGGCGCCCAGTCGCAGCATCGCCTGCGCATCGCCACTCATCTGCGAGCCGCCGCGCGAGACGCCCAGCCAGTGGGCCGCGCGAGGACGCGCGTGCTCGAGCCGCAGCGTGTAACCGAGCCACGCCGCGTTGCTGACGACCTCGCGGTCATGCGAGGCATTGACGAAAGCGTCGAACCGCCACGGCGCCGACAGGCGTTGCGCCGGCCCGGCGGTGTTGCTCCGTGTGGCCCCGAGCGGGAATCCCGTCTCGAATGCCCAATGGAGCGCCTGGGGCTCGGCGGCGATCGAGAGCGCGACGGGACCGCGCGCGGTGAGCGAGCGGTGGGCCATCAGCAGCGGCTGCGCCTCTGGCGCGACATCCTCCGCGTGCGAGGCGGGCACGAGGACAAGGCTCAGGGCGACGGCGACCACCGCCGCGCCGAGCGTCGGGAACGTGGCCTGCTTCATAAGGACCTCCGGTTCCGGTCGGCTCAGGGCACCTTCTTCCGCTCCGCCGGTGGCGCGGCGTCGCGTTTCGTTTTGGCGGGTGATTCGTGCAGCCATTGTCGCACCACTTCGCCCGTGCTGGTGGCGGGGGCTCCCCCATTCTCGATCCGTGTGTGGATGCGCTCGCGGATGCGCAGCAACGCGCCGTCGGTGGCCCCGGCCCGCGCGGCGGTGACCACCGCCACCGAGGCGACGTTCACCGGCACGCCGCGCGCCACGAGGTCGCAGAGCACCACCAGCGGGATCACGAGGCTCCCGCCCGGGCGCACCGCGCGCAAGCGCGAAAGTGAGTCGGCGGGCACCCCCGCCAGCAGGGCGCTGGCGCCCGCCACGATCTCGTCCGATGGCGAGGCGACGCCCAGCGAGGTGCGCGCGGCGGCCAGCGCCGAGGCCTGCCGGCGCACGCCCGCCACCAGCCCGGCGTCGTCGGCGCCGCGACTGGCCCCCTCGAACGCGCGCGCGATCAGCGGATCGGTGGGCAATCCCATGGCGCGTGCCTCGCGCACGACGGCCGACACCTGCCGCGCGGCCTCGCCGGAAAGCCGCGCGTGAATGCGCGCCTCGTCGCTGGCTTCGTCTCCCGCCCAAGCGGTGCTTGCGGCCAGGAACAGCGCCACCACCGCCGTGCTCCAGCGTCTCACAGCCCTTTCGCTCCGTTCACCACGATCACCGAGTTGTGCCCGCCGAACGTCTCGTCCGCCGCGAGTGGGGCGGACGGATCCGGCCGCCATTCCGTGCCGTCCAACACGAACGAGTAGCGGTGCACCCCGCGCGGCAGTCGCATGTTCAAGATCCACAGGTCCCCGGTGCCACTGTGCGACATCGGCGTGGCCTCGGCGTCCCAGTTATTGAAGTCACCGGCCACGCTCACACGCGTGGCTCCCGGCGCGCGCAGGACGAACGTCACCGGGATGCCCGATGCATTCGCCGCCGTGCCCGAGGCATCAGGGCCGGCCGCGACGGGTGCGGGCTCGGGCGGCGTGGGTGCCAGCCGGCTGCCGAGCCAGGCGCTGCCCGCGAGCAGCACGGCGAGCACACCCAGTGCCCAAACCGGACGGAGTTCGAACGGCTGGAGCGAGAACCACCAGCGCAGGCCGCGGGCACGGCCGTCGGCGCTCGCCTCTGGGGCACCCTGCAGCCGCGACAGCACGCGCGCCTGCGCGGCCGCGTCACCCTCGCGGCCGCGCCGGTAGACGGTGCGCACCTGCTCGTCGAAGTGTTCGTCCTGCGGCGCGCGGTGCGCGTCGTCGTCGCGGGGTTCAGTCATGGCGGACTCCCGGCCAGTGGGCGCGCACGTGGTCGCGTGCGCGCTTCACGCGCATCTTGAGTGCGGGCACGCCGACACCCGTCAGCCGTGCCATCTCCTCGTACTCCATCTCCTCGCCCACCTTGAGCAGGAACGCCTCGCGGTGCTCGAGGTCGAGCCCCGCCAGCGCGCTCGCCAGCCGACGCTGCGCGTCCACGTGCGCCTCGTTCCCGCGCACCCCGGCGCGATCGGCGGCGTGCTCGTCGTTCACGAACCGCTCGCGATGCCGCGCGCGGCGTGCGGCCGCGCTGCGGCATCGGTGCACCAGGATCTGGAACAGCCAGGCGCGGAACGAGTCGCGCTCCTGGTATCTCGCGAGCCCTGCGAAGGCGCGTATGAACGTCTCTTGCACCGCATCCTCCGCGTCGGCGTCATCGCCCAGCAGGTGCCGGGCGAAGCGCAGGCAGTTGGCGTGATGGCGGGCCACCAATTCCGCGCGCGCGGACTCCCGGCCCGCTCTCGCGAGCGCCACGCACTCGGCATCTGTCCTCACCGCGCCCGCGCCTTCCACCCTCTCTCACGGTGAAGCGAGCAGGACCACGCGCCGGTTGACGATGCTGCCCGGCCGCGTGAGCCGGTAGAAGTAGATGCCGCCGGGTGCGCGCGAGCCGTCGGAGCGCCGGCCGTCCCACGCCATGAGGCTCTTGCCCGAGGGCAGCATGCCGCGGTGGATCGTGTTGACGCGCCGGCCCAACAGGTCGAACACCGCCAGCTCGACCACCTGCGATTCCTCGAGCGAAACCTCGAAGTTGGTCTGGTCGCGGAACGGGTTCGGGTGACTGGGCGACAGCCCGGCCTGGGACGAATCCACGGGCGGCGGCGGAGGTGGCGGCGGCGCGTCGGGATCGGTGACGCGGAACGCGACCGGGTAGTAGTGCGACGTGGTGATGCCATTGACCCGCAGTCGCACGTCCAGTTCGAGCGCGTGGTCCCCGGCGGCCAGCGGCCCCAGGTCCCAAGAGGCCGACCATGCCCGGCTCGTGTCCTCGCAGCCGGTGCCGCGCACCAACGTCACCCAAAGGTGGCCATAGCTGTCCATGAGCGCGTCCTGCACGAAGCCACAGTCGAATGGCATCCGCCCGCGGGCGCGCACGAAGACGCGGTCGCTGATCGTGGGCGCGGGGGGATCGATCTCGATCGCGTGCAGGATCGTGACCGAGCTGTCGATGGGCGGCGGCACACTGGGATCGCGCACCCAGATGAGTGCGGCGTGGTATTGCACGGAACTGCTGTCCGTGCCGTGGTTCACCGTGAGCCGGATGTTCACGCGATACGCCCCCGGCGCGTACGAGCCCATGAAGAAGTCGCGCTGCCACCGCTGCGTGGTGTCCGCGCAGGTCTCCGCATACGTGAACGAGGCCTGGATGTTCTCCTGGTCCAGCACCGCCTCATCGTGGATGGTGGTGCAGGTGAACGGCTTGAATCCCTGCAGGCGGATGGTGACGGGCTCACCCGGCAGTGGATGCGGCGGCAGCACCTGGATGATCTCGAGCAGCGGCAGCGTGTAGGGCGGCGGCGGCGGTGGCCCGGGAGCCTGCACCACCTCGAACGGCACCGTGATCTCCTCTTCCACCGGAGGCTGGCCGGGTTCGAGCACGGTGCAGTGCACGTTCAGCTCGTGCATGCCGGCGGCGAGGAAGCCGAGGTCGAAGTAGTGATTCCAATAGCTGAGCGTGTCGGTGCAGTCGTTCGAGCGGCTGATCGTGACGCGCACGTGCGCGCTGTCCACGAAAACGGTGTCGATGAGCCGCCAGCACTGGCCCGGGTAGTAGGCCGAGAGCTGGGCGAACGTGTGGGTCTCGGTGGTGGGCGTCTCGGGGAAGAAGGCGAGGCCGTTCACATGCGGCAGCAGCGGGTATTCCCACGCGCTCGCCGGTCCGGCCGAGAGCAGCGCCGCGAACCCCACAGCGGCGGCGATACCGCGGGCGACGAGGACCCCGCGAGCGAGATGCGACTTCATGGTACAGACCTCCCTTTCCTGCACTTCGGAACCCAGCACGAGCCTGCCTGCGGAACCACACGCCCGGTCCGGCGCTGCCAGCGTCCTGCACAACGTATAACCCCGCCAGCGCGGGCGGGGTCACCGAGAATCGGCGGCAGCGGTCGAGGGGGCGGTGCGGCCAGTGCCCGAACAACGCGAAGGGCCGGAGGGCTTTCCAGCCCGTTCCGGCCCTTGCGCTTACCTCAGGCTGTCTGAGGCGGTGGCGGCCCGTGCTCCGCCGCGACTCAGAAGCTGCGACCGATCTTCAGCTCGTACGTGTTGATCTCCGAGAACCGGGCCCGCAGGTCGAGGTTGAGGAACCCGCCCAGCTGCGGGCTCAGGCCGACGCTCACGTGCGGGGCGAACGTGTCGGTGGCCGAGAGGTTCACGACCGGGCTCGTCTCCTCCCCGTGGGCGAACGTGCCGCCGACCGCGGCATAGGCGGTGAGGAGCTTGAAGCTGTGGCTGGTGTGCAGGTCGCCACCCAGCGCGTGGATCATGGTGTCGTCGGGGCCGAACAAGAGCCCGTAGTCCACCGACGCGGCCAGGTCGGCCCAGCCGCCGTTGTTCCCGGTGAGGGCGTACTTGAGCCCCAGGCCGGTGAACCGGTAGCTGGCCTGCGGGTTCATCGTGAAGTACCCGCCCACGTCCATGCGACCGCCGAGGCCGACCCGAGCGTAGAGCGACGGGAACTCGATCGCGTCGCCCAGGGGGTGGTTCGCGTTCGGGTGATGGAACGTGTCATTCCAGACGTCCGAATGCTGGTCGATGGGGTTGCTCATGTACGAGAGCGCCAGCTCGAAGCGGCCCGGGGGCAGCACCTGGGTGCCCGAGTTCTTGTAGACGATGATGTCGCCGACTTCCTTCGTCCACTGCTCGAACGAGGCCTGCGTGAGTTCGGCCGCGAACTGGATGTCGCACTCGGCGAGCGTGTCGTGGACGTGCAGCTCGTGGGCGAGCGCGCGGGGGGCGAAGGCCATCCCGGACGACATGACGAGGGCGAGCGCGCCGAAGAAGGCGCTGGCGGACTGGATCTGCGGCTTCATATGGGCCTCCTCTGGTTGAGGGTCTGCCCGAATTACGCCACGAGCCCGTCTGGAGTTCTTGACCGTCGGCGACAAACGTTTGACCGATGGCGACAGGACGACGCTCGGACCGCTCCGGCGGTTTCGCGCGGCTCACGACGCCGGGGTGGCCGCGTTCCGGCGGAACTGGACGGGCGTGGAGCCCGTCCAGCGCTTGAACGCGCGGTGGAACGCGCTCTGCTCGGAGAAGCCGAGCAGGTAGCTCACCTCGGAGATCGAGATCTGCTCATCCGCCAGGTAGCCCTGCGCCATCCCGCGCCGGAGCCAGTCCAGGACCTCCGCGAACGTGGTGCCCTCCTCCTTGAGCCGGCGCTGCAGCGTGCGGCCGCTCATGCTCACCCGGCTAGCGACATGCTCGAGCGTGGGCGTGCCGCCCTTGAGCTCCTCGGTCGTGAGCTTGCGGACCTCTCCCAAGAGCCCGTCGCTCGGCAGCTCGGCCAGCAGTCGTCTGGCGTGCTCCTCCAGCACGGCACAGAGCTCCGGGTTCGGCCGGGAGTTGGCCTGTTCCCAGACCTCTCGCGAGAGCACCAACTGCGTGCGTCCGGCCTCGAACCGCACCGGGGCGCGGAAGATGCGCCGGTGCTCGGACGTGTCGGGTGGCGAGGGTTGAGTGAACTCGACCCGCAGCGGCGCGAAGTCGCCCACGGCCTCACGCACGCGCAGGTAGCAGGCGGCGAGCGTATACTCGGCGTACGGCCGAGAGATGGCGGGCGAGCCGGGCGCGGGCTCGAGCCCGAACTCCACCGTCGAATCGCCGACCGTGATGGGCAGCCGGGCCGAGGTATTGATGAGCGGGAAGTACTCCGACACCTTCCGGAACGCGTCGCCGACCGAGCTGGCGCTCGAGGCCATGAAGTCCACCACTTTATAGGCCCCGTAGGGCAGTGCTTCCGCGGCCCGCAGTGCCAGCAGCGGATCGCCGGACAGCTCGTGGGCGCGCTTCCAGAGCTCGGCGACCGTGGCGGTGGGGATGCGGGCGTCCGAGTCCTGGAGCACCTCGCGTGTCACGCCGACACCCTGGAGCAGCCGGTCGGTGTCCACGCCGAGCCTGGCGCACGCCTCCACCAGCGCGCGGCTCGAGATCGTCCGAACGGTGCCCCCTGAGACCTTCACGCGACCTCCCCCGATGGACCGATTCACACTAGCACTAGCGTCAATTGCCTCGGGGTGCCGGACGCGACGTCCGGCACCCCGTTCGTCACGACGAGGGAGGCCTCGCGCTACTTGGCCGCCACGAGCTGCTTCACCCTCGGGTCCGACACGATCGCAGCCAGCGCCGGATCGGTCGCCAGCTTGTCGCGCTCGGGGTAACCCGAAGCGACCGCCTTCTCCAGCGTGCCGATCGCCTTCTCCTTGTTCCCGGCCTTCGCGTACTCGACGGCCGCGGCGTACCACGTGTAGGACGTCATGTGACCCTCGCCGAACTCGGCGGTGCGGGCGAACGCGTCGCCGGCGGGCGCGTGCTTCTCCTGCGCGCGCAGCGCCTGGGCGAGGCTGCCCCACGCCTCGGCGTCCTTGGGCGTCTTCTCCAGCAGCGCGCGATAGATCTTCTCGGACTCGGGGAAGTTCTTGCTCGAGAAGTGCATGTCGCCGACCTGCATCGAGCGACCGCGGTCGTCCGTGCTGGGATTCAGGTAGGAATACTCCATCGCCAGCGACGCCTCGGGCACCCAGGCGTACTCCATGTAGTTCGCCACCTCGTCGGCCACGCGACGGCCGAGCAGGCGTGCGACCAGGTGGAGCGAGCCGTCGATACCGGCCGAGATCCCGGCCGTGGTCACGACATGTCCGTTGTCCACATAGCGCCGGCCGCGCTTGACCATGGCTTTGGGGTAGCGCTTCTGCAGCCCGTCGATCGCGCCGTGGAACGTCGTGACCTCGAGCCCGTCCAGCAGGCCGGCCTTGCCGAGCACGCTGGCGCCCGTGCACACCGACTGCGCGATCTCGGCTTCGATCGACGCCTTCTTCGCCCATGCGAAGAACTCCGCATCGTCGGTGATCTTGTTCGCCGGGCCGCCCGGGAACAGCACGATGTCGGGCTTGGGCGCGTCCTGGATGGAGTACTGCGGCACCACGGTGAGGCCCTGCGCGTTCACCGGGTCCTTCGTCTTGGAGACGATGTAGACGTTGAACGCGTTCTGGCCGTTGGCCGCACCGAAGTGCTTGGCGTCGTTGTAGACCTCGAACGGGCCGGTCCAGTCGAGCGGCTCGGCGTTCTCGTAGACGACGATGGCGACGTTGCGCGTGTACGGCTTGCGCTCGGCGCACGCCGACGTGGCGAGGAACGCGAGCAGCGAGAGCGCGGCAACCGGGATCCTGCGCTTCATGAGTGCCTCCTGCGGGAGCGTGGACGCCGCGGCGGATTCCGCGGCTGCGGGGCCCAAGCTGGCAGGGGTTCGCTCTCTCGCCTTGCCCTGAGCGGTGGACGGGTCCGCGGATGCAGCCGGCCGGTCAGGGCTGCCGTGAACCGGTTCCTGCTTGGTGCGCCCGGAGGCTCACGGCCGCCGCGAACACTTCAGCGCGGCTGGCGGGAGGAGGCCTCGAGCTGGCGCTCGAACGCCTCGCGGCGCGTACGCGAGAGCCGCACCTGCGTGCCGTCGGCCAGCACCAGCGTGCGGTCGCCGCGGAACAGCGGCACGATCTCGCGCACGCGCTCGAGGTTGATGATCGCCGAGCGGTGCGCGCGGAAGAACCGCACCGGGTCCAGCCGCTGCTCCAGCTCGTTCATGGTCTCGCGCAGCAGGTGGGTCTGGCCCTCACAGTGGATCATGGCGTAGTAGTCCGCCGCCTCGATCCAGTCGATGGTCTCGGCTTCGATGACCCGCGTGCGCTCGCGGTCGCGCACGAGGATGCGGCGCGTCTGGCGCGAGCGCTCGCGCAACAGTTCGCCGAGGCCGGCCGCGGCCGGCCCGCCGCCACGGCGCAGGCGCACCTGCTCCTTGGCGCGCTCGAGTGCGACCGCGAAACGATCGTCGGCGATGGGCTTGAGCAGGTAGTCCACCGCGTGCACCTCGAACGCACGCAGCGCGTGCTCGGAGTAGGCGGTGACGAACACCACTTGCGGTGCGCTGCCGATGCCGATCTGCTCGAGCAGGTCGAAGCCGTCCACCTCGGGCATCTGGACGTCCAGGAACATCAGGTCGGGTTGGGTGCTCTCCACCACCGCGGCGCCATTGACCCCGCTGCACTCCCCCACCACGACGACGCCGGGATCGCCCGCCAGCAGTTGCCGCACCGCCTGCCGGGCGAGCGGTTCATCGTCCACGATGAGCACACGGATGGGTTCGCCGGTCGGCGCGTGCATCGAGCCACTCATGGGGCCGCTCCCGTGGCTTCGCTCCAGGGCAGCGTGAGGCGGGCGACCACGCCGCCGTCTCGTTCGGCGAGTTCGAATCGCGCCCGCTCGCCGAAGAGCTGCTGCAGGCGGTCACGGGTGTTGGCGAGCCCGATTCCCGCCGTGCGAACCGGGCCCAACCGGCCGGTGTTGAAGATCTCGATCGCGAGTTCGTCACCGTGCCGGGCCGCGGTGAGTGCGATCCGGCCGGGCGCATCACTCGCGGCGAGTCCATGGCGAATGGCGTTCTCCACCAGCGGCTGGAGCAGCAGTGCCGGGACCGCTGCGTGTGCCACCTGGGATTCCGCCTCGAGCGTGAACGTGAGCCGGTCCGGGAAGCGCAGCGCTTGGATCTCGAGGTAGCGCTCCACGGTGCGCAGTTCCTCGGAGAGCGGCACGTCCGCGCCACCCGCGCGGTCGAGCGCGTAACGGAGAAGATCGGAAAGCCCGCCGATCATGGTGAGCGCCTTCGCGTTCTCGCCCGCTCGCACGAGCGAGCTGATGCCGTTCAACGTGTTGAACAGGAAGTGCGGCTGCGTCTGGAGTTCGAGCGTGTGGAGCCGCGCCTGGGCGAGCGACGTCTCGAGCTGTGCGGCCCGGCGTTCGCGCTCGCGGGCGCGGGCCACAGACTCATCGGCGATGCACGCCAGCACCACCAGCGTGTAGAGCCCGATCTCGAGCGGCATCTGGTAAAACAACAGCTCGCCCAGCCGGAGGCTGAAGAATCTCGGGTTCATGAAGTCGTACGGCTTGAGCAGGAACTCGGTCGCGACCCACGCGGTGACGTGCGCGGAGCCCAAGACGAGTGCGGCGAGCGAATGCACGAGCACCGCCCCCGGCCGAAACGTGCGCAGCGGCACGCGCCGCAGCAGCCGCGAGATCGCGAACGTGATCGCGATCCACAGGCTCCACACCACCATCTGGTAGCCGATCATGAGCGGCCACGAGTGATGGTGGTGCAGCATGCTGATCTGGATCTGGAACGCGCCGAAGACGCCGAACAGCGGCCAGAAGCCGAAGACCAGGAGCCGGCGCCGGGCCGGTGCGGGGATCATGTGGCGAGGATGCCCGAATCGCGGCTACTGCGTGTGGGCAATTGTGGCGAACGGCGCCGAACGCGCAGCCAACCGGAAGCGGGTCTCGGCCGAGCGCGGGCGGCGCTCACGTCGGGACGGTGCCGGCTAGTCGAACCGTGACTCGTCGGCGGAGGGTCCGTAGATCGCGGGCACCTTGGCCTCGAGGAGCCGCAGGTAGACGGTGAGCTGGCCGCGGTGGTGCGAGAGGTGCATGAACGTGTCGCGCAGCACCACGTGCCGTGGGTCCTCGCTCACGACCTTGCCGGCCACCAACAACTGCCACGGCTTGGCAAGATGCTCGTCACTGGTGGCCTTCAACGCCTGGCGCGCCTTCTCGACGCCCTCGTCGAGCGCCTTCACGAGCTCGGCGGAGGTCCTGAGCAATGGTGGGGCGTACTTGGGGCCGCCGACGGGCGCGATGTCCAGCTGGTCCTGGTCCACGATCATCGCGACCCACGACGGCATACCCGCGACCAGCATCGCCAGCCGGCCGAACGGCATGGACTTCGCGTGCGGCTTCCAGTCGTCGTGGCCTGCGGGGACCTGCTCGAGCGCGCGCCGCGTGCGACGGACCTCGGGCTCCAATTGGGCGAGGAACTGCTCGGTGAGTTTCATCCGCCTCCTCCTTGTTCGTGCTTCGATCGACCCAGGAACGTACGCCGGATCAGCCGGTCCAGCGAGGCGATCGCGTGTTCCAGCTCGGCTCGGCGAGACTTCGCGGCCGCACCCGAGGCGACGTCAGATGCGAGGGCTTCCGCACAGCGCTCCTTGAACGGCAGCCGTGCGTCGTCCGCTCCCGACGGCCCGATCAACTCGTCCACCCGAGCGATCTGCCGCTTGGCACTCGCGATGTGCTCGCCGGCGCGCTCGACGCTCACCCTGCCGCCGCGCACGTCCTGCAGCAACGCGCACTCGAACGACCGGCAGCACTTCGGGCGATGCGCGTAGACGCTGCAGCGCGTGCCGTGCAGCGCCCGGCACGGCTGCACCAGCACGTCGCCGCCGCCATCGCCGTCCTCGATCTCCAGGCCCATCGCCTCGAGCCGCGTCGCCTCCGCGCGACTCGCGAGTTCCACGTCGGCGAAGAGTGTGCCGTCGCAGCACAGGCCGCAGCGCGTGCACAGTGTGTCCGTGAGGGCGAGCGTCATGCGGGAAGCATAGCGGAATCGCTCGGCAACCGAACTACGGCGAGCGCCGTTCCAGCTCGGAGATGACCTGCGAGAGACGTTCGGTGTTCGCCCGGAGCGTGGCGTCGCCTGGAGTCTCGCGAAGGGCGGACTCGAGTTCGGTGAGTGCGGCTCGGTACGCGGCGATCGCCTCAGGCGTACGCCCTTCGCCGCGAAGTGCCTCGGCGCGGTTCAACTGGGACTGTGCCCGCACCTGCCACAGGTTCACCCGCGTGAGTCGGTCGTCCGGGTCCAGCCCCAGCACGACGGTGTACAGGCTCTCGGCTTCCGCCAGCTGCCCCGTCTGCGCCAACGCGCTCGCCAGGCCCACCATCGCCGGGATGCTGTGAGGCGCCATGCCCAACGCCGCGCGATACGCGACCTCGGCCTGCGGCCATTCGTGTCGATCGAAGTACACGTTCCCCTCGTTCAGGTAGAACGTCGAACGCAGGTCGGGTCGCATCGGCCGAGCGGTCGCGCGACGCCCCCGCTCGAGCGCCTCGTCGTAGCGGCCGAGCAGCCGGAGCGCCCACATCATGTTGATGTCGTAGATCTCCATCTCCTCGCCCCGGGGCCGGGCGGCCTCGACATGCTCGGCGTGCTCCAGCGCGCGCAGGCCCTCCTGGAGCTGGTTCACCTCGAGCAGGTACCGCCCCAGCATCTCCCACGCGCGCGACTTGCCCGGCGACAACTCGGTGTTCTGCCGCCAGAACGAGAGCGGGTCGCGCCACAATTCGTTTCGCTGCCAAGTGGCCAAGCCCAGCAGCAGCAGGATCAGGGCCGTCACGGGCAGCACGCTGCGCGCCGCCACACGCACACGCGGCAGCTCGGCGAGCAACAGCCACGCGACGACGAGGCAGGCCCCCACGTCGGGCAGGTAGGCCCGGTGCTCGAAGACCAGGTCCACGAGCGGGAACACGCTCGATTCCACGGCGTGGGCCAGATAGTAGAAGAGCACGCCGAAGGCGAGCATCGGGCGCGTCTTCCACCCGAGCGCCGCGGCCGAGAGCAAAGTTAGATGCAGCAGGCCCGCGAGGAGCACGCCCGGCTGCATTCCGGTCGCAACCAGCCACCAGTCGTAGTCGAGGCGAAGCCCCACCGGCCACACGAACAGCCGCTGGTAGTGCGCGAGCGCCAGGAGCTCCGTGGCGAAGTAGCGCACGCGATCCGAGAGCGCCGTGGCGTCGAACGCCGTCGCGATGGCACTGGTGGGGAGCGTGTCGGTGGCGTGCCCGATCACGACGCTCAGGCCGAAGACACCCAGCGCCACGCCCGCGCCGGTGAGTGTGGCGAGCATCCGACGCCCGCTGGGCGCGAAGAACGCCAGCTCCACCAGCAGGATGGCCAGCGGCAACGTCGCGCTGTTCTCCTTGGTGAAGAACGCGAGCAGCGTGGCCACCGCGCAGGCGATCGCCCACCCGCCACGAACCGCGCCCGGAGAGGCGAGCCGGGCCTGGACGTAGCTCGCCAGCGCCGTCACATAGAGGAGCGCGACGAGCGAGGCCAGGCGTTGCACGATGTACGTGACCGCCCCGGTGTGAAGCGGGTGCAGGACGAACAGCAGCGCGGCCACCAGGGGCAGTGCGTCGCGTGCCAGCTCCGGCACGCCCGCTCGCAACCGGGGTGTGCGCAGCAGGCCGCGCGCGAGGGCGTAGACCGCCACGCCAGCCAGGACGTGCACGAGCAGGTTCACGGCGTGATAGCCGGCCACCTGGAAGTGCCCCAGCTGGTAGTTCCATGCGAACGTGAGGTTGCCGAACACGCGGTTGGGCGCGTAGCGCCAGAGTTCCGCGAGCCCTTCCCAGTGGTAGATCAGCGGATTGGTGCGGATCGAGTTGTAGTCGTCCAGGTAGAACGGCACCGCGAACGTGCGCGAGTAAGCCGCGAACGCGGCCAGGCCGAGGGCCCCCAATCGCGCCCAGGTGGTTCGGAGCATCGAAGGCCAGTGCATCGGGCGAGTATTGAGAGGTTGCCTCAGGCGCGCAACTGGCCGCACCCGGAATTCCCATCGGGACAACGTGTTGGCGAACCGCGAGTCGCAACACGCACGAGCGCGTTCAATTCAAGGCTCTGTCATGCCGATGAAGGACCTGCTGCGCCGAGGTCGGCACAGCGGCCGGGAGCACCCGGCAGCGTCCGCTCCCCCGGGCGCATCCCCAGCTGGGATGGAGGAAGCATGATTCGCAAGGTCCTGGTTCTCACCCTCGCCATCAGTGCCTTCGCCGCCACGAGCGCGTTCGCACAGGCAGACCTCGGTATGAAGAACGTCGGCGTCGCACTCGGGTTCGTGAGCCCCGAGAACCTCGATGGCACGTTCAGCGTCGGTGTCTTCGCCGACCACGGCACCATCGCCCCGAACTGGGGCCTCGAGTCGCACCTGGACTACTGGGGCTGGTCCGAGAACGCGTTCGGCGCCGAGACGTCGATCCGCGACATCTCGCTCGGCGCGCGCACCAAGTACCACTTCCCGACGTCGAACCCCGGCATCCGTCCGTTCGCGGGTGCGGGCCTCGGATTCCACTTCCTCAGTGCCGAGGTGAACATGCCGGCGAGCCCCGGCTTCCCCGCTCAGTCCGCGACCTCGTCGGAGACGAAGCTCGGCCTGGACCTGGGTGGCGGTTTCGCGACGTCGCTCAGCCCGAAGACGGAGTTCCTGGCCGAGGCCTGGTACGGCATCGTCAGCGACATCAGCCAGTTCTCGCTTCGCGCCGGGCTGCAGTTCAAGCTCGGCAAGTAGAGGGGTCGCGAAGAAAGTCGCGATCCACCAGCAAGGCCCGGCGGATGGATCCGCCGGGCTTTCGCTATCTCGGCGAGTGCTTGGTGCGGGCGATGGGCGCGGCGAGCGCCGGCCTCGAACGGCCGCTCAGGACCGCGGGGTCGAGCGGCCGCGCACACCGGCCCACGCCCAAGCTTCCGACGCGTCCGCGCGAGCCTCCTCCGCCGACCGCGTGGCGGGTGAACCTGCCACGCGCACTTTCAGCGCTTCCATCGCGAAGTACTCGGGCAGCCCCAGACGGTCCACCCAGCGGGCGGTCTCGAGATTCCGCTCTTCCACGCGTTGCCAGAACTCGCGGTCATCCACGCCCGGGAACGGCGCGCGGTCCTTCTGGCTCTGGTGCTTGAAGATCGCGCTGATCTTGAGCCGCAACTCCTCTTCCGACATCGGCACCAGGATGTCGGCGTCGGCGACCGTCCATTCCTGCCACGCGCCGCGGTAGAACCACACCTCGGGCGGCTCGCCGCGATAGAGCGCGAGTGCCCCCTCCACGGCCTCCTTGCACATGCGGTGCGTGCCGTGCGGGTCGGAGAGATCGCCGGCCACCAGCACGATCTCGGGCCGCTGCTCCTCGAGCAGCTGCAGGATGATCTCGATGTCGCCGCGGCCGATCGGGTCCTTGCGCACCTTGCCGGTCTGGTAGAAGGGCATGTTGAGGAAGCGCGCCTGCTCGGGCTTCAACTGCAGCGTCTCGATGGCCGAGATGGCCTCGACCTCGCGGATGCGCCGCTTGAGCATGAGCACGGCGTCGTTGTCCACCTCGCCCGGCCGCTTCTGGGCCAGGAACGCCTCGGTCTGCTCCAGCAGCGGCTGCAGCCGCTCATTGCCGTAGCCGAAGTCCGCCGCGGTGCGCCGCAGGAAATCGAGGTAGCGGCTCACCTCGTGGTCGAACACGGCGATGTTGCCGGAGGTCTGGTAGGCGACGAGGATGTGATTCTGGTTCTGGTGGAGCTTGCGCAGGATGCCGCCCGCCGAGATCACGTCGTCGTCGGGATGCGGCGAGAACACGATGATGCGCTTGGCCGCAGGCAGCTTGCTCTTGCCACGGATCTTGGCGATCAGCTCGTTGAAGACGAGCCCATTGAGCGCCCCCGAGGAACCGTGCCGCTGGAGCAGCGCGCTCAGGTGGTGCTCGCGGTAGTCCACGTCGTCGAGCTTGAGCACCGACTTGCCGGTCACGCCGCTCAGCCACACCACCGCCTCGATCTCGAGCGCACGCGTCCATGCCAGTTCACCCAGCACCCACGGCGTCATCACGCGGGTGAGCTCCGCGGCCGCGGCGGCATCCAGGTAGACGGTCGCGTTGGGATGGCGCTGCAGATAGGTGGCCGCCACGCTGTGGTCCACCTCGCCCTCGACGGCGCGTTTGACGATCGCGGCCTTGTGCTCGCCGGTCGCCACCAGCACGACCTCGCGCGCTTCGAGGATGGTGCCCACCCCCATCGTGATGGCCTCCACCGGCACGTTCTCGGTGCCGAAGAAATCGGCCGCCGCCGCACGGCGCGTGATGGTGTCGAGGACCACCAGGCGGGTGCGCGAGTTGATGCTCGAGCCGGGCTCGTTGAAGCCGATGTGCCCGGTCTGGCCGATGCCGAGGATCTGGAAGTCGATGCCCCCCGCCTCGGCGATGGCGTGCTCGTACTCGCGGCAGTGTGCCTCGACCTCGTGCCGCGACAGGTCGCCACGCGGGATGTGCACGTTGCGCGCATCCACGTTCACGTGCTCGAAGAAGTTGGCCCACATGAACCGGTGATAGCCGTGCAGGCTGTCGGGGGTCATCGGGAAGTACTCGTCGAGGTTGAACGTGACGACGCGAGAGAAGTCGAGCCCTTCCTCGCGGTGGAAGCGGATCAGCTCGCGGTAGATGCCGATCGGCGTCGAGCCGGTCGCGAGCCCCAGCACGGCGGGACGGCCGGCGGCATTGCGCTCGCGGATGACCTCCGCGATGCGGGCGGCGATCCGGCGGGCGATGTCGTCGTATTCCTCGGCGATCACGACCGCGATGCGTTCGGGACCCCGGGGCGCGGCGGGTCGGTCGGTGGCAGTCACAGCGGGCTCCTCCGGCGGACGGCGTCGAACGGCAGCGATCGCAGCCTACCGGGATTGCGGGCGAACCGCGAGGATCCCATCGGGGAACGTTCGGACGTTGTATCGGACCCACGCTCGTGCCACAAGGCGCACGCCATCACCGGAATATTCTTGAGGCTCGCCATTTCGTGTTCTAGCGTCGCGGTCCCGGGCACGCATCCCCACTCCCGCCTTTGTGCCTCCGGGAATCACTCGAACGACGACCGCCGCGATGACCCGGCGGCGCTGCGTGGAAGCTCGATCCGCTGCGATCGCGTTCCGCGCAGAAGGAGGTCTGCCTTGCGATCCTTCAATCGAACTGCGCCCCTCGTGCTCGCTGCATTGCTCCTGGCGTCGGTGACCGCCGCGCAGGAGAAGAAGCCCAATATCCTCGTGATCTTCGGCGACGACGTCGGGCAATCCAATGTGAGCGCCTACACGATGGGCCTGATGGGCTACCGCACACCGAACATCGACCGGATCGCCAAGGAAGGCATGATCTTCACGGACTACTACGCCGAGCAGAGCTGCACGGCGGGCCGGTCCGCATTCCTTACCGGGCAGTGCACGTTCCGCACCGGGCTCTCCAAGGTCGGCATCCCCGCCGCACCCGTCGGACTGCAGGCGCGCGACGCGACGATCGCGGAGCTGCTGAAGCCACTCGGTTATGCGACCGGCCAGTTCGGCAAGAACCACCTCGGCGACCGCAACGAGTACCTGCCGACCGTGCACGGCTTCGACGAGTTCTTCGGCAACCTCTACCACTTGAACGCCGAAGAGGAACCGGAGAACCGGAACTACCCGCGCGATCCCAAGTTCCGCGAGATGTTCGGCCCGCGCGGCGTGCTGCATTGCAGGGCATCGGCCAAGGACGACCCGACCGTGCAGCCGCGCTGGGGACGGGTCGGCAAGCAGACCATCGAGGACACCGGGCCGCTCACCAAGAAGCGCATGGAGCACATCGACGACGAGACCACGGACGCCGCCATCGACTTCATCAAGCGCCAGCAGGCCGCGGGCAAGCCGTTCTTCTGCTGGATGAACACGACCCGCATGCACCTGCGCACGCACGTCGCGGAGGAGCGCCGCAGCCCGCCGGGACTCACCGCGCTCAACGAGTACCAGGACGGCATGGTCGAGCACGACGGTCACGTGGGCAAGATATTGAAGGCGATCGATGACTTGAATCTCGCCGACAACACGATCGTGCTCTACACGACCGACAACGGCCCGCACATGAACACGTGGCCGGATGGTGCGATGACGCCGTTCCGCAGCGAGAAGAACACGAACTGGGAAGGCGCGTTCCGGGTGCCGTGCATGATCCGCTGGCCGGGCCGGATCAAGCCGGGGTCCATCTCCAACGAGATGATCAGCGCACTGGACTGGAGCCCGACGCTGATCGCCGCCGCAGGCGATGCCGGCGTCAAGGACAAGCTCTTGAAGGGCCACATGGCGGGCGGGAAGCGCTTCAAGGTGCATCTCGACGGCTACAACCAGCTCGCTTACCTGACCGGCCAGCAGGAGAAGAGCGCGCGCAACGTGTTCTACTACTTCAACGACGATGGCGACATGGTCGGGATGCGCTACGAGAACTGGAAGATCGTGTTCATGGAGCAGCGGGCACAGGGCACGCTGCAGGTGTGGGCGGAGCCGTTCACGCCACTGCGCATCGCCAAGTTCTTCGACCTGCATGCCGACCCGTACGAGCGCGCCGACATCACATCGAACACGTACTGGGACTGGATGATGGACCACGCCTACATCATGTACGGCGCGGTGGCCAACGCCGCCCAGTTCCTGGAGACGTTCAAGGCGTACCCGCCCAGCCAGCGCGCGGCCACGTTCAGCATCGACCAGGCGGTGGAGAAGTTGCGGCAGGGCCTCGGGGCCAAGTGACGCGTCAGCAGTCGAGATCGGGCTGGCCTACGGGCCAGCCCATTTCTCTTGGTTGCTCGCACGCTCGGGATCCGCGAACCCGTGCGTCCTCATGACGCGTGCTTCTTGGCCCGCAGAGATCGTGTCCGACGCGGCGCGCACGCGTCACGGCGGGGGAACCATGCTGTCACGGACTCCGCCGTAGTCCTCCCAGCGGATCCTTCGGATCTGCGGGGCGATGGGGTTCGTGGTGAAGAACCGTGGTACGGAGACCACGATCGTCGATTGCCCCGAGGGCAGCGGGTCCGGCACGACGGTCAGCTGTTGGATGCCGTTTCGGTTCTCGACCTCCATGGTGAGGTGATAGGCATAGCCCCCGCCGTTGGCGACGACCGCGGTCATGGAGTCGGGTCCTAAGGCAGTCCAATATGGGCTCGAGCCTCCAAGGAAGATACTGGGAGCACGGGGTTCGGCGACCGAGACACCGCCGTCCCATGTCATCTCACCGACGCGGGGGTAGCGCGGCTCGCCACGTGTCCGTTGCACCGGCACGGGAAAGCTCTCGCCGGTGTGAACCACGCGCAACGTCTCCCCCGTGGCGGTGGCGTACCAGAACCGCATCACGAGATTTGTCGGGCTGCCGAATGCTCCCTCGGCCAGGTCCCTGATCGAGCCCCAGCAGGAGTCCGCCGAGATCCTGACCCAGCCTGCGAACCTCAACTCCGGCGAGAGCTTGGGTTGGATGCCGCTCAAAGCCTCACTGCACCCTGCCATTGCGAGGGCAAGGCCGAACACGACGATCCAGCTGCGGCCGCGGTGCATGAGGCGCTCCACAAGGTCGCGGGACCGCGTTGGTTCGCGGCCCACGCAAGAACAGGATGCTCCGGCCGGGAAGCGGAAGGAAGCGCTCATCGGGACGCGAGCCGGACCGGCGCGCGGTTTTTGCGCCCGAACGTCAGGCCAGTGTGATGCGGCCACATCAGAATCGCTGGCACCGGACAGACCCCCGGGCGTAGCCTCCGGGCAACCCCGCATCCCGCCGGAACAACGGAATGTTCGGCGGGCAATCGTCTCGCATGGACGCGCGCGCCTCGCTCCGGGTGACCATCGGAGCGCAGGCAGGGAGAACGCCATGGCCAAGGTCAAGCCCGTTCCCGCAGGGAACCACACCATCACCGCCGGTCTCGTCGTCCGCGGTGGCAAGAAGGCGATCGAGTTCTACAAGACCGCCCTGGGTGCGCAGTTGCTCAATGTGATGTACGGGCCGGACGGGCAGAGCGTGATGCACGCCGAGCTCAAGATCGGGGACACCAAGTTCTATGTCGGCGACGAGAACCCGGAGATGGGCGCGGTCTCGCCACAGGCGCTGGGCGGCTCGCCGGTCTCGCTCAACATCTACACCGAGGACTGCGATGCGATGTTCAAGCGCGCCATCGGGGCCGGTGCGACGGTCAAGATGCCGCTCGAGAACATGTTCTGGGGTGATCGCTACGGCAAGATCACCGATCCGTTCGGTCATCACTGGGGCATCGCGACGCACGTCGAGGACGTGAGCGAAGCCGAGATGGAGAAGCGCGGCAAGGAGTGGATGTCGGGGATGGCGAAGAAGTAGTCGCCCTCCTTGAAGAAGCGCGGGCGGCCCCCGGTCGGGGGCCGCCCGGTTCATTCGCGGTGCGCTAGAGCGCGCGTTCGTCGAGGATCGCCGAGAGTCTCGCCGGGTCGAGATTGCCGCCGGAGACGACACACACGAGCGGGCCGTCCGGCAGCGCGACGCGCGCACCGCCCAGTGCGGTGGCGTCACGCCCGGCGAATGCCGCCGCGAGTGCTGCCGCGCCGGCGCCCTCGGCCACGACACGCGCGCGTGTGACGAGCGAACGGATCGCACCTGCGATCTCGTCCACCGAGACGACGCACGTGCCCGCGAGCAGCGTCGAGGCCAGCGGCCAGATCTCCTCCAGCACCGCGCTGCCGCCGATGCCGTCCACGAAACTGGGGCGATGCTCGATCTTCTGCGCCGAGCGAGCGAGCAGCGACGCCACGAGCGGGGCGGCGGTGTCCACTTCGCAGGCGAACGTGGGCGCGCGGCTGCCGCTGGCCT
>Ga0315912_10000725_pt1 | contig 50893 bp, 38 predicted proteins | sample VfabasoilMG_FD_204469 | JGI IMG/M metagenome (GOLD analysis project Ga0315912, IMG submission 204469) | Garden soil microbial communities collected in Santa Monica, California, United States - V. faba soil | ecosystem: Environmental > Terrestrial > Soil > Garden | place: USA: California... | reverse complement strand
ACTCTTTCCCGACGTCGAACGCATCCACGCAGTCTCCGAACTCGGCGTCGTGCTCGTGATGTTTGCCGTGGGTCTCGAACTCGATCTCCGCAAGCTCGTCCAGGTCCTGCCGCTGTCGGGCACGACCGGCCTCATTCAACTCGGCGTGATGGGCTGGTTGGGCTACCTCGTGGGCGGCGTCTTGGGGGTGTCGCCGATAGGCTCGGTGTTCATCGGCGCAAGTTTAGCGATCTCGAGCACGATGGTCGTGGTCAAGTGCTTCGAGGCATCCCCGCCCGAGCAAGACGTTCGTCAACTCGTCTTCGGCGTCCTCGTGATCCAAGACGTGGCCGCGATTGCCCTTCTCGCCGCGCTTTCCGGCCTGGCCACCGGCGCAGAGCTCAGCGCCGCGGGGATCGGCACCACCGTTGCTCGGCTCGTCCTACTCGTCGCATTCGCCACGGCGATCGGCTTGGCTGTCGTCCCCCGCTTCATTCGCTTCGTCGATCGGTTGGACAACGCCGAGACGCTCATGATCGCGGCCATCGGCGCTTGTTTTGGTTGTGTCCTCGTCGCCCATGGACTCGGGTACTCGGATGCTCTCGGCGCGTTCCTGGGCGGGATGTTGGTGGCGGAATCGACGTTGGCGCGCAAGGTCGAGCACTTGATCCAGCCGATTCGCGATGTCTTTGCAGCGATCTTCTTCGTCTCGGTGGGCATGACCGTCAATCCGTTCGTTGCGGCGACGCAGCTCGGGCCCGCGATCATCATCGTCGTCGTAGTCGTGCTGGGTCAGCTCGCGAGCGTGACGATCGCAGGCCTATTGAACGGTCTGGGACTGCGGCGGGCGATGGCTTCCGGCCTCGCCCTCGGCCAGATCGGCGAGTTTGCGTTCATCATGACGGCGCTCGGGGTTCATGGCGGCGTCCTGACCGACGGGATCTATGCGGCGGTGGTGACCGCAGCCGTCATCACCGCATTCACGACGCCCCTTGCCCTCAAGCATGCCCAAGCGTTGACCGAGCGGTTCGAGCGTCGGCTGCCACATCGCCTTCAGAACCTGCTCGGGATCTACGAAGCCTGGCTCGAGCGCCTGCGTTCGAGCCCAGCCGACGACAAACGGAAACGCTTGATCCGTCGCGCCCTCACGGCGCTCGCGATCGATGGAGCCGTGATCTGTGTCCTCGCGATCTCGACCGCGCTCACCATCGAGGCCGGTGCCCGCTGGCTCGCCAGCGCATCGGGCCTTCCCTACACGGCCGCGATCGCCATCCTCGTGGTCACGGCCGTCGCGGCCGCGATGCCGTTCATCCTCGGGATCCTGCGGGCCGCTCGCAATCTCGGCCTCGTCCTCGGCGAGTTGGTGTTTCCCATGGCACAAGAAGGACAAGTCGATCTGGCCCGCGAAGGTCGGCGGATTGTAGTCGTCATGATCCAGCTCCTCGCCCTGCTCGCGGTCGGAACCCCATGGCTTGCATTGACGCAACCCTTCCTCCCCCCAGCGATGGGTCCGAGTCTATTGCTCGCGCTGTTTGCTCCATCGGCGATCTATTTCTGGCGCACGGCCGAGAGCTTTCATCACCACATGCGAGCAGGAACCGAGGTCGTGCTCGAGCTCTTGTCCCGAAAACATGCGCTCGAACGCAATGAATCGATCCAGTCGTTACTGCGAGGGATCGGGTATACGGACCGCATCCCGATCCCGCCGGGGTCGCGCGTCGTGGGTCGTAGCCTGGCCGAGCTCCACATTCGTGTGCAGACCGGAGCCACCGTCCTGGCCATCGTTCGAGAGGATGGAGGCGTCGTCAATCCGTCCGGTTCGGATCGCCTCGTCGAGGGCGACGAGCTTGCGGTCGCTGGATCCGACGAAGCGATCCGACGACTGAACGAGTTGCTCCAAGCCGTGCCGCGAGTCGATGAAGGGTTGTTGCGATGATGGTGTCGCGCAACGTTACGCCTCGGAGCCAGTCCGCGGATCCGACCGCACTGTGACAGTGGGACCTGGCGATCGTCCGACCGCCACGAGCAACTCGGCCAACGTCACGGGCTTGTGCAGCACACGGCGCACCCCGAGTGCTCCGAGGTGCTGTTCCAGGTCGGGATCCATGAGTCCACTGCACACGACCACCCGGAGATCCGGTCGCTCGGCCAACGCTCGCCGAACGAGTTCGGCTCCGCCGAGGCCAGGCATCCTCAAGTCGGTCACCATGACCTGAACGGTGGCATCGAGCCGCGCGAGCCCTTCCTCGGCCGTTGCCGCGGTGATCACCGAGAAGCCCGCACGCAGTAGCGCCAAGCGATGGGCCGAACGAACGATATCATCGTCATCGACGAGCAAGAGTCGGCCTTCCGGACGCGACTCCGCAGGCAACGGCAAGTCCGTGGGCGCGCCACCGTTGGCCTCGGGGAAATGGAGTTCGAACGTGGCCCCGCAACCGGGGCTCGAGCGCAATCCGATCCTGCCGCCCAAGCTTTCGATCACACGATGGACCGTCGCCAAGCCCAAACCGGTCCCGTCGGCCCTCGTCGTGAAGAATGGCTCGAACACCTTCGCCGCAATGGCCTCGGGGATGCCGGGTCCATCGTCCGAGACCGACAAAACCGCACCCGCCGGCATTGCAGTCGTCGCCACACGGATCGTGCCGCGGGGAAACGCCTGTGCGGCATTCAGGCAGAGATTGACGAGCAAGACCTCGAGCTCCCCGGACGCGAGTCGAACGAAAACGTTGGGGGCGTCGCAGGTTGCGGAGATCTGGGTCGGTGGCGGAATCGCGGCACGGACGAGCTCCAACGCGTCCGCGACCCTGACGTCGAGCAGAACGCGTTCGCGTTGGGCGGGCGCTCCACGACGAGCGAGCGCCAACAATCGACGGGTGACATCTCGGGCGCCCGTGGCCGCGAGCAATGCCGTCCCGAGCTCGTCACGCAGTTCCGGTTGCTCGAGTCGTTCGAGCACGGACGCAGTGGGGACCAAGATCGCCTGCAAGAGATTGTTGAGATCGTGCGCGACCCCTCCTGCCATGGCCCCCGCAGCTGCAACTTGCTCGGCATGACGGATATCGGCTTCGAGTCGGGCTCGCGCATCCTTCTCTTCGTTCAGACGTTGGTTGGCGCGCTCGAGCGCATGCAGGACCCCTTGGATGGTTGCCGTGAGAGCGGTTGCGACGAGCACCACGTTTCCGGCCATCACCCACCAAAGCAGTGGTACCAGCTCGCCGTGGATCGACTCGAAGGGGAGCGTGTCCGCTCCGATCCAGACGCCAAGCACGGCGAGGCCGAGGGCAACGATGCCCAATGTGATCCACGCGAGCCGAGCCTCGAGCAGGATCGACCCCAAGACGGGCGCCGCCATGAGCCAGAGCAAGCCCGCGCCATGCAGCCCCAGGGTGAGTAGCAACACGGTCGACAGCGTTCCCACGAGCACAAGCAGCTGCGCGACGCGGGTCATGTACGAAAGACGATGGCGGAACACGTGCAACGCGATGACCCACGCGTAGACGACCACGTCCACCGCAGCGAGCCAACCGAGTCCCGCCTCGAAGCTAGCCAAGACGCTGGGAATCAAGGCGATCGAGCCGAGCGCAGCCAAGGCCAGGATCAGTCTCTCGAGGATCTTGTTCCGCGCTCCGTTCGCGTCCTCGCGAAGATGGACCACGCCCGAGAATAGTGCCGAGCGCATTCCGCTTTCGAGCCCGCAGTTCGGCCCGTCGCTCTCCGATGGCCCGTTCTTGGACCGCGAAGCCGATCTGCCCATTCGGGAGCACGGATTGGCGTTTACGGGCGGTAGTCGGTGATGTGCCGCCGGCCGGCAGGTGTGCCGTCCGTTTCCTGCTCCTCTTGGCACTCGATGCACAAACGAACCCACGGCATCAGCGCCAGCCGTCGTTCGGGGATCGGCTCGTCGCAGGCCTCACAGGCACCAAACGCTTCGGGGTCCTCGACGAGCCGCCGCAACGCGTCTTCAATTTCCCGCAGTCGGTTCGTTCGGGCACGATTTCGGTTGGACGCGATGACCTGATTCATCTCGGCATGGGGCGCGACATCTTCATCGACCTTATCGACCGTTTCGCCAACGGCCTCGGTTTCGATCTCGAAGTCTCCCTCCGCTCGCAACTCATCGCGTTCCGATTCAAGGCGCGCGCGGAGCCGCTGAATCTCCTTGGGGCCCATCCCCGCGATCGTGCCACACGATGACCAGGTCGTTCGACCCTCCGACATCGGCGCCCAGTGCGTCCGGCCCCCGCCGGGACCGACCGCGAGTCGGCTATCCTTCAATCAATGATGTTGATTTTTCTCTTCATGAGAATCCCATTTGATCATCAAATAACCCTTCATTTTTGGCAAAAATCGTAGGTTGAGAACGCGATTGGAAATCATCATCAACTATGGCAGACTCCGGCGCGCACCCCATGTCGGACCGTTCGACGAAGCGAGGCCCCGATCTCGAGGCCCTGATGACGCAGTTTCGTCGATATCTCGAGACCCAACACCTCAAGCCGACCCAGCAGCGCGATGCCATCGCTCGGAACCTGTTCGAGGCGGGGGGGCACATCACCATCGCCGATCTGCTCGAGCGCGTCCGGGTCGTCCTGCCGAACGTCGGGTACGCGACGGTGTACCGGACCCTCAAGCACTTGACTGCGTGTGGGTTGGCGGCCGAGCGACATTTCAGCGATGGTCAAACAACGTTCGAAGTTGCGGGGGACACCGAACACCACGACCACTTGATCTGCCTCGAATGCGGGTACGTGCTCGAGTTTCACAACGAAGTGATCGAGCGCGCCCAGGAGGCGGTCGCGAGGAGCTTCGGCTTCGACCTGGTCCGCCACAAACACGAGCTTTATGGCTTGTGCCCACGAGCACGCGGGATCAAGAATGGATTCTGTCAGGGGCGTTCGAACCCTCACCGCACGCCGCCAACTCGCGTCGACCCTGACCCTGACGACGAACTCCCCTCCTGAGTGAATCTATGACCGTTCGATCGATTCGAAGCACCTGGTGGAAAACTTCGTTCGGACCCCTCACGCGATGGCTCTTGGTCGGCTCGCTCCTGATCGCGCCACGACTCGGAGCAGCCCACCAGATCTGGATCGAGGTCAACGCAAAGGCGACCAAGGTCTACTTTGGCGAGTTCGCGGACAATCAGCACGAAGTCTCACCGGGTTATCTGGACAAGCTCGCGAGCCCAACCGCCATGCTCGTCTCGGCCCAAGGCAGTCAACCCGTCGAGCTCACGCGAGCGGTCGATGGACTCGTGCTCGCTTCACGACCGAACAAGGGTCAGTCCATCGTGGTCGTCGACTCGGTCTATCCGATGATCGAGGGCAAAGACGGCGAGAAGGCGACGCGAACGGCATGGACCCCAGCCGCTCGTTATGTCGCCGACCTCGGTGCACGTTCGCCCGAGCTGACGCTCGACATCGTACCCACCGGCCAGCCGGGCGAGTTTCAGGTGCATTTTCGCGGGGCTCCACTCGCCAAAGCCGAGACCACGCTCGTCGCCCAATCCGGTTGGTCGCGCAAGGGTTGGACCAGTGAGAATGGCAAGGTCACCTTCTCGTTGCCATGGAAGGGCACCTACGCCCTGCTCGTGCGACACCGCGACACGACACCAGGTACACGGGCCGGGGCCACGGGCAACGAGTCGTACGACATCGCCAGCTTCGCGACGACGCTGACCTTCACCACCCGCTCGGGGCTCCCGTCGCCACCCTTCCCCCCCGTGGCGCCTCCGAATTAGCAGTTCCGCTTCGAGGGGCTGGTTGGAGCAGCTTTGCACCCCCTCCGAGGGGTTCTTGCGTTCGGGACCTGGATGGCGATCCCGTCCGCGGACCCTCGAACCGATACGCGTTCGGTGAACCGAACGGCAAATCAGAAGCTCGAACCTGGCTGCTGCAAGAACTCGATCTCCTCGGTTGTACTCGGTCGGCCGAGAACCGCGTTGCGATGCGGGTAGCGGCCAAATCGATCGACGATCGTCTTGTGACGTAGCTCGTACTCGTATTGAAACGGGCTGACCGTCTTGAACAAGCGCTCCGCGTCCAAATGGATGAGCGGCGATTCGCTGTGCATGAACGGCATGTAGAAAAACCCCCGCTCGGTCTCGGACAGCGCGCGATCGGCTCCGCCGCGGATCCCCTCTTGGGCGAGCGCGAGCGCGAGGGGATCACACGCGAACGCTCGCGGGGAGTCGCGAAAGAGATTGCGCGAAAACTGATCGAGGACAATGACCTCGGCCAGACGGCCACGCGGTTCGTCGCGCCACGCAAACAGTTCGACATGTGCGGCCTTGGCATGGAGCGACCCGTATCGGCGTTCGATCTCGCGATCGAGCGCGTCGTCGCGGCGCCACCACTGCTCCGGGCGAAGCTTCGTAAACCAAAAGTCGATCACATCGCTGGCATCGATCATGTTCCCTCGGACGCCCACGATCGCACGGGAGCGTACGGGTTGCTCGGGCTCACGCCCCTCGGCGCACTGCGAGTGCACCGCCATCGCGACCTCACCTCGACGGCGATGCGCTGCCCCTGCGATGCTGTAACCGCGTGCGTAAGGCCGAGCCCACCGACCGCGTCGTCGACCCCATCGATGACCCACCTGCGGGGATGACCTGGCGAACCGTCGTCGAACACCACGTCAAGGCTGCGGGGAGCTGGGTCGCACTTGCCGACGAGCTCGTCCGAAGGCTTCGGTTGGGCGGGGATGAGGTTCCCGAGACCGCGGCGGCGGAGAAAGGGCTTCGCCGTCTCGCGACCCGCGGGTTCGGCAGTGGCGGGCAGTATGGCCGCTGGTTGTTGCGTTCGTTGGGCGTCCCCATCGATGTCGAACAACGCCTGCGGTGGCTCAGCCAATACCACAGTCGATTCAGTGATTTGCCCACATCGATCCGCATCGAGCACTTGCGGCTCTGGGATCGCCCACCCATCTCCGAGTCGAAACTCGCAGGCTGGGTGCACGTCGGCATGGCTTCGGCGCTCTTTCGCAAGCGCGAACCCACGGCCTGCGTCAAACGCCTGGACGCAGCATCGGCGACCGCCGCCAAGGCTGGCTCACTCGCGACGATGGAAATCGCCCTGTTGCGAGCGCGACTGGCCTCGGACGCCGGTGATGAGCCAAACGCTCGAGCGTTGCTCGACATCGTAGAGGACGAACTGCGCACGCCCGACCTCGACACGGTCGAGGCACTTTGCTATCGCGCGCGACTGCATGGGCAGCGGGCCTACCTTCTGAACCATAACGATCCCTTGGGAGGGAATCTCGCGATCGCCGAACAATTGTTTCACGACATTCCCGATGTCATCGAGATCCCGTTCGTGGCCTATCGGCGCACTGCAGGACTCGCTTACTGTGCGTGGCGACTCGGCGATGTCGAACGCGGGCGAGCACTCGCGTTGCAGGCGGCCGAACACGCGGGAGATGGCGGCTTCGTGCGGTTCCGAATCATGGCGCTCAACATGCTCAGCCGAATGGTCGACCCACTCGAGGCAAGAGCGCTGCGAGCTCGAGCCGCGCGGCTCGCTCGAGCCATCGAGGACGAGCACCTGACCGCCGTGGCGGAGAACAAGCCCTAGTGCCCGGATTCCGGGGCAGAAGCGTCGAACTCGAGCCTGTCCGGAAACATGTCCTGGCGAATAGGCGCGAAGGCGCCAGGCTTCGCCATCATGCAAAGAGACATCATCATTGGCGACATCCATGGCTGTTACGACGAACTCCTCGAGCTTCTCGCGGAGCTCGCGGTCACGGACGACGATCGGGTCATCTCGGTCGGCGATCTCGTCGACCGAGGACCCAAGTCATTCGAAGCCTGGAAGTTCTTCGAGGCACGCCGCAATAGCGTGGTGTTGATGGGCAACCATGAACGCAAACACGTACGCGGGGTCCTCAGCTACTCGCAAGAGATCGTGAGGCTACAGTTCGGCGACCAATATGAGGCGTTCCGACGATGGGCCGCGAAACTTCCCTACTTCCTCGAAACCCCCGACGCCCTCGTCGTGCATGGAGGCTTCGAAGACGGGGTTTCCGTTGCACGACAGCGCGAGGACGTATTGTCCGGAACGACTTCGGGTTCGAAGCACCTCGAGCAGCAGTATGGCGAAACGTACTGGCCCGAGGTGTATTCCGGCGAACGGCCCCTCGTGTTCGGGCATCACGTGGTCGGCCCCGAACCCAAGCGATATGCGACGGGTGTCGTCGGGATCGACACCGGAGCCTGCCACGGCGGCTTCTTGACGGCGCTGGTCATCCCGGGATTCCGGACCCACTCCGTCAAAGCCAAGCGCAACTACTGGACTGAAGAGCAAATCCGTTGGCAAGTACCGGTCCTGCAGTCCAAACCGTGGGGGGACTTTCCCTTCACCAAGTTCGAGCGCGAACTCGCCGAGCTTCGCCGCCGAACCGACCCAGATGTGCAGCGCGCCGTGCAGCAGCTGGAATCATGGCGGCAAGGCGTCAGCGACCAGATCCCAGGGCTCATGCTCGCGGTCGCCGAACGTGTGCACGGGCTTCGGTCGAAGCACGAGGAGGGGAATCTGCGCAAATCGATCGCCGCCGAACCGTTTCCTCAGCTCCTCTTCGCAAGCCATGCGGGAACGCTCGACGAGCGTTCACTCCGAACCGTGCTCCCGAGTCCATACGCGATCCTCCAAGCCGCTTCGGCGTACGGCGTGGGTGGCAACGAAGCTTGGAATTCGGGACCTTTCAGGTAAGCTGCCGGCCGGAGACGACCATCATGATCCGCAAGAGCACTGCAGTGTGGAATGGGGATGGACCCCACGGTAAGGGCGCATTGACGACGCAGAGCGGCGTCTTCGAAAACCAACCATACTCGGCCAAAACTCGCTTCGAGAGCGAGGATGGACGACTGGGCACGAACCCCGAGGAACTTCTCGGGGCCGCCCATGCCGGTTGCTTCGCGATGGCACTGGCATTTGCTCTCGGCCGCGCGGGCCACACTCCTGAGGAGCTCCGCGTCACCGCGAGCGTCGACCTCGTCAAGAACGACGCCGGCTTCATCATTCAAACGATCGGCCTCGATCTGCATGCACGCGTGCCCGGCATCGAAGCCGAGGCCTTCACGAAGATCGCGGAAGGTGCCAAGAATGGCTGTCCGCTGTCGAAAGCCCTCGCAGCAACCCCGATCACCCTTTCCGTAACCCTCGACTGAGGCCAACGGGACACCGAGGAGCACAGCCCTCGACCAGCCCGATACAACTTCGGTTTCGCGCCTTGCCCTGGGCGACGCTGACGACGTTTCTTACGATCGAAATCAAGTTCCAGGGGACTAGCCCGCAAGGCCCGTCGCCTCGGGGCAGCCGAGCATGAGATTGAGGTTTTGCACGGCTGCACCCGATGCCCCTTTGCCGAGATTGTCGAGCATGGCAACGAGGAGGATGTGCCCGAGCTGGTTCGGAACCACGACGAGTTCGACCTCGTTGCTTCCGTTCTTTCCACGTGGGTCGAAGCTGAACTCGTTCGAGTTGGCCGAACCGAGGGGTCGAACCGCGACGAAGGGTTCGTCATGATAACGCTCGACGAGAACGTCGTGCATGCGTGCCCCATTGGGTGCGTTCCCGATCGCGGCGGCGTGCAACGAGATCTCGATCCGCATGCCGCGTTCGAACGCGCCGACGGCAGGTACGAAATGCGGGGCGAAGCTCAGACCGCTGTACTCCTGCATTTCGGGCAAATGCTTGTGAGCCGCCTCGAGTGCGTAGGGCACTTCGTAGGGCAACGTCGAGAGACCCAACTCTGGATTCTGCCACCGCTCGATCATCGTGCGCCCTCCCCCCGAATAGCCGGAGAGTGCATGGATCGAGATCGGCATATTTGGGTCGAGCAGGCCGGCATCGATCAGCGGACGCAGGAGCAAAATGACCCCGGTGGGATAACACCCTGGATTCGAGACCCGCTTGGCCCCGGCAATCCGCTCGCGTTGGCCGGAGAACAACTCCGGCAAGCCATACGTCCACCCAGCGCTCACCCGATGGGCTGAACTCGCGTCGAGCAACCGGGTCGAGGACTCGTCGGCCCACGCTGCGGCTTCACGCGCGGCTTCGTCGGGCAAACAGAGGATCGCGAGATCGGCGGAAATGAGTAGGTCTCGGCGAGCGCTCGGGTCTTTGCGACGCTCGGGATCGATCTCGAGCAAGGCCAAGTCACCTCGCGAAGCGAGCATTTCACGAATTCGCAGGCCCGTCGTGCCGGCCTGTCCGTCGATATAGACTCTTGCCTGCATTCGTCGATCTCGATTCGGAGTGTCACCCTAACACGAGCAGCGGCGCGAGCGACTCTCGATGGGTCAACCATGGCGTATTCGCGACCGCAAACCGCCATGGAAGCACACGATGCTCGGGCTCCGCATAGTCGATACCGACACGCGGACCAACCAGTATGGCCGCCGGGCTCGAGCCTTCGTGCAGGCTCAACCCGCCCGGTTCCGTCAAACGATGCGAAGACCAGGAACGATCGAGCGCCAAGGCTTGACCGACTTTGCCCGGGCCGGTCAGCAATACGGGGCCATCCTTGCCACCACGACGACTTCGTATGATCTCGAGCCCCGCGACCGGTTCACAGGCCCGAATCAACACCGCAGAGGCCTCGCCATCTTCGCCGGTCACGACGTTCAACATATTGTGCAGCCCATAGCAGAGGTAGACGTAAGCCCGGCCGGGCGGCCCCCAGAGGGGTGCATTGCGCGGAGTGAGACCCGCGCGCGCATGGCATGCGGTGTCCCCTGGCCAACGATAGGCCTCGACTTCGGTAACCCGCAGTCGGACCCCGTCCTTGTAGAACTCCTGGCCCAGGAGCTCTCGAGCGACCGTCACCGAGTCGCGTCGGTAAAACGACTCGGGCAACAGAGCGCCGAGTCGACCGGTCGTCGGTGTGGGCAACGGATCCGGCATCGACTGCGCCACATTCTAGGGTTTGTCGGGGTTCTCGAACAGAGCGCCGAAGGGCGCCGTTTCGGGGATGCGAACACCTTCGGCTGCGCAAGAACACCCCGGAACTTTCGGCGAACCGACGCTGTCGTTCGCATGAATGCTGCTCTCCTCCGTTGCGCCGATCCTCGTGACGACGGTCCTCGCTTCCGCGTCGGCCCCCACCGAGATCCTTCCTCTTCGCCGGCTCCGGCTCTACGAAACCGGCGTGGGGTACTTCGAACGGAACGGCAAGGTCGCAGCTACGAGCGACCTCGCCCTTCCGTTGCCGGCCTCACACCTCGACGATGCCCTCAAAACACTGATCGTTCTCGGGGATCACGAAGCCCGAGTTCAGCGGATCCAGTTTGCCTCGGCGATCAGCGAAGACGGAGCCCGAGCCATGGCGGGCCTTCCCGCGGGCACGGATGGAGGCGTTGGATACACGGAGGTGTTGGAAAGCCTGGCTGGTTCGGCGGTGGAGATCGAACACGACAGGGGTCGAACCCGCGGCATCCTCCTCGAGGTGGAAGGTCCATTCGAGACCCCACACGATCCCGATGCAGGAGAAGTATCGGCCGAAGCGCTCGAGCCCTGGTACGCACTCGTCATCGTCGATGAACGAGGAGGAGTGCATCGGATCCGCACACCCGCCATCCACTCGGTGCAAGCCCTCGACGACACCATCCGGTCGCGTTTGCATGTCGCCGCGGAATCGTTGTCCAAGCACGTTGCCCGTCGCGACCACCCGCTCGACGTGCGGGTCTCGTCGAGTGGCCGACTCGGGCTCGGATACATCGCCGAATCACCGGTCTGGCGAACGACGTACCGCATCGTACTCCCCGAGGTCGGCGCCCAAGCGGAGCTCCAAGCTTGGGCACTCGTGCACAACGACACGGACGAGGATTGGCAAGGCGTGCAGCTCGAGCTCGCCAACGGACGTCCGCAATCGTTCCTTTATCCGCTCGCCGCCCCGCGCTACGCGTGGCGCGAGTTGACCGGCCCGGAGGAAGACCTCTCCACCATCCCTCAGCTCGCCAACACAACTTCGGATCAAATGTGGGGCGAATCCTTTGGCGTCGGCGGTCTTGACCTCGTGGGAACGGGCGCCGGAGGCGGAGGTACCGGCGAAGGCACGATCGGTCTCGGGTCGATCGGACTCATCGGTCACGGCGGAGGCGGGGCCGGTGAACCCGAGATCGGCGACCTGGCTCAGCTCTCGCAGGCGGAGGGGCATGAAAGCGGTGCTCTCTTCGTCTACCGGGTCGCCGACCCTCTCGACCTGCGCGCCCACCATTCCGCATTGGTCCCACTCCTCCATGCCAACCTCGAAGCCGAGCCGATCACGTGGTTTGCGCGCGACGACACGCAAGGCTTGACCGCAGCTCGCATCGTCAACAACACCTCGCAAACGTTGCCTGCAGGGATCGTTTCGCTGTTTGCAGCGAGCAGCTTCGTGGGCGAAACGGCGCTCCACCGGCTCAAGCCCAAGGAACGACAATTCGTAGCGTTTGGGACCGAGCAAGACATCGAGCTCGACCGCGACGTCGAGACCTTGAGCGTTCGCGTCGTCGGAGTGAGCTGTGTCGGCGATGAGCTCGTCGAGCACATGATCGTGAAGACGCGCGTGCGTATCGAGCTGCGCAATCGCAGCGGTCTCCCACGTCGAGCGTTCGTGGGGCTCGACTTCGATCGCAATGCCCAGATCGAAACGGACGCGCCCCTCGACTTCGATGACGAGTCCGAGACGCCGCTCATCATTACCAACGTCGATGCGACGAGCTCGACGACCCTCGTACTGACCGCCGAAACCGCTGAAACGAGTCGCGAGGACCTTCCTGCTGCCGATCGCCTCGCAAGCCTCGTCACCACCGAGGGGCTTCCGCCCGAACAACGCGAACGGATCGCCCGGGCTCTGGGCCATCATCGCGAGGCCGAGACGGCTAGCGCCCGTTTGATCGAACAGACCGAGCAGCAAGACCGACAAGAGGCCGAACTCGTCCGGTTACGTGAGGACCTCGCGGCCCTTGGTCGCGCGGGCTTGCGCAACCGCACGACCCGACGCGCCGCCAAACGATTGCTCGAGAACGAACGGCGGCTCGAACGGTTGCGCGACGCTATCGAGTCGCTGCAAGCCACGATCGAACGCGAACGCAACCTCGTGCTCACCGAGCTCAAAGATCTCTAGCGGAGACACAGCCGCAGGCGTGAGCCACCGCGTCGCGGTAGTGCAGCCACCCTTGGAGGACCTCATCCATCGCCGAGACCACGGTGAGCCTTTGGTACTCTGCAACGTGGTCGAGGACCATCCGCCATGCGACGGCACGATGGCCGCCTTCGACTTCGCGATGGACGCGGGTCAGTTCGAGCGCCTCGAGCGGAAGCCCGTAGTGTTTGACCAACGGATGTTCCGCAAGCGGGAGCACTGGCCGTTTGGGTGCACCGACATCGAGTTCACCGCGCTCGTAGGACGTTCCTTCCACGAAGATGGTCACGATCGCTGTAGCCACTTCCCAACCATGTTGTTCCGTCAACTCGTCGAGGAGCGAACGATAGGTCGAAGCGGCCGGGAGGAGCTCGACCCGTTCGAACCGCGCGAGATCCATCCCCAATCCCCGCGGATACTCCAAAAACAGCTGCGCGTGAGGTCGCCCCCGCGAAAGCCTTCCGGTCTCTTCCTCGTAGATGTTTTCGGCGAGCTCCGCCCGAACCGCCGCAAGGGGACACTGCACGTAGGCGCGACCGAGCAGGACCGGAAAATCTCGCACATAGACCGCGTATTCCTGCTCGAGATGGTTGTGCAGCAGCGATTTCGCGACTCGTCCCGAAGTGAACTGGGGCCACGCCCAGTGCACTTTGCGCTCCATGATCTGAAGAAGAGCCTCCTGAAATTCGCTGCGCTCCATAATAGGCCGAGCGTAGCAGTCGTCCCACGGACGGACCGCGCGCGCACGACCTTCCAACGCGATGCACGCGGAGCGCGTTCCTGCGCGGCCTTTTTGCCGGTCGCTACCATCTCGTTTTCTCTTCCGGGGTCGCCCGACGACTGCACGCGGTCCCTCACCAACGCAATGAGCGCCGGTCCTGTGTCCGATAGCCCCTGCACCCCGATCGAACGGGGAGCCCGTCGCTCCACGCAGGGTCTCGCGCGGGAAGGCTCGATCGCGATGAATCCCCGGCGAGAGACTCATGGGATAGCCTGCGAGCCGTGAGGCGGTTCGTTTTCGCGTTCGCGATTCTTTTGACTACGGTGGGGTGCGTATCCAGACCGCCCGCCGAAGCCCCTGCGGCAATACCCGAGGTCCAAGCGCTGAGCCTCGTGACGAGCGATTGGCGGCCGTATACCGGCCATCCTGGCGCACCTCGATTGGCGCTCGATCTCGTCGGCAATGCGCTCATGCGGGTCGGATACGAGGCCGGCTTCGAGGTGTTCGACGTCTTCGCCGATGCCGAGGCCAAACTTCACGCTCGAAACTGTGATGGGTCACCCGCACTCTGGCGCAGCAACGAACGCGAGGCCTACTTACTTTACTCGGATCCCTACCTGCAAAACCGACTCGTGTTGGTGGGTCGCGCCGACGCCGACGTCACGGCATCGAGCTTGGCAGCGTTGCCGGGACGGAAAGTTGGCATCGTTGCGAAGTATGCATACGGCGACGAGGTGTTGGGCGCTGCGAATGTCACCTTCGTCCAACAACCGACCGAGGCGGACAACCTGCGGTCCTTGCTGAACGGTGAGGTCGATTATGTCCTCATCGACGAGTTGGTCATCCACAACCTCATCGAGCGTCAACCCATCGAAGCTGCGCAGAAAATTGCAGTAGGGACGGAAGCGATGGTGGAGCGAACGCTGCATCTCGCGGTCCGTCGCGACCGACCGGATTCGGCACGGATCATCGAGCGTTTCAACGAAGCGATTCAAGCGATGCTCGCCGACGGCACGTATCACACCACATTCGGAGTTCGTTGGATTCGCGCAGACGTCGATGGAGACGGCGACGAGGAAATCAGTCTCAACGGCACCGAGGCCGGTGAGAAACCGCCCGAATGGGTCTATCGGCCGGTCTCGTCGAAAACCCCGGGCGAGCCGCAAAAGCGAGTCGAGTTCTTCGTCAACGGAAAAGCCTACGAGAGCTGGGAAGACATCCCGCGTTACATGTCAGTTCCGCAAACTGTGCAAACACCTGCGCCGAACGCAGTCTCACTCATCGAGTTCCGATTCTAGGGTCAGGTTCGCCATGCCGATCCATTTCGAAAACTCGTTCGCTGAGAAGCTGGATGGGCTCTACGTCCCCTGGACGCCCCAGGGATTTCCCGCCCCCGAGCTCGTGCTGTTCAACGAACCACTTGCGGAGGCCCTCGGCATTGGCACGCTCGAACCCCAAGCCGCCGCCCGGCTGTTCTCCGGCACCACCATTCCCGATGATGCCCGTTCACTCGCCCAAGCCTACGCCGGGCATCAGTTCGGTCGGCTCTCTCCCCAGTTGGGGGATGGTCGAGCGTTGCTCGTAGGTGAGCTACTCGATCGCACGGGACAGCGATTCGACCTTCATCTCAAAGGCTCCGGCCCCACCCCGTTTTCGCGGGGGGGCGATGGCAAAGCAACCCTGGGTCCAGTCCTTCGCGAATATCTCATCGGCGAGGCGATGCATCACCTCGGGTTGCCCACGACGCGTGCTCTGGCGGTCGTGCGCTCGGGTGAGTCGGTGTTCCGCGAGACGTGGCTCCCAGGAGCCGTGCTCGCTCGGATCGGCTCCAGCCACCTCCGCATCGGGACGCTCGAGTTCTTCGCGGTGAGAGACGAACGCGACAAGCTCGAACGACTCGTCCACTATGCTCTCGAACGTCACTATCCCGATCGTCTCGGGAGCGAGAACGATGCGGTCGAACTGCTGCGAGTCGTCGCCTTGGCCCAAGCGCAGCTCATCGCGCAATGGATGCACATCGGGTTCGTACACGGCGTGATGAATACCGACAATATGACGTTGTCGGGTGAGACCATCGACTACGGACCCTGTGCATTCATGGATACGTACGATCCCGCAACGGTCTTTAGCTCCATCGATCGTGCCGGTCGCTACGCGTTCGGCAACCAACCCGCGATCGGTCAATGGAACCTGGCGCGTATGAGCGAAGCTCTACTGCCGCTCCTCGCCCCACGCGAGGAAGAAGCCATCGAAGTCGCCCGCGCGGCATTGGACCTCTATCTCGAAGCGTTTCGGAGCACGTGGATCACGGGAATGCGCGAAAAACTCGGGCTCCGCGGGGCATCCGAAGCCGACGACGACCACATCTCCAAGCTCTTCGATTGGATGAAGTCCACGCGACAGGATTACACCCTGACATTCCGCCGGTTGGCCGAGGGCCTGCGCGAGGGCTCGCCCCCCTTCACCGACGAGGAATTCATCGCATGGCATGAATGGTGGCGAACTCGCCAAGGCGACGAAACGCCCCAGGCCATCGCTTCGCGAATGGATCGCGTCAATCCCTTGTACATTCCACGCAACCATCGTGTCGAAGCCGCGCTGAATGCTGCCATCGCGAACGACATGACCCCGTTCCGGGAACTCCTCGACGTCTTGTTGTCGCCCTTCGAAGCGCAAACGGGTCGTGACGAGTATACCGAACCGGCTCCCCCGAGCTTCGGGCCCTACCGCACCTTTTGCGGCACGTGAACGCGGCCACGTCGTGCCCACCCAAGCCGCCAACGGTGCATCGGGACGCGCCTTGCTGCGCTGGTGCGGCCGATACCGGACGGCTCAGTCCTCGATCACGAGCGGAATCGCGGGATCGAGCATATATCCTTGTTCGGTCCGCACGAGGAGCTCGCGCAACCCCATCTTCCGGAGGGTGGTGAGGGCGACGTACACCCGGTTGGCACCCGAGCGCCGATCTACCTTTTGATCGGGCCATGCCGCGGCCAGCAGCGTGTGCACGGGCACGGCGTGGCCCGCATGTTGCTCGCGATGTTTGATGAGAACCGACAACACGCGCGCCAACGTCTTTCGACCAGTGAGATCTTGCGTCTCCCCCTGCGGCGTGGAGTAGGACCATCCTTCGCGTTGAATGACATGCGGTCGTTGGGCTCCGCTCGTCTTGTTGGGAGCCGTGTTGACCGCCGCGGCAGGGGTCGTCCCCGTTCGCAGCAACTGCGCGAGTTCTGGAAACGGACGGATCAATCGCTGCGATTCGCTCTGGGCCGCGGCTCGCTCCACGATCGCCTCGAGCTCGCGAACATTGCCCGGCCAATCGTGGCGAGTGAGCTGGTAGGTGAGTGCCGCATCGAGCCCCGCATGACGCCCCATGTAGCGGCTCGCGAACGTGTTGGCGAGGACGACGATATCCGATAGGCGTTCGCGCAGCGGCGGCAGACGGACTCGCCAGCTGCGAAAGCGATGAAGAAGATCCGCGCGCAGCTTGCCCCACTCCACGAGTTCGTCGGGATCAGCCAACGACGATGCCACGACTTGGACCGGCGCCCCTTTGGGTTCGGAAGCGACTTCGTCGAGCCAATCCACCAGGTAGCGCTGCACGACGCGGTCGGCCTCATCGATCCCTTCGAGCACAAGCGACCCACCCCGTGCTCGTTCGATCATCGATTCGCCGGCAGCTCGTTCGCGCGGCAACGACGCGGCACGAAGCTGGACGATCGGCGCGTCGCGCTTGCGGCATTCGTGTACGAACCGACCAAGCACGGTCTTACCCGTCCCGGTATCGCCCCACAGCAGCACCGGGGCGGTACGCGATGCCGCCCGGCGGAGCGTCTGGACCACCCGGAGATACGGTTCGCTGCAACCGGGAAGGTCATCGGGTGGCTCGACTTCCAGAGACGGGTCGGCTTGTTCCACCAGCAGTAACACGCGCCCGACGCTGAACATGTCTCCGACACCGAGACCCTGCTGCTGAACGCGGGTTTCATTGACGAAGGTTCCGTTGTGGCTACCCCGATCGCGAACGATGAGTCGATCGTTCTCGACCCGCAGTTCAGCGTGGTCGCGAGAGATATGCTCGTCATCGAGAACGCCTGGCCCGAGCGACGTGCCGTTCCGGCCGAGGGGCATCGTCGCATCGACGAACACCCGCCGGCCCACGAGCGCCCGCGCGGGATGGTACGCGACGACGACGGACCATGCGACCGTCGCACAGTCTTCCCCAATGGCCGACAGCGTGGCTGTCGAAGGCGAGCGAATAACCTGCACTGCCGCAATCGTAGCGATACTCAGCGAGGACGGTATCGCCCATTCCAGGCCACCCTCGCTGGAGAGCCACCTCGGGACAATAGCATCGATCCTTCGATCGGTCGGACTCGGGATCCGTTCACAAATAGTCGTGGTCGGCGTGGGGTGGGTCTAAGACCGAACCTCGTGCACCGTATCTGAAGCTACGTTCTGAACAACCGCTCGACGAGTTCGAGCCCTGGCGCGGAACGCCGACCAAGGGTCCCGTCGTATTGCACCGGTCAGCTCGTTTCCGTTGGGCGACGCCTCGCCCATGGCCGAGTGCCTGCAGGCCCGCGATCGGGCCGGCGGTTCGTTCTGAGTATCATGCCTGCTGGATATCTCCCGATCGAGCCACCGCGGCCCTTGGCAACCGCTTCGAACCGGTGACCAACGACAGCGGCTGTCTATCCCACAACGTTCACGCTTTCGAAACGGCGATTAAATAGCCGCTTCTAAGCTTAAAACGAGTCGAGGACCGAAAGCCGAAAACTTCATTCCATCGGCGGAATACGCTGCTCAATTCTCGCTTTAAGCGGGAATTCGGGGGTCTGGACCCTCTCCGAGAACGCGGTAAGAAACTGATCGACGACACGACGCGATTCGAGAGAGCGGGAAACAAGCTCCTCGAGGACGTCGCGACGGGTCGAAACAGGATATTCGGATGGCACACTCAGTATTTCTTTTGTCTGGTGAATCAATGATGGTCCGCGCAGCGCACTCGCATTCCCTTATCCGGTTCATCGCCGATAACACTAAGCAAATCCGCCATATCCTGACTCTGCCAGCAGCTCGCAGTCTGGCCCAGGTTCTCGCCGCTACGGCGATGATCGGTGCCGCTTGTGATGCACCCGAATCCGCAGCTCCCATCGAAGGCGACATGGAACCGGTGTATCGCAGCCATATCCCCGCGGAAGTCGATGACGCCAACGATCTCGCGTCGTATGTGGCCCAATGCGAAGCCGTGTTGGGTCCGATCCCCGAGATCAACTGCGATCCCGAAAATCCGGCGCCTGGCACCGAAGTGACGAAGATTCCCGTGTTTCTCGAAGGTGCTCTGCTCGCGTTCGGGGAAGCGCGCGAAGGCGATCAAACGGCCTTGGCCGAACGCGCGGAGAGCGGAAACTACACGTGCGACTTCCCCAGCATCGGCGGCGATTTTGCGTGCACGGTGGGCTCGACCCTCGTCCACTATCAGAGCCCCGACAATCCCAACGTCCAGTGGGTCGGCCTCTGCCGTGGCGTGCAACGAGACAACCCCGACTATGACCGCTTCATCGGCAATGGCCTGATCGGGGCCAACGAAAAGACCGGCGAAATGTGCTTCTTCTTCGGGTCGAACCCCGATCCGGAAGAAAACTACACGCTGCCGGCTTTGCGCAGCGACGTCGAATCGAGTGACGAGCTCTCGCCATGGCTGCCGCCGCGGGACATGCCGGGTTCCTGCCTGTCGTGCCATCCCAACAATGACCCGTGGGTCCTCACGCCCTGGCTCCAACCGAGCTACATGGCGTCCGTCCTGACCAACCCCGAGTATCCGCTGTCGCTTCCCGAAGGCGTAGAGCTCGACGATGTATTGGCGGCTCGTTTCATTCGTCAGACCCCGGCGCAATACAAGACCATGCTACCGGAGCCCTTGCCACCCGGACGAACCGCTTGGACCGAGGAAGAGATCTTCGACGACGAAGGCACGTTGCTCCGACGACAATATCGCGCGGTCGGATCGAGTTATGTGGACAATGAATCGAAAGGTCTCGTCAAGACTCGCACCGGCGTGGCTCCGGATTCGTGGACGATTCCGTTCCGCGACCGCCTCCGCCTGCATACGAAGGAGACGAGCTGTGCGGGTGCCTGTCACGCCATCGGCAATGCAAACTGGGCGAACCTCGCCAAGGACAGCCTGGGCGACAAATATGCAGACAAGTATCTCTCGGACTTGATGAAGGCCGAAGATGCGCCCGGTCGCCATTGGATGCCGCCCTTCGAAGGCGATCCGAACCAATGGCAGACGATGTTCGAAAACGGCGAAGCCACGGTGCCAGCGATCACCGAATGCCCCATTCCCAAGCAGCTCAAAGAAGTTCCGAGCCACGAGATCGTTTGCCCCTCGGAGTCCGAACCCGGATTCGTCGATGTCATGTGGACGTATGTCAACGACTATGGGGACGTCCCGGGACGTGACGACGTGCGATTCGATGTTGCCTTCGGCGATCCGCCCATGCTCGGGCTCGCGGCCGCGGACATGGTCGAAGGCACCCGCATGGATGCATCGGATCCGGGCATCCACGTGCTTCGCGACGTTGCTGCAGAAAACGGCACCGTGTCCGACTATTCGGTGAGGATTCCCTTTGGGCCCCAACATTCCGACATCGCGATCGACGTTCAACCCAAGCGTTTTTGTTTCGAAGAGCCGGATCGTCGTCCTTATGCTTATGCCAAACCCCAGCACCTCGAGATCGACGTAGCTTCTGCTTGCGACTGACCTTTGACGCCCCGCCCTCCTGTCATGTGCGGCGCCTCGTCCCCCCTCCGCGAGGCGCCGCACTCCGCGTGAAACAGCGTGTCCAAACCTACGCGGTTCGATGGGTACGTTCAAAACCGCTCAACCAAGATCGATGATGATGTCGACGCTGGGTGAACTACGTTTCCATCACACGTGTGTCTTTATCGAATGTCCTCTCGATCAGTCCATGCGACGAGACCCAACTTGCGCTCCATTCTAAGCCTTGAGGCAGCAGTCCATTGGAGCCGCACGGGACATTGATCGCATCGATCGACCCGATATGAACATGGCACCGTGGTCGGATAGTCGAAAGACTTGGTCCGACCGTGCAGTGTTCGCGCATCTCCGCCAGCATTGAACGGCCGACGGCTCCGAACTCGGAACCTCCGAGGAGCGCTTGTATGGCCAATTGCATGGCAATTCTAGACTCAACCCGTCGGCGATTGCTGAAATCGCCCACCTGGTTCATTGGGACCGCGATCACACTGGCGACGGGTTGCACCCCTCCCGGATCCGCCTCGGACGACGAGTTCGTGACGGAAACGTCGTCCGAAGGCGACAACGACGACGAAACGATGTTGGAGTCGTCGGGGCCGGCGGAAACGGGGGTGCTCTCGGCGGACGAACTACAGAGCATCCTGACCTGGCTCGGACCGCTGCCGAACACGCCACAGCCAGACCCGAGCAATGCCTACGCCGACGATCCGGAAGCGGCGGCCTTGGGCCAAAGGCTCTTTTTCGACCCACGCTATAGCGAGAACGGCGAAGTCTCGTGTGCGACGTGCCACGCACCCGAAGACGGGTTTGGAGATTCACGTGCCAACGTTTCGCTCGGGATCGGCCTCACGAGCCGCGCATCGATGGGGTTGTTGAACGGTGCTTACGGCTCGGCGGCCGAAGGTTCCACGAACTGGCAGCTCTGGGATGGCCGGGCGGATAGCCAATGGTCGCAAGCCCTCGGGCCGCCCGAGAGCGCCACGGTCATGGGCAGTACCCGGACCCGGGTCGCGCTGCTGTTGTTCGACGAATACCGCAGCGACTACGAAGCGATCTTTGGGGCGATGCCGCTCTTGCGCGACGCGCAGGGGCTTCCGTTCGCAGATCCGTCGTTCAAACCGGGGATGTCCGAATGGGACGCATTGCCCGAAACGGTCCGCAACGACGTTACGAATGTCTATGTCAATTTCGGCAAGGCCCTCGCCGCCTACGAACGCCTGCTCGTGAGCCGGAATTCTCGTTTCGACGAGTTCTGGAGTGACCTTGCCGATGGGGTCGCCAACAGCGATGCCTTGACGCGCGAAGAAACCGAAGGACTTCGCGTGTTCATTGGTGCGGGTCGCTGTCTCGGTTGCCATAGCGGCCCCAATTTCACCGACAACCAGTTCCACAACGTCGCGGTGCCGCAGATCGGGGACAACACCCCGCAGACGGATGACGGCCGAGCGTCCGGCGTCACGAAATTGCTCGCGAGCGAGTTCAACTGCACCGGTGGCTGGAGTGATGCTCCCGACAAATCGGCGTGCGAGGTGAACGGGATCAATCCCGGCAACGGTGAGATTGGGGCCTTTCGGACGCCATCGCTGCGGAGCGTGAGCCAAACGCCGCCATACATGCATACCGGCAACTTCCAGACCCTGGACGAGGTCATCCGCCACTACGACACGGGCGGAGCGGCTCCAGGAACGTTCTTGGGCACGCGCGACGAGCTGCTTCGGCCGCTCGCTCTCGACGTCGCCCAGCGTAGCGCCCTCGTTGCATTTCTCGCCTCACTCGAGGGCGAACCACTCGACCCTCGATTGGCGGGGCCGCCGTGATCTCTTCAAGTGAAGCCGCCATGAGACGCTCGATGTCCCATTCCCAACGCCGTCTTCGCACGTCGCCCGTGGCCGTCCTCGCGTGGCTTGCATCGCTACCCCCGGTGTGGGCCGCCGAACCGGCCGAGCCTTCCGCACAAGAAGATCGAAAGCCTGTGTCGGACGCGACGAGCGAACAAGCCATGCGCCTGCGTCGAGAGGCCGAGGCCATGTTCTTCGCCAACGACTATGAAGGCGCGATCCGAGCGTTCGAGAGCGCTCACGAACTCGCCCCACACCCGAGCGACCTCTACAACATGGGGCGCATCTACGAAGAAAAGGGCGATCTGCGGAAAGCGCTCGCCCACTACGAAGCCTTCGCATCGAAACCGAAGGTTCCGCTCGAGCAGAGATCGGCGGCCGGAGAACGTATCCAGGTCCTCCGCGTCTTGGTGAACCAAGAAGACGGAAATGCGGAATCGGAGAATCCGACGAACGATGTCGAGTCGACGACGCAAACCGCAGGATCGAGCGACGATGGCCCCGCTGGTCCACGCATCGACACGGATGCCGATCGATCGACGTCGAACGATCGCGATGGGCACGTGCGTCCTACCGTCATTGCCGGTAGCGTTCTCCTCTCGCTCGGCACCGCCATTGCGATCGGGGGAGGACTCGGCTTCGGTCTCGCGGCACGACGCGACAGCGATACCGTCGAGGAGCTCCAGCAAGGGCAAAACCCCAGCCGATTGACGTTATCGGAAGCGGAGGATTTCGATGCACGGGGCAAAGACTTCGAAGCGCTACAGATCGCATCGCTCGCGGTGGGTGGAACCATGGCCGGGGTTGGGCTCGCGTTGCTGGTCACGGGCCTCGTCCGACAGAAACGGGCATCGCCCCGAGAGGCACGGGGACCTCGCGTGTCCCCTCAGGTAGTGGGCTCTCAAATGAGTTGGAGGTTTTAGCGTATGCTACCCAAAGTCGCATACCCTCTGGTGGGATTGCTTGGATTGGCCGGCTGCTATTCAGCCGAGCTGGATCCCGAGGTCGCAGGCGTATATGTATGTGAGGCAGACATCGACTGCGCCCTCGGTCAAGTGTGTGGCGGTGGTGTCTGCCGGCCGGAAGGTGAACCACTCGGCCCCGCTCTCGAAGTCACGGACCCGCCCTTGCTGCACGTATTTCCGCAAGGCAGCAGCAATCTTCCGATCAGCATCGGCGGCAGCCACCTCCAACTCACGTCACAGGAGTCCGAAGTCCTGGACGCCGGATACATCGAGGTCTACGTCGATGGTGCCCTCGTCGATGCCGTGACGGACGGTGACCTCGAAGAGGGGATCGATCTCGATGCGTTGGCGATGCCCCAAACGGGAGGTCTCCACCACCTCGTGATTTCCGCCCGCCACCTCGATGGACAGCGCTTCGACAACCCGGAATCCGAGGCCCATTTGGCGTTTTGGGTGGACGATGGCGCCGAGCATGTCGGCATTCTCTCGCCGGCCCCTGCAGCGAGAGTCGAGCAAGATCTTCGCGAGGTGCGAGTCGAAGTCGCGGCCTTGAACTTCACATTCGTCAATCCGGGGTTCTTACCCCCAGGTCAGAACATCGAACCATCGCTGGGGTATGTTCACCTGTTCATCGACGCCGATGTTCCGGGCTGCCTGCCGACCTGCAACTACGACTATCAAACGTCCATCATTCCCCCCGGTCTGGCCCGCGTGAATCGATTGATCGCCGAACGCAGTCTGGTTCTGCCCGAAGGCCTCGGCACCGTTCACTTGCAAATCGTCGCACAGACGCCGGGCAACACCCCGTACTACCGCGACGAATCCAACAGCGACCTCGTGTACGACGACGTACCGATCCAATCCGTCCTGAAGACCGACCCATGACGATGATTCAGAAACTTCTCGGCGGCCTCACGTTCATTGCGTTGAGCTCGGCGTGCTCCGAACCCGAGCGCGCACCTCGTGCGGTCCCAGGCGGGAACGAAAGCTCCGAATCGTCGGACGGATCGGAGGTCGAGCTCGAACTCGACCAAGTCCTCGCCGAAACCCTCGACTACACCACGCGGCTCCAGCAGATGGGAGCCGTTTCGGAGCAGTTCGAGACTCACGCCGATGCAGCCAGCGTTCGGGTATGGGCGTCGCCGAGCGCCGTCGACCTCTTCAACTCGATCAATCCGAACGACCCGAGCCAGGCCGTCGCTTTTCAACCGGGAACCGTGTTCGTCAAAGAGCACTTCGATGCGGCAGGCGCCATGTTCGGTCTCAACATCATGTACAAGGGACCTTCCGGCTACGCGCCCGAGGATGGCGATTGGTATTGGATCCAACGCCGAGGTGATCAAGTCACACGTTTTGGCCAAGTGGAGTTTTGCCTCGACTGCCATGGGGCAGCGATCAACAGCGACTTCGTCGTCGGATTCGGAAAGAGTCAATAAGCCATGCCCTCACTGACCGGTCACCGCTCCAAACCCATGCTCCGACTGCTGCTGGCCGATGTCGGCGAACCGACACGCGGCACGGTCATCGCCGAGAAATACACGATCCAACGCCTGCTCGCGCGCGGTGGTATGGGTGACATTTATCTCGCCACGCAGGCCATGGAAGGAAGCTGCGAACGGCCGGTCGTCGTGAAGCTATTGTCGGAGCGTTGGCTGTCCGATGCCGATGCCGTGGCCCGATTCGAGCGCGAAGCCATGCGCATTCGTGCCCTCGAACACTCCAACATCGTGGAGATCTTCGACAGCGGGATCGATCGCGGGCGTCCGTTCATCGTCATGGAACACATCTCCGGTGAGCCGTTGAGCGAATACCTTGCTCGACGAGGGCCGTTGACGATGCAAGAGTTCGTACCCATCGCGGCGCAAGTTTTGAAGGGCATCAACCACGCGCACATGCGCGACATGATGATTCGCGACATCAAGCCCGAAAACATCATGCTGTGCGAGCGCAAAGGTCGCGCCAACTTCGTCAAAATCTTGGACTTCGGGCTCGCCAAGTTCACCCGCAACGAAGCACCGCTCACCGAAGGCTATGTGCTCGGCACAGCGGGCTATCTCGCTCCGGAGGCGATCAAGGGTGAACCGCTGACGTTGCAGGTCGACGTATACTCGATCGGGGTGCTGTTTTACCACCTACTGAGCGGACACCTGCCATTCGAAGGACAGGAAAACGCCACGGTCTTCTACAAGACGATCAATGAGCCGCCACGCCGGCTCGTCGATCACCTTCCGGTCGGACACGACGTTCCCGAGGAGCTCCTCGTACTCGTGTCCGACTGCTTGGAAAAAGATCCCAACAAGCGGCCCGCGGACGCCAGCGTCGTCGTCGAACGGTTGATCGATGCCGTACCTGCGGCGTATTTCAAGCTTCCGCGCGCGCGCGCAACCGCGGGGCCGAGCACGAACTACGGTCCAGCGCACTCGAGCAGCACCGGCCTCATCGAGTTCGAGGGGTTTGCACGGCCCAAGCATTCGAGCAGTACGGGACTCGACTCCGTACCCGCGGTCGTCGTCAAGCGACCCGCGGTCGCAAATCGAACTCGCGTCGCGATGGCTGTGGCCTTCGTTTTGGCGGCGCTGGTCGTCGGGGCCGCGGAACGCGTTGCCGTTCAGACCACGGCGCCCATCGCCGAGGGCAACGTCGTTCCGCCCGCGGCCGACTCCGTGGTTCCGCCGACGGACGACGATGCCACACTGGTCAGCCTCTTCCACCCGGTTGCGACACCGGAGGTTTGCCCTCCCGAGAGCGCGGAAGCCCTGCTCGCCGCACCGTCACCGCTCCCCGTTCCGGAGGCCAACGACCTCGATCCCGCCGACTTGACCCCCGCGGCGATCGTCCACGATCCGGATGCACTTCCCCCTCCGCCGAGCCAGGTCGCTCGCCGGTCGATCCGCCGCAAACCGTCCCGAGCTCCGAGCGTGGAAGTTCCCAACGTAGCCATGCTCCCGATGGCCCCGATGGCTTCGGAACTGCCGTCCGTGGTCCGTGAACCGTCGGTGACGCATTCGCCGATCGCTCACGCGCCGATCGTGCGCCGATCGGTGTTCCTGTCCGCGGAGCAATCCGACGAACATCCGAACGGATCCGAACCACTCATTCGCCTCGAGTGAGCGCCGATCCTCCGGACCGAACTACCAATCGCTGCGATATCGCAGCAGACCATCGCGGGCCCGTCGATAGATGGCCGTCGTCGCGCGGACATCCCCCGCGTTGTACTGGGCGATCGATGCGAGGTCGCCTTTGGCGTAAGCGGTGGCCACCATCGATCCATCCATTTCTTCCTTGGGCGACGTGAGGCCGAGCGCCCAGCACACGACGTCGAGCGACGACGGGCCTCGTCCGCCGGACAGTAGGGCGAATAGGTCGAGATGGGGGCGCAACGAGTAGCGATTCGACGTGAGGTCGACGCGGACCGGAATCTCATGAATGAGGCTCCGTCCGACGAGGAATGGGACATCGAAGCCCCGACCGTTGTACGAGACCACCACGTCGGCCTGGCCTGCGAGGGCCCAAAACGCTCGCAGCAGGTCTACCTCGGAGACCAGGCGAACGCGCATCGATTCATCGACGCCGAGATCGATCGACCGACTTTCGTCGCTCGCAGGGGGCACAGCGAAGACGGTTACGATTTGATCTCGCGGATCGAGCTCGCCATCTCCCACCGCAAGCGAGATCACCCGACCAAAATAGGGCGACAAGCTCATGACCTTGCCTTCGTCCCATTCATTGCGTTCGGCGTGTTTGGCCACCGCTTGGGCGATCATGGGAGGCAGTTTGCGAGCTTCGACCGCGGGCACGGTTTCGATGTCGAAGACCAACGTCGAACACAAGAGGTCGGCGACGAGTTCGAACCCCTCTTCCACCAACAACGCCGGATCGTAGCCGGGCTCGGGCGCACGGACCGGTCGTATCCCTCGCACCGACAGCTGCGGCACCCCCTGATAACTTTCGACGGCGAACAGAAGCTTCACGTGGGAGCCGACATCGATGCTCTCGGCGGCCTGCATGGCTCGCTGCGCGTCCGACCAGATCTTGGCACTGATGGCTCGCGTCCGATCGGCGAGGCGAAGCTCGAAATACGGTTTACCGGATCGCGTTTCCGCCCGGCGAACGTGTCGGACCGCCGCAAACACGGTGAACAGTCCCGAACACGGCGATTTGATTTCGTCGAGGGTGGAGAGTTCGATGTACTCGCTCGACGGGTCCATGCGGCACGACGGAGAAACGGTGACACGAAACTCTACCGGTAGGTTGCGTCGATCGAAAGTCGACGGCGCGATCGATAGCTTCTGGCTATCCCGGCGTAGTGGGGGGCTGATAGCGACCCACGCGGAGCCGTGGTACTCACCGGCTACCGAGGGCCCCGCCCAACGGTAGAACGGTAGGAGTTCGCGAGATGAGTGACCTCAAAGGAAGCAAAACGCACGACAACCTCAAGGCCGCTTTTGCGGGCGAATCCCAGGCCAACCGCCGCTACTTGTACTTCGCCAAGATCGCCGACGTCGAAGGCTACCCCGAAGTCGCCGGTAACTTCCGCGATACGGCGGAAGGCGAGACCGGCCACGCCCATGGCCACCTCGATTATCTCAAGAAGGTCGGTGATCCAGCCACCGATTTGCCGATCGGCGATACGTCCAACAATTTGAAGGCCGCCGTCGCGGGTGAAACCCACGAGTACACGGACATGTATCCGGGTATGGCCAAAACCGCTCGCACCGAAGGGTTCGGCGAGATCGCCGACTGGTTCGAAACCCTGGCCAAGGCCGAGAAATCGCACGCAGGCCGCTTCCAATCCCTGCTGGATTCCATTTCGTAGTTCAACCCTTGGGGGCGCGTCTTCGAATCGCGCCTTCGACCTCCGAGGTCGGGGCCTTGGGCCCTTCTCGGAGGATGTTCCATGGTTTGTGCCCGGCAACACTGGGACGACGACGATGCCCAACCAGAACCACACCGCCAAGCACATCTCGTATCAGCCCACACCGGGGCTCAGCTACGATCCGACCGACGAGCACTACTGGGATGGCGAAGCTCTCGATCAGGAAGTCACGCGGGTGTTCGAGGTTTGCAACGGCTGTCGCATGTGTTTCAAGTACTGCGACACCTTCCCCGACCTCTTCAAGCTACTCGACAATACCTATGAGGGGGATGTCCGGCGACTGACGGAACCGGACAAAGACCGGGTCATGAATGCTTGCTTCCAATGCAAGCTTTGCGAAGTGCAGTGTCCCTACACCCCTCGCGACGGACACGCTTTCCAGCTCGATTTCCCTAAACTCGTTCATCGCTACAAGGCAGTCACACGCCGTGATCGTGGCATGACCGTGCGCGATCTCGTCCTGCGTGATCCGGACCAGGCCGGTGCCGCGGCACGAGCAAGCTTCGGCCTCGCCAACACGATGAACCGAGTCGGCCTCCATCGCTGGTTCTTGGAGAAGGTGGTCGGCATCCACCGTGACAAACTGTTGCCCGAGTTCGCCTCATCCACATTCGAAGAGTGGGCGGAAGGCGAGGGCCTCACCGAGCACGGCCCCGGCGGAGAAGCGATCCTGTTCCAAACCTGCTACGTGCAGCACAACGAACCCCAGATCGGTCGCGACACGATCGAGGTCCTGCAGACGAATGCGGTGGACGTCCGATGTACGCGTGGACTCGTCTGTTGCGGAATGCCGGCCTGGGAACGAGGCGATCTCGAAACATTGCGCGCCAAAGCCCGACAGAACCTCGACATCCTCGAGCCGTTCGTCAAAGCGGGCGCGATGGTCCTCGCGATCAACCCGACGTGTTCGATGATGTTGCGCCGCGAATGGCCAGAATTGCTCGAGGGCGATGATCGCGTCCGGGCGAAAATAGTGGCCGAAGCCACGATGGACCCGAGCGAGTTCCTCTGGTCGTTGCGCAACGAGGAACGCTTCAGCACCGACTTCAAGAGCTCTCCGGCCGGACCGGTGGCCTATCACGCACCGTGCCACCTTCGCACCCAAGGCAAGGGGTTCAAGGGACGGGATCTGCTGCGCAAGCTTCCCAACGTCCAACCGAACATCGTCATGGAGTGTTGTGGTCATGACGGCACCTACGCGATGACGGTGGAGGGGTTCGAAGCCTCGCAGCGGGTCGGGAAGAACGCGTTCGCCGACATGAAGGCCAAGGATGCCGAGATCTGGGCGACGGATTGTCCGCTCGCAGCGATTCAATTCGAACAGCACGCAGGCCGGAAACCGATGCATCCGATGTCGATTTTGGCCAAAGCCTATCGCGGCGATCCATTTACCTCGACCGGCAGCGCTGCGACGACCCCACCTCGATCGGAGCCCAAGCCATGAACCGTGTCCAACGTAGCGAGATCGTCGACTATGTGACCTACAACGAGCAACGCGATGCGATTCGCCCGCGAATCTTGCAGAGCAAGAGCGAACGTCGGATCCAGCTCGGTTCTTACCTGACCTTCTTGTTCGAGAACCGCGACACGATTCGCTATCAGGTGCAAGAAATGATGCGGGCCGAACAAATCGTCCGCGAAGCGGACATTGAACACGAGTTGCAGACTTATAACGAATTGCTCGGAGGCTCCGGTCAGCTCGGCTGCACCTTGCTCATCGGGATCGAAGATGAAGCGGCACGAGCCGAGAAGCTCCGCGCGTGGATCGGATTGCCGACCGCCCTATTCGCCCGCCTGGCGGACGACACCCTCGTACGTCCCACGTTCGATCCACGGCAAGTCGGAGATACCCGCCTCAGCTCTGTTCAGTACCTCAAGTTCGAGGTTGGATCGCATGTCCCGATCGCGTTGGGTTGCGACCTACCGGGCCTCGTCAGTGAAGTGGAACTGACGGAAGGCCAACGCCGGGCGCTGCAACAGGACCTCCTCGATGCGGAGGTTCATCGTTCACCCCACGACGGATGAATCAGCGGGTTCCACGCCAAAGTTTCCGACAAACTTTTTCGAGGCGACCCGTAAGATTCCCGCTTTCACGGTGTCCTAAGAAACGCGCTGGGCAGAGCCCGCGAAAGCACGCTCCTCATCCAACACGCGTCATCGCACGAAGCGAGTATTCACAACAACGGAGTTCCAACCCGGCTCGACGAACGAGCGGGGCCTGGTCACGGGAACTCTGGATGATGGACTGGATCCAGGGTCTCAGCGACCCAATGATTCAACGACCCAGTGGTTCAACGACCCAACAGCTTCAGAGACCCAGCATTCTCTGAGACACAACAAACTTCAGGGCTATCGACTTCGGGGCTATCGATAGAGTCGGGAGCCTGGCCGGCCGGGATTTGGATGCGGAAGGGGGGAGTCCCGGTCGGCCAGGCCACACGCGACTTCTCGGGTATATCAAGTCCACGACCTCCTCGGTAGAGCGTCCACGGCCGACCGTGTACGTTTTTCGGAGGAAAGTGCGTGCCCAAAGCTACAGAAATCGATGGGCACGATCACGTGGCACCAGGGCGCGGTGTTACCCCTCGCGAAACTTCGGGCGCTCTTTCCATTGGGGAACGCCGACGTCGTCGCACCACGCTTGCCAGTCACCGCGGACGGCCCCCCGGTAGTGCAAATCATCTGGCTCAGATCGGCCCAGATCAACGTTCGAAACCAGCGTGGCGAGCTTTCGGTAGAGCAGCGCCGTCCCGAGTGAAGCCGAGAGTTCTTCAGCCAGCCGCGCAGCTCCTCGAATCGCCACATCCCAATCCCGCGCGAGTGCGGGGATCTGCTCGAGGGTTCGATATCGAGCAATGATCGATGCGGCGCCCTTCTCTCCGAAGCCGGAAATCCCGGGGATTCCATCCGCAGAGTCTCCAACTAAAGCGAGATAGTCCGGGAGGTTCTCGGGATCGATCCCCCATCGCTCGCGAAACGCCGCCTCATCGATGGTCTTTCCGCGCATGCGATCGATCTGAACGACTTGGCTCCCCACGAGGCATTGCCCAAGATCCTTGTCGGGGGTCAACAGCCGAACTTGGCAGTCGGCGCTCGCAAACCGAGCAGCCGCGGTGGCCATCGCGTCGTCGGCCTCCCATTCGCACATGGACCATACCGTCACACCCAGCGCGCGAACGGCATCCTCGGCCGCATCGAACTGAGCGCGAAGCTCCGGTGGAACACCTTCGTCGCTCTTGTAGCCGGCGAACAGGTCGTTGCGAAACGAGCGAATCGGGTTGTCGAAAGCGACCGCGAGATGCGTCACCGCCTCGTCGCGATCATCGAGCAACGCAAACAGCGAAGCGACGATGCCGACCGTCGCTTTGAGGTCGCGGCCGTCGGGACCTTCGTGTCCCGGGCGGCGACCGAAATGCGCCCGGTACAACTCGTAGGTCCCGTCGACGACGTGGAGGCGCTTCACGCAGCGCCGCGCTCGACAGCCATCGCTGCCGCATCGCGTTGTGCGGCAAGGCGACTCTGGCTGCCGCGACTCATCGCGATCGCCCCGCTTTGGACCATCTCGAGGATCCCGTAGGGGCGAAGCGCTTCGGCCAACAGCTCAATCTTGCTGAGACGTCCCGAGATCTCGAAGGTCATCGAATCCTGACCAACATCGACCACCCGAGCGCGGTGGTCTTCCGCCAAGCGACAAAGGTCGGCCCGAACTTCGTCGGTGGTGGTGACCTTGATGAGGGCGACGTCGCGGATCATGTTCGGGACCTCGGTGATGTCCTCGACGCTGACCACATTGACCAATTTGTAGAGGTTGGCCTCGATGCGGCGAGCCATGTCACGGTCGGCTTCCACGACGATGGTCATGCGCGACATCCCGGGTTCATGCGTTCGACCAACGGTCAACGACACTATGTTGTAGTTACGCCGGCGAAATAGCGAGGCGACTCGGTTGAGGACACCTGGGATGTCCTCGACGAGGGCCACGATCGTTCGTTGGGGGAGCGGGGTCGTCACTTGTCTTTCCCGGTTTCGAAAATGGGGTTGTGTTGGCTATCCACGGCCGCAACGGGCCGTGGACGCCGGATCATCTCATCGAGGGCAGCACCCGCGGGGACCATGGGATACACCGAATCCTCCTGCTCGACGCGAAAGTCGATGATCGCTGTCCCGGCGGAGGCTCTTGCAGCCTCCACCGCTGCCGGAATCTCCGAACGCTGAGTCACGCGGAATCCTTGCAGACCATGCGCGTCCGCTAGTTTCACGTAGTCCGGGCTCCCAATCGGTGTCGCCACGTAGCGTCCGCCGTAGAAGAATTGCTGCCACTGGCGGACCATCCCGAGATAGCCATTGTTGATGATCGCGATATTGACCTTGATGCCTTCTTGCGCACAGGTGGCAAGTTCGCACGCGGTCATCTGGAACCCGCCATCGCCAGCGATCACCCAGATGTCATCGCCGGGACATGCGAAGCGTGCCCCCATCGCCGCGGGGAGAGCAAAGCCCATCGTCCCGAGGCCGCCCGAGGTCAGCAGTTTGCGCGGGTAGTCGTGCTTGTAATATTGCGCCTCCCACATTTGGTGCTGGCCCACATCGGTGACGACCAACGCTTTCCCTTCAGTGAGGCGCCAGAGGTCGTGAATCACGTGAGCCGCGAACAACCGGCCATTGTCGGGAAGACTATGAATGTCTCGCACCGCCGAATCGCCCTTGAGCGAATCGATGCGCTCACGCCATTGCGTATGAGTGGCCGGAAGCGCACGAGCCCCCAATACGGTGAGCACGGCGCGAGCGTCCCCGATGAGCGGGAGATCGACGCGAACGTTCTTGTTGACCTCGGCGGGATCCAACTCGACGTGGATCTTTTTGGCCTTGGGAGCGTAGTTGGCGAGGTTGCCGGTCACACGATCGTCGAATCGCATCCCGATGGCGATGATGAGATCGGCCTCCTGGATCGCACGATTCACCCAAGCCTCACCATGCATCCCCATCATCCCGAGGCTCAAGGGATGGCTCGCTGGGAAACCGCCCAACCCGAGCAACGTTTCCGCGATTGGGATATCCGCACGTTCCGCGAAGACGCGAAGGTGTTCCGTCGCCCCGGACTCGGCCACTCCGTGACCACAGAAGATGAGCGGCTTCTCCGACGCGGCGATGAGCTCGATCGCCACCTCGTAATCCGTCTCGGACGGATGATGCTCCGGACGATACCCGGGCCGCCGCATCATCGGTTCGGCATCGAACTTGGGGATGCAGCTGCCTTGCTGAGCATCCTTCGTGATGTCCACGACCACGGGACCCGGACGGCCCGAACGAGCGATATAAAAGGCTTCGCGGATCGTCGGCGCGATGTCTTCCGCGCGGGTCACCACATAGTTGTGTTTGGTGATCGGTAACGTCACCCCGGTCACATCGACTTCTTGGAACGCATCGCTGCCGATGAGTTTCGACGGGACTTGGCCCGTGATGGCAACGATCGGAATCGAATCCAGCATCGCCGTCGCGATCCCGGTCACGAGGTTCGTCGCTCCGGGGCCGGACGTCGCCACACACACACCAACCTTGCCCGAAGCCCGCGCATACCCATCCGCCATGTGAGACGCCCCCTGCTCATGGCGGGTCAAGATGTGGCGGATCTTGTCGTAATTGACCAACGCGTCGTAGGCAGGCATGATCGCGCCACCCGGGTATCCAAAAACGACGTCGACCCCCTCGGCGATGAGCGATTGCCAGATGACCTCGGCCCCCAACGATGGGGAAGGAACCGGATCAGCGATGGCGGCCGATTCAAAGACGGAATGGTCTTCATGCCCCACAGGGGCTGAATGGGTCGGTTGCGCGACTGCTGTCATGGTGCTCTCACAATAACCCCACACGCAACGGTGCGGGAATCGTTGCCTATCCTCCAGTCTGGTCAGTTATCCGACTCGGCGTCAAGTCCAAAGCCCGCGCGCCCGTATCGTGTTCGGATCATGACCGTTCGATGAACGAGCCGTGGGCGTCACGGTCTATCTTCGTGGGTTCGACTCCGCGTCGGCGTGAAAGCCTCGCTTCGATGGGAGGGTCGCGACCGTCGCGCGCCGGAGTTTTCCACGATCATACGGGCCGCTCGAGTGGCGGGGCTCGCCCTCGATGGTGATCCGACGCCTCGAACGAGCGATGCGAGCTTGATACCTTTGCGCGCCAATGCCGAACGATCGGACAGTTCTCCTCGCGGGCGGTGGGACAGGAGGGCACATCTATCCGAACGTCGGCGTCGCCGAATGTCTCGCCAAGCGAAATTCCTTCACACCCCGCTCGGATGCGCTTCACAACCCACCGGGACCGCATGGACCCGCGATCCGGTTCCTCGTCTCGAACCGACCTGGGGACGCGAGAACGATGGAGGAGCTCGGTCTCGCCTACAGTGCGAGTCCCGTCCATCCTTTGCCGAGCCTCAAACAACCCATGAAGGCATTGGCCTTCGCATGGAGTTGGAGGACCGCGATGCAGGAAACGATCACGCTCCTTCGCAAGTACGACGTGGGTGTGGTCGCGGCCACTGGCGGGTTCGTCTCAGGCCCGGCCATCGCGGCCGCAACGAGACTCCGGATCCCGCGAGCGCTCGTCAACCTCGACGCGGTCCCAGGGCAAGCCAACCGTCAACTCGCCCGGCTATGCGATCACGTATTTTCGGTCTACGCCACTCCGGTCCTCCCCCACGCCGAGCACATCGGCCTACCCTTGCGAACAACCTCCGTCTCGGGCCGATCGAAAGGTGAACTGCGCGAGCAATTCGGACTTCACGCCGAACGGCCGACAATGTTCATCACCGGCGCCACGCATGGAGCCGAATCGATGATTCGCGCCATGATGGCGCTCGTCCGCCTCCCTGGTACGGCGGACGCGTTCTCGTCGTGGCAGGTCTTGCATCAATGCGGAACGTTCGACGCCGCGACCTTGCAGCGAGCCTACGACGAAGCCAGCATCACCGCGATCGTCGTGCCTTACGTCGACGTCATGGGAGAAGCCTATGCAGCAGCCGAACTCGTGCTCAGTCGCGCGGGAGCCGGTAGCGTCGCTGAGGCGTGGGCCAACGCGGTGCCGACGATCTTCATGCCGAATCCCTATCACAAGGATCAACATCAACGGTTGAATGCACAGCCGATGGTCGATGTCGATGGAGCGGTCCTCGTGGTCGACCACATCGAACCCGAGAAGACCGCGAAGGGCCTCGCCCCCGTCCTCCTGCACCTCATGCGCGAGACCTCCGCGCGCGAGCGAATGCGACGTGCGGCCGAAGCCAGCCGACCTCAAGATGGCGCAGACGCGGTCGCCCAATGGATCATGGGCGCACTGCGATGAAGCAAAGCGTCATCGTCGGCTCAAACGCGAGCCCGTGCGAGCAACCGCCGGACTTCTTCTCCAGGACGCCGCTTGAGGGCTTCCTCGTCGAACAGCGTGAGTCGCCCACGATCGACCACGATGCGCCCAGCGATCAAGACCCAGCACACGGCGTCACGCGCTGCGGCATAGACGATGCGGCTATAGGGCGAGACGCCGACCGGCCCGAACGTCGCCGGCTTGTCGAGGTCGAGCACGACGACATCCCCCGCCTTGCCCACCTCGAGGCTGCCGATCCGATGCGCGAGCCCGATCGCCCGTGCACCTTCGATCGTCGCCAACTCGAGCGCCTGAAGGGCTGAAAACCGTCCCGGCCCTTGGCGCACGCCTTGGAGCAGCGCGGCCAGCCGGATCTCTTCGAGGATATCCATGTCGTTGTTGCACGGCGCACCGTCGCATCCGATCCCCACGGTGATGCCCTCGACGCTCTGCAAGAAACCGAGGTCCGCGATCCCTGACCCGAGTTTGAGGTTGGCCGACGGACAGTGGCAAATACTCATCGAACGTCCGGCCAAGACGTCGGCCTGCTCGCGGCCAAATTGAACGCCATGAGCGATCCGCAGGTCGCAATCGAGAACTCCGAGAGCATCCAAGTACCCCATTTGCGTGGTCCCGAGAACGTCTCGGACTTCGATCTCCTCGCGGGGATGTTCGAGCAGGTGCGTATGCACAGGCAACCCGAGTTCCGCCGCCAACTCGACGACCCCCTCCCACAATGCTTCGGAACACGACAGGATGAACCGCGGACACAGCAGCGTCTGGATGCGCCCCTCGGCTGCGCCGTGCCATTTGCGATGAAACACCCGGGTTTCGTCCAGGGCGACCCGGGTGGGTTGAATCAAGTCGGATGGGACTCCCAAACCCCGGTCCATCAAACACTGGCCCGCAATCGCGCGGAGCCCCGACTCGGAGATCGCTTCGAAAATGGCCTCCATGTGGTGGACGAGCCCAATCTCCTGAATCGTCGTCGTGCCGGAGAGCAGACAATCGGCCGCCCCCAGCATCGCAGACCAATAAGCACTCGCGTGATCGTGCGCCGCTTCGAGCGGCCAAGTCCGTTCACGTAGCCAATCCATGAGCTCGCGGTCTTCACACAAACCACGCAAGAGCGATTGCCCCAGATGGACGTGCCCCTGAATGAAACCCGGCAGAACGAACTTGCCGGTCGCATCGAGCACGTCGACGTCGAGCCTAGGCGGAACCTCGCCGATCGCTTGGATGCAGCCGTCCTCGATGAGGAGATCGCCTTCCACCACGCGACGGTGCTCGTCCATGGTCACGAGCGTTCCTCCGCGGATCAGTGTGCCGCCCATCGTCTCCTCATCATCTCACGATCATCACGTCATGGGTCTGCCGTGTACATCCGACGCCGCAATACACCGATATAGGGTAGGTTGCGATAGAGCCCGGCATAGTCGAGCCCATAACCGACGACGAATTCCGACGGACAGCGAAACCCGACGAAGTCGGCCTCGATCGCTTCGGTACGAGCGCCGGCTTTGTCGAGCAACGCGCAGATTCGCAGGGTTCGCGGGCCGCGGGTTTCGAGGTTGTCACGCAAATACCGGAGGGTGAGCCCGGTATCGATGATGTCCTCGACCAACACCACGTCACGCCCTTCGATGTTGTCGTCGAGATCCTTGAGAATCCGAACGACCCCCGACGACCGGGTCGACCCCCCGTACGACGAGACCGCCACGAAATCGACCTCGACGGCAATGTCCATGGCGCGAACCAGATCGGCGATGAACGGAAAGCTGCCCGTCAGGACGCCGACCATGAGCGGCGTCGAATCGTTGTAGATCTCGCAGAGCTGTGCGGCGAGCTCCTGCACGCGAACCGCGAGTTCCTGTTCCGACCAGAGAATGCGTTCGATCGCGGGGTGCATACGTTCCATGAGACGACCCCGCTTTCCCTACCATGGTTTGCACTCGGAGTGCAGTCCGAAGCGTGCATCGAGCAGATTTTCTGAGTCCAAGGTGACCCGAACCGGTGCCCTTCGGTGACTTTTCGAATATGGACACTCGTCTTGGCTCAGCATCATTATCGTTTTTGCTCTGGGTCGCTGGTTGTGACGCTCCAGACGAAATCGAACGCCCGACGACCATGTCTGAAACCACCGACGACGGCAGCTCGAGCCCCGCGGCGACCGATCTTTCGGAAGACGCAGGGCCCGATTCCACATCGATGAATTCGACCGATGGTGAGGTGATTCCATCGAAGCGATGCGTAGACCTCATCGACGACATGGAGGGAGCGGAAGCTCCGCTCATTCCCACAAAAGCAGACCCGCCGCGTCGAGGCGCTTGGTTCGTCTATAACGACGGAACTACGGACACCCAAACCCCGATAGAGAGCCTTCCCTTTACTCACGACCTCGCAGGGGCTCCCGAAAGCGACGGTATGACACCCACTGCATATTCCGCCCGCACGGCGGGCTCGGGTTATCGCATGTGGGGGGCAGGCATGGGATTCAATCTCAATAATGCAGGCTGCATGGCCGACGACGCGGGCAACTGCGCCCCTGATGATAATGGGGTCCCCATGGTCTACGACGTGACCCAATTCCAGGGCATCTCGTTCTATGCAAAATCCTATGGCGAGGGGGCGGGAGTCTCCGTCGCATTCAAAGTCGTCACCGAAGGTGTCGTTCCCACGGCGAATGGTGGAACGTGCGTTCCAATGGGAAATGGACAATGCGACGGTGCGCATGAGCAGAGCATTGCCATGCACAACGAATGGGAGCCGTTCGAAGTCCTGTTCGACGAGATTGCGCAACCCTCGTATGTGAACGCCAACGCGATCGATTTCGACCCGAAAACCGTGATGGCTCTGCAATGGCAAGTCCCCGTCTCCACGAATTTCGATTTCGCGGTCGACGAGATTTGTTTTTTCTGACGCGTTCGCGCGATCTTGCTCAGCGTTTTTTGCGCATGCGCATGTCCTGGCGCGGGTGCGAGGGCGAATCTGTATTCGGTCACCAGCGATAACGGGGCCTAGCGCCCGAACAACAAAGCCAGTGTGGACTGGGCGGTATTCCGCGGCCCGCGAGCGATCCGTCGCCGTCGTGCTCGCTTGCGGGCCATCGTGGGCCGTGCCAGCCTAGCGCCACGGCGGAGCAACCACCAGTTCGAGCGAATCCGAGATGGCCAGATCAGCCCCGGCCTGTGGACGGCAACGATCGGAGCCGTGATGATCATGGCGGGGTTGCCAGGGAGCGGTGACGGCCTGCCAACGGGTCGAGCATGGGCTGGGTTGGGCCGCCGAAGCGGTTCGGGTCCTCGGCTATCATGGGGCTAGTCCCGAGCAACCTCTATATGAAGGTCGTTCCGCCGCCTTTGCGTGTCGTGGGTCGAGCTGCGCTCGCGGCCGGTTGGACCGCCGGAATCATCGCGACCTCGGAACTGGATGAGGCGATCGCTCGACGGCGATCGATCGGAGGCGATGGCGAGCAACGCTTCGATCCCCTGCTCAAGGTGTGGGCACGAGGAATCCTCTGGCTCGTCGGCGCGCAGATCACCGTCCTCCCGGGCTGCCCCCTACCCTCGGGCCGAGCCCGCCTCGTCGTGGCTAACCATCGCTCCGCGCTGGATATCCCACTGCTCTTGGCGTTTTTCGGAGGCTCTCCAGTCAGCCGGGGTGATCTCGAGCACTGGCCGCTACTGGGCCTCGGCGCACGCAAGGCGGGGGCGATCTTCGTAGGTCCATCCGGGTCGCGCGAGCGCTCGCGGACGATCCGCGCGATCCGAACCAAACTCTTGCAGACTCGCACGGTCATCTTGTTCGCCGAAGGCACCACCTATGCAGGTGACGAAGTTCGACCGTTCCACCCCGGAGGGCTGTCGGGATGTCGAGGTCTCGACGTCGAGGTGATCCCTGTCGGCCTCGCCTACCACCCAGGCACTGAATACGTCGAAAACAGTTTCACCAACCATGTCCGAACCATCGCCGCTCGACCGAAGACACGGGTCGTGATGCGGGTCGGTGATGCGATCCCGATCGACGAGCCTTTCGATGTCCACGGATTGGCGGATCGAGCCCGCGACGTGGTGCAGTCACTCGTGAACGAGGCACGACGCGATTTCGACCGTGGGGCACCGTGATGATCACTCCACGTCGAACGACCGCACTCGCTCGAGCGGCCGGGCGAGCCAAGGACTTGCTACAATCGCGAGCGATGTTCGATCACGCCAGGGCGAGCACCATCGGTGGCGGAAGGTGAGTCGGAAAGGGTGACCACGCTCGGCGCATGGTTCAAAACGATCGACTCGATCGAACAACACGTGATGTTCGTCGGCTGCGACGAACGGACTCCGGTGGCGGAACTTCGAACCGACTCGCGACACGTCCGGCCTGGCGACGCATTCATCGCGTTGCAGGGTGAAACTCGAGACGCTCACGCGTTCGTGCCCGCCGCGTTTGCTGCTGGAGCCGCAGTCGCGATCGTCGAGCACGGACGCACGCTTCCGCCCGATGGGCCGCATGTGTGGCTACGCGACACGAACGATGCGCTGCCGGAACTCGCCGCCAACGCTCACGGTCGCCCGGGCGAGCACCTCGCCCTCGCGGGCGTCACGGGTACGAACGGCAAGACGACCACGGCCCACCTGGTCGGCAGCCTCCTCGCTCAAGGCGGAATCCCCTACGCCCGTCTCGGAACCACTGGAAACTGGATCATCGACCACGAGGAGCGAGCTTCGTTCACCACACCGTTTCCGGTCGAGCTTCAGGAACTGCTGGGTCGAGCCCGAACGCGTGGGGCTCGCGCGGCCGTGATGGAAACCTCCTCGCACGCGCTTCGCCAGGGACGCTTGAAACCTCTGCGTTTCGTGGCCGCGGGGCTGACGAGTTTCACACAAGACCATCTCGACTTTCACCGCGACATGGATGACTACCTCGCGGCCAAGCTCCTGCTCGTCCAAGAACACCTCGCACCGGGTGCAGTTGCCGTCGCGGCCGTCGATGGACACCCCGCGGCCGCCGTTTTTCTCCGCGCGGCCGCCGAACACGGCGCGACGACATGGCGAGCTTCTCGTGGAGCGGACCCCTCGGCCGAACTCCTCGCCACCGATCTCGAGCTTGGTGCCGAAGGCTCGAAGGCCACGATCCACACCCCGTTCGGGGTGATACGCCTGCGCTCGCCACTCCTCGCGGGTTTCAATGTCGATAACATTTTGGTGGCGACCGGTCTGGCCTTGGGCCTTCACGTACCGATCGCCGATATCGAGCGCGCTCTCTCGCAAGCTCGGGGCGCACCGGGCCGCCTTCAACGGGTGGAGGTCGACGGTGTGTCGGGACCGAGCGTGATCGTGGACTATGCACATACGCCCGACGCCGTCGAGCGTGCGATCGCGGCCGTACGCCCGTTGTGCAGCGGTCGACTCTCGGTCGTGCTCGGCTGCGGGGGTGATCGCGATCCGGGAAAACGCCCACTCATGGGCGGGATCGCGGCTCGAGACAGCGACCGATGCTTCGCAACCTCGGACAATCCCCGAACCGAGGATCCGATGGCGATCCTTGCCCAGATGATGGCCGGCGTCGACGATCGCGATCGCCCCCACGTCACCGTCGAGCCCGACCGGGCGACCGCGATCGCGATCGCGATTGCGGAAGCCGGTCCCCGCGACCTCGTCCTCATCGCCGGGAAAGGTCACGAAACGTCACAGCAGATTGGCTCCCAGGTGTTTCCGTTCGATGATCGAGAACACGCGCGCGCGGCCCTGCGCGCCCGCCACGAAACTCGGTAGCGCCAGCCGTCGCGCCTTCCTGCTCGTTGCCTCGCTTTCGTTTGGTTTTCGTGATCACGAGTGATTCGTGCCGCAATTGGCGCCCGAATCGAGGTTCGGGCGAGACTCCCGAGGCTCCTGACAATTCCGAATGTTTCCTGCTCTGGAGACGGGTCGGTAGGGCTCCCGAGCTTGCTGAAGTGGGATCCCTGTGGCGATGATGCGTCCTCGTCTTGGCCACCATTCCATGTCTATGGACCTGGACGACCCTCCGGAGGAGCTGATGCAGGACCGACCCCTTCGCCCCGTTGCGCACGGCCTTTATCGACCCGAAACCGAACACGATGCGTGCGGGATCGCCTTCGTCGCAAATATCCAAGGAAGGAAGTCGCGGGCCATCGTCGAACAAGCCCTCGGCATTTTGGACCGTCTGGCACATCGAGGTGCCTGTGGTTGCGACCCCGATACCGGTGACGGGTCGGGCATCCTCGTGCAACTCCCCCACCGCTTCTTCAAACGCATCGGCCTCGAGCTCGGATTCGACATGCCGCGGCGGCGTGCCTACGGCGTGGGCCAAGTGTTTTTGCCGCCCGATCCGCGGCAGCGCCAACAATGCGAAGAAGTCTTGGAGTCGGTCGTCACCGAAGAAGGTCAACGCGTGCTCGGTTGGCGCGATGTGCCGATCGACCCCGCGCACGTGGGCCATGTCGCTCGGCGAGCCATGCCGATGTTCCGCCAGATCTTCATCGGTCGTCGACGCGTCGTCCCGACCGAGTTCGAACGCAAGCTCTATGTGATTCGCAAACTGGCGGAACGACGGATCCGCGAACGCGGCATCGATCCGCAGGGCTTCTTCCACGTCCCGAGCCTCTCGGCCGAGACCGTGGTCTACAAGGGGTTGCTCAAGACGGATCAGTTGACGAAGTTCTACGACGACCTGCGTGAGCCGGACTTCGTGTCTGCGATCGCGATGGTCCATTCGCGCTTTTCGACGAACACGTTTCCGACCTGGGACTTGGCCCAGCCGTTCCGCCGGATCTGCCACAACGGCGAGATCAATACCGTTCGCGGTAACAGTAACTGGATGCAAGCGCGTCGTTCGATGCTCCAGTCCGCGAAGTTCGGTGGAGATCTCGCGCGCCTCGGACCCATCATCAATCAGAAGGGCAGCGACTCGTCGAAGTTCGACAACATCTTCGAGCTACTGCACCTCGGCGGCCGCGCGCTGCCGCACGCGATGATGATGATGATCCCCGAAGCGTGGGAAAACGACGACATGATGGACCCGGCGCGACGGGCATTCTACGAGTACAGCTCCGCCTTGGTCGAACCGTGGGATGGACCGGCCGCGATCGCCTTCTCCGATGGTCACATCGTCGGGGCAACGTTGGACCGCAATGGGTTGCGACCGGCTCGCTACGTGACCACGACCGACGATCGAGTGATCCTCGCGTCCGAAGCGGGCGTCATCGACATTCCACCCGAACAGATCGTGATGAAGGGCCGCCTCAAGCCGGGGCGGATGTTCGTGGTCGACACCCGCGAGCAACGGATCATCGGCGACGAAGAGGTGAAGGCCGATATCGCCGGCCGCTACCCCTACCGACGGTGGCTGGAAAAGAATCAGTTCAGCATCGACCAGCTGCCGCTCGCCCACGCCGTCCCTGAATCCGAACCGATCCGCGGTGAGTTGCTCGAGACGTTGCAGCGGGCGTTCGGCTATACCGACGAAGACATCCGGATCCTGCTCGAGCCGATGGCCGCGAGCGGTGAGGAGCCGACGGGCTCGATGGGCACCGACACGCCACTTGCGGTGCTGAGTGACGGGGCGCCGGTCCTTTACGACTACTTCAAGCAACTGTTCGCGCAAGTCACGAATCCGCCGATCGATCCGATCCGCGAAGCGCTCGTGATGAGCCTCGTCACTGCGATCGGAGGAGGCAGCAATACCTTCGACGAAACGCCGGAACAGTGCCATCGCTTGGTGATTCCGGGACCGCTCATGACCGATGCCGAGCTCGCGGTCGTGAAGGGTATCCGCGAAGGCATCTTCGAAACCGAGACGCTGTCGACTCTCTATGATCGCGAGGCCGGACCGAGCGGCCTCGCCAAAGCCGTCCGCGATCTTTGCCAAGCGGCCGCCGAAGCGACGGACCAGGGTTACAACATCTTGGTGTTGAGCGATCGGGGTGCAGGGCCCACGAAGGTGGCGATCCCAGCCTTGCTGGCCGTTGCCGCTGTTCACCACCACCTGATTCGCGAAGGGATCCGATTGCGCACGGGCCTCATCGTGGAAACCGCCGACGTTCGCGAAGTGCACCACATCGCGTTGCTGGTCGGGTACGGCGCGGCCGGGATCAATCCCTACCTCGCCCTCGCGACGGTGCGCGACCTCGCCGAGCGCGAGATCGTCAAGGTCAGCCCAGACTACGCGGAGAAGAACTTCGTCAAAGCGATCCACAAGGGTCTGCTCAAGGTGATGTCCAAGATGGGGATCTCCGCCCTCATCTCCTATCGTGGCGCACAGATCTTCGAAGCGGTGGGATTGGCCGAAGAGGTCGTGAACTCGCACTTCACGGGCACACCATCGCGCATCGGTGGGATCGGTCTCGAAGAACTCGGGCGTGAAGTGATCATGCGACACGATCGAGGCTTTGGACCCACGCCTTCGCTCGGCATCACCGAGTTCCCCGCCGGTGGCGTCTACCAATGGCGTCGTCGCGGCGAACGACACATGTGGAACCCCGCCACGATTGCAAAACTCCAGGCGGCCATCCGCACGGAGGACCGCGAGGCGTTTTCCGAGTACACGAAGCTCGCCAACGAGGAAGCGTCGCAAGCTTCGACGATCCGCAGCTTGCTCGAGTTCGTCGAACAAGCCGATCCGGTCCCGCTCGACGAAGTCGAGCCTGCGACCGAGATCGTCAAGCGCTTCTGCACGGGCGCCATGTCGTTCGGGTCGATCAGCGCCGAGGCCCACGAAACCCTCGCCATCGCCATGAACCGCATCGGGGGCAAGTCGAATTCGGGCGAAGGGGGCGAGGAAGAAGTTCGGTTCGCCACCTTGCCCAACGGCGACAGGCGTAGCAGCGCGATCAAGCAAGTGGCCTCCGGACGCTTCGGTGTCCACATCCACTACCTCACGCAAGCGAAAGAGCTGCAGATCAAGATCGCCCAGGGGGCGAAGCCGGGCGAAGGGGGGCAGCTCCCCGGACACAAGATCAGCGAACGCATCGGGGCCGTGCGATGCTCGACACCCGGCGTGACACTCATCTCGCCGCCGCCCCATCACGACATCTACTCCATCGAGGACCTGGCGCAGCTCATCTACGACCTCAAGGTGGCCAACAGCGCTGCCCGGATCTCCGTCAAGCTCGTGAGCGAGATGGGGGTGGGTACCGTTGCCGCAGGTGTTTCGAAGGCTCGGGCGGGAGGTGTTACGATCGCGGGCGACACGGGAGGCACGGGTGCCTCACCGTTGTCGTCGTTGCGCCACGCGGGTCTCCCCTGGGAGCTCGGACTTGCCGAGTCGCAACAGGTCCTCGTGCAAAACGATCTCCGTGGACGAATCCGCGTTCAGGTCGACGGAGGGCTGCGGACCTCTCGCGACGTCGTCGTCGGGGCGCTGCTCGGGGCGGAAGAGTTCGGCTTCGCGACCGCTCCGCTCGTCACACTCGGCTGCATCCTGCTGCGCAAGTGCCATCTCAATACGTGTTCGGTCGGGATCGCGACCCAGGACCCCGAACTCATCGCTCGATTTTCCGGTGAGCCCAAGCATGTCATCCGGTTCTTCATGCTGATCGCGGAAGGCGTCCGCGAGCTCATGAGCCGTCTAGGGTTCCGCACCTTCGACGAGATGATCGGCCGCTCCGACAAGCTGCGGCCGCGAGCGGACATCGAGCACTGGAAAGCCCGGAAGCTCCACCTCGATGCGATCACCAAACTGCCGAACGCCCCCGACTGGGTCGCACGGCGATGCGTGACGGAGCAGGACTACGGCCTCGAGCGTCACCTCGATCAACGGCTGATCCCCGAGTGTCGTCGCGCGATCGAGCATGGCGAACGCGCGCGCCTCAGCATGGACATCCGCAACGTCGATCGAACCGTCGGCGCCATGCTGAGCGGCGAGATCGCGAAGGTCCATGGTTCGAAGGGGCTCCCCCAGGACACCATCGTGGTGCAGTTCCGGGGCTCCGCGGGCCAGAGCTTCGGCGCGTTCCTCAGCGCCGGGGTGACGTTCGCCCTCGAAGGCGATGCGAACGACTACGTGGGTAAGGGCCTCTCGGGTGGTCGTATAGCGGTCTATCCGTCGGCCGGAAGCACGTTCGTCGCCGAGGAGAACATCATCATCGGCAACGTGGTCCTTTACGGTGCCACCGGTGGTGAGGTCTATGCCGCGGGCATCGCGGGAGAACGTTTCGCAGTCCGTAACAGCGGTGCACGAGCGGTCGTCGAAGGGGTCGGGGACCACGGCTGCGAATACATGACCGGCGGGATCGTGGTCGTGCTCGGCCGTACGGGCCGCAACTTCGGTGCGGGAATGAGCGGGGGTTTCGCCTTCGTCTTCGACGACGACGGCAAGTTCCGCAAGCGTTGCAATCACGAAATGATCACCCTCGAGGGTGTCGTCGAGGAAGCCGATATTGACCTCCTCCGCGGACTCATCGAGGCTCACGTGGAGCACACCGGCAGCCAGCTCGGGACTCGCATCCTCGAGAACTGGGACCTGTACGTCACTCGATTCGTCAAAGTCATGCCGACCGAATATCGGAAGGCGCTCCTCAAGAAGGCGGAACGCGAGGCCATGAAGGCAAGACCGTCCGTCGCCAACCAAAGCCATTTGAGCGTAGTGGAAGGAACCTGAACCCCTCATGGGCAAAGCCACGGGATTCAAAGAATGGGGTCGAAACGGGGCGGCACGCCGCCCGGCTCGAGTTCGCGTGCTCGACTGGAAAGAGATCTACCTCGAGCGCACGGACGAACAGTCGCGAGCTCAGGGCGGGCGATGCATGGACTGCGGCGTGCCGTTCTGCCAGCAAGGCTGCCCCCTCGGAAACCGGATCCCCGACTGGAACGACCTCGTCTATCACGGCCGATGGGACCAGGCGCTCGCGGCTTTGGAGTCGACGAACAACTTCCCCGAGTTCACGGGCCGACTCTGCCCGGCGCCGTGTGAGGGGGCATGTGTTCTCGCGATCAACGACGACGCGGTCACGATCGAACAGATCGAAAAAGAGATCGTCGAACGCGGGTTCAAAGAAGGTTGGATCAAACCGCAGCCGATCCAGTCGAATACCGGCAAACACATCGCCGTTGTGGGCTCCGGTCCCGCGGGACTCGCCGCGGCGGCCCAGCTACGACGGGCTGGCCACCAGGTTACGGTGTACGAAAAAGATGACGCGATCGGGGGTTTGCTGCGTTACGGCATTCCCGACTTCAAACTCGAAAAGTGGGTCATCGATCGGCGAATCGAGCTCATGCGAGCGGAGGGGATCAAGTTCGAGGTCGGGGTCGACGTCGGACGCTCCGTGAGCTGGACCGAGCTACGGGACAAGCACGATGCGATCGTCATCGCGATTGGGGCCCAGAGACCGCGCGATCTCAAGATCCCCGGCCGCGATCTCGAGGGCGTCTACATCGCGATGGACTTCCTCACCGCGCAAAATCGCAAGGTCGCCGGACGAAGCACCTCGAATCCACTCGACGTCCGCGGCAAGCGAGTCGTGATCCTCGGCGGTGGCGATACGGGTTCGGACTGTCTTGGCACGGCGCACCGCCAAAACGCAACGGAAGTGACCCAGATCGAGCTCTTACCGGCACCGCCCGACCATCGGGCGAACGACAATCCGTGGCCTCAGTGGCCGATGACCATGCGTACCTCGTCCAGCCAAGAAGAGGGCGGGCAGCGAGAGTACGCGATCACGACGAAGCGTTTTGCCGGCGTAGATGGTCAGATGAAGAAGCTGCACGCGGTGCGGATCGACGTCGAGCACCGCGACGGACGGATGCGCATCATTGAACACCCGCATGACGAGGTCGAACTCGATGTCGATGTGGTCGTGCTCGCCCTTGGCTTCGTCAGCCCCATTGCCGAGAGCTTGTCCGAGCAGCTCGGCATCGAGCTCGATGGTCGCGGCAACATCAAGGTCGACGGTGCATTCCGGACGTCGGTCCCCGGTGTGTATGCGGCTGGCGATGCCTCGCGTGGTGCGAGCCTCATCGTGTGGGCGATCTCCGACGGTCGAGAAGCCGCTCGTACGGCTGACGCCGATCTCATGCGCGAGGAAGCGCGGCTCCCCACGCGGGGAGCCAACTACGCGTTCGGCGGTCGCTAGAGCACCGAACGCGGTGCGCTCTACACACTCGAATCGGGTTGCTCGACCGCGAGCAGCCCATCGACGACCCGTTCGAGCCGCATCCCGCGACTGCCCTTCACCAAGACAGCCCCGCGAACGGACGTCGTGGGGCTGCCCGTAGACATGGTTCGACGCACCACAGCGTGGACTGCCGCCTCGACATCGTGTCCGCAGTGCTCTGCGTCGAGCCCAACCTCGCGGGCGGCTGCGACCGCCTCACGCATGTGTGGGCCAAGCCCGATCAACGCGTTCAGGCCGACCGCCGCGGCGAGTCGTCCAACGTCCGCGTGAAGGGAGCCCGCGGTCGGCCCCAACTCGAGCATATCGCCGAGCACGGCAACGAGGGGACCGGACCGCTCCCCTCGTAAGGCCGCGAAACTTCGGAGCGCAGCTTCGACCGATCCAGGGTTTGCGTTGTAGCAGTCGGCCACGATGAGATGACGTCCCCAGGCGATCGCGCGTCCGCGATCGCCCACCGGTGCAACCGCTTCGAGCGCTTCGATCATGTGCCGCAGATCGAGGTCCAGCGATCGACCCACGAGCAGCGCCGCCGCGGCATTGAGTGCGTTGTGAGCTCCAAACGAGCGCAGGCGAATGGTTCCATGAGCGGTTTTGCCCCACGTGAAATCCACTTCGGTTCGATCAGTCTGGCGAACACCGAGAATTTGCAGATCGGCCCCTGGTGCGAAGCCGAACGTACGAACCGTCGCCCCAACGGCAAGCCCAAGGTGAGGGACGAGGCGAGGTTCGTCGCGCGGGACCACCACCAGCCCCCCGTGGGCGAGATGAGCCAACGGCTCCGCCTCGGCTGCGGCGATGGCTTCGATGGTTTTCATGAACTCGAGGTGCTCGAGCGCAACGCTGGTGATGACGTGAATGTCGGCGCGCACGATCGACGCCAAATGGTCATTTTCACCGGGGGCGTTCATCCCGAACTCGAGCACCATCGAGCCGGGTTCATGCGGCTCGCCCAACAATGTGAGCGGGACTCCGAGATGGTTGTTGAGGTTCCCGCGAGTCGCCAACACCGGGCGTGGCCCCGTTTCCAAGACCGCCGCGATCATGGCTCGAGTCGTGGTCTTCCCGTTGCTCCCGCTGACGGATACGACCGGGCCTTTCACCCGGTCTCGCGCCCGACGAGCCAACCGAGTGAGCGCCTCGAGTGTATCTCGTACCCGAACGATCGAGATCTCGCCGCGCGGGATCGGACGGCCTTCCCCCACGAGCACGCCTGCGGCTCCGGCGGAGATCGCCGCGTCGATGAAGTCGTGACCATCGCGGGCCGCAACGATCGGCACGAACAGCCCGCCTGGCCGTGGGGCTCGCGAATCGATGAAAGCTCCATCGATCGAACGGGGGCCCGCAACGAGAAGATCGCCCTCGCAGTCGTCTGCGAGCTGCTGCGGGGTCCAATGCATCGGGCTACCGATATCAAAGTTCGGCTTCCGCCGCTTCGTTGGACCAGGTAGGCGCGATTCCTACAGAAGGTCACCTCCGCGAGCGTCGACTCGATTTGTTGCGAGTTTGCTTCAATCGCGCTGCGGCATCGCTCCCAATCCCGACCATGCTACCGTAGGAGCACTGGGGTTTCGGTGGTCATGACGGTTCGCGATACGCTCCTGCTCGATCAGGGGTACCAGCCACTTCGGGTCATTCCATGGCAGCGGGCTTTGTGCATGCATTTCGTTGGCAAGGTCGAAGTGGTGAGCCAACACACCTGGGAAGTTCGCAGCGTCTCGCTTCGCTACCCCGCGCCGGCAGTGGTTCGATTGCTCCGCACCGTCAAGGTTCGACCGCTCTACGTCCGGTTCTCGCGAGAGAACGTCTATCTACGCGACGGCCATCAATGTCAGTACTGCGGCAAGCCGTGTCGTAATGACGAGCTCACGCTCGACCATATCCTGCCGCGGTCTAGAGGCGGGCGGACGACCTGGAAAAACATCGTGACGGCCTGCGTGGAATGTAACCGCATCAAGGGGCGTGCTACGCCCGATGAAGCGGCCATGCCCCTACGCAACGAACCTCACCGACCGAGGTGGCTCGCCCCGAGAGTGTTCCAGTTGGGCGAGGAGAAGCTCCCGGACGCGTGGTTGGACTGGCTCCACTAGAGTCTCGAAACACACCCTCGAGCGTACGACCAGCGGAGCGTGGCTGAACACGTGGGTGGTGCCGGTGAAGATGCGGCCCCGAGCCGTCTGGGTAGGCGCGTCACGAGCCGCGCGTGGACTCCAGCGTGGCGCGTATAACGACGTTCGTCGCACGTGTTCGTTGGCGAGACCGCGCCGGACCGCCAAAACCTCGAACGCGGCGACCCCGGGGAAAGCGCCCGTAGACTTCTTGCGGGGCGGCGTACCTCCGTGCGACGTGTAACCGAGGACCAAGCCGGCCAAAGCTTTCGTCGAGACGAGGTGCTGAGTTGCTGTACACCCTACTCTATCCGTTGAGCGGAACCTACGAAGCCCTGAGCTGGCTCAACGTGCTCCGCTACACGTCCACGCGCATCATTGCGGCCGCGCTGACGTCGTTGCTCTTGTCGCTGTTCCTCTACCCCTGGTTCATTCGCACCCTGCAACGGATCCAGCTCGGTCAAGTGGTTCGCGAAGATGGGCCGAAGTCTCACCTATCCAAGCGAGGAACGCCGACGATGGGTGGAAGCCTGATCCTGTTCACGCTCATCATCCCGACGATCCTCTGGGCCGATGTTCGCAACGCGTACGTCCTGCTCGCAAGCCTGACGACGGCTGGTTTTGGCGTCATCGGTTTCATGGACGACTTCTTGAAGGTACGACGCAAGCATTCGGGGGGGCTGCCGGCACGCTTCAAGTTTCTCGCCCAGTTCTTCGTTGCCACCGGGGTCGCGCTCTATCTCTACCCGGGTGGCCTCATGCCCGAGGACATCCGCTATCGCTTGGCCATACCGCTGGTCGACTTCTACGCGTCCGACCTCGCTCTACCCGCAATCGTCTATGTCGCGTTTGCGATCGTGGTCTTGGTGGGAGCCTCCAACGCGGTCAACCTCACCGACGGACTCGATGGGCTCGCGATCATGCCGACGGTGATGGTGGGCGGCGCGCTCGGCTTGATTACCTATCTCACCGGCAACGCGAAATTTGCGCACTACTTGTTGATCCCGTACGTGCAGG
>Ga0315912_10000724_pt1 | contig 50911 bp, 30 predicted proteins | sample VfabasoilMG_FD_204469 | JGI IMG/M metagenome (GOLD analysis project Ga0315912, IMG submission 204469) | Garden soil microbial communities collected in Santa Monica, California, United States - V. faba soil | ecosystem: Environmental > Terrestrial > Soil > Garden | place: USA: California... | reverse complement strand
GGGTCCGACCACTCGCCATCGATGGTCGGGCAGGTCACCAGGTAGTTATGGAAGTCGCGCAGCGAGGCGCCGGAAGCGCCGCCGACGCTGGTGCGGCCGTATCGCTTCACGTCGGTGTAGATCAGCCAGAAGAGTCCGTCCGCATGCGTGAGGCATGGCGCCCAGATGCCGCACGAGTCGGGGTCGCCGAGCATGTTGAGCTGGCTGGCACGTCGCAGCGGGCGCGTCAGCAGCCGCCAGTTCGCGAGATCGCGCGAGTGGTAGATCTGCACGCCGGGATACCACTCGAAGGTGGACGTCGCGATGTAGTAATCATCGCCGACCCGCACGATGGACGGATCGGGATTGAAGCCCCTCAGGATGGGATTGCGGATCATGCCGCCACCGCCGGCGCGTTTCTATTCTCGCGCACGACCGTCCACAGCCAGATCGCGGCGAGGATGTCGAACACCGCCAGCGCCACGAAGAAGGGACTGTAACCGACGCTTTTCACCATCACGCCCAGGAGTCCCGAGAACACCATGATGCCGAAATTGCCGCAGAAGCCGCCGATGCCGGCCACCGTCGCCACCTCATTCTTGCGGAACAGGTCCGAGGACATGGTGATGACCGTGATCGATAGTGTCTGGTGCGCGAAGCCACCGAGGCACAGCAGCGCGATGGCCGTGTACGGATCTTTCACCTGGCCCACGAACATCATGCCCGTCATCAGCAACGCGCCGACCGTGAAGGCGCACTTGCGCGCGTTGATCAGGCTCACGCCCTGTTTCTGCAACCACATCGCGATGGTCGGCCCCGCCAGGCAGCCGACGTCCGCCGCCAGCAGCGGCATCCAGCCGAAAATGGCGATGTGCTTGAGATCGAATCCACGTTCGGTAGTCAGGTAGAACGGCACCCAGAAGTTCAAGGTGCCCCAGGTGGGATCGGCGAGCAGGCGTGGGATTGCGATACCCCAGGTATTGCGTTGCCTGAGCAGGCTCCAGAGCGACGGCTTTTTTCCGCTGGAGGCCAGGCTCGACTCCTGGTTGGACTCGATGTGCGCGAGTTCGTCCGCCGACAGGCGCGGATGCTGTCTCGGCGAATAAAAGTTCTTGAACCACAGCGCCACCCACACGAGCGCGGCGCCGCCGGCAATCACGAAAGCGACACGCCAGTTGTAGACGAGGATCGCCCAGGCAACCAGCGGCGCCGCAAGAATCCCGCCGAACGATGCACCGATGTTGTAGAAACCGGCGGCGAACCCGCGCTCCCGGGTCGGAAACCACTCCGCCACCGCCTTCATGCCGCCCGGCTGCGCGGTGCCTTCCGCAAATCCCAACAAGGCGCGCAGCCCTGCAAGGACCTGCCAATTGGTCGCCGCGCCATGCAGCATGGTGATGACTGCCCACGCCGCGGCAAACAAGCCGAAGCCGAGCTTCAGGCCGACGACATCCATGATGTAGCCGGCGACTGGCTGAAACAGGAGGCCGACCTGCTGGCAGATCAGGATCCACGAAAACTCTTTCTCGGTTACACCGATGTCTCCGCCCAGAAAGGGCGCGGCCACGCCCAGCATCGCGCGGGTCATGTAGTTGAAGATGGTCCCGATGGTGATCAGGCTGATCATCCACCAGCGCAGACCCCACAACTTGCGGATCATTCGCGAGCCTGCCGAATGGCCATGTGAATCGTCCCCCCGTATCGGCAACGGAAGGCTGCCGGAATGTGACGGCTACGCTAACACGGCACGGCAACGCTGAAAACGCGCGCAATGGTTATCGCGGCATATTCGCCTGGAAAAAGGCTTTCGCGTCGTCCGCCCAGACGTGCATGCCTTGCGCGCCACCGAAGCAATGTTCTTGTTCCTCGTCGGGCCCGGTCTCCGGATACACCCGGGTGGTCACGGGTTTTCCCAGGCGCGCCGCCTCCGCGCCCAGCACGCGACTCGGCCCGAGACTCGCGTCGTGTGCCGGTTGAATCAACAAGACCGGGATCTCCATGCGACGAACCGCGTCGAGCATTCGTGCTCTCAAGTGATCACTTCGATCCCACATCAATCCACCGGGGGAAATGCTCACCGCTGCCCGGTAACCCGCGCGACTCTCCGCACCCAGCAAGGCCTGGATTCCGCCGAATGAACAGCCGGCGACAAAAATTCGCTCGCGATCGACGAATGGCAGCTGCTGAACGTACGCCAGCCCCGCGAGCTGATCGTGAAGCTGTTCGGACCCCAGCAAGTGGACGACGAGGCGATCGGCCGCATCGCGTCCCTGGTTGCGAGCCGTGAATTTCATGCGCGTGACGATGTAATCACCTTCCGATTCTCCGTGACCCCGGCGCTCGGGCGCGAACACCACGTAGCCCGCCGGAACGAAGTACGACGCCACCGTGGGGAACTGCGGACCCTTGCCTGGATCCTTCTCACTGCCGTGATTCCAGACCAGCGCAGGCCAGGGGCCGGTTCCCTCGGGTTTGTACAGATAACCGACGATCGTGGGTCCGTCGGTTTGCAGCACGACCCTGGTCGGGGGCGACAAGTGTGTGGCGTCGGCATGGACGACCGTCACAGTGAGCACTGACGCGGCGAGGGCCACAAGCATTCTCATGACGACTCCAGATCAGACACGTCTGGCAGACCACCCGTCATAGAACTACTGGACTCCGCGCCCGCCGACAAGGGATTGATGATCCCCCAAGCCCGATGGCTCGGACTGCGCCATCACGGCTAACTATGTTCCACCCGCGGCGCGGCGGGAACCGACGGAGCCAGGGGCGTGGACGCCCGCTTCGAATCGATGCGGGCGATACGGTCCAGGGCGGTTACCCGCTGGCGGTGCGTGCACGCCGCCAGTGCCGGCCCCCGGCGGCACCACTCCCGGCGCTGCGATCACCGGGCGCCGGGCATGGGTGGTTCGCCGCGCCCCCGGCGCGGCCGCAGGCGATTCACCAGCAGGGTTTTGTGACCCGAGTACACTCGGGACGGGCATTCCGCCCTTTTTGATCCGCACTGTTTCGCGGCCTCCATTCCCGCCGTGCGACGGCCCATTCTTCGGCCCGCTCACAGGAGGTTGGCGTGAACTCACTTCGCCGCCTGGCGTTCATTGGTAATTCGCTGCCACGACGCTGCGGCATCGCCACGTTCACCACCGACCTGCAGCAGGTCATTGCCCGCGTGCGCCCCGACCTGGCCACCGTCATCGTCGCCATGAGCGACAACGGCCAGACCTACGACTATCCGCCCAGCGTGCGGCTGCAGGTGAACGATCAGAACCTGGACGAATACACACGTGCCGCGGAAATTCTCAACGCCGAGCATTACGACGGCGTGTGCCTGCAGCACGAATTCGGGATCTTCGGCGGTGAGGCCGGCGGTCACATCAACGCGCTGCTGTCACGCCTGACGGCGCCCATCGTCACGACATTGCATACCGTGCTGGCCGAGCCGAACCCCGCGCAACGCGCGGTGCTGGATCAGATCGCCGCGGTCTCCGCCAGGCTGGTCGTAATGGCCGAGAAGGGCCGTGAGATCCTGCGCTCGACCTACGACGTGCCGGCACACAAGATCGAAGTCATTTCGCACGGCATCCCGGACATGCCCTTCACCGAGCCCGGTGTGGCCAAGGCGAAACTGGGGTTCGCGCGCAAGACCGTGATCCTGACATTCGGCCTGCTGTCCCCCAACAAAGGCATCGAAGTCATGATCGACGCAATGCCGTCGATCCTGAAGCGGCGCCCCGACGCGGTGTACGTGGTGCTGGGGGCCACGCATCCCAATCTGGTACGGCAGGAAGGCGAGGCCTACCGTGAACGCCTGATGACGCGCTCGCGGGAGCTGGGCGTCGACGACCGCGTGGTCTTCCTCAACCAGTTCGTCGATCGCGCGACGCTGCTCGATTTCATCTCGATGTGCGATCTGTACGTCACACCCTACCTTCATGAAGCCCAGATGACCTCCGGCACCCTCGCCTACAGCTTTGGGCTGGGCAAAGTGGTGGTGTCCACGCCCTATTGGCACGCGCGCGAATTGCTGGGGGACGGGCACGGCGTGCTCGTGCCGTTTGGCAACGTCACTGCCCTCGGCGACCAGGTTGCCAAACTACTGACCGACGATGTTCGCCGCCAGGCCATGCGCAGACGCGCCTACGCGAGCAGCCGCTCGATGACCTGGGAGCGCGTCGCCGAGCGCTACCTGGGCGTCTTCGAACAGGTGCGACTGGCGCATCCGTCGCCGCTGGACGGCGCACGGCCAGCCGACGAGCCGGCGCCGCTGGAGATCACCCCCGCACCGCAGATGCAACTCGAGCACCTGCTCGGCATGTGCGACGACACCGGCCTGTTTCAGCACGCGATCCGTTCCGTGCCCGATCGTGCGCACGGCTACTGCGTCGATGACAATGCGCGCGCGCTGCTGCTGGCCTGCGCGCTCAACGTGGCCGGTGAGCAGCGCCTGCCCGAAACCCTGACGGCGCGCCTGGCGGCCTTCGTGCAGCACGCGTGGAACCCGGACAAGAGGCGGTTCAGGAATTTCATGAGCTTCGATCGCCGCTGGCTGGAAGAGACCGGGTCCGAAGACAGCCACGGGCGCACGCTCTGGGCCCTGGGTGAATGCGCGCGCGCCGACATCCGCTGGTCGCGCCGGCGTTGGGCGGCGGCGCTGTTCAGCGAAGCATTGCCGGCCGTGGAGCAATTCCACTCACCGCGTGCCTGGGCGTTCACGCTGCTCGGACTGGATGCGTATTGCGCGGTGGCCGCCGAAGATTCCCGCGCGCGTGAGCTGCGCAGGGTGCTGGCGGAGCGATTGATGCGGCTGCTGGCGGAAGTCGAGACGCCGGACTGGGTCTGGTTCGAGGAAAGTCTCGCCTATGACAACGCGCGCCTGCCGCAGGCGCTGATTGCCACGGGGATCGCCGTGGACGCTCCCGCCCAGGTCGCGGCGGGCCTGAGATCGCTGCACTGGTTGATGTCCATCCAGACTTCGATGGGCGGCGTGTTCCGCCCGGTGGGTTCTGCCAGCTTCGGCGCGATACGGCAGCGGCCGCGCCCCTTCGATCAACAGCCGATCGACGCGGCCGCGAGCATCTCTGCCTGTATCGCCGCGTGGCGTGCCGGCGGCGATCACCGCTGGAAAACCGACGCCGCACGCGCCTTCGCATGGTTCCTGGGCAGCAACGACCTGTCGACCCCGCTCATCGATCTGGAGACCGGGAGCTGCCGCGATGGACTGCATCCGGACCGCGCCAATGAAAACCGCGGCGGCGAGTCCGCCGTGTCCTATCTACTGGCGCTCGCGGAAATCCGCCAGCTGGCGCGCGCGGAAACGGAGCGCGTGGAGCTGGAGCCCGCCCGTGTGAGTGCCGCATGAGTGCCGTACGCGATGCGACGATTGCCGCGCCCGGCGTGAACCTGCTGAATCGCCGGGGTGTGCAGCTGCGTCCGGATCCGGCGCGGGTGGTGGTGCGCCAGTTCCGTCCGGCGACCGAGCCACGCGATCTGAACTCCACCGACAAGTCCCGCGCCAACCATATCGTCGAACGCGTGCTCGCGCTGGACGCCGCGGCGGCGGCCCAGCAGCTCGCCGAAGTGCTCGACAATTTCGAAGGGCGCCATCGCGACCTGGTGGAACTCTGCGAGGCCCGCGCCGACGACATGGAGATCGCACTCGCAGCACACGCGACTTTCACCCGCACCCAGCGCCAGCTGGTGGGCGCGTACTTTCTGCACGAGTATTCCTTCGAAGCGGCGGCGCTGTTCAACCCCAGCATCGTGGCGAGCGTCGATCAATCGGGGGTTGCGCCCGGTGGCCGGCGTTTCATCCTGAGCCTGCGCGCGGTCGGCGAAGGACACATCTCCTCGCTGACATTCCGCTCGGGAGCCATCGGTGCCGACGGCAGCATCACGCTGGATCCCACGGCGCGCCAGGCATCGATTCCGAAGGTGACGCGGCGCACGCCGGGGCCGGATGGCGAAGTGGTCGAGGTGGCCTTCGGACCGCACGAGCACATCAGCGAACGCGTGATCTTTCCGCTCACCGAAGCGCAGTCGAACGGCATCGAGGACGCGCGTTTCGTGGAGTTCGACGGCGGCGCGGAGAAGATCTTCTACGCCACGTACACCGCCTACAGCGGCCGGGCGATTCGCTCCGAGCTGCTGGAGACACGCGACTTCCTGTCCTTCCGCATGACGCCATTGCGGGGCAGCGCCGCCCGGAACAAGGGCATGGGTCTGTTTCCGCGACGCATCGACGGCCGATACGCGATGATCGCGCGGCAGGACAACGAGAATCTCTACCTGATCTACTCGGACGATCTGTATTGCTGGGATGGCGGCGTGGTGATCCTGCGCCCGCAGTTCCCGTGGGAATTCGTGCAGATCGGCAATTGCGGCGCACCGATCGAGCTCGATGAAGGCTGGTTGCTGTTGACCCACGGCGTGGGCCCGGTGCGCAAGTATTCGATCGGCGCCGTGCTGCTCGACAAGGCGGACCCGTCGCGGGTGCTTGGGCGCACCCAGCATCCCCTGGTTCGCCCCGAGCCCTCCGAGCGTGAAGGTTACGTGCCGAACGTGGTCTATACCTGTGGAGCCATGCGACATGGCGAGCACATCATCCTGCCTTATGCCGTCTCCGACACGTATTCCACTTTCGCCACGGTCGAGATCCGCGCCCTGCTGGGAACAATGCGCGCCGGCTAGTTCCCCGCGGGCGCGGCGATTCGTGGGTGTACTGCTCGCCTGCTGCGTCGCGAGCCGCGATATCGGTGCGCAGTCGCCCGCGCACGAACCGTCTCCGGCGGCCGAGCCGGCCGTACCGGCGCCTGACTGGATTTCGAACCTGCCGCTGTCTATCGAGCCCAAGCCCCTGCAGCCCGAACTACCGGGTCTGTGCCGGGACAAACCGGCAGGGCCGGCATGGCTCGATCGCATGCAGGCCAGCTTCTATCGAACGGCGTGCCTCACATCCGCCAAGTTCGACGGCTTCTTCGGCAGTGCCCGCTTCAATGACGAATATCAGGCGACCAACGGCAGCATTTCATTGGGGGCGTTATGGGATCAGCGCGACGGCCTGGATCCCGCCTTGCGATTCCGGCTGAGAATGCAATTGCCGCAATTGGGCGAGCGCTTCAACGTGTTCGTCGGCAGGGTTGATCGAGAGGAACACGTGACCGAGCAGCGCGACGACTTCGACTCACTGCCGCGTCAGTTCGGGGTCGAGGAGGACGACGCGGTGCTGCTGGGTGTCGGTTACAGCCAGCCGTCGCATGGTGCCGGCCACGTGGATTTCGACGCCGGCACCGAGCTCAGCCTTCCAATGGATCCGTATGTGAAGGGACGCTATCGCGTCACGCTGCCGCTTTTCGAGCACAACATGCTCCGCCTGCGCGAGACCGTCTTCTGGCAGAAAAGTGAACGGTCCGGCATCACCTCGCGATTCGACCTCGAACGTGTGCTGTCGGAAAGGTTCCTGGCTCGCTGGACGACCTCGGGCACCTGGACGCAGAACACCGAAGGCGTGCGCTGGCTGTCGAGCGTGACGTTGTTCCAGAATCTGGGCGGCTCCCGCGCCCTGGCCTACCAGGTGGGCGCTTCCGGCGAGTCAAGCCAGGAGGTCCCCCTGGAGGATTACGGATTCCGGCTGATCTACCGGCGCAGCATCTTTCGCGACTGGCTGTTCCTCGAGCTGCGGTCCACCATCAACTGGCCACGCGAGACTCTCGAGGAAACCCGCGAACGCAATCTCGGCGTCGGCGCGGCAGTCGAAATGCAGTTTGGCGAGCGCACGAAGTAGACGCCGCCTGACGTGCCGTGCTGATGACTGCGGATCGCATGCGCTCCGCGGTCTATCGACTCTCCTGCACATAGATCGCCCGCTCGTGCGAAAACGCCTTGAAGCCGAACACGCCGTGGTAGCTGCCCATGCCGCTTTGATTGACACCACCGAACGGCAACTGGCTTTCCAGGTAGTGAGAGAAGAAGCCGTTGATGGTCACGCCGCCCGATGAGGTCCGCTGCAGCACCTTGTCGATGTTGTCGCGGTTGTTGCTGTAGATGTAGAGCGCCAGCGGCTTGCCGCCGCGCGTGATGTGCCCGATAACTTCGTCGAGACTCTTGTACGCCACCAGCGGCACGATGGGCGCGAAGATTTCTTCCTGCAGGATCTGCATGTCGGGCGTGACGTCGGTGAGCAGCGTCGGATGGATGGTGCGGTCGGCCTGCTCCAGCGTGCCGCCGACGGCCACCTTGGCGCCCTTGGCCACGGCATCGTCGAACAGCTTCTTGATGCGCGCGAAATTCTGGTCGTTGACGATCTGCGCGATATTGTCCTTCTTGATCTTCCCGTCTTCGCTGTAGAGATTCGCCTTCACCTTTGCTCGAAACTCTTCGATCAGCGCGCTCTTCTGCGATTCCTTGACGAAGACATAGTCGGGGCTGATGCAGGCCTGCCCACCGTTGAACTGCTTGGCGGCCGCGAGATCCGCCGCGACCTTCTTCACATCCGCGCCTTCATCGACGATGACGGGTGACTTGCCTCCGAGCTCCAGCGTCACGCTCGCCAGGTTCTTCGCGGCCGCGGCCATGACGAGCTTTCCGACTCGCGTGCTGCCCGTGAAAAAGATGTGGTTGAAAGGCAGCTCGAGTAACGCGGTGGCGACGTCGACGCCGCCTTCGAACAACGCGACTTCCTTCTCGTCGAACGCCTGCCTGATGATCTTGGACGCAACACTTGCCGTCGCCGGGCAGAGGTCGGTCAGCTTGACCATGCAGCAATTGCCCGCGGCGATGGCCGCCGCGAGCGGACCCATGGTCAGGCCGAGCGGAAAATTCCACGGGCCGAGGATGAGGCACACGCCGCGCGCCTCGTAGACTATCCGCGCCTTGTCGGCCTTGTTGGCGGGAACCACTTCGACGGGCTTCATCCACTCGTCGAGGCTGTCGATGTTCTTCTGGATGTTGCCGATGACGCCGAGAACCTCGGTCACCTTGATTTCGCCTTCGGGCTTGCGGGTGTCCTTTTTCACGGCCGCCATGATTTCATCGGCGTGCGCCTGCACGGCCGCCTGCAGCTTGCGCAGTTTTTCCTTGCGCTGTTCGGCGGACGAGGCTTTCACTTCCCATTGGTGAGCCTGCTGGAGGGCGAAGACCCGCTTCATGTCTGCGAATGCGTCTTGGACAGTCTGTCGGGCGGGAGTGGACATGGTGGCTTCCTCCTGTCGATGGCGAGTCGGGAGTTTATCGACGGACGGAGGGATGGTATCGACTGGCGGAGAAACCCGCTTATCGCGCGAGCCCCCGGAGGGCCAATGACGCATGAAACGCGGCTGACTGCGCCCGTAGGAAAGGTCCGAGCCACTTATCTATAGAAGATGTGGCTGCCGATCCTCGCGACGGTGCGCCGGGGATTCGCCCAGTAGGGCTGCACGCCGGTCGAGTGGTAATAGAGCGCGTCGGGCACGACCGGCATGTGCGAGTCATCGATGACCGCCGTGGCGACGGCGATCGACTGTTGCCAAAGCGGTCCCCACGGCTCACCGTGATCTTCCATCTGCGTCCACGAGAAATGCGCGACAAAGCGCCGGCGCTGCGGATCCCAGCGGGTGTCATGCACCACGGCGCAGATGGTCTTGGGAAAATACGGGGATCTCACCCGGTTCAGGGTGACCTCGGCGACCGCGTATTGCCCGTTCAAGGGTTCGCCGCGCGCCTCGAAGTAGATGTTCTCCGCGAGGCAGCGCAGCTCGAGCGCCCGCTCCTGTGCCAATTGCTGCCTTCGAGGCTCGTCTCGAGTCCGGTTGGAAAACGCGAACGCCAGGATCGAGCCGAGCGCGAGAACCGGGATCGCGAAAGCCGCGAGCGACGAAATTCCGCCTGTCTCGCGCGCCAGCCACCAGAAGGTGAGCCGGCGTCGCCATGTCGATGGCCTGAAACGAACTCGAAGAAGCCCGGGCATGCGAGCCCACGCCTCACAACATGCCGTCGAGCCGATCGAGATCGTTGACCACGCGCCAGTGGCCGCCGGCCTTTTCCACCTCGCCTCTCCACTGGTCGAGCCGCGTCAGGTATTTCTGCGGATCGTAGTTGTCCTGGCGCAGCTTCACGACGTTGAGCGCCACCACGTCGAAGCCGTCGAACGGCACCTGGATATCGCGCTTGTAGCCCTTGTCGAGATCCTGCTCGAGGTCCGAGAAGATCAGGATGGTCTTGCGGCCCGTACCCTTCTCGTTGAGGAACTCCACGGCCTGCAACAGGCCGCCCGTGATGTCGGTGTACTGCGCCGCATTCTCGCGCGCGATGAAGTCCTTCACCTTGAGCGCGAACACGCGCTTCTGCGCGTTCGCCACGCTCGGGCGTTCGTCGAAGGTCGCCTTGGCGATGATGTCTTTCTCGCTGAAGCTGCCGGTGTCGATGCGCGCCACTGCAAAGGAGTCCGCCGGCTCGAGTCTCGACAGCGTGTAGAGGATCACGTCTTCGGCCTTGCGCAGCTCGCCGCGGTAAGTCCCCGAAGTGTCGAGCAGCAGATAGACGCCCGAATTGCGTGCGACGGGCGTGGATTGCGAGCAGGCAGTCAGCAGGACGGCCGCCAGGATGATCGCGCGTTTCATGGCGTCACCTCCGCCCGCATGTCCGGAATTGGATCCTCCGACGGCACACCGGCCTTTTCCCTGTCGTGGGCACGCTTCGATTCGAGCCACAGCGGCACGAACAGCGGCAGGTCGTACAACCTCTCCATGAGCGTGCCGAGGTGGCGGAACACGTTGCCCAGCACGCGCAGCACCAGCGCCAGCGCGCGCAGCAGTCCGATGCCCGCCAGGCCGACCACGGTCCGCAGGGAGTGGATGAAGGTCTCGAGCGGGATGGCGACGAACACCAGGGCGAAGGGCAGGATGAATCCCATGCCCATCTGCGCCGCCGTCGTGATCCACAGGAACTTGTTGTCGACAGCGGATTCGCCATTGCGCAGCAGCGCGCTGGTCGCGAGCTCGTCCTGCAGCAACACCTCGCGCATGTAGGCCAGGCCCGCCTCGATGCTGGCCAGCAGCAGCAGGATGGTGAAAGTGATCCAGATCATGCGCACGCGCAGCTTGTCGGGCAGCGCGCCGATCACCGGAAACAGCCGCGTGATGCGCAGGCTCTCCATGAGGAACAACCCCATCGAGATCTCGACCATGATGATGACCAGTGCGGCGATGTCGGCGGTCTTGAAAATGCCGATGAAACTCGTGCCGCCGACCATCTCCGCCATGGGCCGCGCGATCAGCGTGAAGTTGATCGCCGCGCCGCCGATGGCGACCAGCAGCACCATGGCGGACACGAAGAATTGCACCAGCGACGAGGACGAGAGCACCGACAGCGCCTTGTCCTCGCGTTTGACCATGGCTTCGTATTCCTGCATGTGCCGATCGACGCCCACCGAGCGGGTCAACAGGCTTTCGGCCTTCTTGTCGAGCTCGGTGAGCAGCTGCTGCACATCACGCCAGCGCGGCATCATGGCGCGCAACAGGTCGTGCCGCTCGCTGCTCGCCTCGCGATAGGCTTCCATCGCCTCCTTGTGCGCCTTGACGATGGACTTGTGCATGTCGGCGAGCACCTCGCTGCCGCCGTCCTTGGCCTCGAGCTTCGAGACCGCGTCGACGGCCTTCACCCAGCCGGGCGGGTCGGGTGGCACTTCGACGGCGTCCTGGTGGTCCTTCTCGATGCGCCCGATGGCTTCGCTCAGGCCGCGATGCAGGTGCGGGTAGTTAGCGAGGTCCTTGCGGACGGTCTCCCCGACGCGGGTGAACTCGCGTTCGATGACTCGCTCCTTCGCCTCGCGGCCCGCGGCCAGCAGCACTTCACGGTTGCGCTCGGCGAGCCGCGCGTGGCCCTGCGATACCGAGTGCGCTGCGATCTTGAGACCGTGTGCCAGCGCGCCACTGGCGGTGCGTATCGCCTGGTGGGCGGTTCGTCGCGCGAAGTACATCACCGCGATGAGGAGAGAGACCCAGAGAACGGCCGAAAACACCGGCCATGGCGTGATCCCGAGAAGAACGTCCATCGTCATGACTGGCAACCCCGCTGTCGTAGGAGAACCTGTAGACCGGTGGCTTTGCGGCCCTTGCTTTCGCAAGGTGTGCCCTTCAGCAGTGGGCGGAGGCTGCGCGCCCCGCGCGCGTCATGTCAAAGCGTACTGTCGTTATGTCGTGGTCAATCCCCCGTAGTGTGAACCAGTTCCGCTCAGCGGAAACTGACCCAATCGACCTCGACAGGTTCAGCGCCATGCCGAATGACGATGAGGTCGTGAACACCGGCAGGAATTTCCTTCGCACGCACGCTCGCAATGTTCCAGTCGGTTCCCCGGCCGACGTTCACACGCCCGAGCAAGGGTCCATCCGGCTTGTCCAGGCGAATTTCGAACTCGCCGCGTTGCGCCGATTTCGCGCGCAACTCGATCGATTTCTGGCCGCCGCTGCCAAAGTCGACCTCGTTGAAGCGCACCCAAGAGTTCGTGCCCTTGAACGTGGTTTTCCAGCCCGCATGCGGATTCGCCTCGTCGAGGAACGAAATCGCGACGCCCTCGGGACTCGTCGCACTGTAACGATCGATCTGGATCTCGCTGTTCGCATTCACGAGCCCGACGCCCCGCAGGGTCGGGATGACCTTCCGGATCGTGCCGTCGTCATTGAAGAACAGTTTGTCCGCCCGGATCGAGCGGTTCTTGTCGAACGAGGGCGACAGGTCGCGGTCGTGATAGAAGAGATACCACTGGCCTTTCCATTCGAGGATCGAATGGTGGACGGTCCAGCAGCCGCTGGCTGATTCGTCGAGGATCACGCCGGCCCACTTGTAAGGCCCCATGGGCGAATGGCTGGTCGCGTATTCGAGTCGTTCGATCTTGTTCTCGACGTGCGGATAGGTGAGGTAGTAGATGCCGTTGCGCTCGAACACGAACGGCCCCTCCTGCAGCCCTTTCTTCGGCAGGTAGTCGAATACGATCGGCTCACCCTCGATCTCCAGCATGTTCGGCTTGAGCTTCGCCGCGAAGATCCTCTCCTGGGAATAGAAAAGATAGGCGCTGCCGTCCTTGTCGATGAGCACGGCGGGATCGATGCCTTTCACGCCCGCGATGAAGTTGGCCTCGGGTTTGAACGGTCCGTACGGCTTGTCCGCGATGGCCACGCCAATCCGGAACCCGCGCTCGTCCTCTTTCGCTTTGGCCGGAGCCGGGAAATAGAAGTAGTACTTGCCGTCCTTGAAGACCGCGTCCGGTGCCCACATCGCGTACGCGTCGTGGTCGGCCCAGGGCACGTCGTTGCGCGTGACGATGACTCCATGATCTTTCCAGTCGGTGAGGTTGTCCGATGAGAAGACGTGGTAGTCCTCCATGACGAACCACTTCGGGCGGCCCTTGTATCCCGGCGGCTCCTGGATGTCGTGCGACGGGTAGACGTAGATCCTGCCTTCGAACACGCGTGCCGTGGGATCGGCGGTGAATTGATCGGTGATGAAGGGGTTGGTCGCGAAAGCTGCGGAACAAGACGAAATGGCAACGCCGGCGACAAACAGATGACGTGCGAGGATCTTCATGGGTCTGGATTGGACACGATTCTGGCGAATTGTTGCAAGAACGTGATTCTTCTTTGACCCGTCCCTGTTCGCACGCCTCATGGCGCGGACTCTCGCGCGGATCCTGGTGGGCAAACAAACGATTTCGCACCTCAGCCGGCGGGTCTGGCCGGATGAATGGCTACGACACGGGTCGGGTTCTGCCTGTCCCTCCAGAGCTATTCGAATGCCGCAACAAAAATGAATCCACGGATCCCCTCACCCAGCGCATGGCCGGAGAACGCTGAATCTCCACCATGAAGCGACGAACAGTCGGCCGAAATATCCGGCCGTTGGCCGTGATTGCAAGCCAGTCGTGCCGGTTCGCAATCAACGTCAAGTCCGATACGAACCTGATGCAGGGGACACGCAAATCGAGCGTCACCGAAACATTGACCAGCCGATCTCGTTCTACGAACACGTCGATGAAGTTCGCGGCCTCGTCTCCCCAGCGCATTTGCGAGGAACCGATCAAGCGAGAATGAGGTGACAAATCGTCGAGGCTCTCGATGAGCGAGTTAGGAAAGGGCATGCCATTCCACAGAGCCGCTGTTTCGCACTCGAGAGACCGCTTCGATGGCTGACTTAGCATCCAATGAGTCGTTACAGCCCTAGCGGGGAGGAAGCCGAATTCGAATTGCCATGCCGTCACATACGTCCCTATTCCGCCCGTACGTTGTCGATATTCACTTTCGCGCCAGCGCCAACGTACACCCATATCGCATTGACGTCGCTGAAGTTGGCGACGTCGCAGGCGGCGCCGTTACCCGTCAGTGCCGCTAGATCGAAAGTCACGGTCGCAGTGGTGCCGGGGTTCTGCCAACCCCAACTACCTTCGCACCAGAGCCAGTTGCGATCCTGGATTGCAATGTTGATCGAGCTGCCGGCATCCAGCGTGCGCAGGTCGTACTTGAATTGGGTCTTGCCGGATATGTCCAGCACCGCTTCAGCAACATTGAGACCAAACCATCCACCGCCAGCGGCGGTGACCTCCAGGCTCGCGGCGCCCTGGGTCGCGAAATCGGTGACACGCGCGGTGGTCCCGGCATCTGTCTGCCAACTCGCGGATGCCCAACCCTGCGTATCGTTCTCGAATGAATAGAGCAGCGTCGCACCGTTCGGATCCGGCAGGATCTTGGCGCGAAGCTGCGCCACGTTTGACGTGCGGCTGCCCGTATCTCGCACCGTGTAGTTAGCCAGTGCGTCTCCCTGGAATCCCGTGACGGGTGTGAACGTGACGCTTCCGTTGGCGAGCTGGAAGGTTCCGGCCGCGTTGGTGAGAGCCGTCTGCTGGCCGTTCGTGGCGGGGTCAAGGTCGATAGTCGACGGAACGGGCCGGCGGCCGAGGTAACCCACGTCGTTGGACGCCGGTGTGAAGGTGACGCTTGTGCCGAACGCTCCTTCGGCAGCGTCATCGTCGGCGACCGGCGGGAAGGCCAGGATTCTCCCGGTATCCATGCGCGCAGAAAAGTTGCTCATGGTCGTGCAGACCGGGCTCGGGCAATACACGGTCAGGCGGTCATAGTCGGGATATAGCGTGCCGTTGTCCTGCACGTCAGAGAGGATCCAGTACAGGCCGCCGTTGGTGCCGCTGAAGAACAGCGCACGAGTCCACTCGAAGTAGACCGGGTTGCGAACATCCTTCGATTTGGTGCCGAACTCTCCCAGGTAGACCGCCTTGCGGAGTCTCTTGGCCTCGAGGGTGTGCTTGATGATCCAGTCGGTACCCCACTCCGGAGTTTTCCCCCAGGAGTCCGCGTCGGGATACAGGTGCATGGACATAGCATCGACATGTGGCAGGGCGGCGAACGCATAACTGTCCACGCCCTCGCTGCAGTTGTCGGTCCAGTCCGTGCCATTGGGCAGACACAGGAACCCTTCATCGCCCACCGACACCAGGTGATTGCGATCGATGCTCTTGATGTAGCGCGACATCTCGCCGGCCCAGGAGACCAGGGTGTCGGTGGTGCAATTCGGGGAGCGCGGATAAGCATTCGCGCCGCCGCTGCCGATACAGCGGGGCTCATTGGCGAGTTCCCACATCATGATGGTCGGATCGTCCTTGTACTTCACCCCGGTGATGGAGTTCACGCGATTGAGCAGGTGTGCGATCCAGGCCTTGTACCAGCCCTTGATGGTGGCATCGCTATAGAACTCATCGTGGTACTGGCCGCCGCGCCAGCGCACGTACTGGTTCATGCCGCCGAATTCGTTCCAGTTGTTGACCAGCGGCAGGACGAGCTTGATGTGCCGCTTGGCGGCCTCGGCCACCACGAAGTCGAGGCGCTGCAATCCATCCGCGCCATCGTTGAACGCAGGTGCGGCGCCATCCCAGTAGTGGAAATAGACGCCCTCCTTGGCTCCGTCCACGGAATTGCTGCCGTCCAGATTGCCGATGATCACCGTCGACCACACCCGCATCACGGAAAAATCGCTGGCGGCGGCTTTGTCGAGAAGCGCCGTCACCATGAGCGGTGACTTGTAGATCGGGTAGTAGTTGTTGGAGCCCGCGAACCGGAACGGGCGCCCGCGAAGGTAAAGCTCCGAGCCAGCCCGGCTCACGAATGGGTTCTGTTTATGGTGCCCGGACGCTGAATCGTGTGCGGATGCAGCCTGCGGCACGCTCAATAAGAGCGGCGCGATCGCCATCAGGAGGCGGCGCAGTGCGCGGCCGGCTGGCCTGGTACGTTCCATCGTAGATCCCCCTCTCGTTAATTAGCATTTCAAATTTATTTAATCATGGCGCGAGAGTAGAACCGGAGGCGGGTACAGGTCAAGCAGCAGATGCGGCTCAAAAAGGTCAAGGAAACGATGTTTCGCTGTGGTCGGCGGCGATGCGCCGCCGACGAGCATGGAAATCCTCAATCGCCGGGTGTGTTCGAATCGAACGGCGCTCGGCCGGCGAACAAACTAGAACCGGTGCTGCCAACGCAGTAGCTCGTTCTGATGCCGTCGAGCTACGTTGATGTCTTGCTTTTTCTTGCATCTGAAACGAGTGCTTGCCGTTTCTCCGCTGTCAGCTTCAGGAAATCCGGCAGCAGCAGATTGTTCTGTCGCATGGCTGCAAGCGCTCCTGAAACGTGCGAAAAATATACAAATAGCACAACGACAAGAACTGCCACGGTGGCCGCAACAATTCTGGGCTTGAGGTGAAAAGGCACGCGCACGATTCCGAGGAATGTCCAGGAGGTCACCATCGCGCGATCGCCAAACGCCAGAAAACAGGCGCCCACCACTGTTGCCAGCGTGCCAGCAACCATCAACAACAGTGGCAGCACGAATAGTCTGAAGAATCTTAGCAGCAGCATGTCTTCTGATGGATGTTCACAACCAAGCGCGTCGCTCGTATAGCCGACTGTGCCAGCCAGAATCAACCAGCGTTTCGGCAACTATCGTCGCCGCCGTTCGGGTGGCGGTGGCGGCGGGGGTGGCTTGCTCGCTCCAGTGTCCAGTGCACGACTAGCCGCCTGTTCAGCAGCCGTACTTGCTCCTTCGGTGGCCGCTATCTCCGTTCCCGTTGCCATTGCCGGTCCCACAAGTTTCTGCATGGCAGGTTTGGCAAGGCCAGCAACGACGCCGACGGGAACGCCGACCACCGCTCCCGTTGCCGCGGCAGTTCCTTGTACAAGAAGCTCACCGGAGTCTGGCATCGGTGTCCCGGTAATTGCAGCATTTGCAGCTGCGGCAGGCAGGGTTCCAACAAATGCGCCAGCTGCACCGCCCACTGCTTCTACGGTCTTCACGACTCGAAGGCTCGCAGCCGCCTCCGCGAGTGGAGCCGCGAGTGTCCCCCCACCCATCGTGACGGCCTGCCCGATTATCGCTCCCGAGACGGTGGCACCAATCAGGTTCCTGACATTGAGTTCTCCCTTGGCGATCTGCGTTGCGCCTTCCACGACAAATCCTACTAATGCACCGATGCAAGCACCGATGAACACGCCACACTTTCCGCTGGGGTCAGTCCGATTCAGTGGATCGTTATAGACGTAAGCATACAGATTGTAGTCATCGTCGTAGCCAACTGGATCCGTCTGAAGAAATCTGCCCAAGCTCGGGTCGTAGACGCGCGCCTTGTAGTGATAGAGCTTGACTTCGGGGAGCGCAATCTGCCCGGTATAGCGAAACCGCGAACCGGTCCAGTTGTCTGCGGCAGGCTCGCCGTACGGCCCATACGAATAGGTCGTCGCAGCGCCGGCTGCATCGGAAAAGGCAACGATGCTGCCCTGTGAATTTGCATGTAAGCGACGCGGTTGGGAAAAATCCCCGCCTTCGAACCAGACGAGCGGTTCGTCGACTGACGATCCATGTACATAGCGCCTCAACGGTGTCGTTGACGTCCCATTGAATTCGGCGACCAAGGCGTCGCCGTCATAGAGAAACGTCGTATTGGCGGTTCCGGCCACCGTGCGAAATAGCCGTCCGAGCGGGTCATACTCCAGCGTCATTACGCTGGTCGTGCCCTGACGTACCTCCGTCAGCCGATTTTCAATGTCATAAGTGAAGGTCCGTGTGCCGTCGGATAGCAGATTACCGCGCGCGTCATGTTCCAGATGCGCAGTGCCAACATCGGTGTATTGATTGAGTCCGTTAACCGAGTAGGCGCGGTTCGCGCTGCCAGGCGACCATCGGTACGCGACGTTGGAAGTGATTCGCGAATTGATCTGGCTAGCCGGGTTGTGGCCGAACTGGAACAAGACGTCCTGGGCAGTCCCGCCGAGTTCGTGGCTCAGTGACTTGAGCCGAGATATGCCGTCGTATTCATAGTCGGTGCTCGTGGAGTTGCCACGGGTCATCGAGTCGCGGCGGCCCAATCGATCGTAAACGAGATCGACGAGCAGATTGAGGCCCGTGTAAGTGGCATTCAGGCCCGCGCGATCCATTCGATTCAGTTGATCGGAGGCGAACTCCACGAATTGCCCGCCGGGCCAGGTCATCCGCGTACGTACGTCATTTCGATTGTATTGGTATGTAAGCTGCCGGCTCACCGCTCCCATGTTGGTCGTTTGACTGGTTCGCCTTCCGAATCCGTCGTAGGTGTTGGTCACTCCCTGCCCGGTTGGCGAGCCAAAGCGGGCAAACAACTGCAGCCCGCGCAAGTCGTAGTCGTAATAGACATCCTGCGCGGGAGCCGGAACGTCCTTCAGCTTGACTCGATTGAGCGGATCGTACTGATACGTGATGAACTGACCATCCCGGCGTCGCAGGGTGTCAATGCTGTCACGGTTGGTATAGGTGAGTTCTTCATAGTCCGCAGCATTGCTCTGTCCTGCGACGCTCAGAGACGGAAAGATCGTTCGCCTGCGCCGGCCGAAACCGTCGTACGTGAACGTCGTCGTGTTTCCATTAGCGTCGGTCGAGGTAAGCGGCGTACCCGCCCCGTTCAGAGTGTGAACCACGTAATTCTGCTGTAACGACGTACCGACGGCTTTCTCGATCTTTGTGATCTGGTGTCGCGCGTTGTAGGTGTTTCGCGTGATTCGATCCGGGCCGTCGCTACCCGTCGAACCCAGCTGGCAGGCATCCGTCGTGACCGTCGAAAACACAGCTGCGTTCATACGCCGCGCCGTGCACTTGACACGGTCGTAAGCGTCGTAGGAGAAATGCGAGAGAGCCTGGGTAGTTTGGGCTCCATTCACGATCGACTGGTCGATTTCCGACTGCTTGCGCCCCTCGGCGTCGTACGTGAACGCCTGCGATTGCAGTACCGTATAGCCAGACCAATTTGCGGGCGCTACCGCTTCCGATTGCCAGGCCGCCAGTTCGCCTTGTTCGACCTGAACAAGCAGTCCACGGGTGTTGTAAGTATTGCGCGTGGCCGCGAACCGCAGGGATCCGCCGCCGTCGGGGTCCGGGGATATCGTGCCAACGACCCTGCCCGCTGCGTCGAAACGGAAGCCGGTCGTGTATGCGGAAGCGGTGGCCTGCGCGAGACTTTCACTTGGTACCAGCATGGCGCAAATAGCGGCGAGCAATAGCGATCGCACGACGTATGCCGAACTGCTACGTTTGTATTTGATGTTGCTCATCATGGTCTCCGTCACGGGCAGCTCGTCAGGTTTGCCTGCGGCTGTGTCTCGCTGATGCGATTGCCATTCACGTCGTTGCCGTAGCATGTGCGAGCCGCAACTCCGTTGGATGTGACCACCCTACCGCGAAGCAGCAAGTTGTTAGGTCCGCTATTCGGTCCGTATTCGTATGTCGTCAGCACCTCGTCGCTTGCGGTGACGCAGCCGACTCCCGACGAATGAAAGGCCCCCGCACGACAGATGCTCTCGGACGCGAGCAACCAGATGGGAGTCGCGGCCTGCACAAATGCTCCTGCGGAGTTCTTGATCCAGGCGGATCGCTGCACGTAGGTGAACCTCGTCCGGGCGCGAATAGTGCCGCCCGCCGTGGCTGCCGGGAGGGTCACGGTCAAGACACCGCCGTGCGCCGGGTCGTAGGTGTAATCAGTCTTGTTGGCGTCGAAATCGGTGATCCACGTTGGTCTGTTGCAGGTGTATGGATTGGTGCAGGCGGCTGGATAGTTAGCCGTTCGTTCCCGGCTTGCCATTCCCGCCCCTGAGTTGACCAACCGGGTCACGTTGCCGCGCGCGTCGTATTCGTAGGCTTCAGCGCCTGCGTCCTCTTGCGCAGCGGACAGGAGTCGTGACACTTCGGTGCCGTCGAAGACGGCCGAGCGACCGAATGGATTCCCGGCCGAAACCAGGAACAGCTCGCTTGGTTGCACGCCTTCCTGGCGCGTGAAGCCCCCAGAGGTGACGGCGCCGTCGTAGTCAGGGCCCCGACTCTGCGAGACGCGCCAAGCCGAACTGGCCTGCGATACGTAATCGCCGAGCCGCTCGTAGTTCCAGACCATTCCGTCCCCCTTGTCGACCCGCAGCACCATGTCCTCGTCTTTCGGTGTCTCGCCGACCACGTCAGGTGGCGGCGGATTTACACAGTTGTGAACGCGTTCCGGATGGCCGGCGGGAAAGGCGAACTCGTCGAAGTTCTGGCAGTACTCGTATGTGACCGTGTCGATCGTCGATGCGCCCGGCTTGAATGCAATGACCCGGCCATACTTGTCGAGCGTATATCTGGTGGTCGCACCGCTCGCATCCGTGATATTGAACGTAGTCGTGTACTTCGAATTCCAGGCGCCGGTCTGTGTCCAGGAAAAGGTCGCTTGCGGCCAGGTTCTCGAGAAAGTGCAAGCCTCCGCCGCTGGATTGCAGTAATCCACGGCGGCGTTGTAGGCCACGATCTTGTTGGGCCGGACGTAGTTCTCCGGTACACCGGTTCGGCCCAGTACGCTTTCATAGAAATACTTGAGGGCGAACCCGTCATTGCGACTGACGATGTTGATCCGGCCGTTGCGATAGTGGACGGTCACCTGCAATCCGGACGGATAACGAATCGATTCGAGCGGACCGTTGGGAAAATCGAAATTCATATTATCGAGATCGGTGTCGACGGTCGTGATCTGTGTGCCGTCCCTGGTCGTAAATACCCAGCGTGTTCCCGATTTCGTCACCGTGTTGCCATTCTTCGAACTATCCGTAAAGTTGCCCACCCGATCGAGAGCCTTGAACGAAAACGAATGGCCCGCGACCCGGAATCCCCAGGGCTTGCAATCGGTCGGATCGCCGGGCGGATTGTTCGGCTGACAATAGAAAGTGTTTGTCCCATCCGGATTAGCCTGGCTGAATCCATTGCTCGGGCCCGTGACGTCTGTTCCCCGAAAGTCGTCACCGAAGCCCACCGCGATATTGAAGCCATTTTTGACGAAGCCAACGTGATCCGAGTAGGCCCCGGTGCTCGGACCGTATTCGATGCGTCCGTCATACGGACCGCCCACCACGCGATACATGTAACCGACGCCGTTGTTCCGCACGGTGTGGATCAGGGGACGATCCGCCGAGCCGATCGACACCGAAGGGGTGGCGAATTTTGGGAACCCCGACAGCAATTCGATTCCGTTGATGTCAACGGGCGAAACCGAAATTACCGGCAGTCCGCTCTCTTCCGCATGCGCCGCCAGGGTCGACAACGCCCCCGCCAGCAAGAAACAGCCGACTCGAAAACCACGCTTCATCATGACAGTGCTCGCAAGAGGAGATTTCTCTGAGTAGTTAGACATGCGCCACCTCAGCCTTGTGTGCCGGCGATGGTGCCGTTGTTGGTGACCGGCACGGAGTTGCCGTTGCGCCGGATCGCGAAGCCCGCGGCGCCGCCGGCGCCGCCAAATGCCGGTGGTCCGCTGAGCGTCGACCCGGTGGCGCCGGTCGCGCCGGAGCTGCCCGCATTACCGCCCGCGCCGCCTGCGCCTGCGGTCGCGCCACTGGTGGAGCCGCCGTTCGACCCGGCACCGCCGCCGCCCGTGGTTCCTTCGCCCGCGGCCGCCGGCCCCACCCCGTTGGGGAAGCCGCCACCGCCATGCCCACCGGTAACGGGCGTGTTGGTCGGCGGCGGTCCACGCGACCCGCCACCACCGCCGCCGCCGCCGCCGCCCGACTTGATCTCGCCGCCGCTGTTGACGACGACCGAGAGCGGCGTACGCACGAAGATTGCATCGCCGCCCGCGCTGCCGGCGCTTCCGTTCACGAGACCGGCGCCGCCGGTGCCACCGCCGCCGCCACCGCCGTAGATCTTGCCGCTGACCTCGAGCGTGAGATTCAGAGTTCCGCCGGTCGGCCACGTCCCGGTATCGAGCCCGATTCCGCCGCCTGCCGCGCCGATGATCGTGACCCCCGATGCGACCTGGAACGTGATGTTCGCGTTCGGCGCGCCGTTGTAGCCGGCGGCATTGGCGAGCGCACGCAGGTCGACGGGCGCGCTGCCGCTGACTTGCACGGTCGCGGTAAATGCCTGGGTCGTGAATGCCTGCGAACGCACCGTGCTTACGTTGCCGGTGGCGTCGCGCGCCCGTACTTCGAAGGTGTAGCCGGTAGATGGAGAGAGCCCGCTCACGCTGCCGCTGGTCGTCGGTACATTCACCGACGTGAAGTTGGTGACACCCACCACGCGATAGTCGTATCCCGCGAGCGCGGTCTCGTCGGTCGATGCTCCCCAGCTGGCGCTCACGCTCGTGGATGCGGGTGTGAGCGACAGCGACGGCGGCTGCGTCGGTGGTGTGATATCGACAGCGGCAATGGTTGCGAAGCTGCCCGAGCGCAGCGCGCTGACGTTGCCGAAATCGTCGCGCGCCCGCACATCGAAGTTGTAGCTCGTCGAAGCCGCGAGCCCGTTGAGATTGGCGGATACATTGCTGGCGCCGTTCAACGGCACCCAGGCTCCGCCGTTGAGCCGGTAGTCGTAGCCCACGACACCGACGTTGTCGCTGGATTGACCCCACGTTGCCAACGCCGACGTCGCCGTGATGTCGCTGAAGCCCAGGGAGGGCGGCTGTGTGGGGACGCTGTCGTCCAGCGTCTTGAAGCTGGCGGACGCGACCGCGCTGCGGTTGCCGGGCTGGTCGAATGCGCGCACTTCGAACAGGTGGAACACGCCCTGTGAAAGTCCCCCAAGGTTCGCGGTCGTGATCTGCTGCGTCGGGCCGGGATTGGTGATCACCGACCAGCCCGCCGCGCCGTCGACGCGATACTCGTAGCCGACCACGCGCACGTCGTCGATCGACTGGCCCCAGTTCGCCGTCGCGCCAGTGGCGGTGATATTGGCGAAGGTTGGAGTCCCCGGCGTGGTCGGACCGGACCCCGCCGTCGTCGTGAACGAGCTGGTGCGCGGAGCGCTGAAGTTTCCCGCGGCGTCGCGCGCGCGGACCGCGAACGAATAGTTTGCGCCATCGTTCAGTCCATTCATCGTCGCGGTGTTGGTCGCAACCCCGACCCACGATCCGCCGGCGAGCTGGTACTCATACGTCGGTGCCGGCGGACGGTCGTCCGTCGACGCCACCCAGGTCGCGGTAGCGCTGGTGAGCGAGGTCGTGAAGCTGATGTTCCCGGGCTGCGTCGGTGGAACGGTGTCAGGTCCATTGACCGGCGGCGTCGTGAACTGGCCGGAGCGCACCGCGCTCAGGTTGTCCGCCGCGTCGTGCGCGCGGACTTCAAACGTGTAGAGCGTCTGCTCGGTGAGTGCCGGCAGCACTACGGTGGTGGCCGCGCCGAGCGAAATCCAGTTGCCTGAGTTGACGCGGTAATCGTAGTTGGGTGGGCCGCGATCGTCAGTCGAGGCGTCCCAGGTCGCGCGCGCACTGGTCGGTGCCAGTTCGGTGAAACGGAGATTGGCGGGTTGGGTGGGCGCGGTGATGTCCCGCCCCAGCGCTGCGACATTGAGCCGATTGCCTGCCGGGTCGAGTGTGTAGTCGGTGGTGGCCCCGTCGTCGTGGATGACTTTCTTCAGGCGTCCGAGCGCGTCGTACTCGTATGTCTCCGCGTTCGCTGCGGCAGAGGCGCCGAGGACGAGGAGCGCTACCAGCAACGACTGAAATACGGCGCCCGTGCGCGGGAGCCCGGCGAACTTTGCGGTCATGTATGTATCCAGTGAGGATTTCCAGCGCGCAGCTGGGAAGAGTGAGCGGAAAACCCGCGGGCACCCGGCTGTGCGGTCCGAGTCGAACATGCGGAATGAGGCTTCGCTGAAAATGGCACGCGATCTCCAGATTTGCCCGCGTCCCGGCTTTGCCGGTGCGGCGCCAAACTACATTCGCTATCAAGAGTGATCGCGAAAGCGCGGGGCGCAGTTCAACCTCTGTCGCGTCCCACGGATCTGTGACACCACAAGCGAGTAGTTAGAGAAAGATCGCAGGCGAATGTGGCGGGCAAGAATGCAAAAGGAATTGGAGCCGCGGTAGTGCGGGCGCAACTACGCGGCGTGCATCCGGCGCCGGAGCGCCATGAAAAGCTTGCCTCAAAGAGTCGGTGTGCTTGCCATTGACCCCACCGCCACTTCTATGGCGTGGAGCACGCATTCCCTCGCTGAGAGTTCTTGTTCGCACAGGTAGCTTGCTGTGGGGGAATTTAGGCTGTCAATAGATAAATTAGTTTGTTGAATTAAATACGGCCTGGATATTGCGGCGCAATATTCATTCTCAATTGCCCAAGTGGTGCGAATGCGATCAGGCGGAGCCTGGCGATGCGAGGCGTGATCAGCCCGGTAACGCACAGTGCCGGGCGATGTAATCGGCGTGAGTCGGTGCGCCGTTGGCGATGGTGCGAATGCTGTCACGCAGCTGCGCCAACTGGCGATGCAGGTCGCCGTCTGGGCCGTCGTCGGCACGCGGGTCGTGACGCAGAGGCAGCCGCCCAAACCCGGCAAACATCGTGACCCAGCTGGCCTCCTCGAAGGACTCGCCTGCGTAGGCAACGTAGTGGCCGCGACTCTCGAACATCGCGATCTTTCGCTCAAGTGATTCCGGTACAGCCATCGCGCCGCATTCGCGCCACAGAGGTGCGTCGTCGCGTCGTGTGCCCTTGTAATGAAGAATGATGAAGTCGCGGATGCGCTCGTATTCCTCGTTCATCACTCGGTTGGCCTCGGCAGTATCCAAGGGTGAAAACCCGGGTTCCGGGAAGAAGCCCAGCAGCTTGGCGATGCCCGACTGGATCAACGCAATGCTCGTCGACTCCAGTGGTTCGATGAAGCCGCCGGCGAGCCCGAGCGCCACGCAATTGCGATTCCAGAACAGCCGACGCCGCCCGGTCGTGAAACGCAGGAAGTTGGGATCTGCCAGGGTGCGTTCCGTCAGCCGCTCTGAAAGACGCACCGCAGCCTCGTCGTCCTCCACGAACCGACTGCAGTATACGTAGCCGTTGCCGTTGCGGTGCTGCAGCGGGATGCGCCACGACCAGCCGGCGTCGAGCGCGGTGGCCGAGGTGTACGGAGCCGGGTCGCCGACGCGCTCGCTGGGTATTGCCACGGCCCGGTCGCAGGGCAGCCACTGCGTCCACGGCTCGTACCCGGTGCGCAGCGACTCTTCTATGAGGAGTCCGCGAAATCCAGAACAGTCGATGAAGAGGTCGCCCTTGATCTGCTCATCGCCTTCCACCTTCAGGCTTTCGATAAAGCCATCCTCGCCGCGCAGGTTGACCGAGAGGATGCGCCGATCGAGCCGGCGAACTCCACGTTTGAGAGAGTAGTCACGCAGATAGCGCGCATACAGGCCGGCGTCGAAGTGGTACGCGTATGCAAAATTCGCAAAGGGGGCGACGGGCTGGCGCACGGGTTGGGCGAACCGCCCGAGTTCGGCCATGACGCAGGGCAGTGAATACGCGCCGAGGGGCGTGCTTTCGCCGAGGCCACGCCCTCGCAACCAGAGATGGTGGAATGCGGCGCCGTTGACCCGGATGCCGTACGGCGCAAACGGATGGAAGAACGTTTCGCCACGCCGGTGCCAGTCGCGAAACTCGATTCCGAGCTTGAACGTCGCCTGGGTCTTGCGCAGGAAATCGAGTTCGTCGATGCCAATGCCGGCATTGAAGTCGCGAATGGTGGGCAGCGTCGCCTCGCCCACGCCGACCGTACCGATCTCGCTCGACTCCACCAGCGTGATGCGACGCGTTGGCTGATTGCGCCAGAAATGCGACAGGGCCGCGGCCGCCATCCAGCCCGCGGTTCCACCGCCGACGATCACCACTTGATTTACACGGTGTGCATCGTTCATGCGCTACGCGAAACCTGCTGGGAGCCCGGCTCCGGCGCGGCGCAATGCCGCGCGATGAACTCGGCGTGTGTCGGCGACTGCGCCGCCGACTGCGCGACGTTCTCGCGCATGCGCTTCAACTGCAGCCGCAATTCATCGACGGGGAAGTAGTCAGCGAGTGGATCGTAATCTCCGGGCAGGTATCCAAATCCCGTGTACAGCGCCAGCCAGCTCGGATCGTAGAAGGTTTCCCATTCGTAACGCACCAGGTGTCCGCGCGCGCGGAACAGGCGCATCTTGAGATCCAGGGTCTCGGGCACCGCCATGGCGCGGCACTCGCGCCACAACGGCTGATCGTCGCGGGAAGTGGCCTTGTAGTGAAACACCAGGAAGTCCCTCAGCCGCTCGAACTCCAGCTGGCTGGTGCGGTTGTATTCCTCCGCGAGCGCCGGATCGAAGGACTTGTCGGGAAACAGCCGGCGAAGTTTCTCGATTCCGGTTTCTATGAGCTGAATGCTGGTGGATTCGAGCGGCTCGAGGAATCCACCCGCGAGTCCGAGCGCCACGCAATTACGGTTCCAGAACTTGCGCCGATGGCCGGTTGTGAATCGCAGGAAGTTGGGTTCGGCGAGCCGCGCGCCCTCGAGGCGGGTGAGCAGCCGCTCAGCGGCTTCATCGTCGTTCAGGAAATGACTGCAGTAGACATATCCGTTTCCGATCCGGTGCTGCAGCGGGATGCGCCATTGCCAGCCCGCCTCGCGCGCTGTGGCCTGCGTGTAGGGAGTCAGCTCGCCGGAGGCTGCGCAGGGAATCGCAACAGCGCGATCGCAGGGCAGCCAGCGGGTCCAGTCTTCATAGCCGGTCCGCAGTGCGCCTTCGATGAGCAACCCTCGAAAGCCTGAGCAGTCGACGAACAGCTCACCTTCGATCCGCGTACCGTCCTGTAGCGTCAACGACTCGATGAAGCCATCGGTGGCGCACAGATTGACATCGACGATGCGCGCGTCGATGCGCCGCACGCCGCGCGCCAGCGCGAAGTCGCGCAGGAAACGCGCGAACAATCCGGCATCGAAATGCAACGCCCAGTCGAACACCGAAAGGCCCGAGGTCGGATGCGGATGCGGCCGGGTGAAACGATTCTGCCGGCAGAGAGCCACTGCCAGGGAATATTCGGCATACGGGGTGGGATCGCCCAGCATGCGAAGCTTCAGCCAGTATTGATGAAACGGCACCTCGCGCGCAGGCGTGCCGAACACCCCGAACGGGTGAATGAATGACTCGCCAATCTTCGACCAGTCGCGGAATTCGATGCCGAGCTTGCAGGTGCCCTGCGTGGCGCGCATGACTTCGAATTCATCGAGACCCAGGGAATGGAAGAAGTCGCGGATTGCGGGCACGGTCGCCTCACCCACGCCCACCGTACCAATCTCGGAGGATTCGACGACGGTGATCTCGAGGCCGTTCTTGCAGAAGTAGTGAGCGAAGCTGGCCGCGGCCATCCAGCCGGCCGTTCCGCCGCCGACGATTACGAGCTTGCGGATGCGCAAATCGGTCATTGAGGCATCTTCAACTCACCGCCCGGCCGCGACAAGAAAAACGCCGCGAGATCGAGGGGGCCCGTCTCGCGGCGTCTGCGCCAGATGTCCTTGGGGGGGACCGTTCAGCGCTTAGCGGCACCGAACCGGGCACGTACGCCGAGCAGTAGCCGGCGCTCGTAGATATTCTGATTCGCGTATTCGTTGCCCCACTGAAAGTAGTAGTCCTCGAACTCGTTGGTGAGATTCGAACCCTGCAGGTAAATCGTCACGTCGGGCAGGACGTCGTAGCTCACGCTGGCATCGATGTACGTCGTCGGGCGCTGATACAGCGTCATGCCCTCCGTGCCCCAGACCTGGTCGAGGGCCACTGCACGCTTGCTGCGGTAGTTGCCGGCGAGACGCGCCTGGAACCGATCGCCCTGGTACCAGAGCGCGAGATTCGCCTGGTGGACCGAGTTGTCCTGGAATGGTACGTCGTCACCGGAAAGGTCCTTCTTGCCCGAGCTGCTGGGCGAATAGGTGTAGTTAGCGTCAATACCGAATCCACCCCAGATGCCCGAGAGGCCGGTGAAGGCGTGTTTGACGCCCAGTTCGACGCCCTTGAGGTTGCCGCCCTCACCCTGGACGTTGGTGTTCACGTTGACCGTGCGGCGAACCACACCGTCCTGATCCGGCAGCGCCATGGGCACGGTGCCGCGCTCGATGAAACTCGCAACCTCCACATAGAACAACGCGGCACTGAGCAGGGTCTGCTCGTTCGCATACCACTCGAGTGACAGGTCGTAATTCTTCGAGCGCCACGGGTTGAGCTCCGGGTTGCCGTTGGAGTTCGCGCCGATGACGATGAATCGACCACCCTCAGCATTGGATATCGCGTAGGAAGGCGACAACGCACCGCCCCACTGCTCCAGGTCCAGCAGGGTCATGTTCTTGGCGAACGCCGCGCGTAGCTTGAGTTCGTCGGTGAAGTCGTAGGCGACGTTGATCGCGGGCAGGTAATCGTTGAACTCCCGCCGCGTGACCGTATCGCCGGCATCAACGTTTGCCGCGCCGTAGGGCTGCGGCGCACCGACGTTGTTCTGCGTCACGTCGAGACTGGTCTTGATCATGCGCAGGCCAAAATTGGCAGAGATCTTGCCTTCACCGGCGTAGCGCCCCTGCAGGTATGCGATCTGCTGGTCGACATCCACCTGGTAAGAGGAGCCCGGGTTGGCAACCTTGACGTTTCCGGGGAACAACTCCTCGTGGAACCTGCGCGGATTGTCCATCGCCGCGGGGTCGAGTGAGTACATCGCCGGCACTCCATGCACGCCGCCGAAGTCCGTGATCTGGATGACGTCATTGCCAAAGGACGCCAGCGGCAGTCTGCCCAGCGCCGTGTAGTACTGCATGGTGCCCGTGGCGCTATCCCCGGCGCTGCACGCGCCGGCAATTCCGCCGCCATTCAGAACCACGTCGGTAGCCTTCCACTTGACCAGGCAACCGCTGCCGTTCGAGGACTGTGCCGCATAGAACGGGGCCAGGTAGTCGTACGCCAGATTCTTGGCGTCGCGCTCGCTGAAACGCAGGCCTGCATCCACGGACCAGGCGTCGGTGAACCGATAGCGCGTGTCGACGCGCAACGACGTGAGGTCCGCATCTCGGTCGAAGTTATTTTCCGAGGACAACGCGCCGATCGAATAGGCGTTGAGGTCGTCAACGATTGCCGGTATGCCCGCGAACGAGACATGCTCGCCCGTGTAGTTGGCCGTGATCTGCGGGAAACCCGCGTAGCCGTTCGGGTAGGGGTTCTGCGTGCCGCCCGGGTAGTAGTTGGTCGTGAGACCCCACTGTGTGCCGTTTGACAGGTCGATGTCCGCATAGCTGTTGACCCGGTTCTGCTCGGCCTTGCCCTTGAGGGCGCGCAGGCTGCCGGAAAATTTCTCGTCGCCCCCTCCGAAGTCGAGCTGCAGGTTGTAGTTCTGTGACGTGGAGTCGGTACGCGCCAGGTCCGAATACGACTTCAGGCGACGGGTGTCGAGCAAGTATTCCTGCGTGGTGTTGATCTCGCTGGTACCGTTCATGGAACCGGTCGGAGTGCTCTGGAGCGGCGTCCACCACTCCCAGCGCTGCCACTTGTCCTCGGCCGCGAATCCCGCGGTACGGTCGAATTGCGTCTGGTCGGTGAAGAAGGCATCGACGGTCAGGCGCACATCTTCGGTGAGTTCGGCCTGGAAAGATGCATTCACGCCGAGGCGTTCGCGCTCCGTGAACTTATTGAATGCCGTGTGACCCTGGAAAGAGATGAACTGGTCGGAGGCGTCGCCGTCGCCATTGATGTCGCCAACAACGTCGGTCGGCCAGTTGGTGCCTTCGCCCGGCAAACCGGTCCATCCGGAATTGCCCTGCAGGCCGTTGTAGTAGTTAGCCTGGGTGACGTCGCCGTACGAAACCGACAGCAATGCACCGACTGTGTCGTTTCGCCAGCCGAGGAGGCCGTTCGCCTGCGGCTCGGTCTTGCCCTTGCCATCGCCATAAGCAGCCTCGAGCGCGAGCGCACTGGAGAATCCCTCACCGAGATCGAGGGGCCGGCGCGTCTTGAGATTGACGGTGCCGGTAATGCCGCCGTTGAGCAGGTCCGAGGTGGCGGTCTTGATGACATCCACACCGGCGAACAGTTGCGAAGGGATATCGCCAAAATTCGGCTGCACATTGGTGATTGAATTGGCTCCCAGATACTGCTCGCCGTTGAGCAGCGTGGATACCTGTGGCAGGCCACGCACGTTGACGGCGCTGCCCTCACCGGCCTCGCGGCGAATCTGCACGCCGGGCACTCGTTGCAACGAGTCTGAAATCGTCACGTCCGGCAGCTTGCCAATGTCCTCCGCGCTGATCGAATCGACGATCTGTGGCGCGTGACGCTTGATGTCGATCGCGCGCTGCTGCGCGGCTCGAATGCCGGTGACGGTAATTTCTTCGAGATCTTGCGCGGTTTGATTCTCATCAGCCGCATGCGCGGGCAACGCTATGGCCAACAGGTCCAGTGATACAGCGGTGACGAGTGCGGTACGCGCGATCTGACGCGCACGCTTCTTCTGACGATGCGACATGAATCCCCCCACTAACAAAGTTCACGCGGAACTCGTGGCGCATCACGCCAGCATCTGAAGTCCGCGCCTATTTCGAAACTGGCGGCGATCTTGCGTCGCGGGATTTCGCCTTGTCAATAAATAAATTCATTTGTGTTTCTTTAAGGGGACAGGAGGGTAGCGCTACCATCGCTCATCGTTTGTGAGCGACGCGCGCGTAATCATCGAATCGCGAAAGGAATTTGGAGCGTGGTGCGCCTAGATCGCGGCGACTTTCATCAAGGCGGTGCGCGAAGGCAACAGCCGGTCGCTGAAGGGAAGAATCGCCGCGCCGACAGCGGGCGCGTCGTCGGACAGCGCGGCCCTCGACACGGGCGCGATCGCCGGAACCTTCGCGGAGTGGGAATGCAACCGTTGATTCAGGCGTGTCGCAAGGTTGTCGACGATGTCCGCCGGAAGCCGGCCGCCAATCAGGATTGCCTGGGGGTTGAACAGGCAATTGATCGAGATCACCGGCGACAGAAGCATGTCGACCGCATCCTCGGTCCAGGCATCGACGATGGCTCGGCCGCGTTCGTCGAGACGCGTCAGTTCCTGCGGACTCGACACCACTATTCCCTGGGCCGCCAGGCGACCCGACAATGCGGAGAGCGAAACGACTTCCTGGATCTGCCGGTCCCGGCCCGAGGGGTCCTTTCCCTCGAGCAGGCCCAACTCACCACTGCGACCCGAAGCACCCCGATAGTGGTGGCCCTCGACGACGAGGCTTCCGCCCAGTGCGGCAGTGATGAGGATGTAGAAAAACGTTTGATATTTCTTGCCGAGCCCGAACTGCATTTCACCGATGGTGGCCGCGGCGGCGTCGTTTTCCACGAATACCGGAACATGCAAGGTCTTCTGCAGCAGTGCCGGAATATCGACCGTCTCCCAGATGCCGTAGTTTGCCGGTTGGTGAGGAAGTGTCGCGGCGTGCGGCATGTCGTCAGGCAACGCCACGCCGATTCCGGCAAGTTTTTCCCTGCCGACATCGACCTGTGCCAGGAGTTTGCGCACACGTTCCTTGAAGAACTTTTCGACGTCCGCCGGCATCGCGAACGGAATTTCCCGGGTCGCGCGCGCGCGCACCTGGCCCTCGAAATCCAGGATCACCATGGTGATGTGGTCTCGATCGACGTTCAGTCCGATCGAGAACAAGCTGTCCGGATCGATGACGAGCCTGGTCGCCGGTTGCCCGCGACCGCCTCGGCGTCGCCCTGCTTCCCGTATCAATCCGTCGTTGAGCAGCCGCTTGGTGATGTTTGCGATGGACGGAGGCGTGAGGCCGGTAATGCCGGCGAGCTCGACGCGCGTAATCGGGCCATTTACGCGAATGGCATGCAGTGTGACCCGCTGATTGTGATCTCCCGCGCGCTGGAGGTTCGAACCAGAAAGATGGGACTGGCCGGGTCGCCGCTGTGTCATTGAGAAAGAGTCGCCGCAGGTTCAAAGGCGCCGCAGGCTCTCGTGGTGTCTACGTCGACCGCAAGTGCCAGCGCGCCCAGCGGGCCTGACATGGTACCCAACCCCGGCGGCACGACGTATTGGGCGATTCCCTCCCCGAGCTCCGCCGCCTCGATGTAGTGGTTGAGACTGCGGCTCAATTCCTTCTGAATTCGATCGAACAGATGCGACTGGCTGCTCAACACGCCTCCACCGAGGAGTATTCGCTGCGGGGCGGTGGTCAGAACCATTGTGTGAAGGAGCTGTCCGAGATCGTGCGCTACCGTTTCCCAGACGGCATGGTCGGCGGGGATCGTAGATGGCGGCATGCCTGCGCGTGCCTCGATTGCGGGTCCTGAAGCAAGACCTTCGACACAATCGCCATGAAACACGCAGACTCCGGGAAAGTGATCACCAGAGCGTCGGGCAATGCGGATGTGACCGAGTTCTGTGTGGTTCAAGCCGAATACAGTCTTGCCATCCACGACCGTGCCTACTCCGATACCGGTTCCGACGGTAACGTACGCAAAATTCGTGAGTCCGACGCCGGCGCCCCAACGACCTTCCGCCAGCGCGGCTCCGTTCACGTCGGTGTCGAAACCCACCGGAATACCAAAGCGTTTCTCGAGTCGCCGTGCGACATCCGAATTCCGCCATCCCGCCTTCGCGGTACTGGTGATGAATCCGTAGGTACAAGACTGCATGCACAAATCGAGCGGTCCAAAAGAGGCGACTCCCAAGGCTCGAATCTTGCCGTATTGACCTCGCCAGCGCTCGATTATCCCTTCGATATCTCGCAATGTTTCGTCGTATGCCCGGGTAGCCAGACGCTCGACCGCACGAACGTCATCGGGCCCGGTTCCGAGAATGCACACACATTTGGTGCCGCCCATTTCGACGCCGGCAAACAGCTGTTTGACGCTCATTACGTCTACCGAAAATGGCGCCAACTTGATGTCGGCAGCGATTGCCGCCGAATCCAATCAGACTCCCGACGAACATTGAACAAGTGATCTGATGCGGATCCCGCTTCGCCTGCGGGACCAATGTGCGTCCCCGGTTCCGTTCCCGCGTTGTTATGCATCGCTCTCACTACTGGTCCGTCACTACAACTGATTTACGAAAGTTGTTTTCGTTATAGTACGGCATCCGAGAGGGGGTGGAAACCATGCCGCGTCTGCGCACCGTGACTTCGTTTGTAATCGCCGTCGGCGTATACGTGGCATCCGCCAGTTCGATATTCGCGGCGGATGATGAAACCAACTCGGGACCCTACAACGTCACCATCCTGGAAGGTGGTGAAGGGCTTTCACGAAAACTGCCGTCTGCTTCCGCGTGGTTAGCCGCCGGCAGTTCGTGGTCGGTGACAGGCTGGATCAATCCACGCCGCGCTCAATCGGATTTCGTTGCGCTTCTCGCCGTTGGCTCGGAGCGCGCCAACGCACGGGTCCTGGCGTTGAACGGCGGCAAGCTCGCGCTGCAAGTAGGGGACCAGGCACTGACGAGCTCGGCGGAAGCTCGTGCAGGTGTCTGGACAGCAATCGCTGCCACCTATGACGGCAGGATCGCCCGGCTATATGTCAATGGAAAAGACGTTGCTGCGAAGGAGCTGGATACCGGCGCCACGGAACCACAACTCAACGTGGCGCCAGTCCTGCGCGGCGAGAAGGTCGCGCATTTCGGCGGCCAACTGGCGGAACTTGCAGTCCACGGCCGAACGCTCTCGCCGCGGGAAATACGCGACCTGGCCAATTCACGGCCGGATTTCGATCTCATGGTCTTCCATGAAGTGGGCGGTCACTGGCCCTGGCAAGTGCGGCAATGGCGCGGCTTGCAGGAGCCCCAGGACCCGTGGACCTTGCCCAAGGGGAAGGCTGCTTTCGACAAGCCCGTCGCAAAGCCCCTCTTCCCCGCACCTGAGCTCATCCCCGCGGGAACGAATATCTGGATGCTCGGGCGGTGGCGCCTCGCTGAGGCGCCGAAGGTCGTTGCCGCGCCGGCAGTGATTTCCCAGTCTAACTACGCGGACGACACCTGGTACCCGGCAACGGTTCCCGGCACGGTGCTCACGACGCTGATCGATCGCGGTGTGTATCCTGACCCCGACCGCGGCCTCAACAACATGGCCATCCCGGAGCGTTTGGCGCGACAGGACTATTGGTATCGCGCAAGGTTTCAGCCTCCTGCTTCAGTTGCAGGCAAACGCCTGACGCTGACCTTCAAGGGCATCAATTACGCCGCAGAGATCTGGGTCAACGGTTCGCGGCTCGGGGACATCCGTGGCGCGTTCATCCGGGGCGTGTTCGATGTCACGAAGGTCGTGAAGCCCGGGCAGGTGAACGTGATCGCAGTGCGCGTGTCGCCACCCCCACACCCCGGAATTCCACACGAGGAATCGATTGCGGCCGGTCCCGGTGAAAATGGCGGCTGGGTCGCCATTGATGGTCCCACTTTCGCGGCGGCGGAGGGTTGGGACTGGATACCTGGCATTCGTGATCGCAACACCGGTCTTTGGCAGGGCGTCGAATTGCGCGCGAGCGGAGACATTCGATTGCTGGATCCGCAGGTATTGACGCTGTTGCCATTGCCGCACACCGATCGCGCTGCGGTGACCCTGGTTGTGCCCGTGATCAGCACGCTCGAACGGCCGACCGACGTCACGCTGACGGCTTCATTCGAAGGGGTTAGCCTTCGCAAGACCGCGCAGGTCGCGCCGGGCCGCAGCGAAATCCGCCTGTCGCCGCAGGAATTTCCCGAACTCGATGTGCAGAAACCGCGGCTGTGGTGGCCGAATGGATACGGCGAGCCGGCGCTATACCACCTCAAGCTTTCGGCCAGCGCCGCGGGCGGGGAGTCAGACTCCACCGAACTGCGATTCGGCATTCGCCATGTCACCTATGAATTTTCCTTGTTCGATTCCGCGGGACGTCTACGCCGGGTGGAAGTCGACGTGGCGCGCGGCAGCGCCCTCGGCGAGCGCCTCATCGACAACACGCACGAGAAGATCAAGAAAAGCCCGATGGGCTGGGCCGCCTCGCTCACTCCGGCTGGAGAAAAATCGACGGCGGTTCACGATCTCCCCGATCCGCTCGAGTATCCGCATCTCACGTTGCGGGTGAATGGCGTGCGCATCCTCGCGCGCGGCGGCAACTGGGGCATGGACGATTCGCGCAAGCGAATCCAGAGAGAAAGGCTCGAGCCGTATTTCAGGCTCCAGAAGGCCGCGAACCTGAACGTCATCCGCAACTGGATGGGTACCAATACCGAGGACTCTTTCTACGACCTGTGCGACGAATACGGGATGATGGTGCTCAACGACTTCTGGGCCTCTACCCAGGACTTCCAGGTCGAGCCACAGGACCCGCAGTTGTTTCTGCAGAACGCGGTCGACACCGTGCAACGCTATCGCAATCATCCGTCGATCGTGCTGTGGTTCGGTCGAAACGAAGGCATACCGCAGCCCATACTGAACGAGGGTCTCGGCGACGTCATCGCGAAGTACGACGGTACGCGGCACTTCATGGGAAGCTCGAACGTCGTGAACCTGCAAGGATCCGGCCCGTATAACTACCGTCCGCCGGCCGGGTACTTCACGAACCTCGCAAGCGGCTTCTCCGTCGAGACGGGAACTCCCTCCCTGTCGACGCTCGAAGCAATCGAGAACATGGTGCCGCGCGAAGACCGCTGGCCACTGTCTGACACGATCGCATATCACGACTGGCATTTCGGCGGGAACGGCGACGTCAAGACGTTCATGGATACACTTGCCGCGCGCTACGGCGAAGGCACCAGCCTCGAAGACTTCGAACGCAAGTCGCAGATGATGAACTACGAGACATATCGCGCCGTGTTCGAAGGTTTGCAGGCGCACATGTGGACCAAGAATTCGGGACGGCTGTTGTGGATGACGCACCCTTCGTGGCCATCGAATCACTGGCAGATTTACAGTCATGACTACGATGCGCACGCGGCCTACTTCGGAGTGAAAAAGGCGACCGAGCCGCTTCATGCGCAGTTGAACCTGCCGGATTTCACGCTGAGCGTGATCAATGTCACTCGCGAGGAGCGGCCGGGACTCAGGCTGATCTCCGAAGTGCGCGCACTCGACAATCGCTCTCTCGGCCGACGCGAGGACCCGGTCACCGCGCCGGCGAATTCCGCCACGCGGATGCCGGCGCTCGATCTGACTCACTTGCTGCAAGAGCATGGAGTCGTCCTCGTGAAGCTCGAGTTGCGCGACGCCACAGGACAGCTCATCTCCGACAACACCTACGTCCAGGCGAAGGACGATGCGAGCCTGCGACTGCTGAATGGTCTTCCCCGGCAACGACTCGCAGTCACGGCAACGGGCGAGCGGACCGGACAGGAGCAGGTCGCGCGCCTTCGAATCGTGAATCGTGGAAATGCGCCGGCCTTGTCGACGAAGCTGACACTGGTCGATGCAGGCGGTGCGCGCATTCTCCCGGCGCTCTACAGTGACAACTATCTGACCGTTCTGCCGGGCGAAGCACGCGAGATCGAAATCCGTTACCCGGCGCAGCCTGTCAATCGACCGGCGGTGAACATACGTGGATGGAACGTCGAACCAACATCGGCCGCGGTACGCGAGCGTTGACAGGCTCTCGAGTTATCGAGCCAGCAGATTCTTGCGCTCGCGACGCCGTCCGTGCAGCAGTGGCTCGGTGTAACCATTCGGCTGTTCGGCGCCCTTGAACACCAGGTCGCAGGCGGCCTGGAAGGCCAATGAGCGCTCGAACGCCGGCGCCATGGGCTCGTACGCAGGGTCGGCGGAATTCTGTCCGTCGACGACCTCGGCCATCCGTTTCAGCGCCGCCAGGACTTCATCGCGCGTCACGACTCCATGCAGCAACCAATTGGCGATGTGCTGGCTGGAGATGCGCAGGGTCGCGCGATCTTCCATCAGCCCGACATCGTGGATGTCGGGAACCTTCGAACAACCGATTCCCTGGTCGATCCAGCGCACCACGTAGCCGAGAATGCCTTGCGCGTTGTTGTCGATTTCTTCGCGCTTTTCCGCTTCGCTCCAGTCCGTGCGCGGTGCGAGCGGCGGCGTCAGGATGTCGCGCAAAGCGGCGCGTGGACGTGCGGCGAGCTCACGCTGACGGGCGGCCACGTCCACCTGGTGGTAATGCAGTGCGTGCAGCGTCGCGGCCGTGGGACTCGGGACCCAGGCCGTATTGGCGCCCGCCATCGGATGGGCGCGCTTGGTTTTCAACATCTCCGCCATCCGGTCAGGCATCGCCCACATGCCCTTGCCGATCTGAGCGCGCCCCGCCAGCCCGCAGGCCAGGCCGACGTCGACATTGCGATCCTCGTAGGCTTTGAGCCAGGCAGCCGTGCGTATCTCGCCCTTGCGCAACATCGCCCCCGCCTGCATCGCGGTATGAATCTCGTCGCCGGTACGATCGAGAAAGCCGGTGTTGATGAAGATGATGCGGTCCCTGACCGCACGAATGCACTCTTTCAGATTGACCGTGGTGCGCCGCTCTTCGTCCATCACGCCGATTTTCACCGTGTGACGGGCTAGCCCGAGCAGGTCTTCGACCGCGTCAAACAATGTATTGGCGAACGCCACCTCATCGGGTCCGTGCATCTTGGGTTTGACGATGTAGACCGAACCCGCGCGGCTGTTCCTGAAGCTTCCCTGCCCCTTCAGATCGATCATCGCGATCAGCACGGTGACCACAGCGTCGACGACGCCCTCCGGCGCCTCGCGGCCCCGATGCAGGACGAGATCGGTGGTCATCAGGTGACCGACATTGCGCACCAGCATCAGGCTGCGACCGGGAATGACGAACTTGCCGCCCTCCGGCGCCTGGTAGCTGCGATCGTCATTGAGCTTGCGATCGACGTGGCCACTGCCCTTGGCAAAACGCGCCGTGAGATCGCCGCGCATCAGGCCCAGCCAGTTGCGATACACGGCCACCTTGTCAGCGCTGTCGACTGCCGCGATGGAGTCTTCGAGATCCATGATCGTGGTCAGCGCCGATTCGAGCTGCACGTCGGCGATGCCGGCCGCGTCGCCGCGGCCGATCGGATGCGCGCGATCGACGCGCACTTCGACGTGCAGCCCGTGGTGTTCGAAAAGGAGCGCAGTGGGCGAAGACTCCGCGCCGACGTAGCCCTTGAACTGCGAGGGCTTCGCCAGCGCCACGTGATCGCGGTCTTTCAATGCCACGCGCAGTGCGCCGCCGGATACCGTATATCCGGTGGCATCGCGGTGGCTGCCCGACGCGAGTGGCAGGCACTCGTCGAGCACCGCGCGCACGCGTTCGATCACCACCCGCCCGCGGGCGGCGTTATATGACTGGCCGCGCGCCAGCGCGCCGGTTTCCTCGATGGCATCGGTGCCGTACAAGGCATCGTAGAGACTGCCCCAGCGTGCATTCGCGGCATTGAGCGCATACCGCGCATTGTCGAGCGGCACCACCAGCTGGGGACCCGCGAGCCGGGCGATCTCGGCATCGACGTTCTGCGTACCGACCTGGAAGTCCGGGCCTTCCGCCACCAGGTAGCCGGAGCTGCGCAGATGTGATTCGTGGGCCGCGACGTCGAACGGCTGTCCGCGCCGCGCGCGATGCCACGCGTCGATATCGAGCTGCAGCTGGTCGCGCCGCGCGAGCAAGGCCTGGTTCACGGGAACCAGCCGATCCAGCAGCGCTTCGAAGCCTGTCCAGAAGCGGCCGGTGTCGACGCCCAGGCCTGCCGCCACGTCCTGTTCGACCAGCCGTGCAAGTTCCGCGGACACACGCAGTCCACCGCGGTCGGTGTAGTTAGTCATGGTTATGGTTGTTGTCCTGGGTCAATGGCAGGAGTGTGCGGGCCGCGGGCATCGATTGCTGCGCGAGCAGATGGTGGTGGCCTCGTGGGAGAGTGCGTCGCCGATCCAGCCGATGTTGAGCACCTTGGAGACGGTTTGCAGCGCGTCGCGCGTCTCGGCGGGAATCGGTGCGTCGCCGCCGCCCTTGTGGCAGGCCTCGGCCACGGCGTGGACCAGCTTCGATTCGTCGTAGCCCTGCGCGGACAGCGCCGGCGACAGATCGACGCCGACCGAAATCACGTGCGAGACGGCCGCGGCATCCCGGGTCAGCATCGAGTGACAGCAATACAGTCGCGAGCGTTCGCCGTCCGGCATGATCGAAATCTGCGATCGCGGTTTCTGCGCCGCCTTCGCGGTGCCGGTGGCCGGGTTGCGCAACATCTGGAACACCGCCCAGCGCGGGCAGGGATCCGGGACCACGCTCATGTTTCCCCACGGCAACGGGATGCCATTGGCGCGGTACACCGCGCGCAGAAACCCCGGTGGATAGGCATCGAAGAAATGCCAGTGCCGATAGGGCGACACGGAAGTCATGCGGCGCATCATCACGGCCGAAGTCACGCCGAGGCGCGCACCGGCCTCGACCGAATGCGCCTCGCGGATCAGGAAACGCCGAAAAGGCGCGCGCGGGCACATGAGCGCGGCCGCGAAGGAACTGCATTCGAAATCCCGCCAGGCGTACAGCACGTCCTGCGGGCCCATGCTAGTGCCGCCCTCCGCCGCTTCCGCGACCTCATTCCACGTCGCCTCGTGCGGAGATACCAGGCCATCGCCGTTGTGCATGATGCGGTGGCCGGCGAAGAACGCGAGCTCGTACTTGAGCCGGGGCTCCTGGGCCTTCAGGCGCTTGTTGATCCACAAGGTGTTCGGCGCCTCGAATCGCGACCGCACCATCGCGCGCGCGTTCTTGTTCTCGTCCTCGAACCAGCGGATCTGCAGCCCGAGCTTCTTGCAGATTCCCTGCAGGTCCTGCACTGACAACGGCATCTGGCGATCGCCGACCTGCTCCGCGGCGCGTTCGATGTCGGGGAAATCGTTGTGGCGGGTCTCCTGCCAGACGCGGATCAGCAACTGCGCGAATTGCCGGCCCGTGGTCGCCGTCTGGCTCAACAGCTCCGGCAGGGCGATGCGCAGCAGGTCGTGGGAGAACAGGAAGCCCGGTTCCAGCGGCATCGCCGCGAGCCCACCGCGTGCCGCCGGTTTCGGCTCGGCGGCGAGCTCGGTGTTCTGGTCCAGGAACCACCCCGGCGGCTTGCCGAAGATGCCCGCCAGCAACGCCAGCATGTCGTCCGACGGCACACGTTGACCGTTCTCGATCATGCTGAGGTAGGACACCGATGGCGCGGCCGCCGTATCGATCTGCACGCAGCGCGCCGACAGCTCCTCGAGGGTCAGCCCGTTGCGCTTGCGCAGCGATCGCAGCTTGGCGCCGAGAAAATGGCCTTGTCGGACGAGTACACCCATGTTGTGAAATTCACATTGTGAAGTTTCTGATGTGAAAATCTGCGTCCAAAACACTCTACTCTCTGGCCCCACGACGCAGCAAGCGCCAACCAAAACCAAATCGAAACCTGAAGGGGTCCCTCCATGCCCGATCGAGCCACCCAGCAACACCGCCTCAACACCGAATGGAGCACCTGGCCGCGCTGGCGCGGCATCCATCGCCCCTATTCGGCCGCCGACGTCGTGCGGCTGCGCGGCACCGTGCACGTCGAGCATTCGCTTGCGCGCCTCGGGGCGGAGAAATTCTGGCGGTTGTTGCATGCCGAACCCGTGGTCGGCGGCCTCGGCTGCGTGACCGGCAACCAGGCCGTCCAGGCCGTGCAGGCGGGTCTCAAGGCTATCTACTGCTCCGGCTGGCAGGTCGCGGGCGACGGCAACAGTGCGGGCGAGATGTACCCGGACCAGAGCCTGTACCCGGTCGACTCGGTGCCCAAGATGATCGAGCGCATCAACAACGCGCTGCTGCGCACCGACCAGATCCACGCGCTGGACAACACGCAGGACATCAGTGCCCAGAAAATAGATTGGCTGGCGCCCATCATCGCGGACGCGGAGGCCGGCTTCGGCGGCAATCTCAATGCCTTCGAGCTCACCAAGTCCATGATCCGCGCCGGCGCGGCCGGGGTGCACTTCGAGGACCAGCTCTCCTCGGCGAAGAAGTGCGGACACATGGGCGGCAAGGTGCTGGTCCCCACCGACGAGGCCATCAACAAGCTGGTGGCCGCGCGCCTCGCGGCTGACGTGTCCGGTGTGCCCACCATCGTGATCGCGCGCACCGATGCCGAGGCCGCGAACCTGCTGACCTCCGACCACGACGAACGCGACCAGCCCTTCCTGACCGGCAAGCGCAGCAGCGAAGGCTTTTTCCACGTGAAGAATGGCATCGACCAGGCAATCGCCCGCGGCCTCGCCTATGCGCCGTACGCGGATCTCATCTGGTGCGAGACCGCCAAGCCGGACATGGAGGAGGCACGCCGCTTCGCGCACGGCATCCACGGGCGTTATCCCGGCAAACTACTCGCCTACAACTGCTCTCCCTCGTTCAACTGGCAGCAGAAGCTGAGCGTCACCGAAATGCAGGGCTGGCGCGAATGCCTGGCGGCGCTGGGTTATCGCTTCCAGTTCATCACCCTCGCGGGATGGCATGCCCTGAACCTGTCGATGTTCGAGCTGGCATCGGCGTATCGCACCGAGGGCATGCTCGGCTACTCCAGGCTCCAGCAACGCGAGTTTGCCCGCGAAGCGGACGGATATCGCGCCACGCGCCACCAGGCATTCGTCGGCACGGGTTATTTCGACGCGGTACAGACCGCGATCACGTCCGGGCAGTTCTCGACGGGCGCCATGCAGGGAAGCACCGAGCAGGCGCAGTTCCATGTCAGCCGTGCTTCTTGATTACACACTCAGCCCGGTGGAATTGGCCTCCGGGCTGCGGCAACGCTTCGAGGACTACAACGCGGAGTTCAACCGCGTCACACGAAAGGCGGCGCGGCACTTCATGGCGCGTGACTGGCAGGCCGCACGCGCGGATGCAGTACAGCGCATCGAGTTGTACGAGCGTCACGTCAGCGAGGCCATCGAGGCCGTGCGCCAGGAACTCGGCGCGGAGATTCATCAACGCGAGCTGTGGATCGGGATCAAGCGGCACTTCGAGGAACAGATTGCCGGCGTCCCGGACAGCGACTTCTACCGGACCTTCCTGAATTCGATCACGCGCGACGTGTTCGCCACGGTGGGTGTCGACGAGGAGATCGAATTCACCGTCACCGCATCGGGCCGCGCATCGGGTACCGTACCCATCCGCGTTCACCCGGTCGGCGACTCGCTGCAGCGGGCGGTCAGCGAGTTGCTGAACGACCTGCCGTTTGCCGGGCTGATCGGCGATGTCGAATCGTTCGCGATCAGGATTTGCCGAGAGTTGACGCCGCATTTCGACAGCCGGCGGCAGAGCGCCGCGCCGCAGCTCGTCGAAGTCATCGATGCTCCTTTCTACCGCGGCCCGACCGCCAGCATCGTCGGCCGCCTGATCGGCGACGGCAGCATCACGCCGTTCGTCATCGTTTTCCTGCACACGGCGAAAGGCCTGAAGATCGAGTCGGTACTGCTGTCGCGCAGCGACATCAGCTCGCTGTTCGGCTTCACGCGCTCCTATTTTCACGTCGATCTGCCGGTGGTCAGTGCCGCGGTCTCGCTGCTGCGCACCTTCATGCCGGGAAATCCGGTCGATGAGCTCTACACGGTTCTCGGCCGCGCCAAGCAGGGCAAGACGGAGCGCTACTACGCGCTGCGCCGCCATCTCGCGCAGTCATTCGACGTGTTCGTGGATGCGCCCGGGCAGCGCGGACTCGTGATGGTCGTCTTCACCCTTCCCTCGCACGACCTGGTGTTCAAGGTCATTCGCGACCGCTTCGGACCGCCGAAGAACACCACGCGCGCCGAAGTCATGGAGAAGTACAAGTGGGTCTTCGAGCACGATCGCGTTGGCCGGTTGGTCGATGCGCAGGAGTACAAGCAGCTGCGACTTCCGAAGGCGCGCTTCATGCCCGCGCTGCTCCAGGAACTGCTCTCCGAATGCGGCAGCGTGTGCCGGCTCGACGGCGACGATGTGATCGTCGGGCACTGCTACATCGAACGCCGGTTGCGCCCCCTCGACTTGTTCCTGCGTGATGCGGACTCGACCGCCGCGGAGCGCGCGCTGCTCGACTACGGCGACGCGTTGCGCGAGCTCGCCGGCATCGACGTCTTTCCCGGCGATCTTTTGCTCAAGAATTTCGGCGTCACGAACCAGGGGAAGGTGGTCTTCTACGACTATGACGAGGTGACTTCGCTGCGCGAATGCAATTTCCGCGAGTTGCCGGTGGCGTCGTCAGAGGAAGAGGAAATGAGCGCCGAGCCCTGGTTCTTCGTCGGCCCGAACGACATCTTCCCGGAGCAATGGTTGCCATTCCTGGGAATTCCGCCGGAGCTGCTCGATTCGTTCAAGGAAAAGCACGGCGAGCTGTTGGGACCGCACTGGTGGCGCCAGCACCAGCCGGCAGCGGCTAACTAAAGATCAAAACCTCCACGTGACCGCGGCAATGACGGCCTCGCGGGTTCCGATGAAACCATCGTATTCCAGGTTGCACGAGAACTGCTTGTTGATGTCCCAGTTGAAGCCCAACAGCAGGTTCCATGCGTCCTTGTTCTTCTGCTGGACGGTGTAGTCGAACGTCAGCTCCTGGTCTTCCACCGGGATGCGATACGTGCCCGAGATCTGCAGTTCAGACTTCAAGTAGTTGCCGCCGGCAAAAACGGCGAAATTTCCCAGGTCACCCAGGACGAAATTGCGTCCGAAGCGCGGCGTGACCGTGACGATCGGATCACCCTCCGCGATCGTGTCGCCCAGGTCGACCCTCGAATAGTTGAACGGGATGGTGACGAACCAGCCCTTCCAGCCGCCGGCGAGCACGCCGCCCAGACTCCAGGCGGTGCCGCCGGGGGTGGTATGAATGGGCAGCAGGAAAGTCTGGTTCTCGAGCCGATCGCACAGGCGGGGGCGTATGAGTCCGCCGCAGTCGACCCCCATGTGCTCGAGCATGCCGTCGCCGTCGATGAGAAATTCGATGTTCGCGTCCGCTTCCAGCGGGCCGTACGTGGCATACACGTTCAGGAAAGGAAGCAGCCAGGCGTCGATCTTGGCGTTCACGTTGTGAGTCTCCGTGAGTGCCTTCTCGAAGCTGACGAACTGGAAGGGGATCTTGTCTCTTCCGTTGATGCCGACCTGCAGCTCACTGATCGACTGCTCCTGGTCGTTGAACGAATAGATGAGGCCGGCGCCGTACGGCAGCGGCAGGTCGTAGCCCTTGTCGACGACCTTCTGCGCCATGAACGGCAGCCTGTAGTTCCACCGACGCGGCGCGTCCTCGCCCTGTTTGTCCGTGGTCCTGAAGCCGGTGCTCGGCACGCTGACGTCGGACACACCGGCATCGGTCAGATCATTGTTCACGGAGAAACTCACCATGCCGGCGGTGGCGGTGACCGCGGCCCCGGTCTCGGATGCGACCAGGAACCTGTAACCCTTCCCGGAAAGCGAATGAGCCTTCGCGCCCGCCTCACCCACCTCGACCTTGGCACCGAAGCCGAACTTGCGGATACCGTGCCGGAACTCTTCGAGGGCCTCGCCCGTTTCGAGGATCACGAGCACGCGGGCGGTGCCCGCACCCAGCGCGACGCCCAGGTCGACGCGGCTCGCATTCATGAATGTGCGACTCTTGCCGGCGTTGTCGACCAGCACGCCAATACCGTTGGCGCCACCGACGATCACTTTGCCGCCGGAGATTCGCGCCGCGAAATAGCCGGCGGCCCTGGCGAGTTCCTGCTCGAGAGCGGGATTCTCGCGCACGAACAAGTCCCTGATTTCTTCGCCCGATTTCAGCGTCTCGTCACGGACCGCAGCCCGCTGATCGACCGGAACGCTGCTGCAGCCGGCGGACAGCGCCAGCAGCATCAGTGCGAAAGGGATGGTGAAGATTTTGACCATCGGGTACGAATCAGGATTGGACACGATTCCGACGAAGGCTGGCAAGAAGGTGGTTCCGGGAACAGCACTTCGTTAGAGTGCGCCGATGAATCAGAGTGCGGCGCCCTTGCCGGTCCTCGCGATCGGTGACTACGTGCTGGACGAGAGCAATGCACGCCTGTCGCGTGACGGCGTGCCACTCGAGGTCCCGCCCAAAGTGTTTGCGGTGCTTTGCCACCTGGCCCGCAATTCCCAAAGGCTCGTGACCAAGGACGAGTTGCTCGACGCCGTGTGGGGTCACCGGCATGTCAGCGAATCGGTGCTGAAAACCGCCATCAACCAGTTGCGTACGGTGCTGCACGATGATCCGCGGGCGCCGCGCTACGTCGAAACTGCCAATCGGCGCGGCTACCGCTTCGTCGCGACGTCCGCTCCGGTTGCGGGCGGCAACGGTTCAACGTCGGTCGCACCAAAGCCCGGCAAGGTTGCCGACGGCCTGCCGCCGATGATCCTCGCGGTCGACGACGAGCCCGAGATTCTCGCCATGCTCGAGGACTACATGGGCACGCGCGGCTTCCGGATCATGACTGCGTCGAGCGCCCAGGACGCCCGAACGATACTGGGCGGCACGAAGGTCGACCTGATACTGCTCGACATCACCATGCCAGGAGAGGACGGCCTCAGCCTCGCCAGGCACCTGCGCGAACACAATGGTCCGCCGGTCATCCTGGTGACTGCGCTCGGCACGGTGATGGACAAGATCGTCGGCCTCGAGGTCGGCGCCGACGACTACGTCACCAAACCTTTCGAGATGCGCGAGCTGCTGGCCCGCATCAAGAACCTGCTGCGGCGATCGGCTTCCTGACCGCCGCACCGCTGGCGATTTCCTGCACGATGCTGCGCACTTCGGCCGGCGCGAAGGGCTTCTCGAGATACGGCTGACCGGTACCCCCCAGGAACGTCTGCACCGTGGGGCTCAGTGCGTCGCCGGTGATGAAGATCACCTGCCGGGCACGTTGCGGCCAGCGCTGCTCGATCTGTCGATACAGTTCCGGCCCATCCATTTCCGGCATGCGCAGGTCGGTGAGAATCGCTTCGTACTCGCGCTTGCCCAGGAGCTGCAAGGCCTCCTGTCCGCTGGCGGCGATGTCGATGCGTGATGCCTCGCGACGCAGGATGTCCGCCAGCAATGCGCCGACTTCCGGTTCGTCGTCGACGATCAGCAGGCGGGGCCCCCTGGAGCCGGCGGGGCCGGACAGATTTTCCTCCGCGCGCTCCGGCTTCTGTTCCGCAACATGAATCGGCAGCAGCACCTGGAACACCGCTCCACCCTCGGGCGGGCAGTCCACCGTCAAACTACCACTGTGGCTTTCGACGATACCGAGACTGACCGCGAGCCCGACCCCGGTACCCGCGCCCGCCGGCTTCGTCGTGAAGTACGGATCGAAGATGCGCGAGCGAATCGCGGGAGCGATGCCCGGACCATTGTCGGCGATGAGGATCCGCACGCGGTCGCCCTGCCGGTCGCTGGTGATGCGCAGGCGGCGCGGCGCCGGCTGACTCTCCATCGCCTGCTGCGCATTGACGATCAGGTTCAGGAACACCTGGTGCAACTGGTCGGCATTGCCGGAGATCGAGGGCAGATTCGCCGCCAGTTTCTTCTCGACCGTGATGCCGGCCGTGCGCAGGCCGTAGCCGAGCATTTCCACGCAGTCGTCGAGTACCGCGTTCAACTCCACGGCAGTTTGTTCCGGCTTGCGCTGCCTGGCCATCGAGAGAAATGTCTTGACGATGCGTGCGCATCTTTCGGCCGCGGCGCGGATCTTGTCGGCGATGGTCCGCGTGCCCTCGTCGGCCGCTTCTTCCTGCAGCATCGTGGCGCGGCCGACGACGATGGACAAAGGATTGTTCAGTTCGTGCGCCACACCCGCGAGCAGCGATCCCATCGCCGCGAGTTTCTCGCGCTGGTGCAGGTGCTCGCGCTGCCTGGCGATCTCCGCCTCAGCGTCCTTGGTCTCCGAAATGTCGCGGGCATTGATGACGATGCCGTTGACGGCGGAATTGCCGATCTGGTTCGTCCCGGTTGCTCCCATCCAGCGCCAGCTTCCGTCCGCATGACGCAGGCGGAATTCCGTGCGCTCGACCACTTCGCCTGGAAGGCCGACGACCGCCTGCAACTCCGCCGACAGTTGTTCCTGGTCTTCCGGGTGCGCCTCGGCGAGCAGCGAACGACCGATCAGCGTGCCGGGAGTCACGCCGAGTACCGACTTCATCGCCGGACTCACGTAGCTGACGACTCCGTCGGCGGCCAGCACGATGATGACGTCCGGCGCGTGTTCGATGAGCGCGCGGAATCTTTCCTTTTCATCACGCAACGCCGCGTCGCGTTCGGAAACCTTGCCCAGCATGGTGTTGAATGCCGCCGCCATGTGCCCCAGCTCTTCGCTGCCGCTGGTCGGCAATGCGCGCCCCTCGCCCGCGGCGGCGCTGCGAATGCCGTCCTGCAGCCGGCGCAAGGGCAGCGTGATCTGCCGGCGCAGGATCAGCGCCAGGCTCACGATGAGCACGACCACGGAACCAATTCCGACCCACAGCACCCATTGCACGGCGCGGAAGGCCTGCGAACGGATCACCTGTCCGGGCAGCGTGGAAGCGAAGTACCACCCGGTGGTGCTGAGTTTGCCGATCGAATAGAACTGGTCGATGTTCTTCGAATAACCGGAGATCGGCACGTCCCCCGAATCCAGCGCGAGTTTCCACAGCGTCTTCAGCCGCACGTCGCCGGAGTCGCCGATGTTGAATCCGTTGTGACTCGCGATGACCCGATCCATGTACTGCGGATCGACCACGAGCCGGCCGTCGCCACGAAACACCGTGTGGCTTGCGCCCGGGATGTCCGAGGTCAGGATGCGCGCCTCGAGATCGCCTAACAAGTCGTCGCTGCCGATGGTGGCGATCTGCTCGTCGCCGACGTACACGGGCGTGAGCGCCGAGACCAGGATCTGCTTGTAGACGGGTTCGTAGTACGGACCCGCCCACACTGTCTGCCGGCTGGGATTCTTTTCAGCGTTGGCGGCCGTGTAGTGCTCGCGCTCGTTCATCGGGTAGTCGGCCGGCGTCAGCCTCGCCCACTCGAGGTGGCCCGAACGCTCCGGGTCGTCATACCCCATGTTGAGATTCTTCCCCGGCTGCATCATGTAGAAATTGACGAAGCGCGAGGTCACCAGCCGCGAGTAGTGCTCGGAGATGTCGTAGTACAGCATCCAGCGGCGCTTGAGCTCCCGATCGATCTTCACGTCCTTGTGGATCCAGCCGGTCGAGTTGCGGGTGATGTCGGAAAACTCGGGGCGATTGCGCCAGGCGCCATCCGGATCGCGCTGCATGAGCCCATCGAAGCGCTTCCCTTCAGCCAGCGTGCTGTGCTGGTACCGCCGGATCAGGTCGGCCTTGATGACTTCGTGGAATGCCTTGCCCAGGGCGAACCGGGCTTCGTGCAGCTGCGTGCGCTGCCGGGAATTTTCCTGCAGGCGTTCCAGGGCACGCTGTTCGAGCTGGTTGTACAGCAGCCAATAGGTGATCCCCGTCGACAGGGCCACGATGAGGGCAACGCCCACGGCCACGCGAAGCAGCGTTTCATAGGTCAGGGAACGCGGTTTCGATGCGTATGGCTGAGGGACGGCGCTCATCGGCTGATCATAGGCCAGCCCGGGAGTCGGAGTTTCCATGACGCCAGCTTGGCCGAAGGCCTGGCAAGAAGTCGTCAGCGAACGGTCTGGTTTGGGTCAAGGCGGGGCTGCCGGCGCCCGCCCTGCCCGGATTACTCGTGGCGCAGTGCGTCGATGGGCGCCAGGTTGGCCGCGCGCCGCGCCGGCAGGATCCCAAACAAGATGCCGACCAGCGCCGAAAAGCCGGTGGCGCCCACCACGGCCCACCAGGGCACCGCGGGTGGCGGAAAGTGCGGAATCATCTTGCCGGCCACGACGCCGAGCAGCCACCCGAATCCGACGCCGATGATGCCGCCGATCACCGCGAGCACCATGGCTTCGATCAGGAACTGCATGAGAATGAAACTGCGCGGCGCACCCAGCGCCTTGGCGATACCGATCTCGCGGGTTCGCTCGGTCACGGACACCAGCATGATGTTCATGATGCCGACGCCACCCACCAGCAGCGAGATGCCGACCACCGCGGAGATCACCAGCGTGATGGTGCCCGACACGCGCCCGATGGTTTCGGTGAGTGACTGCGACGACTCCACCTTGAAATCGTCCTGATCCCTGGCGCCGATCTTGTGCGCCCGGCGCAGCAGCACGGTAATGCGGCTCGTGACGTCGGCAATCGCGTCCAGGTTGTCGACCGTGACCATGATGGCCATGTCCGGCTGGTTGTACGGATTCGCCGCCAGCGCCCAGCCGGTTTCGAAGGGAATGACGACGTAGTTGTCGAGGCTCTGCCCGAACAGTTCACCGCGTGGCTCCATGACGCCGACGATCTTGAACCACTCGTTGCCGATCTGGATGAACGTGCCCAGCGGGTTTTCCGGTAGTTTGAGATCGACGCGTGCCTTGTCTCCCAGCACGACCACGCGGCGGCGCGAGGCGTTGTCGCTCTCCGTGATGAACCGGCCCACGCGCGGAAACGACTGGTTGGCGAGCTGGTACCAGCTCGTGCTGGCGATCACCTGCGCCAACGAGGAATTGCTGCCGTTGCGAACACCGCCCGGCAGGTTGATCCCCATCATCGGCGTGACGTTGCTGATGCCCGCCACGCGATATCTCACGAGCTCGAGATCCGCCGGCCGCATCTTGTTCCACTTGCCGATCATCCGGTCTTCCGTCGAGGTGTGCGCGTGGATCGACAGTGCATTTCCGCCGATGCCCTGGAACTCGTTCATCACCGACTGCGTGAGCCCCTGCAGCAGCGACACGATACAGATGACCGACGCCACGCCGATGATCACGCCGAGCATGGTGAGAAAGCTGCGCATGCGGTGTGAACGGATGCTCCCGACCGCGGACCGAACGCATTCCTGCACGGCGTAGAACAGCGCCTGCAGGCGATTCACCTCATCGATGGGCGCATGTTCGCGCGCGACGCTGTTCATGCGACCACCCGGTCCTCGACGATGTGTCCGTCATGCAGCCGGACCATCCTGCGGCAGTGGTTCGCAATCGCGGCGTCATGCGTCACGACGACGATGGTCATGCCCGCGCGGTGCAGCTCGCCAAAAATCCCCATGATTTCGAGCGCGGTCTTGCTGTCGAGGTTGCCCGTCGGCTCGTCGGCGAGCAGCACCTCGGGATTGCCGACCAGCGCCCGCGCGATCGCCACGCGCTGCCGCTGGCCGCCGGAGAGTTCGTTGGGCTTGTGCAGGAGACGCGCCTCGAGGCCGACTCGCGCCAGGGCCGCATGCGCCCGCTCGCGCCGCACGGCGGGCGCAAGGCCGCGATAGATCAGCGGCTGGGCGACGTTGTCGGCGATCGTCGTGCGCGGCATCAGGTAATAGCTCTGGAAGATGAAACCGATCTTGCGATTGCGCACCCGCGCGAGCTGGTCTTCGGCGAGATTGGCCACGGCTTCGCCGTCGAGCGTATAGCTGCCGGAGGTCGGCAGGTCCAGGCATCCGAGCAGGTTCATCATCGTCGACTTTCCGGAACCCGACGGTCCGACCAGCGCCACGTATTCGTTGCGCGCGATGTCGAGGTTCACATCGTCGAGCGCGGTGAGCTCGGTCTCGCCCATCTGGTACTTCTTGCTGATGCCGCGAAGCTCGATCACGCGATGCTACTTCGCGGCGACCGCGGGTGTATTGAGGCCGAGCTTCTCGCCGTCGACGAGGAACAACACCAT
>Ga0315912_10000723_pt1 | contig 51158 bp, 38 predicted proteins | sample VfabasoilMG_FD_204469 | JGI IMG/M metagenome (GOLD analysis project Ga0315912, IMG submission 204469) | Garden soil microbial communities collected in Santa Monica, California, United States - V. faba soil | ecosystem: Environmental > Terrestrial > Soil > Garden | place: USA: California... | reverse complement strand
CGTACGCACGCGTCCGCAGGCGCGGATCGCCGAGCACGATCAGACCGCGATCGTCGAAGTCGCGAATGAGCCGCCCGACACCTTGCTTCAGCGCGAGCACGGCCTGCGGCAACTGCAGCTCGTTGAACGCGTCGCCGCCGGCCCTGCGAATCGCTTCCGCGCGCGCCTGCACGAGCGGATCGGAAGGAACGGCGAACGGCAACTTGTCGATGACGACGAGCCGCAGCGCGCGGCCGCGCACGTCGACGCCCTGCCAGAAGCTGCCCGTGCCGAGCAGAACGGCATTGCCATCGGCGCGAAACTGGTTCAACAACTCGCTGCGCGAGCCCCGCCCTTGCACGAGCACGGGCCCCGGAGCCGCGCGCCCTTCGAGCCAGCGCTCGGCCCGCTGCAGCGCCCGATAGCTCGTGAACAGCAAGAACGCTCCGCCGCGCGCCGCCTCGACGAGCGGCCAAACCGCGGCAACCAGCGTGTCGACGTACTCGTCGGCCGCCGGATCGGGCAACCCTTGCGGCAAATAGATTCGCGCATTGCGCTCGTAGTCGAACGGGCTCGGCAGCACGCTCTCGAGCACGGCCGGCAAGCCGATGCGGTGCCGGAAGTGCGAGAAATCGGCGCCGACCGCGAGCGTCGCGGAGGCGAATACCCAAACCCCGTTCTGCGCTTCGATGCGCGCGGCGAGCTCGGCGCCGACGTCGAGCGGCGTCCAGTGCACGGTGACGCTGTTCGCTGCGAGGTCGAACCAACGCAGGCCCTCGGCCGGGTCCGCGACCGTGATCTCGCGCAGCCGCGACGCGCACGCCGCGCAGCGTTCCAAGCAGTTGCGCAGGCTGGCGCGCGCCTCGACGAGCGGCTCGAGCGCTGCGCTCAGCGCGCGAAGCGCTTCGGCGGCGTCGGGAAGCGCGTCGCGCAACGCGGCAGGCGCCGCAATCCACGGGGTGCGGCCTTCGGGCCGCACGACGGCGGCGCGCAGCGTGGCGATCGCGCGCGAGAGCGCGCTTTGCGGCGCGTCGACTTGCGCCAAGACGCCCGCCGCGCGGGCCTCGGCGAACACGTCGCGCGCCAACGACTCGAGCTCGCGCGTGCCGACCGACCAGCCGAAGAACTGCTGCGCGACGTCGGGAAGCTGGTGCGCCTCGTCGACGATGACCGCGTCCGTGCCCGGCAGCAGCTCGCCGAAACCGCTGTCCTTCAGCGAGAGATCGGCGAGCAGCAAGTGGTGGTTCACGATGACGACGTCGGCGGCCTGCGCTCGCTTGCGCGCCTCGACCACGAAGCAGCGGTCGACGAAGGCGCACTCTCTGCCCAAGCAGTTGTCCACGGTCGACGTGACTTGGCTGCGTAGAACGTGGTCTTCGGCCAAGTCCTCGAGCTCGGTCAGGTCGCCCGTGTCGCTCGTTTGGCCCCAAGTGTCGAGTGCGCGCAGCGCCGCGAGCGTCGACGCGTCGCGCGTGCCCTCACGGGCCGCGGCGTCGAGCCGGTGCCAACAGAGATAATTGCTGCGCCCCTTCAGCACCGCGACCTGCATCGGCCGGCCGATGATGCCGCCGAGGAGCGGCAGGTCGCGGCCGAACAGTTGATCCTGAAGCGTGTGCGTGCCCGTCGAGATGATGGCGCGGCGCTCGAGCAGCAGCACCGGCAACAGGTACGCGAAGGTCTTGCCGATGCCCGTGCCGGCTTCGATGACGGCGTGCCGCCCCGAGGTCAGCGCTTCGGCAACGAGCTCGGCCATGTCGAGTTGGGCTGCGCGAAACGTGAAGCCCGGCAGCCGCTCGGCGAGCGCTCCGTCGGCCCCGAACACGTCCTCGAGGTTCAACGCGGCACCGCGCGAAACCGGGCAACACCCGTCGCGCCCGCATCGAGCGGCGCGTGCAGAATCCAGCGGACGTGCGTGTACTCGGCCGGCTCGGCGAGCCGCGCGCTTCCGTCCGCGGCCGCGAGCGTGAGCTCGTCGGGCCGGCCGAAGGTTCGCCCACGGTCGACCGAGAAGAGAACCTCGCTACCGGGCGCGCTCGCGCTGTTCTGAACGTACTGCATGTCGGCCGGGACCCCGCTCGTGATGCGGATCGAGTCGACGACGTGCGCGCTCGCGTTCGTGAACCGGACGCTGACGATCAGTTGGTCGGCAGGCGAAGGCCCGGCCTCGGGCGCAACCTCCGGGCCCGCCCCGGCCGGGGCCACCGGCGGCGCGCCGAAGCGCTCGAGCGCCGACGACACGATCAAGTCCTCCGAGCCGCGCGGCGGGCCTTGCGCGGCCGCCGCAACGCACGCCGCGCACGCGACCAGCACGACGCCAAGCCCGCGCCATGATTGAAGTTTTCCACAGGTAGGTGGAACCATTACACATCCGTCCCTGGCGGCGCAGGCTATACTAGCTCGCTTCAATAGTTCGAAGAACGAAGGTTTGAAGCCAATCCATGACGACCCGCCTCAAGAGCCTCCGCGACTGGGTGGCACAAGTAGCGCAATTGACCAGCCCCGATCGGATTCACTGGTGCGATGGCAGCGACCAGGAGTATCGCAAGCTCCTCGATGAAATGCTCGACAACGGCACGTTGGTCGAGCTGAACCAATCCTCCTACCCGGGCTGCTACCTGCACCGCTCGGACCCTGAGGACGTTGCGCGCGTCGAGCACCTTACCTACGTGTGCACGAAGGACGCCGCCGACGCGGGTCCGAACAACAACTGGAAGGCGCCGGACGAGGCCAAGGCTCTCATGGAGTCGTGCTTCGCAGGCTGCATGCGCGGCCGCACGATGTACGTGATTCCGTACTGCATGGGACCGATCGACTCGCCGTACGCGCGCTGCGGCGTCGAGATCACGGACAGCGCCTACGTCGTCGCGAACATGTACTTGATGACGCGGATCGGCAAACCCGCGCTCAAACGAATCGAGAAGGACAAAACCTTCGTCAAAGGCCTCCATTCCACGGGCGAGCTCGACCCGAATCGCCGCTTCATCGTGCACTTCCCCGAAGAGCTCACGATCATGAGCTACGGCTCGGGATATGGCGGCAATGCGCTACTCGGCAAGAAATGCCATGCGCTGCGCATCGCGAGCTACCAGGCGCGCACGGAAGGCTGGCTCGCCGAGCACATGCTGATCGTCGGCGTGCAAAGCCCGGCCGGCGACATCCATTACCTCGCCTGCGCGTTCCCGTCGGCGTGCGGCAAGACGAATCTCGCCATGCTGATCCCGCCCGCGAGCCAGCAGGGCTGGAAGGTTTGGACGCTCGGCGACGACATCGCTTGGATGCACTTGGACGAAAGCGGCCAGCTGCGCGCGATCAACCCCGAAGCCGGCTACTTCGGCGTCGTGCCGGGCACGAACCCGCAAACGAACCGCAACGCCTACGACATGATCGGCAAGGACACGATCTTCACGAACGTCGGCGTCACCGCGACCAACGATCCGTGGTGGGAAGAGAAAGGCAACGGCACGCCGGCAACCGATTGGAAGGGCCATCCTTATACGAAGGCCAACGGTCCCGCGGCTCACCCGAACGCCCGCTTCACCGTGTCCGCGAAGCAGAACCCGAGCTATTCGAAGCTCGCCGAAGCGCCCGAAGGCGTGCCGATCTCGGCGCTCGTCTTCGGCGGCCGCCGCCGCGAGCTCGCACCGCTCGTCTACCAAGCGAAGGACTGGGCGCACGGCGTGCTCGTCGGCGCGAGCGTCGCGTCCGAAACGACGGCCGCGGCGACCGGCAAGGTCGGCGTCGTTCGGCGCGACCCGATGGCCATGAAGCCGTTCTGCGGCTACAACTACGGCGACTACTGGGCGCACTGGCTCTCGTTCGCCAAGCGATCGACCAAGCTGCCGAAAATTTTCCACGTGAACTGGTTCCGGCGCGATGCGAGCGGCAAGTTCCTCTGGCCGGGGTTCGGCGACAACCTGCGCGTGCTGCGTTGGATCATCGACCGCTGCGACGGCAAGGTCGGCGCTGTCGAGACGCCGATCGGCTCCTTGCCGAGCCCGAGCGACATCGACCTGAAGGGGCTCGACGTGTCGAGCTCGACGCTCGATCAGCTGCTCGCGGTGGACCCCGAGCAGTGGCGGAAGGAGATGGCGAGCATCGGCGAGTACTTCGCCGAGTTCGGCGATCGGGTACCGTCCGAGCTCAAGGCCGAGCATCAGAAGGTGCTGAGCGCGCTCGGCTGACGGCCGCAAATTGCTCCTGCATTTGCGGCACTCCCGCCATCCATGGCGGTGCCGGCGCGCGGGCGGCAATTACTCTTCGACGACGAAGTGCACGGCTAGCGCCGTGCCGGGCTGGGCCACGCGCCCGAGGCCGATGACGCCCTCGCCCACGAGCTGAGTGCTGTCGCGGCGCACGAAGATTTCCTCGCCTGCGTTCGTCTGCACGAACGTGCCGTTCGTGCTCTCGTCGATCAGCGTGAACTTGTCGCGGCTCGATTCGATGCGCGCGTGCACGCGCGAGATCAGGTTGCCCTTGACGACGACGTCGTTGTCCTCGGCGCGCCCGAGCGTGGCGCTCTTGCGTCCTTCGCCGACCGTGACCTCACGGCCCTGGTAGCGCAGGCTCAAGCGCTTCGTCCGCGCGCCCCTGTCCCGACCTTGCCCGACCGTCGGCAGCATGCTCGTGGCTTCCTCGGGCTGCCACAGCACCTCGAACAGCACGACCTCGTCGGCTTTGCCGCGCACGGTCGCAATGTCGATCTGGCGCGTCGCGGCCTGCCATTCCGGCGACAGCTTTTGCACGGTCGCGAGCGTCGTGATGATTTGCTTCGCTTTGGCCTGGCTCGTCATTCGATTCGCCGTGTGCACGGCCGAGCCGAAGATGTCGCGCTGCTCCTGCACGACGGGACCGAAGTGGCAGCCGATGCGAATCGCAACGTGGCCGTTCGGATGGTCGAGCTCGCCGTCGATCGCGATGCGCTCCTGCATGCGCTTCGCGGCGTTCATGGCGTCGTCCGCCGCCGGGAACGTCGACATGACCTCGTCGCCCATGGTCTTGATGACGGTGCCGTGATGGGCTTCCGTCGCCTCGCGCATGATGTCGAGGCACCGGCCCACCATCTGGCGGGCTTTGGCGTCGCCGAGTTGTTCGTACAGCTGCGTGCTGCCCACCACGTCGGCGAACAGAATCGCAACCTCTACATCCTTACCCATGGCTTCCTTTGGTGCGCAGGCGGGAGCCGAAGCGATTATACGCTAGGACTTGCGCGGCCAACGGCGAGGCCCTCGCTACTTCTCCGCGACGAGGTACGCGATCCAGGCTAAATCGGGCGTGCCCGTTGCGTGTTCCTTGAACTCGCCGTTGCCGCCGCCCTCGCCGTCATCGCCTTCCCAAAACACGCGGACCTTCGAGAACCCGGCCTCGGCGAGCAACTCGCGCAGCTCCGGAAGCGTCCAGAGGCGCCAGTCGTACGTGAACGCATTCTGGATCTTCGAGCCGTCGGAAAACTTGAAATGGATGTGGCAGAGGATCCGGCTCGTAACGGGCTCGAACTCGGCTTGCTCCCAGACATACGTGAACCCGCCGAGCTTGGTCTTCTCCTTCGAGAGATCCGACGCGTCGGGACCGCCGAACGCATCGAGAAAGAACAGGCCGTCCGGGGTCAACGCTTCGCGCGCGCGCGCGAAGTAGCCGCGCATCTCGTCGCGAGTCTTGAAGCAGAAGTAGCTGAAGTTGAATGCACCGACGATGTCGACGGAGTCGGTCGTCACGCTGCGCACGTCGTCGTGCAGGAGCTTGACGCGCGCTCGCGCCGCTTCGGGCAACCTGGCCATGCGATTCCTGCGGCCCCAGTCGAGAACGTCGGCATCGTTGTCGACGCCGATCGCGTGGCGCCGAGCGCCCGTTCGAACCCACTCGCACGCGAGGCTCGCCGTTCCGCAGAAGTCCTCGCGCAACGAATTCGGATCGCGGCCGCGAAGGCCACGAAACGTGTCTCGCAGAAACTCGGCTTCGACGTCGACGGCCTGCACCGATTTCTCGTAGAGGTCGTGTATGTCGGCCTTCTCGGCCATCGTGGCCGCAAACTTCTTCTTCGCCGTGGCTGCCACGTCGTTCCACTCCAAATCGCCGACAGGGATGGGGCATTCTAGCCGGGACTTGCGCGGTTGCGCACAGACAGGCCGCTCACGCGGCTGACAATCCGGCTCCGCCGTCGAGTGTCCGCACGAGCGAGCGTAGCCTCTCCAGCCCCGGGGCTCCGTCGCCAAGCTCGCTCAAATATCTTCGCCATCGGCGCCCGCCGGCGCGACCGCAGCGCATGCCGAGCAGGTGGCGCGTCATGGAACGCAGCGGTGTGCCGCGCGCGAGCTCGCCGGCGACGTAGCGCTCGAACGCAGCGAGCACATCCGGCTCGGCGACCGGATCGCCGCCAAAGACGTGCGCGTCGATTCGCGCGAGCAGCCACGAGTCCTGGTACGCGGCTCGGCCGAGCATCACGCCGTCGACGTGCGCAAGCTGCGCAACGCTGTCCTCGAGCGTGACGAACCCGCCGTTGATCACGATCGTCGACTCGGGAAACTCGCGCTTCAACCGGTGCACGCGCGGATAGTCGAGCGGCGGAATTTCGCGATTCTCTTTCGGGCTCAAGCCGCTGAGCCATGCCTTGCGCGCGTGCACGATAAACGTGTCGCAACCGGCCGCGGCGACCGTGCCGACAAAGTCGCGCACGAACTCATAGGAGTCGTGATGATCGACGCCGAGCCGCGTCTTCACGGTGACCGGCACGCGAACGGCGGTGCGCATCGCGCGCACGCAATCCGCGACGCGGTCGCGCTCGAGCATCAGCGCGGCGCCGAAGCAACCCGCGCGCACGCGATCGCTGGGACAGCCGACGTTCAAGTTGATCTCGTCGTAGCCTGCGGCGACACCGAGACGCGCAGCTTCGGCGAGCTCGTCGGGCTCGCTGCCGCCGAGCTGCAGCGCAACCGGATGCTCGGCGCCGTCGAATCGCAACAGCCGCTCGGCATCGCCATGCAGCAGCGCCTTCGCTGTGATCATCTCGGTGTACAGGCGCGCGTGCGGCGCAATCAACCGCAACAAATACCGCAAATGACGATCCGTCCGATCCATCATCGGTGCGACGCAGAGGAGATGTGTCTGTGCTTGCATAGTCGTCTTGCTTCTCTCGGCAGCCGTTCTAGCGAATCGCAACCGTGCCGCCGCCGTGAGAGAGGCCGCCATTATGCAAGCCAGACGGGTTAGGAGGTAGGAAAAGAGAAGAATCAGGCGCGGATCTTGTGACCGGAGGAGCGAATCGGCAGCTCGCTAACCGGCTGCGGCACCGCGATGAAGTAGCCCTGCGCGAACGACACGCCGAGCTCGCCGAGCCGCAGCATGACGTCGCGGCTCTCGACGCGCTCCGCGATCGCGTGAATCCGAAACGCGCGCGCCATCCGCGCAATCGACTCGACAACGCACTCGTCAGCGCCGTCGCGCAGCACGTTGCGCACGAACTGCCCGTCGATCTTCACGTAGTCGACGGGCAGGTTCTTCAGATACGTCAACGACGACAAGCCCGTGCCGAAGTCATCGAGCGAGAAGCGGCACCCGCGCGCCTTCAGCGCGCGCATGAACGAGATCACACGGTCGAGGTTCGAGATCGCGGCGGTCTCGGTGATCTCGAAGCAGATTGCGCCGGGAACGACGGCCGCAGCCGTCAGCTCGTCCAGCACGAAGTCGAGGAAGCGCGCGTCGTTCAACGTCGTGCCCGACAGGTTTATTGCGAGCGTGTAGGGCTTCGTACCGGGAGCACCGCGATACGCGAGCGTCTCGAGCGTGTGGCTGACGACCCAGCGATCGAGGCCCGGCATCAAGTTGTAGCGCTCGGCAGCCGGAATGAACGCCGTCGGAGCCACGAGGACGCCCTGCTCGTCGCGCATCCGAAGCAGCAACTCGTAGTGCGGCCAGTGCGTTTGGTCGGAGCCGATCGGCACGATCGGCTGGTAATACAGCTCGAACCGTTCCTCCTCGAGCGCGCGCGTGATGCGAGCGACCCACAGCATCTCCTGATGCCGCTCGGCCGCATCGCCCTCCTCGTAGACGTGGATGCGGTTGCGGCCGTGGTCCTTGGCAACGTAGCACGCGACGTCGGCCGCGCTCATCACGGTTGCGACGCTCTCGCTCGCGGCTTCGACGGGGGCGATACCGATGCTGACGCCGACCTGCATCGCATTGTCGCGCCACGAAAAGCGGAACGCCGCGATGGCCTCTCGCAACGACTCGGCGATCTCGGTCGCTTGCGACAGCGCGAAGTCCGGAAGTAGCACGGCGAACTCGTCGCCGCCGAGCCGCGCGAGCACTCCGGTCTTCGGGACGTGCGCGCGCAACACGTCTCCGAGCTGGCGCAACAACAAGTCGCCGGCGCTGTGGCCGCACGTGTCGTTCACGACCTTGAACTGGTCGAGATCCATGTACAGCAGCGCGGCGGTCCTGCCCGGCTCGGCCTTGACCGCGGCGAGAACGCCCGACAGGCGCTCCTCGACCTCACGCCGGTTGATGAATCCCGTCAGCGCGTCGTGGCTCGCGAGGTACGCGAGCCTGCGGTGCAGTTGGCGCTCCTGGCGCACGTCGTGAAAGACCATGACGGCGCCGACGGTCTGGCCGTTGCGGTCCTGAATCGGCGCGGCCGAGTCCTGGATCGCGACGGTCGAGCCGTCACGAGCGACGAGCACGACGTTGTCCGCGAGCGTCACGACTCGGCCTTCCTGCAAGCATCGTGAGACGGGGTTCTGCACGGCTTCGCCGCTCATCTCGTCGCGCAGCACGATGACCGTCTCGATCGGACAGCCCTGCGCCGAGCGCGCCTCCCAACCCGTGAGCTGCTCGGCAACGGGGTTCAAATACTCGATGTGACCGCGCGCGTCCGTCGTCACGACGGCGTCGCCGATCGACTGCAGCGTGACTTGAGCGCGCTCCTTCTCGTTGAACAGCGCGCGCTCGGCGGCTTTGCGCTGCGTGATGTCGGTAATCGTGCCTTCGAAGTAGAGCGGCCTCCCGTCGGCAGCCGTCACGAGCCGCGAGTTCTCGATGACGACGATGACGCGGCCCGTTCGAGTGCGCAGCTGATACTCGAAGTGCCGCACGCGGCCGTAGGACAAGAGCTCGCTAACGAGCCGCGCGCGCTCCTTCGGATCCACGAAGAACTCGGCCATGTTGCAGCGGCCGAGCGCGGCATCCTCGTCGAGCCCGAGCATTTGCACGAGCGCCGGATTCGCCGACACCAGCTCGCCGCCGGGCGCGGCCTGGTAGACGCCGTCGACGACGTTGTCGAACAGCGCCCGGAACCGCGCTTCGCTGGCGCGCAGTGCGGTCTCGTCCTGTTTGCGGCGAATCGCGATGCCGGCGAGCTGAGTCAAACGCGTAACGAGGTCCAGCTCCTCGGTATTCGGGGCGCGCACGCTGTCGAAGTACAGCGCCAGTGTGCCGTGCACGCGCTCGCCGGTCGTGACGATCGGCGTCGAGCAGCAGGCGCGCACGCCGTTCGCTACGGCCACGGACGCGAGCTCGGCCCACAACGGGTCCGTCGCGACCTCGCGCACGACGACCTGTCTGCCGAGCGACGCGGCGACGCCGCATGAGCCCGAGCGAAGCCCGATGGGCAGGCGCGCGAGCGTCGCCGAGAACGCGGGCGACAAGCCGGTCGAGGCCGCCAGCTCGAGCTCGCCCGTGTCGGGATCGAGCATGCTGATGCCTGCGCCGACGCCGGGATGCAGCTGCTCGATCAGGCGGACGACCGAGAGCAGTGTTTTTTCGAGCGGCGCGTTCGCCGCGACCATCTCGAGCACGCGCCGTTCGCCGTACGCGAGCGTGTCCGCTTGGCGGCGCGCGCCGTTGTCGATGATGCTCGCGCGGATCAGGCGCTGTTTCGACGACGGCAAGCGAATGAACCGCACCTCGCACGGCAGCTCCTTGCCGTGTGCGTCGCGGTGCAGCCATTCGAACACGGGCCGCGCGCTGCGCAACGCGCGCTCGACGTAGCTCCGGTGCAAGCCCGCAGACTGCAGCCCGTCACTCTGAAAATCCGGGCTCAGCGCTTCCGGTGCGACGCGCAACAGTTCCTCGCGCGTGAGCTTGAAGAGCTTGACGGCGTTGTCGTTGACCTCGACGAAAACGTTCCGGTCGACGTCGAGGACGACGATCGCTTCGGGCGCGTTCTCCACGAGCGCGCGATAGCGCGCCTCGCTCTCGCGCAGCGCCTGCTCGTCGTGCAATCGCTCCGTCACGTCGCGCATGCAGAGGACGAACGCGAGGTTGGGGCCGTATCCGGCGCGGCTGACGGTGACCTCGACGGTCAGCTGGCCGCCGTTCATGCGTTGCGCTTCGATGTACTCGGGCGTGGCATCGACGAACGTGTCGGCGATGCGATCGGCAAGTGCGTCGAGCGTCGTGCGCGCCGGCACCAACGTGGGGATGAAGCGGGCGACGTTCTGGCCGACCAGGTCGTCGACGGGCGCGTCGAGCAGACGCGCTGCGGCGGCATTCGCGTCCTGCACGGTGCCGTCGGGCGCGAGGCTCAGGATCGGGTCTTTGACGCTGTCCAGGATCGGGTGCAGGACATGGGTATCGCGCAGCGTCGTCGCTTGATGACCCGCGAGGATTCCCTTGAGCTCGTCGCGGACCGAGGAGCCCTGCAATGCTTCAGCAATCCTCCGCTTGAGGCGGTCCTTCGCCATGATGAATTTCGAGCCCTGCGCCCGGCCGAGGATGCAAAATTCTAGGAACGGCGCGGGGTCCCGCGCCGTGATTCAACTCTCGTTTATCACCGGCTCAAGGACTTTCCTGGACGGGCAAGGCGATCAGCGCCTCGCCCCGGGCGGCGGCGGCAGCCGGCGCGGGCCCGGCGTCGCCCGCGCTGCGCAACGACACCGTGACGCTGCGGGCTTGGGCGACGCCGTCGAGGTCGCCCGCGACGATCACGCTGAGATACCCGGCTTCGGCCGCGAGCGGCACGACGGTGATCGTCCACGAATACACGCCGTCGGCGGCCGCAACGAGCTTGGGCGGCGTGACGAGCACGGCCCGAGGCGTGCTGGCGTTCGCTTCGATCGAAAGGCTGCTTGCCTTGGCCTCGACACGAGCCGTGACGGCGATCTCGACCGGGACTCCGACGGCAGGAGGCGCCGCCACGCGATAGTCGACGGCGATCGGCCCGGTTGGCTTGACCGGGTATGCGGCGCCGACCACGGGCGCTCGCTCGGTAACGGGCGGCGCGGCACCGACGAGCGCAGGCCACGCAGCGAAGGCAGCGAGCAGCACGATTGTCGTTTGCGTTCTCATCGCAGCACCGTCACGTCGAAACAGGTACGGCCGATGGGTGGATAGTCGGGGTCGTCGGCCTCGTTCGTGTTCGTCCATTCGTAGAGCTCGAGCACGTAGGGGCCGAGGTCGAGCGTCGCCGAATTCTCTTCGACGCAGGCGGAGGGCGTCGCCGTCGAGCACGCGGGCTCGCCTTCCGAGCGAATGGTTTGGCCGTTGCCCATGTGCAGAATCCAGTCCGGATCGGCGGCAGCGTTCAGCGGCGCCCGCGCGCGCACGGTAATCGTGTGGAGACCGGGATTCGAGACCGTGAACCGCACGAACCGGCGCGACGCGAGCTTGTTCTCGGCGCCCGTGAACGCGCTCGTGTAATCGTCGAGGCTGCAGACGTTCTGCAACGTCCCGCCGACGGCGACGGAATCGTAGACCGTGTGAAAATCCTGTGACACCTCGAGCGCCGTTCTCTTCGTCGGCAAGCCAAAATTGGTCTGCCCGGTTCCGTAGATGTCGCTCACGACGTCGATGCGCTGCGACTGCGTCAGGTTGTCGATCAACGGCTCCTGGCCCGGGCGCGAAAGCTTGAGCGCATAGACGAACGGAAACACGCTCGTGAGCGCGCGCGTCGTTCGCTGCTCGGTCGTGAATGCGTTCCAGATCGGCGTAAACCCGAGCGCGAGATCGTCGACGATCAGCGAGCCGGGCGGAACGTCGGGGCCGTTGTCGTACAAGTCGAAGATCAAAGACTGAATCGAGTACTCGCTGAACCAGCCGGGCGTTCTATTGACGGGCGCGTTTCTCTGCTCTAGATCGACCCAGAAGTCGTCGCGTTGACCGGCTCCGAACGTATCGACGTACACTGAATCTCCGGTCGCCATTGCAGCGAACGCGGTACCCCACGCCTCGCCAAACGCGAGTCGCATGTCGAGCTGATCCGTCAACGCGTGCGGTCCGCCGATGCTGTCGGAACGAGAGAAGCCGAACTCAAGATAGTGGCCAAACTCGTGCGAGATGACGTGCCGGTCGTACTCGTCGGTGTCCTGGTTTGCCGCGCCGACGAGCAGGATGCCGACGCCTGGCCTAAAAAGGCTCGAGCCGATTTCACCGGGGCCCGTGCCCGGCACGGGCACGTTCGCCGTGCTCCAATGAAACTTCAGCGCGGGAAATCGCGCGAGCGGCTGCGCCGTCAACACGAGCTGCACGGCGTCGTAGGCCGTATCGAGTATCGCGAACGGCGCCGCGGAGCGCGTGGCCGTGTACGCGGAGCCCGTCCAGCCCGACGCCGCGTGCAGGTTGCGAGTGACGTTGGCGGTGCCCGTATTGAAGGCGGCGCCGGCGAGCGTGTACAACGCCTCGGCGTTCACGTTGTCGACGACGCGAAAGTCCCAGCTCGGCGTTCCGACGCGCAGCATTTCGGCACGAACACGCAGAGACACGTTCGTGCTCGCCGCGACGCCGCCGAAGGAATAGTTACCGAGATTGTCCGTCGTCGTGCTCGCGCTCACGGTGCCCGCCGCCGTCAGCAGCTCGACCGTCACGCCGCGCGCCGGCTTCGCAGCGGTCTGCGCGTACACGAGCCCCTGCCCGGCCACTGCCGGAACTCGGTCGAACGTGACTTGGCCGCTCACCGTGAGCTCTCCGCCGGCAGGCGCGGGCGGGTCGCCGTCGCTGCCGCCGCAACCGGCGAGCAACGCTCCGACCGAGAGGAAGGTGAGCCAGCGCATCATCCTCGAATCCTAACCGTGCCTCATGGCGGTGCGACAGTGTCTGCGTCTCGCGAGCCGGGAGCCGCCGGGGCGGCACGCGGGCGGGCCAGGGCTGGCGCCAAATTGCGACCGGCGTCCGGGTTGCGCAAACACGAGCTGCTAAACTCACGGGTCGAGATTATGTCGCCCGGGTTAAGTCTATGACGCAAAAAACAATTCTGGTCACCGGGGGCGCCGGCTACATCGGCTCGCACGTCGTGCGTCAGCTCGGAGAGGCCGGAGAGAAGGTCGTCGTTCTCGACGATTTGTCGACGGGCTTCAAGCAAGCCGTGCTGCACGGGGAGCTCGTCGTCGGCAACACGGGCGACTCCGCGTGCCTCGCGAAGCTGTTCGACCGCTACGAGATCGATACCGTCATGCACTTCGCGGCGCACACCGTCGTGCCGGAATCGGTCTCGAATCCGCTGAAGTACTACGGCAACAACACGTGTGCGAGCCGCACGTTGCTCGAGCATTCGCTTCGAGCCGGAGTCAAGCACGTCGTGTTCTCGTCGACGGCGGCGGTTTACGGCATTCCCGGCTCCGGCGAAGCGTCCGAAGAAACACCGACGGCGCCGATCAATGCGTATGGCACGTCGAAGCTCATGACCGAATGGATGCTGCGCGACGTCTCGGCTGTAACGCCGCTGCGTTACGTAGCGTTACGGTATTTCAACGTCGCAGGTTCGGATCCGAAAGGCCGCATCGGTCAATCGACGCCGAAAGCGACGCTTCTCACGAAGGTTGCGTGCGAAGTCGTTGTCGGCAAACGACCTTACGTATCGATTTTCGGCACCGACTACCCGACTCCGGATGGCACAGGCGTGCGCGATTACATCCACGTAGAGGACCTCGCGGACGCGCATTTGAAGGCGCTCGCCTACTTGCGCCGCGGCGGTGAATCCACGACATTGAACTGCGGCTACGGGCGCGGTTACAGCGTCCGAGAGCTGCTTTCCGTGGTCGAGAGCGTAGCCGGACACGCCATCGCAAAACGGGAGGAACCTCGCAGGGCCGGCGATCCTCCTACGTTAGTCGCGCGAGCTTCTCGCATTCGCGCCACGCTCGGTTGGCAGCCGCAGCATGACGACCTCACCAAGATCGTAAAGACGTCGCTGGAATGGGAACGAAAACTCGCTGCGGGGCACTGGCGATCGTGAGCCGAAGCCGTCGAAGGGCATTCGAATGAAGATGCGGCGCCCGCGAACGCTGCTCGGCATGGTGTTGATGGGCCTCGCCTTCGTCACCATTCCGCTGCTCGTCGCGATCGGCAACGCCATGATCACGCTCGGCCAGCTCGCAGCCGAAAGCGAGGTCGTGCTCGACGAGAGCGCGACGGCGACGCTCGAGAACCAACGTCTCTCGAATCTGCTCGAGAGAATGGAGCGCAACGGGCGCACGTATCTGTCACTGCAGACATCGGACTACTTGACGCTCTACGACGGCGACCAAGCGGCGTTCGAGACGAGCGTCGGCGTTCTGCGCGCGTTACCCGCCGACGCGCCCATCCGCGATCAGCTGGCGCGGCTCTCGTCGATCTCGAAGGACGTGCACCGAATGCTGCGCAGCGGCGTAACCGATGACGCCGTCGTGCAGCGCTTCGGCATGCTGACCGACGCGACGCGCGCCGTCGCCGACGGCATGCGCAGCGCGACGAACGCACGGCTCGCGACGCTGCAGGAAAACACGCGCTCGGCGCAGCAGGAGCTCGCGTGGCTGTCGGCCGCGTTGATTCCCGGCACGCTGGTTCTCGTGGGCCTGTTTCTGTTGCTCGTCGGCCGCCCGTTGCGGCAAATCGACCGCGCGATTCGCGAGCTCGGCGAAGGCGACTTCTCGCACCCGATCACCGTCAGCGGGCCGCACGACATCGAGACGCTCGGCCGCCAGCTCGAGTGGCTGCGTCATCGGCTCAAGGAGTCGACCGACGAGAAGAACAAGTTCCTGCGCCACATGTCGCACGAGCTGAAGACCCCGCTCGCGAACATCCGCGAAGGCACCGAGCTGCTGCTCGACGGATCCGTGGGCCAGCTCGACATCCAGCAGCAGGAAGTCACGAGCATCCTGCGCGACAACGGCGTCAAGCTGCAGAAGCTCATCGAGAATCTCCTGACCTTCAGCGCTTGGCAAACTCATACGGCGGCGCTCGAGCTCGCCGAGTTCGAGCTGAAACCGATGGTGTTCAGCGTGCTGAGCCAGCACCGCCTCGTGCTCTCGAACAAGAAGATCAAGTTGCAGCTCGCGATCAGCGCGATCAACGTCGTGGCCGACGAGGGCAAGCTGAAGCTCGTGCTCGAGAACCTCTTGTCGAACGCCATCAAGTTCACGCCGAGCGGCGGCACGATCCACGTCGGCGCCGCGATGCGAGGCGACGATCTCCTGTTCGACGTCAGCGACAACGGGCCCGGCGTTCATCCCGACGACGGCGACCGCATATTCGAGGCGTTCTACCAAGGGCGCCGACCGCAAGGCGGGCCCGTCGGCGGCACTGGCATCGGCCTGTCCGTCGTCGCCGAGTGCGTGCAAGCGCACGGCGGCACGGTCGAGCTCGTGCGCACGCACGAGCCCGGCGCTCACTTCCAGGTGCGGTTGCCGCTTCGGCGCGCCGCCGACAAGCGGTTGCGGGCGGTGGCCAATGCGTAACGCGGCACCTCTCGTAATGCTCGCCGTGCTCACGGGCTGCGCATCGCTGAAGTCCTCCGACGCAGCGCGCGATACGACCGCGGCCGCCGCGCCGACGGCGCGCACGTCGGCCAACGCGGGCGACGGCATCGGCGTCTACCTCCAGACTTTGCGCAGCCTCATCGAGGGCGACTCGGTTCTGCAGGCCGACGTGTTTCGAAACGTGGCTGCGGCGGCCGATACGTCACCGACGACGACGAACCGGCTCATGCTCGCGCTCGCACTCGCGACGCCAACGCATCCCGCCCGCGACGACGCGCGCGCGCAGACGTTGCTCCGCGAGCTGCTCGCCGCAGGCGATGCCCTGCTGCCCGAGGAGCACGTGCTCGCGCTGATACACTTGAAGGACGTCGAGCAACGCCTGATCCTCGATGCCGAGGCAGCACGTTTGCAGCAAGCTGTCGCCGCGGCCACGACGCAGCGCAACGACCGCAATGCGCAGCAGCTACAGGCCGCGCTGGACGAGAACCGACAGCTCAAGCTCGCGCTCGAGGAAGTTCGCGCCAAGCTCGACTCCATCACCACCATCGAACGATCTATTCGGGAACGCGAAAATGGTCCAGATACACCATAAGCCTCCGGCCGGTGCGCCGCTTCGCGGCCGAATCCTGCTCGTCGACGACGACCCGGGCCTGCTGCGCCTGTTGAGCATCCGTCTACGCGCGGAGCACTACGACGTCGAAGCCGTCGAAAGTGCCGCCGAGGCGCTCGCGGCGCTGTCGCGCTTTCGGCCCGACCTCGTCGTCACCGACCTGCGCATGGACAACATGGACGGGATTCAGCTCCTGAAGGAGATCCAGCGCCAACGGCCCGGCCTGTGCGTGTTGCTCCTGACGGCGCACGGCACGATTCCCGACGCCGTCGAAGCTACCCAGAGCGGCGCGTTCGGCTTCCTGACGAAACCCGTCGACAAGCAGCAGCTGCTCGAGTACGTCGAGCGCGCGATGAAAGTCTCGGGAATGCCGAAGAGCACCGACGAATGGAGTGCCGAGATCATCACGCGCAGCCCGGCAATGGAAGCTTGCTTGCAGCAGGCGCGCATGGTCGCGAACACCGAGACGCGCGTGCTGATCACGGGCGAGTCGGGCACGGGCAAGGAGCTGCTCGCGCGCGCGATCCATCGCGCCAGCGCGCGCAAGGACGAACCGTTCGTCGCGATCAACTGCAGCGCGATGGCCGAGAACCTGCTCGAGAGCGAGCTGTTCGGCCACGTCAAAGGCGCGTTCACGGGCGCCGACCGCACTCACAAAGGCCTCTTCCAAGCGGCCCACGGCGGCACGCTCTTGCTCGACGAGATCGGCGACATGCCGATGCGTTTGCAAGTCAAGCTCCTGCGCGTACTCCAAGAGGAACAAGTGCGCCCCGTCGGCAGCACCGAGGCGATCAAGGTCAACACGCGCGTGATCTCGGCGACGCACCAGGATCTGAAGGACCTCATGATCAAAGGCTCCTTCCGCGAAGACCTGTACTACCGGCTCAACGTCGTGAACATCCACCTGCCCGCGCTGCGCGAGCGGCGCGAGGACATTCCGCTACTCGTCGAGCATTTCCTGCGGCAAATCTCGACTGAGGCTAGCCAGGAGCGCAAGGTCTACGCGCCCGAGGCCGTCGAGTTACTCGTCGCGAGCCATTGGCCCGGCAACATTCGCCAGCTCTACAACGTCGTGCGCCAGAACGTCGCGCTGTCGCCGATGCGCGTGATCTCGGCCGAGCAAGTCAGGAGCGCCTTGGGCGAGCAAGCCAACGCGCTGCCGTCGTTCTCGGAAGCGCGCGACGAGTTCACGCGGAATTACTTGTCGCAGCTACTGCAGATCACGGGCGGCAACGTGAGTCAGGCCGCGCGTCTCGCGAAGCGCAATCGCACGGATTTCTACAAGCTGCTCGGCCGCCATCAGCTGAACGCCGAGCAATTCAAGGACGGGCGCTGAGCGCTATTTCGGCGCGCCTTCGGCGGCGGAGACCGGCGGTTCGCCCTCTTCGGCGCGAATGCCGTACTTAGCCATGAGGTCGTAGAGCGTCGGCCGCGTGACGCCGAGCAGCTCCGCGGTTCGCGAGATGTTGCCGCCGGCGCGAACGAGCGCTTGACGGATCGCGTACGTCTCGGCGATCTGCCGCACGACGCGCAAGTTCAAGCTCGGCGGGTTCGTGGCGATCGAGAGCCCGAGGTCCGTCGCGCTGACGAACTTGCCCTCCGCCATGATCACGCCGGCTTTGATCTTGTTCTCCATCTCGCGGACGTTGCCAGGCCACGCGTACGTCTCGATCGCGTCGTGCGCATCGTCCGTGAAGCCCTTGATGACGCGGCCCTGCTGTTTCGCGAACTTGTTGAGCAAGAACTGCGCGAGCAGCAGCCTGCCGCCCTCGCGCTCGCGCAGCGGCGGAATGTCGATCGTGATCTCGCTGATGCGGTAGTAGAGGTCCTCGCGAAACGCGCCCTGGGCCATCGCATCTTTCAAGTTCTTGTTCGTAGCGCACAAGACGCGCACGTCGACGGGAATCTCAACACGCCCGCCAATCCTCTCGATCGTGCGCTGCTGCAGGAAGCGGAGCAGCTTGGCTTGCAACGAGGCAGGCATGTCGCCGATCTCGTCTAGGAACAGAGTGCCGCCGTCGGCGACCTCGATCTTGCCCGGCGTTTGCTTGACGGCGCCCGTGAAAGCGCCCTTCTCGAAGCCGAACAGCTCGGACTCGAGCAGAGTATCGGGGATGGCGGCGCAGTTGATCGCGACGAACGGCTCGCCCTTGCGCGTGCTGAGCGTATGGATCGCGCGCGCGAGCACTTCCTTACCGGTGCCGCTCTCGCCCTGCAACAGCGTCGTGGCGTTAGTCGGCGCCACTTTCTCGATCGTGCGGCACACCTTCAGCATCGCGTCGCTGGCGGCAATGACGCCATCGAGAGGCGACGTGCCGAGCGCCTCGGCGAGCTGCCGGTTCTCGGCCTCGAGCGTATGAATCTGGTACGCGCGCTGCACGATCAGCTGCAACGTGTCGACGTCGACGGGCTTTTGGTAGAAGTCGTAAGCACCGAGCCCAACGGCTTTGACGGCGTTGCTTTGATCGCCGTGACCGGTGACGACGACGACCTTCGTGAAGGGTGCGAGCTTCAAGATCTCGCGCAGCGTCGCGAACCCTTCGGTGACGCCGCTGTCGTCGGGCGGCAAGCCGAGATCCTGCAACACGACTCCAGGCTCGTGGCGGCGCAGCTCGATGATCGCGGCCTCGCGATCCGTCGCAAAAATGACTTCGTAATCCTCGAAGCACCAGCGAAGCTGGCTCTGGATGCCGGGATCGTCTTCGACGATCAGCAGTTTGCGCGGGTTATCGGCCACGCCCGGATGCTGCCACAAGTCGGTGCAGCCGCCCAAGCAGCCGAGTCACAGAACCGCGCACGCTCGACGTCTTCAACGGCGAGCAGACCTGAAGAACGATGCGATCTGTCGGACGACGTGCTCGCGCTGCTCTCGAGTCAGCTCGGGATAGATCGGCAGCGCGAGCACCTCGGCCGCAGCGCGTTGCGCATGCGGAAAATCATCGGGGTCGTGCTCGAGGTACGCGAAGCAACGCTGCGCGTGCAGCGGGACCGGGTAGTAGATCTCCGTGCCAACGCCGTTGGCCGCGAGGTGCGCGCGCAGCTCGTCACGCCGGCTCGTCCGGATCACGTATTGATTGAAGATGTGCCGCCCGGGCTGCCGCGCCGGGGCCTGGACCGCGGATCCCAAGTCGGCCGCACGCAATAGCTCGTCGTAGTGATCGGCGTTCGCTTGCCGCGCGCGCGTCCACTCGTCGAGATGCTTGAGCTTGATGACGAGCACGGCGGCCTGGAGCTCGTCGAGCCTGAAGTTGCCGCCGATCAATGAGTGATAGTACTTCGGCTCGCCGCCGTGCACGCGCAAGATGCGCATGCGCTCGTGCAACGCGCTGTCGTTCGTGACGCACATGCCGGCGTCGCCGAACGCGCCGAGATTCTTCGTCGGGAAAAACGAAAGACAACCGACGTCACCGACGCTGCCGGCTCGCCTGCCGTCGTCGAGCGCGGCGCCGATCGCTTGCGCGGCATCCTCGATGACGGCGAGCCGATGCCTGCGCGCGATGGCCATGAATGCATCGAGATCGGCCATCTGGCCGTAGAGGTGCACGGGCAGCAGCGCGCGCACGACACCGCCCGTCGCGCGATTGACGAGCCGGTCGCCCTGGACGTCGCACCGTTCCGCGATTGCACGCTCGACCGCGGCGGGATCGAGGTTGAACGTCGCGGGATCGATGTCGCAGAAGAACGGCCGAGCGCCGAGCCGTGCTACGACGCCGGCCGTCGCAAAGAACGTGAATGGCGTCGTCATGACCTCGTCGCCGGGGCCGACGTCGAGCGCCATCAGCGCGAGCAGCAGCGCGTCGGTGCCCGAGGACAAGCCGAGCCCGTGCTTGGTCTGCGAGTACGCGGCAACGTTCGCTTCGAGCTCCGCGACGCGCGGCCCGAGCACGAAGCGCTGCTCGTCGCAAACCTCTTTGATCGCCGCCTCGATTTCCGCTCGCAGCGGAGCGTATTGACCCTTCAGATCGAGTAGCGGCACTTGCATGGCGTGAGCGGAGCCTCGCTGTGAAACGCCGTCGAGCGCCGACTCGCCTACGAGCCGGCAGCCGGCATCTCAAGACGCCAGCGTCTGACGAACCGAGAGATAGAGAGGGCGACGCTGCCAAGTCAGCGCCCCAGGAAACCGCCGCCGACAGACGGGACTACCCATGGCTTCCATCAGGTTCCGAGCCTGACAGCGCGCCCTCAAGACCAACGGGTGGGTTGCCCTGATGTTCTCGTGGTTTGCAGGATAACCGGGCCCGCCGAAGACGCCAAGGCCGAACTTGAATCGCTTTGAGATCAGTGAGTTACGGTCTTCAGCCCGCAGCGGCCTCGACGCCCGAAATACGTGGGCACCGAAGGGGCGCCAGGACCGGAAGACCAGAACGACGCGGGCCCCAAGAAGGGGCCCGCTCGGACTCGAAAAATAACTCCGTTAACGTCAGCGTGGCGGCGTCGCGCGGCGGCGCGAAAGGAAGGCGATCGCAAGCAGACCGGCGGCGAACAGCGCGAACGTACCCGGCTCCGGAACCTTAACCGGGCCGACGGTGATGGGCTCGGCGAGCACATTGAGCCACGACGTCATCCAATAGAAGTCGCCGGAAGTCGCGTTCACCGTCACCGACAACAGACCGTCGGCGTTGAGGTCTGCTCGCGCGTTGGCACTCAGCCCGAGCAGTTCCCAGTTGAACGACCAAATGCTGCCGTCCACCTCGTACCCGAAGCTGTCGAATGCGAGGTTGACGGTCGCCCACTCCGACGGGTCGTCGGAGCTGTCGTCGGCGAAGCCGAGGGCGAGGTAGCCGTCGACCGCTCGGTAGACCTCGGGAATCAACGGCCGAAGGTCGTGCGTGACCGTGTGCGTAGCGCCCGCGCTCATCGGCGTGAGCGGAAACTGCAAGTTCGACAACGGGATCGCGTTGGCCGACAACGGACCGAACGCGACAAGCGACAAGGCGACGGCGAAGATTCTCATTCCATTGATCCTTTCTTGAGTACGTCCATCCAAAACCGATGGTCTGCGCTATAGGAGCACGTTCCGTGCCAGCCGCAGGCAACCCTTGTGTTTCAATGGGATACAGAAGCTCGCACTATTGGAACGATCGCCGCGCGTAAAGAAATTCGACGACCGCCCGCCGCGGGGAGGGCATTTTCCAAAACGCCTGCCTCCGGCCGTGCGCAGACCTCATTTCCGACGCCGAGCTGTCGCTCCACTGCGACGGGTGTTGCACCCTGCGCTCCTATAGCAGAATGCCCGACCATGCAGCACGGCCACCTCGGAACCTCCGCACTCCTCCTTCTGCTCGGCGCAGCCGGCGCCGCCCAGGCGGCCGAAACGGAAATCGGCCCGGGCGCCGACGTGCGCGCTGCCATCGCCGCGCTGCGGCCCGGGGACGAGCTCGTCCTGCGCGGCGGTGTGTACACGTTCAGCTCGCGGTTTGCGGTCACCGCGGTCGGATCCGCGAGCCAGCCGATCACCATTCGCGGCAAGGCCGGCGAAACCGCCACTATCGAAATGAACACGACGAGCCAGAACGTCATGGAGGTCGACGGCTCGCAGTACTTGGTTCTCAAGAATCTGCACATTACGGGCGGCTCGCACGGCGTGCGCCTCATGAACTCGGATAACGTCACCCTCGAAGACAACGAGATCTACGAGACCGGTGACGTCGCGCTTTCGGCCAACTCCGGCGGCACCTACGAAAACCTCGTCATCCGGCGCAACCACATTCACCATACGAACGGCACCGGCGAGGGCATGTATCTCGGCTGCAATAGTGACGGCTGCCGAGTCGCGAACAGCGTGATCGAGTGGAACTACATCCATCACACGAATCGGGCGAGCGTCGAGCAAGGCGACGGAATCGAGATCAAGGAAGGAAGCTACGGCAACGTCGTTCGGCACAACGTCATTCACGACACGAACTATCCCGGCATCATCACTTACAGCACGGTCGGTAACGGAGCGCAGAACGTCATCGAGGGCAATCTGATCTGGAACACGAACGACGTCGCGATCCAGTCAGCGGCCGACTCGATCATCCGCAACAACATCGTGCTCGGCTCGCCGATCTCGCTGCGGTCACACCAGGCCGGCAGCCCGTCGAATCAGGTGGTGGCGCACAACACCGTGATCGGCGCGGGGATCGAATTGCGGAACGTCGTCGGCTCGGTGGTCGTCGCGAACAATGCCGTGTACTCGAACAGCGGCTCGGCCATCGCCCTGGTCAGCGGGAACTTGGGTCTCGTGACCGTCGTCGGCAACGTCGGAGTCGGCGGCCTCTCCGGCGCCAGCGGCGGCTTCACGAACGGCAACCTCGCGGCGGACTTCGTGTCGGCCAACTACAACGGCGCCCCGCCGATCAACGTCTTCCCGAAGGCGGGCAGCGCGCTGATAGGCGCTGCCGCACCCACGTACGTCCCTACTCTTGATTTCAACGGCACGCCGCGCAATGGTGCTGCTGATGCCGGCGCGTATCGCTATCAGGCCGGCGGGAACCCCGGCTGGACGCTCGCAGCCGGATTCAAGGCGATGTCCGGGGCGCCGGCACCGAACCCGCCGACGGGGCTGACGGCAAACTGACGCCGCCCGCGCCTCGAGCGAGGCCGCTCTTGAGTCAGGCGTGACGCAGGTCGTTCTAAAAGAAAAACCGTCTTCTGTATCATACAGGGCCGTTGTGAGACCTCAGGAAGGGCCTTGGACCGCGCTGCAAAAGTGAAGCCGTACGCGAAGGAAGCGTTGCGCGAACGTGTGCGCAACTCTCTGTTCCAGAGCGCCGATCTCAAAAAGCAAACTGCCGACGTTTGCGCGGACGCGATCGTCGCCGGAGCCGATCTGATCGCTACCGCGTTTGCGGCGGGCAACAAGCTCCTATTGTGCGGCAACGGCGGCTCGGCTGCCGACTGCCAGCATCTCGCGGCCGAGTTCGTCAGCCGGTTCCGCCGCGAGGTCGATAGGCGCGCATTGCCCGCCATCGCGTTGACGACCGATTCTTCGTTCCTCACCGCATTCGCGAACGACATTGGCTACGACGGCGTGTTCGAGCGACAGGTCGAAGCGCTCGGCTTGCCGGGCGACGTGCTGATCGGCATCAGCACGAGCGGCTCGTCGAAGAACGTTGTCCTCGCCATCGAGCTTGCGAAAGCTCGAGGCTTGCGCACGATCGCCCTCACCGGGAGCGGCGGCGTGCTGCGCGGAATGGTAGACGTCGGAATCGCAGTGCCCAGCCGCGACACGCAGCACATCCAGGAGACGCACCTCGCCATCGAGCACGCGCTATGCGATCTGGTCGAGGCAACTCTATTCGGGGACCTGGTCAAGCCTGCTTGACCGGCGTCCCTTCTCAAGGGGCACACAATGATTATTAGCAGAACCCCATTTCGTATTTCCTTTTTTGGCGGCGGCACCGACTATCGCGCTTGGTACGCCAAGCACGGCGGCGCAGTGCTCTCGACGACGATCGACAAGTACTGCTACATCACGTGCCGCTACCTGCCTCCGTTCTTCGAGCACCGCTATTGCGTCATCTACTCGAAGATGGAGTACACGCACAGCATCGACGAGATCGCACATCCGGCCGTCCGCGAGGTGCTGCGTTTCATGAAGTTCGACCGCGGGCTCGAGCTGCACCATGACGCCGACCTGCCCGCACGTAGCGGCATGGGATCGAGCTCGGCGTTCACCGTCGGCTTTTTGCACGCTCTGTACGCCCTTCAGGGCCGCATCGCGAGCAAGCAGCAGCTCGCGACCGAGGCCATCCACGTCGAGCAGGAGCTCCTGAAGGAGACCGTGGGCTCGCAAGACCAAGCGTCTGCGGCGTACGGCGGCTTCAATCACATCGTCTTCTCGCCGAGCGGCGACATCACGGTCAGACCGATCACGCTGTCGACGCAGCGCATGCAGGAGCTGAACTCGCACTTGATGCTGTTCTACTCGGGCATCAAGCGCACGGCTTCGGACGTCGCCGAAACATACGTCAACACGCTCGACGACAAGCGCCGTCAGCTGCGCATCATGAAAGAGATGGTGGACGAAGGCATTTCGATCCTGAACAGCGGCCAGGACATCCGCGGGTTCGGCGAGCTACTGCACGAAGCCTGGCAAGCCAAGCGGAGTCTCGGCAAGCAAGTCTCGAACAGCCAAGTCGACCAACTCTACGACGACGCACGCTCGGCGGGCGCCATCGGCGGAAAGCTCATCGGAGCAGGCGGCGGGGGTTTCATGATGTTGTTCGTGCCGCCCGAGCATCAAGCGGCCGTCAAGCAGAAACTCGGCGGACTCATCAGCGTTCCCTTCAAGTTTGAGTTCTCCGGAAGTCAGATCATCTTTTGCGACCGACAGGCGGACTACCAGGCCGAGGAAGTTGCACGGGCCAGTCAGACCATCAAGTCCTTTGAAGAGCTTCGTCGGGAATGATTTTCACGGTTCGATAGCAGTCGATTAGGTCGACGGGAGCAAATCTCTTGCGAATTCTCGTAACTGGCGGCGCGGGCTACATCGGGTCCGTACTGGTTCCGGCGCTACTCTCACGCGGGCACGAAGTCACGGTGCTCGATAACTTCATGTACGGGCAGACGTCTCTGCTCGATTGCTGCGTCAGCGACAACCTCAAGATCGTCCGCGGCGACGTGCGCGACAAACGGCTCCTCACGGACTTGACCCGCACTGCAGACGCAATACTGCCGCTCGCATGCTTGGTCGGCGCACCGCTGTGCGCGCGCGATCCGCAAGCTGCGACCGCAATCAACTTCGACGCGATCAAGCACATCATGGAGATCCGTAGCCCGAACCAGCGGCTGATCTTTCCTTCGACGAACAGCGGTTACGGCGTCGGCGAAGCAGGCATTCACTGCCACGAAGACACGCCGCTGCGGCCCGTTTCGCTCTACGGGCGCCTGAAGGTAGATCTCGAGGCGCTGTTGCTCGACACGGGCAACTGCATTACGTTTCGGTATGCCACGTTGTTCGGCATCGCCCCGCGCATGCGCCTCGACTTGCTCGTGAACGATTTCACGTACAGAGCAGTGACGGACCGCTGCGTGGTGCTCTTCGAGCCGCACTTCAAGCGCAACTACCTACACGTGCGCGACGCCGCGAACGCTTTCATCCATTCCCTCGACAACTACGACGCGATGAAGGGCCGGCCTTACAACGTCGGTCTCAGCGACGCGAACCTGAGCAAGCAGGAGCTGTGCGAGGCAATCAAGAAGTACGTGCCGGAGTTCTATTTCGTCGGCGCGGAGATCGGCAAAGACCCGGATCAGCGCAATTACATCGTCAGCAACGAGCGCATCGAGAAAACGGGCTTCAAGCCCAGCGTGAGCTTGGACGCGGGCATCCGCGAGCTCTTGAAGGGTTTCCAGATCGTCCGGCGCAATCAGTTCTCGAACGTCTAGGTAACATTAGGAGCGCAAGTGAGATACGCCACATCGGTCAAACGGATTCTCGTGACCGGCGGTGCCGGTTTCCTCGGCTCGCATCTCTGCGAGCGGCTCCTAGCCGCCGGGCACGACGTGCTCTGCGTCGACAACTTTTTCACGGGCTCGAAGAGAAACATCGAGAACATCACCGGTAATCCGCGATTCGAGCTCATGCGGCACGATGTGACGTTTCCTCTCTACGTCGAGGTCGACGAGATCTACAACCTCGCCTGTCCGGCGTCCCCGATTCACTATCAATACGATCCGGTTCAGACGACGAAGACCAGCGTTCACGGCGCCATCAACATGCTCGGGCTCGCCAAGCGCGTGAAGTCGAAAATCCTGCAGGCCTCGACGAGCGAGGTGTACGGCGATCCGCAAGTGCATCCGCAGCGCGAGGACTACTGGGGGCACGTGAACCCGATCGGCTTCCGTTCGTGCTACGACGAAGGCAAGCGCTGCGCCGAGACGCTTTTCTTCGACTATCAGCGGCAGCACAACCTACGGATCAAGGTGGCCCGCATCTTCAATACCTACGGCCCTCGAATGCACCCGAACGACGGGCGCGTCATTTCGAACTTCATCGTCCAAGCGCTGCAGAACCGCGACATCACGGTTTACGGTGACGGCTCGCAGACGCGCTCGTTTTGCTACGTCAGCGATTTGCTCGAGGGGCTCGTGCGGCTCATGGAGTCCGAGGACTCCGTCTTGGGACCGATCAATCTCGGCAATCCCGTCGAGATGACGATTCTCGAAGCGGCCGAGAAGATCATCGCGTTGACGGGCTCGAAGTCGAAAGTGGTCTTCAAGCCGCTGCCTTCCGACGACCCGCTTCAGAGACAGCCCGACATCACGCTGGCGAAGCAGAAGCTCGGCTGGGAACCCAAGGTCACTCTTTCCAGCGGGCTCGAGCTCACCATTCGCTACTTCGACGAGCTATTGCGATCACCGCGCTCGACCGATCGAGTCAGCGTAGCGGTCTGAGCGAGCCGGATCGTCGGACCTCGGGAGCGATTACCCGTCTCGTGCAAGCAGCCATCCTAGTCGGTGGACTCGGCACCCGCCTTGGGCAACTCGTGCGGGAGAGGCCGAAGCCGCTGCTCGAAATCGCGGGCAAGCCGTTCCTCGAGCACGTCATCTGGACTCTGAAGCGGCACGGGATTCGCGACATCGTCCTATTCGCCGGCTATCGCGCCGAGGTCGTCGAGCAGCTCTACGGCCCCGGCAGCGACGCGCGCGCGCGTCTCGGCGTCGACATCCGCGTCGTCGTGGAGTCCGAGCCGCTCGGGACCGGCGGAGCGCTCGTTGCGGGCAAACACGCGCTCGCGGACCGCTTCTTGTTGTTGAACGGCGACTCGCTGCTGATCTTCAACTACCTCGACCTGATGCTGCGCGACGCTCGCGACAGTAGCGAGCCGCTCGTGACGATCGCGCTGCGCCGCGTGCCGGACGCACGCCGCTACGGCGTCATCGACGTCGCCGCGGGCCGCGTCGTCGGCTTCCGCGAGAAACCCGAGCAGCCGGGGCCCGGCACGGTCAACGGCGGCGTCTATTGGGTCGACAAGACGATCCTCGATTCGATCACTGCAACGCCGTGCTCGCTCGAACGAGACGTTCTACCGGGGCTCATCGCGTCGGGCCGAGTCAGGGCGAAGGAATACGACGGCTACTTCATCGACATCGGCACACCACAGGATTTCACGCGCGCCGGGGCAGAGCTCGCCGCGGTGCTCAAGCGCCCGGCTGTCTTCTTCGACCGCGACAACACGCTGATTCGGGACAAGGGCTATACGTTTCGCAACGAGGATCTGCAGTGGCTACCCGGCGTTCCGCAGATGATCAAAAAGCTCAACGACGCGAACGTCCTCGTATTCGTCGTGACAAACCAAGCAGGTGTCGCCAAAGGGCATTACGACGAGCCCGCGATCCGCGCGTTTCATTCACATCTCGCTTCGAAGCTCGCCGAGGTCGGCGCGCACGTCGACGCTTGGCGCTATTGCCCGCACCACGCCGAGGGCACCGTAGCGGCCTACAAGAAGGAATGCGACTGGCGAAAGCCCGGCCCCGGCATGTTGCTGGATCTGCTCCGCAAATGGCCCGTCGATGCCGCACGTAGCCTCGTGATCGGCGACCAGGAGCATGACGTGCTGGCAGGCCAGCGTGCGGGCCTGCCGGCGCGGCTGGCCGCGCCCGGCGGCGCGGTCCAAGAGGTCGACTCCTTTCTCGCGGGTCTTGCGCCGGCCGCCTAGCCCGAGGCGAGCCTTCGATCGGAAAAACCGTGACCGAGTTATCAGTCGCCGGCCTAGGCGAGCCGTAAACTGAAAGATCGACTCGAACTCGGGAGCATCGTTGTTTCTTCCGAATCCGGCCCCTCGGAGACGCTTCGGCAATAGGGCAAAATTCCTCGCGATCACCGTACTCACGGCGATCGTCGGATCGGCTTTCGTCGGGATGGATGGAGCTCGGTGGCGGCTCGAGGTCGTCGCACTGAAGGTCACGGGACAGCTGCGCGACATCAGTTGGCTCGAGCTGTCGACGATGATGAGCCCGAGCTCGCGCATCTACGTCGGGGCGTTGCGCGACAATCCCAATCCGTACGCGGTCATCCGCAACCCCTACACATCCGAGGAAGACCGCGCGGCCGGAGGCGAGTTGTTCCGAGCGAAGTGCGCGGGATGCCACGGGGCAACCGCCGAGGGCGGCCCCTACGCGCCGATGCTCGTCGGCAGACCGCTCCGAATCGGCGACTCGGACTGGGCGATCTATCGCGCCATCAAGCGCGGCACTCCGGGCGTCGGTATGCCTGCGGTGGACATCGGCGAGCTTGGAACCTGGCGCGTCGTGACTTATCTCCGCAGCATGCGCAGCGGGCTCGACAATCATGGCTCGCCGAAAACGACGCACGCCCGTGTTGGCAGCGGCGTTTCGGCGTCTCGTCTGGAAAACGCACCCTCTAACCCCGGCGACTGGCTGATGTACTCCGGCCGATATCAGGGCTGGCGCTACAGCACGCTGGAGGAGATCAACCGCTCGAACGTAGCGCGCACGGAGCTCGCGTGGGCGCTGCAGCTCGGGACGGCGGCCGAGTTCGTCGAAGCGACGCCGGTCATCGTAGACGAGATCATGTATCTGACGGCTCCACCCGGCGACGTGCTTGCCGTCGACGCCGGCACCGGCGAGGTCCTCTGGCGGAAATCACGGCAGCTGCCGACCGACATGAACCTCTGTTGCGGCGCCGTCAATCGCGGCGTCGCCGTGTTGAACAACCGTATTTTCGCGGGAACTCTCGATGCTCATCTCGTCGCGCTGAACGCAGCGGACGGCTCGGTCGCCTGGGAGACGGAGGTCGCCGACTACAAGCAAGGCTATTCGATCACGTCGGCTCCGCTCGCCGCGCGAGACCTGATCATCATCGGCGTCTCCGGCGGCGAGTTCGGTATCAGAGGATTCGTGGACGCTTACGATGCTGCGACGGGCGAGCGGCGTTGGCGCTTCTACACGATCCCTGCACCCGGCGAGCCCGGGTCCGAGACATGGGGCGGGGACTCGTGGAAAATCGGCGGCGGGCCCACGTGGCTGACCGGCTCGTTCGATCCGGATCTCGGGCTGCTGTACTGGGGAGTCGGGAACCCTTCCCCCGACTTCAACGGCGACGTGCGGCCGGGCGACAACCTGTTCACCGCGTCCGTCGTCGCGCTCGAAGTGGCCACCGGGAAGCTCCGATGGCACTTCCAGTTCACGCCGCACGACCAGCACGACTGGGACTCGAACCAGATCCCGATCCTCGCGGATCTGCCCGTGAACGGCGAGACGCAACGGCTCATGTTGTGGGCCAACCGCAACGGCTTCTACTACGTGCTCGATCGGGCGACCGGGCAGTTCCTGCACGGGTCTCCCTACGTGAAGCAGAACTGGGCCGAGCGCTTGGACGACACCGGGCGCCCCGTGCTGACGGCGACCGCAGCTCCGACGATACACGGCACGCTGACGTGGCCGGGGCTGAGCGGCGGCGCGAATTGGTGGTCGCCGTCGTTCAATCCGCAAAGCAACCTCGTCTACGTCCCATTCGCGGACGCGCCGAAAATCTTCTTCAAGAACGGAGATCTCGACGCCGACGAGCTCAAGGCCGGCGAGGTCATGCTCGGCAGCGTCTCGTTCAACACCGGCGATCCCCTAGCCGTCGGCATCAAGGCGCTCGACCCTCTGACCGGGGAAATCGCGTGGGAGTACCTGCGCGCGCGGCCGCGAACCAACTTGGGCTACATCGGCGGCACGTTGACGACGGCCGGCGGGCTCGTCTTTTTTGGCGACATGACGGAGTTCGTCGCGGTCGATGCGAAGGACGGCGCCCCGCTCTGGCGTATCAACCTCGGCGGAAACATCAACGCGAGCCCGACGACATTCGTCGCGGCCGGCAGCCAGCGGATCGCCATCCCAGCCGGCAATACGCTCTACGTGTTTCGTGGGCAGAGCGACAAGAACCACTAGAGGCGCGGCGTGCCCGCGAGCACCTCTAACATAAGGGCCAGGCCCGGAGGGCCGCAGGCGACCGTCGGCGCGCAGCGGGCGATTCGGGGCCATTGTGATAGCCCTCACCGCACCGCCCCCGGGACGCCGGTATACTCGGTTGGCTAACTCTAAAATTCGACTCGATTTCTTGATGGAGCAGACTCTGTGAAGCCGCAATCGTTCATCCCGATCTCAAACCCCGCGTTGGTCGGAAACGAGCTCAAGTACGTGACCGATTGCGTCCAGAGCAGCTGGATTTCGTCGGTCGGAACCTACGTACAGAAATTCGAAGAGGCGTTTGCGGGTTTCTGCGGGTCCGAGCACGCGGTTGCCTGCTCGAACGGCACGACCGCATTGCATCTCGCGCTGTTGGCGCTCGGCGTGAAGCCCGGCGACGAAGTCATCGTTCCGACGCTGACGTACGTGGCGACGGCGAACGCGGTCGTCTATTGCGGCGCGACGCCGGTGTTCGTCGACGGCGAGCCCGACACTTGGAACATGGATCCGGAACGGATCGAAGCGCTGATCACGCCGCGCACGAAGGGCATCATCCCCGTGCACCTGTTCGGGCACGCCTGCGAGATGGACGCCATCATGGAGATCGCGCAACGCCGCGGCTTGTTCGTCCTCGAGGACGCGGCCGAAGCGCCCGGTGCGGAATTCCGCGGCAAGCGCGTCGGCTCGATCGGCCACGCCGCGACGTTCAGCTTCTTCGGCAACAAGATCATCACGACCGGCGAAGGCGGCATGGTCACGACCGACGATCGCGCGCTGGCCGACGAGATGCGCCGGCTCAAGAATCACGGCATGGACCCGCAGCGCAAGTATTGGTTTCCGACGGTCGGCTACAACTACCGAATGACGAACGTCGCGTGCGCGATCGGTCTCGCTCAGCTCGAGAAGATCGATTGGCACCTCGGACAGCGCGAGCAAATCGCAGCGTGGTACCGCGAGTTCCTCGCCGGCGTTCCCGGCATCAGCTGGCAAGCCGAGCGCGAATGGACGCGCCACGTGTGGTGGCTGTTCACGATGGTCATGGACGAATCGGTGCCGCTGACGCGCTTCGAGCTGATGGAAGGCCTCAAAGAGCGCGGCGTCGAGGGAAGACAGATCATCTATCCGATCCATCAGCTGCCGCCGTATCAAAACCCGGCGCACGAAGGCAAGTTTCCGATCGCGACGCGCACCGTCGATCGCGGGCTTCACCTGCCGACGTGGGGCGGCCTCACGCGCGAGCAAGTGAAGCACGTCGCGGACAGCGTGATCGCCTGCGTCGAGGCTGCACGGTCGTCTCGCCGCCGCGTCAGCGGCTCGAACGGCTGACGTTGACCCGCCATCCGACTACTCATAGACTGCCCACCGTTCAGCGAATTGGGGCCATAGCTCAGCTGGGAGAGCGCTACAATGGCATTGTAGAGGTCGCCGGTTCGATCCCGGCTGGCTCCACCATCCGTGCCCGCGGTTGGTCTCGCGCTGCTCAGTTCCGTATGCCTGTAGTCCCCATCGTCTAGAGGCCTAGGACATCGCCCTTTCACGGCGGTAACTGGGGTTCGAATCCCCATGGGGACGCCATTCGGCGTCGAACGGCTCGAAGCGCGGGCCGCGCTAGCCTTCTCTGCGGACGTCCCAGTCGAGCGGCACTCGGATGAAGCCCGCTCGGCCATCGGAGTACTGGCTACCGGCGCCGCCGGCCTGCTCGATCGTGAAGCTGATCTCGCGCTCGACGTTGAAGTGCGATTGCACCATCGGCGTGTCGGCGCCGACGGAAACGAAATACCGTCCGTTGTTCAAGAACTCGCCCGGAAAGCGGCAGCGGTTCACGTAGACGCCCGGCGCGCGATCCCGTTCGCCGCTGGTCGAGTCCATGTCGTTGGTCGACAGAATGACGATCCCGTCGCTCGACACGAGCCGGCAGCCGACTCTCAAGCTCGCCGACCGCTTGAGCACCTCGTAAACGACTTCGACGACGAACGGATGACGAGAGTCCAGAGACGCGGCGAAACGCCCCTCGTCGTTCACGACCGACACCTCGAGCAAACGGATGGTGTCGGAGCCCGGCGCCTGCTCCGGCCGATCGCGGAAGCTCAAATGCGGCTCCTCGCGCGAGGACGAGGCGAGATACGCGGCGATGACTTGATCGGGCGACGCGAGATACCTGACTTGCCCCCCGTCGATCCACAGCGCTTGCGCGCAGAGGTGTGCAACGGCCGCCATGTTGTGGCTCACGAACAAGATCGTGCGGCCGCCGTCCTTCGTGACGGCGTCCATCTTGCCCAGGCATTTACGCTGGAAAGCCGCGTCGCCGACCGCCAGCACTTCGTCCACGAGCAATATCTCGGGCTCGAGGTGCGCGGCAACCGCGAATGCAAGACGAACGTACATGCCGCTCGAATAGCGCTTGACCGGAGTGTCGATGAATTTTTCGACTTCCGAGAACGCGACGATGTCGTCGAACTTGCGGTCGATCTCGGCCTTCCGCATACCGAGGATCGCGCCGCTCAAGTAGATGTTCTCGCGGCCCGTGAGCTCGCGGTCGAAACCCGTGCCGACTTCGAGCAGCGAGCCTACTCGGCCTCGAATCTCCACGCGCCCGCCGGTCGGCTCCGTGATGCGCGACAAGACCTTGAGCAGCGTGCTCTTGCCGGCGCCGTTGCGTCCTACGAGCCCGAGAACTTCTCCTTGGCGGACGTCGAACGACACGTCCTTCAACGCCCAAAAGAAGCTGGCCTCCGACGCTGCCGCTCCGCCGCGTCGCAGTATCCCTTGCAGGCCCGCGACGAGCTGATCGCGCAAAGTGTCATGCTTGTATCGGCGCGCGCCGATACGGTACCGCTTGGAAAGCCCCTCGACCTTGATCGCGACATCACCCATCACACGACATCCGCAAACGTACGTTCCATCTGCCTAAACACCACGACGCCGACGACGAGCATGACGAGCACGGCCGCGGCGCTGACGGCCATCAGTGTGAAGTCGGGGCTCTTCGAGCCGAGCAGCGCCCATCTGAAGCCTTCGATCACGCCGACCATCGGGTTCAGCGCGTATAGCAGGCGCCATTGTTCGGGAACCAGACTTGCGGGATAGATCACGGGCGACGCGTACATCCAGAACTGCGCCAAGAATGGTATGAGGTGCCCGACGTCTCGGTATTTCACCTGCAGCGGCGACAGTACGAGCGCCGCGGCGAGCGCCGTGATGAACGCGAGGAATAACAGCAGCGGCAGCGCGACTATTCCCCACGTCGGCGCGACGCCGTACCAGACCATCAGGATCAGCAGCAAACCGAAGGCCAACATGAAGTCGACCGCCGGCGTCAGCACCGACGCGAGCGGAATGATGAGGCGCGGAAAATAAACCTTGCTGACGAGGTTGGAGTTCGACACCAACGCGCCGCCGCCCCGAGAGAGGGCTTGACTGAAGTAGTTCCATGGCAGCAACGCCGTCAAGGCGAACAGCGGGTACGGAATGCCGTCCGATGGAATGCGCGCCATGTAGCTGAAGACGAACGTGAATATCGCCATCGTCAACAGCGGCTGCAAGACGACCCACACGATGCCTATCGCCGTTTGCTTGTAACGGACCTTGACCTCGCGCCAGATCAGGAAATAGAGGAGCTCCCGGCTCTCCCATGCCTCGTCCAATGCGAGGTCGAAGAGTCCGCGCGACGGCTCAATTACTTGAGTCGGTGTATTCATTTTTCCTGAACCAAAACAACTGGTGATCCTAACCCGACGGACGGCGGCGCGCCCCGACAGGGGTCTCAGTATGACCGAGCCGCGGCTGCGGCGTTCGCAGCTGCGAACGACGACCGCTAGAGCCCATCTGCGAGCTCCTTCGCGAACATCGGCTCGAGCAAGGCCGCTCCGCGCGTCGTCAAGTGCTCGGTGTCGCTGTAGAGAATGTCGCCGTTCAACGCGACCAAGCACGTCGAGCGGCACAACCGTTCGTGCGGATAGAGAACGCTCGCGCCGTGGGTCTGCAATCGGGCCAGCAGATCGTAGACCCCGCGTTGACTTTCCAAGAGCTCGGTCAAGTCGGGACCGGTCGGCAACGCGCGGTGTCGCCACGTTTTCGCCGCCAACACCGACGGCACGGGCCAGCCAATATAAGGAACCGGCCCCACGATCGTGACCTCGAGGCCGCCGCGCCTGAGCTCCTCGACGGAGCGTTCGACGCTCGCGGCGAAGACAGCCGCCGGATCGTCGGGAGAAGCGTCGTGCAAACGAAGGGCGATGTCGGACTCGTCGCCGACCGCGTACTGAAACCACTGTCCGACGAGAATGACTCGGCGCACGCCGAGCTTGCGAATCAGCGCGAGCGCGGCATCGTTGAGCGCTTCGCAATCCGTTTCCCTGCGCTCGCTGATCACGGCCGTGTGCAGCAGCGGCGGGCAGTTATCGGTGCTGAGCTGCACGCCCTTCCGGTTCGCGGATTTCGCCGCGTCGCCCACGGCCTTCGAGAGAGCGCCCGCTTGCGAATCTCCCCAAAGCGCGAAGTCGAACGACGCCTCCTCTGCGCCGATGACGCAGTCGGGCAACGGATCGGCTGCGGCACGGCTCCAGTTGTGGCAGTTGCCGATCGCCGCCGCTCGATCTCGCGCAGCCGCCATGATGCTCACGACCTCGGGCGGCGGATTACCGAGCCAACCTCCGACGGTGCGCAGCCCCAAGCCGACAGCGACGATCAGGAACGCAGTGCCCGCCGCCCAGCGAAACAAGACGCGGCGCGACAGCATGACGCGTCTCTTGCGAAACGGTTGCTCGACGAGCTTCCACGTCACGACGGCCAAGATCGCGGCCAGAGAGTAGAGACCCGCCACCTCGTACCAGGCCAGGTCGCGGAACAGCGCGCGTTTGGCCAGCACGAGCAGCGGCCAGTGCCACAGATACAGCGAATAGGAGACAAGGCCGCAGCCCACGGCGAAGCGGTTGCTGAGCGCGCGCACGACGGGGGTATCGTCGCGACACCACGCAACCAGCAGGCCGGTGCCAATGACCGGCAGCAAACCCGCGAGCCCCGGGAACGCTGTTTGCCGCGTGTAGGCGATGGCCGCCGCGAATATCATCGCGAGCCCGACGCACTGCAGCAGGGCCCTCCAGGACCGCGGCACACGCTCGTGCGAACGGTCGAGCGCCAGCCAGGCACCGACGAGCAGCTCCCACGCTCGCGCCGGCGAGAAGTAGAACGCCGCGTGCGCGTCGGCTTCCGCGAGATAGACCGAAAGCGCAAACGAGGCGACCGCGAGGCTGCCGATGACCCACAAGAGACGCTGCTGAAACGACCGCGTCAGAATCAGCATCAACGCGGGGAACACGACGTAGAACTGCTCTTCGATCGCAAGCGACCATGTGTGAAGCAGCGGCATCAGCTCGGTGTTGCCGAAAAGATAGCGTTCGCCCTGGCTCCAAAAATAGAAGTTGGCGAGAAACGTGGCGGCGGCTACAGCGCTCGCTCCGACCTGCGCGAGATCGGGCGGCACGAGAACGATTGCACCCGCGACGAGCGTGAACACGACCACGACGACGAACGCGGGGACGATGCGGCGCACGCGCCGCTCGTAGAACCCGAGCAGCGTGAACGCTCCCGCTTCGAGCTCGCGCGCGATCAGCGTCGTGATCAAGTAGCCGGAGATCACGAAAAACACGTCGACGCCGACGTATCCACCCGAAAACAGCGAGACCTTTGCGTGAAACAACAAGACGAGGATGACCGCGATGGCTCGGAGGCCATCGACGGCCGGCGTGTATTTGAGCAACGGACCCATGATTATCGCCGTCGAACGTCGTTCAAAGCGGCCTCGATCCTACCGGGGCATCAGCCGCTTGGCGACGCGCGCCAAGCGGCCGCGAATACGGTCGCGCAGCCTGGTCTGCGCAGGCAGCAGGCGCTCGGCGCCCTGCTCGTCGAGCCCGTGCTCGCGAAGAATTTGCGCCGGAACGAGCGTCGGGCCGACACCGAACCGGTGGCCGAACTTTCGAATCGCCGTCATTTTGTCGGGGAGGCCGGGAAAATGGCAGACGAAGTGCTCGTCGAGCTGCTGCGAGAAATGGTATTCGCGCGCGTTCAGCTCTAGGTGCGGCACGATGTCGACATAGCCCTTGTCCGGCGCGGTCAAATGCTCACGCAGCAACGTGTCTTGATCGCTGGCCGTGAACATCCCGTGCTGCTCGGGATCCCACCATTGCCGGACGACGTTGATGTCGGTCGCAAGACAACGTTCGAAGAGCTCGACCGCCTCGCGGCAGCTGCGCACGAGCATGACGCCCGTATTGATGCGCGTCCACTGACCGCCGGGCCGCACGCGGCCGTCGGCGAGCGTGATCAGCGTGTCGGGGCGCCTCGCTCGAATGAATGCATGAAGGTCGACCGACAGATTCGTGAAGAACGCGTCGTCGTCGATCCACAGCACCCAATCGTACTTCGGAACGAGGTTCGCCAGCACCTTCAGCTTGAAGTAGAACCGATTCTTCAGCGGCCCAACCGGCCCGCATTCGAGCCGGAAGTCGACGCCTTGGCGGTCGGCGTAGATCTTGTGATTGATCGGCGATGGAAGCCTCAGCAGTGTGCTTCCAGACACGATGCAAACTGCTGCTGCCATCGGGTACTCCGCAGCCTTGGCTCAATTCCCGCCGACCGAGCTCTCGCTCGGACGCGCGCGCAAGGCGTACCAGATCTCCGTAGCGCCTCTCGAATGGACGACCTCGGGCGGGCCCACGTTCGGCTGGCGCGCCGCGCGCTCGAACATCGCATCGGGCCGATGGCGCAAATGCGGCGGCGTGTAGCGCGATGCGCGAACGATGTAGAGGTCGGGGACCGGGGCATCCGTCGGCCCATAGCCCCAGAGCCATTGCTCGCGCGGCCGGAACATCGAATCGAAGTACGGCACCTGATAGCGCACGCGCGCGTCGTCGAGATCGGCGAACAAGAACGTTTCGGACCAGGGGTAGACCTCCACGACGCTCGGACGGTCCTGCGGAAGCGACGCGAGGACGTCGCGCAGCGCCTGGCGATCTTCGGGCGTGAAGTACGGAACGCCCTCGTCGGCGACGTGCATACCCGAGACCTGGATGTCGGCGAAGTAGCCGATCGGCCCTTCGATGATGCCGCTCTTGTAGAACGCGCCCAACAAGGACACGCCGACAACCGCGGCCGCCGCCGCGTTGACCAACGCTTTGCCGTTCTTCGCCGCGATGACGTGCGCGACGATCTGCGCGAACGCCAAACCGACCAGCACGTAGCAGAGATCGTCGAATGGCCAATACGGCTCTTCGATTCGCAGATGGCTGTGCAGCCAAGCCGCGGCCGAGAACGCGAGCAGGTGCCCGACCGCCACGCGAAACCAAAGCGCGAGCCCGGCCGTTACGGCGATGAGCCCGAAACTGAACAGATCCTCGAGGCCGATACGGCTGACCGCTGTCGCACCCGTGCCGGTCGCCATCTCGCCGAACCGGTGCGAAGTGTCGTAAACGAAGCCTTGCCAGTGCTGGAGCACGTACAGGCCGTGTGCGAGCCAAACGAGCGCCGAGACGGCGAACACCGCCAGGACGGCCTTGCTCAGGCGCTCCTTGCGCAAGCCGAGCACGCCGAAAGCGAGCAGCGCCGCGCTGCCCAAGTAAAAGACGCCGTAAGGATGGATCATCGGCGTGACCGACAAGACCGCGATGGCCATCCACGCCTTGCCGCGCTGCATGAGCAGTAGCGCAGCGCAAATCACAACGAACAACAGCGGCTCCATGCGCACCTGGTTCGCCATGACGACGAATCGCGGATTCAGCAGCAACGCACCGACCACGATCAATGCCAGCAGCGGCGCCGGCTGGCGTCTGACCACGAAAGCGAGCAAGACGAAGCCACCGAGAGTCAACGCGAGCGATACGTCGCGGGCAACCTCGAGCGATGCGCCGAATAGCGCGAAGCCGGCGCCGACGACACCGGAGTACACGAACGGCAGCAACATGATCGGCCGAGACGGGTCGAGCTCCGGCGCCGTGAACGCACCCGTCAGTTGAAACGCGCGCGCTTGCCACACGAACAGCGCCTCGTCGCCCGACGGAACGGGCAGCGTCAAGGACGCCACCGAGTGCACGTAGACGATGGTCGCAACGAACGCGATGGCGACCGCCCAAAAGGCGAGATCGCCGACACGGCCGAGAGCGCCCGCTGCTTCATCGATTGTCTGTTTCATTCTTGCTCCAGATGGAAGGCGCTCACGCGCTGCACCGGACTCCTCAATGGCGGTGGCTCAAGCGACGAGCGCCGCATACCGATTCGCGGCAGCCTGCCACGTCAGATTTTCGGCGACGAATTCCTGCAACGATCGCGCTCGAGACAACGCGTCGCTGCCGATGGACAAGACTCGGCGCAGCGCAGCCGCGAGCGCCCCGCTGTCCTCGGCCGGCACGATGTCGACGAGCTCGTGCGGCACGACCTCGGCGACGCCGCAGATGGACGTCAGAATGACCGGCACACCGAGTGTTGCGGATTCCAATACTACGAGACCGAACGGCTCCTTGCGTGACGCAAGCACCGAGGCTCGGGCGCCTCCCAACAGCTTGATCGCCGCGGCGTACGGGACGTCGACGAGCAAGTGGACACGGCCTGTGAGCCCGCGCGCCGCGACTTGGCGGCGCGTCGCCTCTAGCTCGCCCGCAGATCGCCCGCACAGAACCAAGTCCACGTCGCCGAAGCGCTCGGCATTCGCGGCGAATGCGTCGATGAGCACGTCGAGCCCCTTCTTGCGCTCGAACGTCGCGAGACAGATCACGTAAGGGCGCGCGATGGGCGGCTGCATGCTCTCAGCCGCCGCCAACTGCCGCACCGATCCCACGTCGACGCCGTTCGCGATGACGGTAACGCGAGCAGACGCGACTCCTTCTATCTCGAGCAGCTCGCGCGCCAGCACGTGCGAGCACGCCACGAGGCCGTCGGCGCGCCGCAAGACGAAGCGCCACAAGTGCCGTCTGAGCCCGGTCGCCGAGCGGATCGCAGCGATATCCTGTCCATGAAAGCTCAATAGCACGCGGCCGTCGTAGAGGCCCAACACTCGTAGCAACAACGGCGCGAGGCAGCTCAACCCGGGGTAGTGGACGTTCACAACTGCCGCACGCTCTCGCTCGAGCAGTCTGGCGAGTCGAATGACGGCGACCGGAAAGCGCCAGAACAACAGCAGCGCAGACCGCAGCAGCCCCACCGGGCCAATGGGCTCCGGAACGCGCAGCCGCCAAACACCGCGCTGCTCGTCGTAGGTGGGCTGAGCGCAAGCCCAATCGAGCACGAGCGCACGCGGCGCGAATCGGCCCGCAGCAACACACCCGGCCATCAGGCCGCGCACGGCCACGCTGACGCCGCCGATCGCGTCGAGATCCCACGGAATCAGGAACAGGTAGCCGGGCTGGCTGCCGGGACCGGCCATGGCGAGCCTACGACCGTGATCTCGGCGGCTCGAACGCCGCCAGAGTTCGGTCGAGTCCCCGGTCCCATGACAACCACTCGCTCGCGAGGCGCGCGATACCCGTCCGCAACCGCGCGCGCAACGCTTCGTCGTTCATCAACTTGACGATGCTGTCCGCGAGAGCCGTCGCGTTGCCGGGCTCGGCGAGCACGACGTTCTCGCCGTCGACGAACGCGGCGTCCGTCATGTCGCCGCGCGTCGTGATGATCGGGACACCGTGCGCCGCCATGGCCGAGAACGAGCTGTTGTTGAGCTGCACGCCCTTCAACAGCGGCAGCACGCAGATGTCGGCGGCACGCAGGTACTCCGAGCCCTCGCTGCCGCTCGAGTCGAATGCGCCCGTCCACTTGGTCCGGTCCGCAATGCCGAGCCGTTTCGTGAGCTCCTGCATTTGATCCCAGTAGCGGGCGCTGACCTCGGCATCGAGATCGATCGTGCCGCCGATGAAGACCAAGCGCGCGTCGGCGTGGCTGCGTCCGACGCTCTGGAATGCCTCGAGCAGCACCTCGATGCCTTTCTTCGGATAGACGTAGCCAAAAAAAGCGATTACGAGCTCGTTGACTCCAATGCCGAGGCGCTCGCGGCCCTTTCGCCGCGCGACTCCGTTCGTGTCCGGACACACGACGATGTTCGGCGGCGGCGGAACCACGATGATCTTGTCGCTCGATCCCGCCCACTCCCCTTCGAGCACGCGTTTGTGTCCTTCGCAGAGCACGATCACGCGGTTGCTGTCGCGCAGCAACGAGCCGGACGTATACGTGACGCCCTCGCCCTTCACGAACGTCGTGACCGCCTTGCGGCCGATCCGGCCGCCGAGCGTGCTCTTGGGAGCGGCGCCGGCAAACGGGCTCTCGTAGCGCGTGACGAACGGAACGCCAGGCAGCACGCGGTGTGCGATCGTGGCCGCAAACGTCATCATTGGGTGGTAGTCGTACATGCCGCCGAGGAACATCAGCAGGATCGCATCGGGCCGGCACGCCTTCAGAAAGCGCGCGAAGCGCGGCGCGCCGCTCCAGCCCCAACCCGGCATGACGGCGTGCACCGTGACGCCGGCGTCGTTGCCGCCGGTGTTGCCGACGGTCGTCAGCACCTGCACGTCGATACCGCGCGCGGCCAGCTGCCGGCACAGGTGATGCGCGTTGGACGACTCGCCCGCGCGCATCGGGGGGTACGCCCCCGAGATGACCAGTAACCTCACCGACTCTTCCTCGCGGCTGAGATCGACGACGCGTGTGCGGGGCGCAGGGCTCCCGCGACCGATGGCCGCACGCTCAGGCCTGCGCCGAGGCCCGGACGCTCCAAGCGGCAACGAGCTCGTCGAAGATGTCGTCGAGCGACTTCGTCAGCGTCCAATTCGGATAGTGGCTCTTCATCTTCCGAAGGTCGCTGATGTAGCAGATGTGGTCGCCCTCCCGCGCTTTGTCGACGTACTTGTAGGTCATGCGCTTGCCCGTTCTCGCCGCCGTCTTTTCGAACGCTTCGAGTATCGAGCAGGAGTTCTCTCGGCCGCCGCCGCAGTTGTAGACCTCCGCAATGCGGGGCGCCTTGATGAATTCCTCGGCAAAACACGCGACGTCGTAGGAATGAATGTTGTCGCGAACCTGCTTGCCCTTGTAGCCGAACACCGAGTACGTACCGCCCGTGACGTTCACTTTCACGAGGTAGCTCAAGAAGCCGTGCAGCTCGACGGCCGCATGCGACGGGCCCGTCAAGCAGCCGCCGCGCAAACAGCACGTCGGCATCCCGAAGTATCGGCCGTACTCTTGGACCATCGCGTCGCCCGCCAGCTTCGACGCGCCGAAGATCGAGTGCTTCGACTGGTCGATCGAGAAATCCTCGGCGATGCCGTTCGCGTAGGCAGGGTCGTCATAGTCCCAGCGCGTGTCCTGCTCCTTCAATTTGATGCGGTTCGGCGCGTCGCCGTAGACCTTGTTCGTCGACAGGTGAACGAGCGGCGCGGTGGGGCAGGTACGCCGCATGGCCTCGAGCAGATTGAGCGTGCCGACGGCGTTGACGTCGAAATCGTCGAACGGCCTGGTTGCCGCCAGATCGTGGCTTGGTTGCGCGGCTGTGTGAATCACGGCGTCCGGCTTCAGCTCCTGCAGCAAGCCGAGAACCCCCGCTCGATCGCGAATGTCACGCTCGTGGTGCGTGAACCGCGGATACGTCTGGCGAAGGCGCTCTTGATTCCAACGCGTGTCGCCCTGCGTGCCGAAGAAGTCCGCTCGCATGTTGTTGTCCAGGCCATGGACGACCCAGCCGAGATCGTGGAAATGGGCCACCATCTCGGAGCCGATTAGGCCGTTCGATCCGGTAACGAGTAGCTTCTTGGTCACGTGCTTTCCTCTGGAAAATCGGTAGAGCCCGGGCGGCAGACGCCTGCCCTGGCAACCGGTGAATTGTAAAGCCGGACGCGCTTGCGGCGCTGTCGACTGGAACACATGGCGTTATGCCGGCTGGAGCCGGTCCGGATGGCGCATCCAGTCCCGCGCCAGCAAATCCAGGTCCCGCGCCCCGAGCGGCCGGCCGGCGGCCCGCCGGTACGCGGCCCGGTACCCCTCGGCCGTGCGCTGCCAGCTGAAGTCGGTTGCTCGGCGCTCGCCCAGGGCCTTGAGCTTCTCGCAAAGGGCATCGTCCAGGAGCAGGGAACGCACGGCCTCGGCGATGGATTCGACGCTATTCGGATCGAACATCACGCCGGCATCCATGACTTGGTCGGGCAACGCGACGGCGTTCGAGCAGGCTACCGGAACCCCCTCGAGCCACGCCTCGAAGACGGGAAGGCTGCACGCTTCATACAAGCTCGGCATGACCAAGGCCCGAGACAACCGCATGATCGCGCGTAGCTCGTCCTCGGGCAGGAAGCCGAGGAACCGCACCTGGTCCTTGAGCTCGAGCTCGTCGAGCCGTGCCTGGACGCTCGGCCAGAAAGCATCCCAGCGCGCGCCGGTGCAAACCAATCGGACCGACATGCCGTACCGATCGCGCAGGTGAGCCAGCGCTTCGATGAGCCGAACATGGTTCTTGTGCGGCCAGGTCACGGCCGGATAGAGCAAGAACGGCTGTTCGAGCTCGTGCTTGCGGGCCACGCTAGCCAAGAAGTCCGCTTGCGGCTCGGCATAAAAGTCCACGGGCGGACCTTCGGGAATGACCTGCACCTTGTCGGGATCCACGCGGTACTGGCGCACGACGTCGTCCTTGATCCACTGCGACCCCACGACGACGGTCTTGGCCAATCTGCAACCCGTCGGATAGATCGTCTCGCGCCATGCGATGACTTCCGGCGGCCAGAACTGCGGATAGTGCAGATGCTGCAGGTCGTGCGGGTTGTAGACCGTCGGCATCGAGGCCACGACGAAGTTCTGCGTGGTGATGTGCAGGACGTCGCAGCCGAGACTTTCGTAGAACCCGTCCGACAGCGGCACTTCGGGCCATTGCCGTTCGATGTTGATGACCTGCTGGACCCGCTTGGCGGCGGGCAACAGCGGTCCGAGCGTGCGCTTCAACCGCGACGCGAAAGTCGGACCCGCCTCGCCGGCGCTCGGCTTCGCCCTGACGACCAGCCGCTGATTTCGCCCGACGAAGGGCTCGAGCCACTCGAGCTGGTTGCCATCGCGGACGATCAACGTGTAGCGCTCATCACCGTCGGGAAGCTGGCCAAGCGCGTGCACGAGGCAGCGCACGAACGTTGCCACGCCGCCGCTCTTGCCTGGCGCGATCTGACAGTCGATCGCGATGCTCAAGGGCTTGCTCATTTCAGGTGCTCTTGCAGCGCGTCGAGAGCGACGGTATTGGTTCGTGCTTGCACCCTCAACGCTTCGACACGCGCCCGCACCCCGTCCATCAGCGCGTCGCGGCGTTGATCGATTTCTTCCGCGGCCGCAAGCAGCCGCGACGCCTCGAGACCTTCGAGCTCGAAGCCGTGCGCCCACGCGAGGTCTCTGCAGAGATCCTCGACTTTGCTCGACCGTTTCAACACCGTGAACGGCACTCCCTGGAGCGCCGAGAAAACGGCGAAGTGATAGCGGCTCGTGACGGTGAGGCCGCAGCAAGCAATCAACGACAGCATCTCCTGCGGCGTCCAGTACTCGTTCGGCACCAGTGTCGTGCGACCGGCGCGCCGCATCGACGATCGAATCTCGCGGCTCGCGGCAAGATCGAAAATATCGTCGTCGCGAATCTCGTTGCACAGAAAGATCACGTGTGCGCCGTTTCGCTCGATGAGCGCATCGAGCGCCTCCGCAACGATGCGCAGCAGCTGCGGCTGCCGTTCCTTCATGTCTTTCTCGATATTGACGTTCACGCCGATCACTGGACCACGCAAATCGACGCCCAAGCTCGTCAAGAGCCGGCGGCCGAACTCGTTCGTGACCGGCCTAAGGAGCCACGCCATGTCCGCTGCGACGGTGATCCTGTCGCTCGGCACGCCGTACTCGGCGAGCCGGTCGAGATCGCGGCTGCTGCGCACGGTCCAATGGACGACGTGCGGAGCCAAGCGCTGCGCGATCAGCTCTTTCGATTCCGGCCGGCGCAGACGCTCGGTGCCGCAACCGACGAACGCAAACGGCCTTCCACGGCGCACCGCATCAGTTACGTACGAATCCACTTCCTTGAGCGGCCACTCGCCGAACGCGTCTTGTATCGGCGTCCCGCCCGCGACGACCGCAGCCGCGGCGCGCCAGTGGGCCCAGCGCCGGCGAACGCTGCGGCCCCGCGCGGCGTGATAGCGGAAGAACGGCTCGACTCGAGCGGTATGCGCCCGGTTGCGCGAGGCGACATATACGCGCGTGCGTCTGTCGTGCAGCTCCACGAGCCGAGCGAAACCTTGAAGGGTGGCTTCGTCGCCGATATTACCCCAGCCGTAGAAGCCAAACGGTGCCACAATTTTCATAGTTCTTGCCGACAGCACGCCGACGCAAAGACCTCAGCAACTGAACGGCCGGCCCCACACGGCGAAAACTGGCCTTTCATAGCACCGAACGAGCAGCTCGCCAAACGATTGAAGCACACTTCCGGTTCGCCCTGTGATTCGAAGCACGACGGTCGGGAACCCGTTGCGGTAGGCTTTGCAGCGCCATAACGAATTCCCACCCTTCCGCATGACCGATCTCCTATCCCAGCTGCCGTTGAAGTCCGCGTCGCGCGACCCGAGCCGCATCGCTCTGCGCCACAAGGGCACGACCACGAACTATGGCCGACTCGCGACGGCGATCGAGCAATTCGCCGACGCGCTCATGGCGCTCGGTCTCGCGCGCCACGACAGAGTCGGCATCTATTTGCCGAAGCAAGAGGAGACCGTCGTCGCCTTTTTCGGCGCGGCCGCGGCCGGATGTGTCTTCGTGCCGATCAACCCGGCGCTGAAGCCGCCGCAAGTCGCGTACATCCTGCGCGACTGCAACGTGCGCGTCTTGATCACGTCGACGGAGCGGTTGAAATCGCTGGGCGACGTGCTCGGCGAGTGCAGCGATCTCGTTTGCGTCGCCTGCGTGGATCCACCACCCGCACCCGAAGCGGCAGCGGCGCGGCCCGTTCACGCGTTTCACGAGCTCCTCTCCGCGGCCGGCAAGCGATCCCGCCATCGCGTCGTCGACACCGATATGGCGGCCATCTTCTACACGTCGGGCAGCACCGGGAAGCCGAAGGGAGTCGTCCTCTCGCATCGCAACATGGTCACCGGCGCCGAGAGCGTCGCAGAGTATCTCAGCAACGTTGCCGACGATCGATTGATGGCGGTCCTGCCGTTCAGTTTCGACTACGGATTCAGTCAGCTCTCGACCGCGTTCTTGGTCGGGGCAAGCGTCATCCTCATCGATCATCTGTTCGCGCGCGACGTAGCCACGATCGCGGCGCGCGAGCAAGCGACGGGGCTCGCCGCCGTGCCGCCCTTGTGGCTGCAGCTGGCCGAGCTCAAGTGGCCCGTCGAAGCACAGCGCTCGCTGCGTTACTTCACGAACTCGGGCGGCGCGATGCCGGTCGCGACGCTGAAAAAACTGCGGGCCGCGCTTCCGACGACACAGCCGTTTCTGATGTACGGCCTCACGGAAGCCTTTCGCTCGACGTACTTGCCGCCCAGCGAAGTGGACCGCCGCCCCGAATCGATGGGCAAAGCGATCCCGAACGTCGAGGTTCTCGTCGTGCGGCCCGACGGCAGCGCCTGCGCGCCGAACGAGCCCGGCGAGCTCGTGCACCGCGGCTCGCTCGTCTCGCTCGGCTATTGGAACGATCCTGCGAAGACGGCCGAGCGGTTCAAGCCGCTGCCGCCTCGCGCCGACGGCCTCGTTTTGCAGGAGATCGCCGTCTGGTCGGGTGACACCGTGCGGCAAGACGAAGAGGGCTTCCTCTACTTCATCGGCCGACGCGACGAGATGATCAAGACTTCGGGCTACCGCGTGAGCCCGACGGAGATCGAGGAGGTCGTTTACGCCACGGGCCTGGTCCGTGACGCCGTGGCCCTGGGCGTCCCGCATCCGCGGCTCGGTCAAGCGATCTTGCTCGTGGCCTCGCCGGCCCAGGATGCGCCCGACACGGCGCAATTGTCGCGCGAGTGCCAAGAGCGGCTGCCCACTTTCATGCAGCCGGCACACATCGAGTGGCGCAGCGACTTGCCGCGCAACCCGAACGGAAAATTCGACAGACAGCAGCTCGCGAAAGAGTTCGCCGGTCTCTTTCTAGGCAAGACATGAATCAAACGCGACTGAGCCACTTGCAGCGCTCGCCGTTCACGGTCAGCGACAACAAACTGATCGTGGGCGGCCTCGGCGTCGAGGAGATCGCTCGGCGCGCGGGCCGCACGCCGTTCTACGTCTACGACTTGCCTGCGATCTCGGCGCGTGTCGCCGAGCTGCGCGGCGCGCTTCCGCACGGCGTGAAGCTGCATTACGCCATCAAAGCAAACCCGTTCGCGGCCATCGTCAACCACATTGCGCCGCAGGTCGACGGTCTAGACGTCGCTTCGCTCGGCGAGCTCGAGATCGCGCTGGACTCCGGCATCGCGGCGCGAGAGATCAGCTTCGCTGGCCCTGCGAAGAGCGAAGCCGAGCTGCGAGCCGCAGCCGCAGCAGGCGTCCTCGTCAACGTCGAATCGGACCGGGAGCTGCACATACTCTCGAGCCTCGCACGCGAGATCGGACGGCGCCCGCGCGTGGCGCTGCGCGTGAACCCCGATTTCGAGCTGAAGACGTCCGGCATGAAAATGAGCGGCGGCCCGAAGCAGTTCGGCATCGACGCCGAGCGCATACCGCAGCTACTCTCGCAGCTGCGCGATCTGCCTCTCGAGTTCGAGGGCTTCCACATCTTCACGGGCTCGCAGAACCTGCGAGCCGACGCGATCGTCCAGGCGCAAACGAACAGCGTCGAGCTCGCGATCGCATTGGCCCGGCACGCTCCGGGCCCGATCCGAGTGCTCAACATCGGCGGCGGGTTCGGCATTCCGTATTTCCCGGGCGACCAGCCGCTCGATCTGGGCCCGATCTGCACGAACTTGGCCACACTGCTCGAACGCGTGCGCGCAGCGCTCGGAAGCGCGGAAGTCGTCATCGAGCTCGGCCGATATATCGTCGGCGAAGCCGGGGCCTACGTCTGCCGCGTCGTGGATCGAAAAATCTCGCGCGGCCAGGTGTTCCTCGTGTGCGACGGCGGGCTGCACCAACACCTCGCGGCATCCGGCAATTTCGGCCAGGTGCTGCGCAAGAATTTTCCGGTGATCATCGGCAACCGCGTCCTCGGGCGCACCGAGACCGCGTCGGTCGTGGGGCCGCTGTGCACACCGCTCGACCTGCTCGGGGATCGCATGGAGCTGCCGGAGGCCTCGCCCGGAGACTTGGTCGTCGTGCTGCAGTCGGGCGCGTATGGCTACTCGGCAAGCCCGCTCGGCTTTCTCGGGCATCCGGCGCCGGCACAGCTTTGCGTCCCTTGACGGCGCCGTAGCGCGGTCAGCGTCGCCGCAGGGCTCGTCGCGCCAACTCGAGGAACCCCGATACTTCGGCCTCGAACTTGATCTGCGGCATCACGTCTGAGTCCAGGAACCTGCGCAGCTCGAGCAGCGGCGTCGCAGCGGTGTTCAGGCCCCACTCGGTCGTCGTCGCGGTGGCGACTTTCAGATCCTCGAGCCACGGGAACGCAGCCCGCGTGTACTCGCCGCTCGGATAGCAAAGGTGCACGAGCGCCTCCGGCGTCACGTCCGCCAAAGCGCGCCGGTTGCTCTCGATCTCGTCGGCCAGATCGTCGCGAGCCGTCGGAAAACGGTGCCGGTGCGTGTGCAGCTGAATATCGACGCCCCTGCGCCTGAGCTCGCTCGCTTCTGCGGCAGTCATGAACCCGAACACTCTTTTGTCTTCGAGGCCGCGCGAATCGATACCGAGCGCACCGAATAGAGCGCGCAGCACGTCCTGGCGCGCGGCCGCTCCTTCCACGCGCTCGCCCCACTGCACGACCGCCGCCTCGGCCGCGCGTCTCTGCCCCGCGTCTGCGAGGTCGTACTGGCCGCGAAGCTCGACGCCGAGCGCGCCGAGATCGACGGCGGTCCGCTTCGTGGCCCAGAACGCGTAGCTCGCGGCGACGTTGAAGACCTGCGTGCCCTTGGTCATGTAGTAGCTCGCGATGTACAGCGTCGCCGGAAAGCCGAGCTGCTCGATGAGCGGGGCCAGCACGCTGTACGTGCCGTACCAACCGTCGTCGATCGTGATAACCGTGGCCGCGGCCGGCAGCGTGCCGGCGCGTAGCCGTTCGACCGCCTCCTCGAGCCCAAGCACGGGATAGCGCTTGCGCTTCAGATACCGAAGGCGCGTCGCAAAAGTTGCTCCCGTGATGAACAGCCCGGGCCGGAAGCGGTGCTCGTCTGCAAGCGCGGCGCCGTGATAACACAGGATCCGCAGTTCGCGCGAGGTCAGTGCGCGCGCGAACGCGAACATGCCGACGGAGCGGGCCACGAACAATGCGCCGAGCACGAGGTAGTTCAGCATCAAGAGCTTCCGGTTTGCGCCCGGCCGATACCGACGGCTCTGACGAGCGGCCGCAGCAGGTCCGCTCTTGCGAATTCCCAGAGACTGCGCCACGCGAGCCCTCGATCGCCCGGAAACGACAGATCCGAGTACACACGCGGATTCACGCCGAGCCAGCAGAACTCGAGGATCGCGCCCAACTTTCTACCGAGCTCCACGTCTTTGTCCTTGCAAACGGACCAAACATACTGGACTTCGCGCGGGAACGTCTGGCGGCAGCGCACGCCCGCGGGAAACTCGATGACCGGAGCATTCGGCCTGTCGAAGAAAGCGTCCAGCAACAGCCGCGGAAAATCGACGCCGGCATACAGCGCGAGATGCAGCGAGCCCCAGAAGCGCGCGTTGAGCTCCATGAAATGGAAGGTACGCGCCGCCGCGTCCCAGCGGTACTCCAACATCGCGACGCCTTCCCAGTCCAGGTGCTCGAGCTTCGCGCGCGCGTCCTCGAGGATCTCGTCGTGCACCCAGCTCTCGCGCAGCGACGAGACGCCGCCGGTGTGCGGAACCTCGTGCACGCGGCGGTGCATGAACTGCGCGAGTATTCGGCCGCGCCAGCGAAGAAAAAACACGCCGACTCCCACGCCTGGCGCAAAGCCTTGCACGATCGCAGCGCGGTACTCTCCTGCTCGCGCCTGCAATACTCGCAATGCGGCGGCCGCCGAGTCCGCCTTCGTCACGGCGCCGGACTGCCCCGACCGCGCATAGCAGGCGTCGACTTTGATGAACATCGGCAGAGCGAGAGCCTCGATATCGCGCGCTTCCGGCAAGGACCCGTCGAGATCGACGTGCAGCGTCGGCGGAATGTTGCGCGCCGCCTGGGGCGCCGCGAGAAAAGTGCGCAGCGTCTCGAACTTGCTCATCGCAGCCAGGACCGCGGCACCGCTCGGGCGGTACGGCAGCAGCGGCGCGAGCTCTTCGAAGCACGGCTGCATCGCCAGCACGAGCCCCTCGGACGGAACGATCGCTCGGATACCGTGCGTCGCGACGTAGTCGCGCAGCCAGGGAATGAATCCAGGGTCGGAATAAGGCGGGCTCAACGTCCTGACCGACGCATAGGCCGAGCGCAGACCGAGAGCGCCGGCGCTCGCGGCCGCGGCGTGCACGGGGTAACCCGCGCGGCCGAGCGATCGAATGACGGCCACGGAGCCCATCGCGTGTGCGTCTGCGACGAAAACCGGCAACTCGCTGCGCCATCTAGCCGTCATCCCGCAACTCCAGCCTTTGCGGCTGTCAGCAACCGGTCGAGCTCTGTCACGCCGCTGTCGATGCAGTCGAAGCAGGTCTCGAAGTACTCCTCCGACAACCCGTGCGGATCCTGGATGTACGGGCGGGTCGGCTTGCTCCACGCGCCGAGCAACGTCAGCTGCACGCCGGGATGCAAGTACCGCTGGAGCGCCGCGGCATGGCTCGGCTCCATCGCAGCGAGCAGATCACCGCTGCGGGGCTCCCACGCCGACGACGCTCTGCAACGATGCGTGGAGAGGTCGAGGCCGTGCCGCACCGCAATGCGGCTGGCAACCGCATGCGCCGGCGATCGACCATCGGCGGCGAGCCCGAACGACGTCGCCGCGCGGCCGAGGCTCCGTGCCTTGAGCTCCGCGTACGGGCTTCGACAGATGTTGCCGCTGCAGACGAACACGAGCCGCTCGACGCGTCGCCAATCGATGTCCGTATACCGGCGCAGTAGCCGCAAGCGCAAGAGCGTCTTGTACAGCACGTACGGCGGCACGCCCGCCTTTCGGCCGTAGAAGCGCTGGATACGTCGTAGCGGCATCGGAGTCGCGAGGCCGGGCTATCGCGAGCGATCGCGCACGTGCGATATCACGCCCTTGAACTTGCCGGATTTGGTGCGCTCGATGGCCGGCACCACTTCGAACTCAACGCGGACGCCCGCGCCGACGCGCGCGCGCAGGTTCGCAGCGAGCACCGCGCGGCTCTCCTCGTCGAACGCATCACCCGGCACTACGCGCAGCGTGAACCGATCGAGCTCGTGCTGCACGATCTGGCACTCGCGCACGCCCTCGGCGCCCTTGAAAATGTGATCGAGGCGGCCGACGTGATGGCCGCTCGGCGTCAGCACGGAGTCGTCGGTGCGCCCGACGATCGTAGTGGCCGCCTGATAGTGTGAACCGCATGCGCACGGGCCCTCCGCGAGGATCGCGTCATCGCCGACGGCGTAGCGTAGCAGCGGCATGGCCGCATTCCTGAGCGTCGTGCACACGAGCGCCCCCGACACGCCGGGCGGGACGGGCCTGCCCTCGTCGTCGAGCACCTCGGCGATCCCGATCAGCGGGTTGAAGTGGTATCTGCCTGCCGGGCACTGCGCGGCAAAGACGACGGCTTCGGCGACTCCATAGTAGTCCGCCACCTTGCAGCGAAAGGCGCGCTCGATCACATCGCGTTGCCAGTCGAAGACCGTCTCGGAGTTCGTCACGACGGCCTTCGGCTCGAACCCGAGCCGAACGTTCTTGCGCAGCATGTACTCGGCGACCGTGTAGATCGCCGAAGGGTAACCGATGATCTCGTGCGGTCGAACGCGCTCCAAGTGCTCG
>Ga0315912_10000722_pt1 | contig 51171 bp, 78 predicted proteins | sample VfabasoilMG_FD_204469 | JGI IMG/M metagenome (GOLD analysis project Ga0315912, IMG submission 204469) | Garden soil microbial communities collected in Santa Monica, California, United States - V. faba soil | ecosystem: Environmental > Terrestrial > Soil > Garden | place: USA: California... | reverse complement strand
ACAGCGAGCATACATCAACTACGACGCAGGACAGTACCTGGGCATAATCCAGCTGTACTGTCAGATGTTCAACATCGCATACCACGTACAGAAGGCGGCAGTAGTCAAGGGCGAGAAGGCCTTCTGGACTGACGTCAAGCTCAAGAAGGTCGGCCTCTACAACGAGTGTGATTCACGTCACAGTCGTGATGCACTACGGCACTGGCTACACTACGATACGTTCTACCTCTACCTGAACGGCCAGCAATGGCTACAGAAGCTTAAGTAGAGTCCTGGCCCCCTACCGAGGGATTCCCGTGAGGCCTGACGGGAGGTAGGGGGCCAGGTGTCTATTTAATCCAGACCACGCGGGTCGGACTTACCGCTGACCTGCATCTGGATCTTGGGGTCCGCGAGGGCCTGCCGGATCAGCTCCAGCGTTGTCAAAGCGTTTGCGGGCGACAACGCGACGAATACTGCTGGCAGGAACAATCCGAGTGCTGTTAGCCACTCTTGCGTCGACACCGTTCCGTCGTTGTTCGCCGCTGCGATCGACGGGACCGCGACCAGTAGGCCTGCGAGCAGTGCTGCCCACAGCTTGTTGAACCTTTGCATGGTCAATTCCTTTCCTAGCGGCCCTCAGGAGCGTCTCGCGAGGGTCCTTACCGTTGGGGAGGTAACGTTCATCGATGCCACAATCCTTACAGGACTGCGTCAGGCGTGCGTGTGGTGTTTTGTTCTTGGGGCGGAGCCGCGCGATGGTCGCGTCGAATCCTTCTCGAGACATGTCGTCTACATAAGGTGCATGCAGAACGAGGTCCAGGACCTTCTCAGGATCTGTCTCGTTGAAGTGCTGAGAGTAGCCAGAGAAGGCGCTGTCCGGGATGGTGTGAAGGCACAGCGAGGTTGAGCCGTCCTCCAGGGTGAGTTGAGAGACGTGCTCCCATGTATTACCATTGCGGACAACAGAAACAGTTTCGACACTGATCATGGCGTAATCACCCTGAAGCACCAGTAGTTGATGGTCTTGGCCAGTGTGCCTGTCCAAGAGTACGTCCACCCTGAGTTGGACTGTGCGATGAGACACCCTGCGATAGCGCCTGCGGTGTTGGTCATCTGCACAACAGGAACCATGACACCATTGGACAGCGGTGCAGGGTACGTATAGGCGAAGCTGCCGAAGCCTGCTGCCACAACGTTACGACCGCATACGAAGGCCGTATCTGAGTAGCCGAGGTCTTGGCCGAATGCTCCCTGCATGTAGATGAGCTCGTCCTGGAAGTAGCCGATGGAGAGGTAGCCTTCGAGCCGGCCATCGGGCTGATGTGACAGGAACGCAGCGTCACGCATCAGGAGGAGCTTACCACCATCCTGGCCTGTGCCAGGACGTTCGACGCACAGCTGTAGAGCGCCACCGGAGTCGCCGTCCTCCCAAGCAAAGACCTTCATCTCGAGGTCCTCGCCCGTTGTGCTGATGGGCGTCATGACGATCTCAGGAATGTCACCGTGCTTGATTCGAGTAACTTCTTCGTCGTCGTCGGTCCTAACGACGATGTCTCCGTTACGTACGGTGAACTCACCGTTGTCGACGGATGTGTTACCGATCTGGTGGCTAGTCTCCAACGCGCGGATGCGCATCTCCAGCTCACCGATGTAGTCCATCACGTCTTTGGGTACGCGTACTGTTCTTATGCTCATGCCAGTTCGTCCCCCTCGAACATCAGGCGTACCTCTTCGACAGTATCTGACTGCGGAGGTGTGTACACCCAGTTAATGATGCGTGCTGGCTGCACTATGGTACCTAGGCCACTTTGCAGTACCAAGTTACAGCCATCACCAAGGCCCCAGTCACTGAACTCGGGCTCACGGTCAGCCTTCATCTCAACCGTATAGATGTTCGACGGAGCCTTAAGTACTGCAGCCTGCTCTTGCGTTACTTGTGTGAGCAGACTGACATCGTCGATACCCTTCCTGGTGATCTGTGCATCCAGTCGAGGCCAGTTGTTAGTCTGCAGATCAGCGTGAGTGACCCGAATGATTGGCATACTGGCACCTTCGCCTGAACCGACACCATAGATGTCAGTTCCTGATTGGGCGATCGTAGTGTTCTGCCAGAAGTTCAGGATGTTGCCAGGGTACTCGAACGTGGTGCTGTTAGGACCATAGGTCTGACCGATCGTAGGCTGACCCATCGTTAGCGTCTTGACGTACACACCACCAACACGAGCCCATGCAACTCGCCACTCGAAGTTGTTCGCAGCGATCTGATCCGCTACTGTTCTGTAGGTCTTCAGCTCGGTGCCGAAGACTTCCAGGTCCATTGTGGTTAGGGTAGCGACTGCTGCAGGCACGTCGACCCTAATGCTGTACGGGTCAAGCTGCATCGTGTTGTACAGCGTGCGCATGATGTTGCGAGGGTCAGTAGCAGTGATCGAGATGTCGTAGTCGATGACGCGCTTCGTTAGGTACTGGTCGAACGTCTTAGCGTAGAGCTGTACGCTCTCAGCCTGAGACTGGTACACTCGAGACCAGATCAGACCACCCCAGATAGGCTGGTCGTTACGTTCCATGACGACGAAGCACTTACCTGGGATGGTCGCACCGATCAGGTCACTGTTGTTCTTGCCTGTCTGATTGAGACCAAAAGAGCCTTGCAGATCGCCACCATCGATACCTTCAGAGACGCTCACGCCCTGGAGTGCGATCTCCTCGATCACCGCACCAGTGAGAGCGTCTCCGAAGACATAACGAACTTCAGCCACTTTTGATCTCCTGTAGAACTAGACGGCGGAGCCTTCACGGAAGGCCTGCTTGACGGCGTCGACGATCTGCTGCTGAGTGATCGTGCCGGGAGGCGCCTGCTCCAGAAGCTTATCGACGATCGACTGGGCCAGCGCCTCCATGTCACCAGTCAGCGACGCGATCATCTGGTCCAGCTTGCCGTTCGCCGTGTCGACCTTCTTGCCGACGTTCTTCACGTCAGCGTCGGACGGCACGTACCGCAGCCAGTCCTTCGCCTTGACCATGCGAGGGTTAGGGCTCTCGTCGTACGGGTCAGGGAACGCCGCGTTCCAGAACTCGTCTACTGTTGGCATGTCATCTCCAAACTTGTCGTACAGGCCCCACGAGCGCGTATCGTTCTCGTACTCCGACGAGTACTCGCCACTGAAGTGTACGTGCTTGTCGTGGGCATTGCTGCCGTCGTAGTACTCCTCTTGCCATCCGTTGGACGCCGACCAGATCCGGCGCTCGTAGATGACGTACTTGAGTCGCCCGCGATCCATACCTGACTCACCAGACTTGCGGCACTCGGCGATGATGTACTGGACCATCTTCTCCATGGTACAGCCATCAGGCCAGCCACCCGTCTCGTCCACATCGATAGCGTGGACGCCACCGTCTGAGGCAGGATTGTGATCCGAGCTACCGGACTGGTGAGACGCGTCACCAATCCAGCCGTCGCTTGACTTGTCACGATTCGGGTTGAGCCTGTTGAACTCATCCCGTAAGGTGACTAGACAAGGCACCAAATACGGATCAGCCATGACACCTCCTTACTGACACTGCGTGATGCTCTCGCGAGCAGCCTTCGGGTTATTGGTAACTAACGCAGTAACCCCAGCATCGGCCATCTTCTGCCAGTTAGCGTAAACATCTACACCGACATTGTCCGACGTCCAGGTATACACCTGGATGTTATTGGCGCGGTAGTAGTTGACGAAGTTCTCGTCCACCGAACCGAAAGGGACAGCGTAGCCTATCACGCCCAGGCTCTTCAAGTACGATGCTGACCGTCCCATGTAGGTAGCTGCAGGGTACTCGATGAGCATGTACTGGAGAGAAGGGTAGAGAGCACGCATCGCTGTGATGGACTCAGGACTCCCCATGTAGATGGTCCGGTTGAAGTAGTTGAACCTGTTGAGGTAGTCCCAAATCTTGTAAGCAGCCTCAGCGTTAGGCGGAGTCTCCTTGACATCCAGTAGAAGGTCTACGTCAGATGTGTTCGCAGCGTTGACGATATCCCAAGTGTAGGGCACCTTCACCTTAGGCGTACCGTCAGGCCAGAAGCCAGCGAAGCGGGGGTCGGTGTTCCAAGGCGCGTAGTCAGCAGCGGACAGCTTGACGATGTCGGGTAGGTAGTAGGTGTTGACGTTACCTGTACCCGTTGTGGTCCTGTCGACTGTCTTATCGTGCATAGCGACAGGCCAGTTCGACTTGTTGAACCTCAGGTCGACTTCGACTGCCTGCGCCTGAGTTGCTGGCACAGAGAGGATACCTTGGATGCTGTCTTCAGGAGCCTCGAGCGGATTGGTCTTGTGTGCGATGATCTTCGGGCACGCCGTTGCATCTGCAGCCGCACACGGACTGGGAATGGCTAGCATGAGCAACGTAAGGGGTACGGCCAGAATCTTCATGGGTCACGTCGTTTCGTATGTGCCAGCGCCTCGATAGGCTTGGCTCGCGGCTGTAGTGTCTCGGAAGGCTCCAGTGTAGGCGGTGACGACGATCTTGTCCAGGTGTGGAGACGGCATGCCGTACATCCAGCCCGTCTGGTCTGCAGGAGTACCGCCACCCCAGATACCGCCAACGCCCATACCCTGGAAGCGCTGGGCCTGTGGGAACGGCAGCGAGATGCCTACGCCACCAGTCGTGACAGGTGTGACCAGCACATTCCAGAGGACGTGAACGGTCGTGCCTACCTTACGGTAGCGTGCGTAGGAGACCGACCCGCCCACGGCAGACGGCGCTGTTGCCATGTTCTGGTAGATCGTAGGGGTCCAGTTCGTCCAGTTCTGGGCGTACGGTACGGTCCAGCTCGAACCGTTGTACCGAAGGATGTCACCTGTGTCGCTCTCGACGATCACCATGTTCGTGAGAGCAGGGTTCGGTCGAGTCGTGCTCGTACACGAGATGATGCCGGTCGAAGAGAAGATTCGCCGGTCGGTGATGTTCGCGTTCAGGATCTGCGTCACGGCGGCACCGACAGCGACCTGGGCCAACGTGATGGAGTTGTTCGGCGCGGTAGGTGCTACAGGAGAGCCGGCGGCAGTTCCAGTGACTGCAGCCAACGACCAAGCATTGACGGCACCACTGAACGCGGCGTCTTCAACCTTAGCCACGATGAGATCGATGCGTGGCAGCGATGCGTGAGCGGCAGCGATCGTCACGTTCTCCGCGCTGGCGGAAAGACACGTGTAGGCTCCCTGAGACGCTGCCTCTGTGCCTGGAACAGTAGCGATGCCGGCCTGCACGGTAACGCCCATGGTGGGCGAGCCCTGCTGTGATACCGCCATCGCAGAGCCCAGGAACGGATGGACGCCTCCTCGAGGTACGAGAGACGAGCCCGTTCGAGGTGCCGACTGGTCCGTCGTTGTAGCAACGCGAAGCAGCTGGGCAGTGTGCGTTGCCAGGTTCTGCAACGCAATGGGCGGGTTAGTTACTGCCATCGCTCACCTCCACGCGTGACGATAGGTAATGAGAGCGGACGGGTTACCTGTTGTGTCCGCCTGGTACCGAAGGAAGTTGTCACCAGGCTCAAGCAGGAACCAGGTTGGGTTGATCAAGGCTGAACGACGTGATACAGTACCGTTCAGCTTGACTGTCTTATAGTATAGATCGATCTCCAGAAATTCACCAGACGCCAGATCAATGGTGAACTCCAAACCCTTGCTGACCGTATCGTTGTAGATGCGAGGGTTAGTTACTGGCCCAGGAATCTTGATGACCGCAGGAGTTGAACGGTTACCTAGATTGGCTGCGTTGAACGTCGCAGGTGTAACAGGTGCACCGAAGCCGAACGGGAACCCCAGAGGGAACCCGAATCCAGTAACAGATGCAGCCCCTTGAGGGATCGCAGCTTCAACGATCCCATCACTTGTGTACACACGAGGGTCTTCTGCTTGCGCCATGAACTGCACAGCGCAGCAACCCAACCGCCTGAGCTCATCGACATCATACTTCACGCCTAGAGGTTTGACGAGGATTAGACGCTCGCTAACTCCCGGCTTTTTGAAGTAGAACGGGATAGGTAGGCGTACGGGCCCCCAGTTAGACTTGAGACTATCTAGGTACGATTCTACTAGCAGGTAGTCGTTACAGTACAACTGACCTTCGAGAACGATGACCCGCATCTTCTCATAGTAGGCATCGATGAAGCCACCGTCGACACCTTCGTGGTCACGTTCAGTAGTACGAAGGTCAGCACTGTCGAGTCCCTTCACCTTCGTGATATCCACGAAGGGGGACGTGAGCGCTGTCGGGTTGAGTACTACTCCCGTCGACGTCAACACATACGTGAAGTCGTCTGTAAGTACCGGCATCAGCTCACCCTACTCTCAAGCAGCCAACCCAACTCTGCCGCATGCCTCTGCGGATTGATCTCCTGGGTATGGATCGTGATGTTCTGTTCGTAGTGACGAGTCAGACCTGGGTAAACCTGCGGGTCAGTGACACCACCAGACGCCACACGCCCGACCGCTCCCTGCGGCTGGAATGCTGTAGCGGTCTGCAACGCTGCGAGGTTCTTGTTCATGAAGTCGACGTAGCCGTTGACGTAGCCCTGAGCGGTGTTGACACCCAGCTCCATGAACACTCTCGACGGCGACTTGATACCCAGTTCCTTCTTGATAGCCTTAACGAGCGCCTGGGCGATGGCGTTCATCTGCTTGGTGATGTTCGCCATCTGGCTCTGCAGGCCCTTGACGAGACCCTCAGCAGCCTTGATGCCAGCAGAGTACATGTCGTCAGAGACAGTCTTACCTGTCTCACCAGCGATCTTTCGGATCTCAGCCTGGATCTTGCTGATCTCCTTGAGGTCAGCTGCTGACATGGTGTCGAGCTTAGCAACCAGTGCACCTGCCTGATCGACACCCTGTGAGGCCAGGTCAGCGAGTGTCTGCTTGTCAAGGCCCTTCTTAGCGAGGCTGTGGAGTTGTGCAGAGAAGGCCTTGACTGCGGCTAGGCGATCGTTGAGGCCACGCTTCATCCAGGCGGGACTAGACTTCTCCTGGTCGGTGAGTGTCGTCAAGTCAGCGCTAGCCGCGATAGCGTCACGGACCTTAGTGCGGAGGTCGTCGCGCGCCTTTCGCTGATCGTCCAGGTTCTTCTGAGCAGCGGTGAGCTTCTTCTGCACAGCCTCGCGCTTCAACTCTAGAGCGGTCAGCTTCTTGGTAGCAGAGGCAAGACGCTTGTTCCACTTCACGCGCATCTTGTCCTTGGCGGACTTCTTGATGTCTGCAGCGTTGATGGAACGAATGACGTCTCGAGAGACACGGTACATTGCTGTCTGAAGCTGCTTCAACGTCTTAGCGTCACGCACACCGAGGATGAAGCCCCGGATAACGTCCTTGCCGATGTCCTTGAAGACCTTCGACGGCGAGTGTTCGCCTAGGGTAGCCTTGGCAGCAGCGATGGCACTCTGAGCTACACCGCGTGCAGCGGCCTGAACAGCGCCAGCACCGTTTCGAATGCCTCCAACAAATCCTGCGATCAGGTTACGTCCAGCAGAGATAAGCCACGTACCAGCAGAGGCGAACAACCCCATGATGCGATTCTTGAGGTTGAGCATTGCAGTCATCGCCTGCGTAGCACCCTGCTTGGCACCATCGCCGAGCTTCTTGAACCACTCCCAGACCTTCTTGATGATTGCAATGACCAGCTGCGTCTGGAAGAAAAGGATGCGGAAGGACCCAACGACCTGGTCCTTGACTGCACGAGCCACAGCGATGAACCACTTGACACAGAGAGCCAGTGCGAAGACCATTCCGACGGACAGGAAGGCTGCCAACGCTATCGCCGAGATCAACATGAAGCCCAGGAACTTGATCACAGGCAGCATGGATTCCTTGTTGCGGTCCCACCAAGCGCTCAGGTCCTTCAGCAAAGGAATCAGGTCCTGATCGATCATCTGCGCGACAGCCTCGAAGGCGTGCTTGAGCTGATTCTCGATAATGTCGGCAGCACCCTGGATCATGGGCGTCATGTTCTCACGCCACCAGGATACGAACTCCTGAACCTTGGGGAGCACCTCTGTCTCGATGACAGTCCACAGACGTCTCAGAGCAGGTACGATGGTCTCATCGAATGACTGCTTCACACCCAAAGCGAAGTTGACGATGATGTCCCAGACATCTTTGATCGCCAGCCAGATTTCGTCGATGACAGCACGGAAGGTCTCACTCTTCTGGTACGCAATGAACATCGCAGCACCGAGGGCGATGAGACCGGCCACCAGAATAGCAACAGCAGCACCTACAGCCAGCATCGTCGCTGCTACAGGAATCAGTGCTGTGCCTGCGAGAGCGACGGCGGAAGCAAAGGCGATGAACGAACCGACGACGATGAGCAGTACACCGGCCACCACTGTCAGTGCAGCACCGAAGGCTACGACGCGCGCAATAGTCTGCTGCGTGCTCTTAGGTAGCTTGTTGAACCAGTCGAGGACTCTCTGACCGACTTCGATGAGCTTGAGGAAGGTAGGCATCAGGGCTTCGCCCAGAGCCAACTTCACCTGCATCCAGCTGTTGTGAAGAACCTGACTCTTGGACCGAACACCTTCGGACATCTCGTTGTAGGCACGCTGGAAGGCTCCCTTGTCAGTGGCGAACTCCTTAATCTGATCCTGGAAAAGCTCGAGGCCACCCTTGGTGAGTAGGATACCCTGGAGGAACCGGCGTGCCTCGATCGTGGAGCCTGCGCCCCTAAGTGTATCGAGGATAGCACCGATGCGATCCTTCTTCGGCAGCTTCTCGAGCTGCTTGCGCCAGTCAGTCAGTACGTCGACGAGTGGACGGAAGTTACCCTTAGCGTCACGAGTCGCTACGCCCAAGCCCTTGAGGGCCTTCTCAGTCTTAGGATTGGACATTGCGTCGAAGGCTCGAGCGACAGCAGTGCCTGACCGGGCAGCAGAAGTACCCATTCGTGTGGAAGTCGACAGCGCGGCGGCCATGGTCTCGATGGACTGACCAGCACGAACAGCTGAAGGCGTAACGAGACCGATACGCTGCGCCCACTCTTCGTAGGTACCAACGCCCTCCTGCACCAGCTGGAACTGAATGTCAAGGATCTTGTTAACGTCCTTGAAAGGAATCTTGTAGGCGTTCATCAGACCGATAGTCGCACGCGACGCTGTCTGGACGTCAGTGTTACCTGCAACAGCTGCCTTCGCAAAGGACGTCAGGAGCTTCTCAGCCTGAGGCATAGTAGCCTCGGTCGACGAGAAGACGTCGAAGAGCGCTTCCTGAACCTTCTCGAACGGAACGGCCACGTTACGAGATACGCGAAGGCCAATGTCGGACAATTCCTCAAGGCTCGGCTTGAGACGTTTGTCCACCTGGGTATAAGTGAGACGCACCTGCTTGTCCCACTCGGCGGCCACGTCGACAGCCTGCCTGAAGCCCAGTAACGCACCAGCACCCATACCGGCAAGTATGAGACCTGTAGTCTGGGCAAGAGTACCTACTCGCTCAATGGTTTGACCGAGATTGCTGGACTTCTTCTGTGCACGCTCAATCGATGCAGCATGCCTGTCCTGCGCCTGCGCTGCACGAGTCAGCGAGTTGATCTGGTCCTGAGTAGCACCAGCGATACGTGCCTGTGTAGCCTGAGCACGTAGAGCAGCCGCCCGAGCACGGGCAGATGCAGCGTCAGCCTGAGCGGCCGCCCTACGCATGGAAGTAGCAATGCCGCTCATCGCACGCTGCGCATCCTCCTTGGTCTTGATGACCAGGAGAATGTCCCTAACGCTTGCCGGCATTGGCCTTCCTCTCATCGTTCGCACGCTTCTGGTTCAGAGCTTCACGCTCTGCCTCGATCGTGGTAACCTGTTCGAAAAGGTACATCAGCCTGGCTGACTGGTTTAGCAATCCACCAGGTCTAGGCAACTGTCCGAACTTCGAGCACAGTGCGTACAGATTGAGCAGCTGCACGATGTCTGTGTCGTTGTATCCATCCCTGCGGTTCAGAACAACATACGCTCTGAGCCGCGGGATCAGTTTCCCTCGTCGATGTCCCCGAAGTTGTTGTACTTGTCGATGAGCATGCCGACCTCTTCACCGATCACGGACGAGAGCATCTTCGTGTCGGCCTCGTTCCGGAAGTTCAGCGCACGGCCTTCCTTGTCCTCAAGGTTGTGGTCGACGACCAAGTTGGCGAAGTCCCACAGAGTGATCCGGGAGGTCTCCATGGTCATCTCGCCGATGTAGTCGGACCGCTTGGTCTCCTTGAGGAGCTTCATCGCACCGGTCATGCCGGTACGGTGGATCTTCTCGCCGTAGGTCATCTCACGGATGACAACGAACCCTCCGGGGCAGGACTTGAGCTCCTCGCGGAAGAGTTCTCCTGTGACGACTGCGACTGGCATTTTCGTTCTCCCTCTGAACAGTAACCGAACTGGTTAAGTACTGCTAACTGACAGTACTAGCGAATTGAAGATTGCCTCAATCATCTTCAACCCTGTTAAACTCGGGCGTGTGAGGCCTGCACGAACTCCACACGCCCGAGGGCTCCATGTTACGGGATGTTCTCCTGCGACTTGCAGACGATCGTGTACGTCGGCGTAGCAGGTCCCACCAGACACTGGTAGGCGACCTCGGCACGGACGAGATCGCCCTGGCTGTCGAGGCCCAACTCGTACGTGTCCTTGATGGCGACAGGTGCGTTGATGACGATCTGGTTGTTCGTACCCTTGGTCGCAGTGATGGTGATGTTCTGCGACGTCATGGCCTTGAAGTTGTCGTAGTCGGTACGCGAGTCGAAGTCGCGCTCCACCGACAGCGTCACCTCACGCTCGCCGAACTTCACGAACTGTGCAGCACGTCCAGGGTTCTTCAGACGGAACTGCGGCTCGGCGTTGTCCTCGACCTGGAACTCGAACGTGTCGGTATCCGTCACGACAGAGGCCGTCGGGATCTCGATGATGTACTGCCCCATGCCGAACGGTGTGGTGGTTGGCCACGTAGGCGTCGGGTTCGCCTGGACAGCCTCGTCCATGCCGACGATGCCCGCAGCGTACGTCAGCGTACCCTCGTCGATGCCGAAGGTGAAGTTGCCGACGACGCAGCCAGTGTAGCCGAAGATGACACCGTTGCGGACGATCGTGATCGATAGCGTCTTGGCAGGCGTAGCCAGGGCGTTCGGCGTGCCTGTGTAGACGTAGTTCGGGCCCGCTCCGGTCTTCACGACACCCATGCGCGAGGCCATCATGAAGTAGGGAAGGATGTCGTCGAAGGCATCCATCTCCAGATCGCCTTCACAGTGAGCGTTGCCCGGCACGGCGTACGTCACGTCAGGACTGTTGCGGATCGCCCGCCGGAAGTTCGTGGACTGCTGGTACAGGAGGCCCTCGCTGTTGAAGGGGATGAACTTCGTCGGAGCGACGTAAGTGCCGACCACCGTTTCCAGCGCGATGCCCATGACGCCGCTTGCGCCTACGCCCGGAGCCATTACTTGCCCCCATTCTCAGGCTCGCCGACGTACTCGATGTCGAAGTCTTCGGGAAGACCGCTGACCACTGGTACGCCGTTCATGTGCATGTAGTTCTCGAGCTCGGCCTGTGTGAAGTCCCGAGCCTCACCTTCTGCGAACACGCCAAGGAAATCGACGGTGCGAGCCTCGCCGTTGTTCGTGACTTTGTAGAGCATCAAGCCCCCAACATCGTCTTGGTCTTACCTGTCCACGTTAGGCGGACGGCTTGGTACAGTGTCTTGCTTCTGCCAGAGCCCTTGAAACTGTACCCTGGTTCGACGTCAGTGATGAAGCCATGAATGACAACTCCACCATCCCCACTTAGTTCCAGTCGAGGATTAGCGTCGACATACCTTGCGATTGCCTCTGCGCACTGTTCAGCTTCGAGTTTGTCAGTTTGATTGTCCTGAACCTTCGCCCAGTAGATCAGGATGTAGCACGTGAGCTCGTTCTCGGTTCGGTACTGTGCGCCCGCAAGAGCTCTCTTAGTGGGACCACTCTCCACGCACACGGTAGGAGTCACAGGCACGTTGTTCTGGTCGCCGTAGAGGATCATACCGTCAGAGGTAACCAGTGCAACCTTGTTAGCCTGAAGGATGGCTAGCATCCTCTGAGCCAACTCGGAGGGGAACTGAATCGGCGTAGCCATTACAGTCCTGCCTCCCTTACCTGCTCATCGATCCAGTCGATGAAGATGTTCTGGATGTCGTCGATGTCCTGCTCCTGGAACATGGCGAACGGCCGTGCAGGAATCCCCGCAGTGCCCTGTGGAGCAGGACCGTGCTGGATGAGCCTCTTGTCGAAGAGCTTGTACGCCAGCTTGTTGATCTCCTCGTCGTCCTCATCAGGTCCAGCTACCTTGCGTGCCGCCTTCTGGTACTTCTCGAACCAGTTACCACCAGAGAATTGGTTGGCAGCCATGCCGCCCTGGTGAATCTTACCGTACCAGACGTTCTCAGGCAGATCGCGGATAGTGGCTGTAGTCTTTCCGATCGACCAGATACCCTCAGACGAAGCAGCGTCAGCCAGCTTGCCGGAGCGTACAAGGGTCATCGTCCCGGACTTCTCCTCTGCACGACGTCGTAGCGTCGACTCCTCGAGTTCCTCCCACTCAGGCCTACCGCCTGACATGAAGTTCTCGAGAATAGAGATGGTCATGACGTCGCCCACGGACTTACGCAGCGGCTCACTCAGGTCAGCGAACTCTGCACCCAGAGCAGCGAACCGCTTAGCGACGATGCCAAGCGAGGGGGAGAACTCGAACCCTGTGATCGCCTTGTCGAAGCGAATCAGATCGATAGCTGCAGCGATTTGAGAAGCTGTCATCACAGCACCAAGTGCGCTCTCGCCTGCCATGTTGACCTCCTCTCAGAAGACTGCATCCATACGGAAGTAGGGCCCATTCTCAGGGTCTGTGTCAGTTGGGTAGACACTCGGCAGACCGTCACCGGGCTCGTCAGTGACTGCACCAGGAAGATCGATCTGCGATGACATGATCGCCCCCTGCAGAGCCATCGCAGATGCACGAAGCAGTGCAGCGTAGGCAGACAGGTCAGCATCCTCTGAGTATTGACGATCGATGACCCATGCAATGTACTGCTTGGCGACGATCGTCTTGACAAGACTAGGCGTCGTAAGAGTATCGACCCAGGTTGAAGTGTCTGCAATGGTCGAGATCGCACCGAACACCTCAACTTCGATCTGCGTGAGCAGATCGGTGTCGAGAGCCACCAGAGCGGGAGCCAGCTTGGTCTTCTCTCCCCAGGCGCTTGCCTCGGCGAGTGTGATCGTTGCCATGTCTAACTCCTTCCCTTGTCGAACCCAACGGGGAGGGACCCCTTACATCTACCCCTTAGAAGATGCACTGAGTCCCTCCCCAACTCGTAGATGCCCCAACTACCTACGAGTTACTTCGACGAACTACCGGACCCAGAGGCGCGCGTCGAAGTGGAGGCCGGGGCCTTCGGTTCCGCGGGAGGCGTCTCCTCGGCAGGAGCCTCGTCGGCCTCCTCCTTGGCAGGAGCCTCCCGGGTGAGAGCACCCGCGGCCCACAGTCCCTTCATGTCCTCGACGGGGAGACCAGTGACCTTATCACCGGGCTCGAACACCTTGGACGTGTACTCGCCGTCAGGACTACCGCCCTTGCGCGAGCCGTACTTGATCTGCGTTGCAGCGTAGAACGTGTCAGCCATGTCTTCCCCTCCTTACGACGCCGCGAGGACGTCCTTGAGCAGGTAGCCAGCGACGGCCTTGCCAGATCCGTCGAGAGCCGTGTGCTTGATGTCGTAGCGGCGACGAACGCGGATGAGGTCCGACGCTCGCTTCTCCTCACGCCACCGGTCCACGAACTGCGGACCCCAACGGAACTCGTAGCCGTAGGCAGGGACCTTCAGGCCGGGACGATCCGGGACCCACGCCATGACCACATCGTCGCCCCACAGGTAGCCGAGCGTCTCCGCGGCACCGTAGTTGACGGCGGTGTTGTAGCCTGCACCCGGAACGACCCACTTCTGGATGCCCATGATGCTCGCCATGAGCTCCGGCGTGAAGATGGCCCGCTCGGAGTACTTGATGCGATCGATGAAGTCGGCGTGATCCTCCAGCGCCGCCATGACCTGGTAGGGCATGACGACGGTGTTGACCCGACGGAACAGCTTCGCGTGTACCGCAGCGATGCCGACACGCATGTCTGCGATCGGGTGAGAGCCAGCAACGTCACCGGAGTCCCAGCGGTCCACGCCTGCGAGGGTAATCGAGTTACCCGTCGCATAGTTGGCGGCAGTGACGGCCAGGTTACGGATGATGAGCTCACGGCCCAGGATGATCTTGGCCGTGACGAGCTCAGTCGCGTCGCGGTCAGGACTCAGCGGGCTGTCGGCGTTCTCCCGCTCCTCGTCCGTCACAGCGATCTGGAGCGCGTGCTCCTTGGCGTAGTACGGCTGCGTCGAGACCTGCATGCCCGGGATCTCGTTGGCCTCAGTACCCGGCGCACGCTCGTCGCCACGCTCGGGCAGCCAGCCTTCGCGGCCGAACACGTAGTAGATGTCCGACTGCTTGTTGACCTGAACGGTCGGGAACAGCTGCTCGCCAGCGAACTCGCCGTTCGTCCACCCGATGCTGATCTGAGTGAGGATCTTGTCGATGTGAACGTTGCCGCCACCATTAGGGTTGTAGACGGCCATTACGCTGTCACCCCCTTCTTCATGTCACGAAGCTGGCCAGCCAGCTCCCCGCGTTCGACGCCTCGAGCGTCGACGAATACGAGTGCCACCTCTGCCTGCTCCTTCTTGGTGACGAGGTAAGGCATGATCAGCCGAATGGCCTCTCCTGCCTTCTGGGCGTTGATCTTCCACTGCCAGTAGGTACGCCCAGAGGCGCACGGGTTCGTCTCTCGCAACGAGCCGCCGAACATGTCGTGAAGCTTCGACACCATCCGGAAGTCCGTATTGCCGACCTGAAGAGAGAGGACGTACGCCGAAGCACCATTGGTGTAGGCTCCGATAGAACCTTCACCGTCAACGACTCCTGCCGCCCAGGCAAGATCGGTGTCAGCGAACATTGGGTGTTGCCTCCTTCCTCAGATAGTTACGGGAGAGCCGCGCCGGACGGCGGGGTCAGAAGGACGTCGATCATCTGCCCTGCACCGGTCGATGCCTGGAAGGCGATGCCGTGGGCGAACTGGGTTGACACAGCGGTCTGCGCTCGACCGTTCAGGCTCGGTGCGACCAGCGCACCCAGCGAGATGGAGCCTGCAGCCTCGATCTTGGTGATGCCGAGGATGCGCACGTCCACCTGAACGTTGCCGGTCGCAGAGTCAGCAGCGTCGACACGCTGCTGAACGACACCGACGCACTTGTCGGTGATGGCCGTCGCCTGCGTGACCTTGTTCTCGTCAGCGTTGAACTTCACGAACCGGTAGATGTCCTGAACCGCGCCGCTGTTCGAGAGGTTGTAGCCCTTGTCGAGAACGTAGTTGGGACCACTCATTGTTTATTCCTCCCCTCAGATCTTGAACGCGTAGGACTCTTCGCGGTACCGCGCGTAGAGCTCCGGGTTGGACGCCGCCACGTCGATCAGCGCGTCGCTGTACGAGAGCTCCTTGCCGCCGGACGCCTCGCTGAACTTCTTACGCTGCGTCTGGATCGCCTCCTCGAACAGGTCCGTGGCCGACTTACCGTCGGTGCGAGCTGAGGTGTGACCAGTCGAGCCCACCTCGCCGAGCTGTACGGTACCCTTGCCACCCTGCACCAGCTTGAGGACGTTGTGGATCTCCGCGTGCAGAGCCACAGGCGCCTTGGCGAGCAGCTTCGAGGCCTCGTCGAGAACCGCCGGAGCGATGACCGTCTGACCGGTCTGGTACTCGTTGAGCTTGACTCGAATCTCGCTGAGCTTGTTGGCCTCAGTAAGCTGAGCGATCTGCTCCGAGAGGGCCTTGTTGGTCTTCATCTGCTCACGCAGCAGGAAGGCCATCGCGGGGTTGGTCCTGCTCAGCTCGTTGAGCTGAATCTCCTCAGGCGAGAGCGCCTTGCCGTCCTTGTCGACGCCCGTAGCGGTCGTCGCGTCATACGGCTTACCGTCGATCGTACCACCAGGGTTGGTAGTCGCACCGGTGTTCGGAGCGTGCGTAGTGGCGAGACCGTCCGGAGGGGTGTTTCCCTTGGACTGTGCCGCCTTCTGGTTCTGCTCGATGCGCTCGAGAACCTGCTCGTCCTTCGCGTCCTCGGGCAGACCGAGGAGCTTGCGAAGCGCCTTCGGATCCATTCGTCGTCCTTCCTTCTGTTCTGCGAATGTGAGTTCGCTCAGGTTGATCGGGAGCAGGTCCTTGAGGAAAGGCCTGTTCGTGATCCCGCCACCGAAGAGAACATCCTGGTGCACAGTTCCAGTAGCGTCAGTCCAGTCATCCTGGAACTCAGGACTGAAGTAGCGGTATGCACCCTCCTTGATCTTCTCCAGCGCCGTCTTGGTCCAGTCGACGAGGAGGTAGAGAGCGTCACCCTCGACCTTCGCGTCCTTCACCCACCCTGCAGCCTCGTTGCCTCGGGCAGGGTCAGTCTTGTGGTCGTAGTCGATGTCCAGTTCAATGCCACGGACTCGGCTCTTCACACTGTCAGCGAAGCGTCTGATGCGATCCATCGACAGGTTGATCTTGCCGTACGCGGGATGCTGGTACTCACCAACACGCATGGCCTGGATCCACTGCTTGGTCTCCGAGAACGTCACCCCTCGGAGGTCTGCATAGTAACCAAAGCGTGCCATATTCACCTCCTGCCCGGGCTGTTAGCTCGATTATATAGTGTTTCCAACTGAAGGGCAAGTACGTCAATTACGGAATGTAAATGCCCTGGAACCTTCTGAAGCCACTCGACAGCGAAGCCTCTGTAGGTCCAGCTGGCAAGTTCGATTGACCACTGAGCTCGCCCTGGATCCGTGGAGCAAGTCCTACGCTGTTTGGACGTACCTGAACGCCTTCGAGGATCGGCATGGTAGTACCTACAGCCAAGAGGCACTGAGCGTACCGCTGACCTGCGACCTTGTTCCACGCAGCCGTAAAGGTCTTCGGGAACATGGTGTTGGTCGCATTCCACAGTGCAGTGTCATTCGCAGTACTCGCCACAGGCGTTAACGTAGTACCGTCAGTGCTGTAGATGCCGATTCGAGCCAACGTCAGCCCAGAAGCAGCAGTGGCACCCGTAGCAGTACGTACGGTAGTAATCGTCTCGGTCTTGCGAGCAGTGAAGAAGGAGAAGTACGCGACGCCACTAACCAGTGCCACTTCGCCAGCGACGTCGTCACGTGGCAGGATCTCTTCACCAGTCGTAAGCAGGTTCCCTCTCGCGTTCGCCGCTGCGATGGTGAGGTAGAAGGCTAGAGCCTCGTTCAGTGTAGTAGTGCTAACCAGGTTAGAGATGTCGTCAGGCACCAAGTATGAACCAGCAGGCTGCTTACCATCCAGCTGAACCTGCAGGTCGTTGACGTCATCGATCTCGTGCGTGTGGTGGTACGCTGCGTACAGTGACCCCTCAGAGGCAGGCACTGCAGGCAACAGGTCACCGAAGTCGATCGAGCCAGCGTTATACGGGACCGAGATGTAGAACTGGTCCTTAAGATCGTCGCCGATGATAGTGACTTGGTAGGTCCAGTTCGAAGGATTCCATGCAGGGTCATTCGTGCCGTACAGCTGCACAGTGAACGTACCGTCTGGAGCGACCTCAGCCTCGATGGTAGACGGCAAGATCACATCAGGCGAGCCGGTACGATGCAGGCGAGAAGGGATCTTGAACGTGATCTGCTTAGCGAGCAGGACGGGTGACAAGTCACCGTTAACAGTCACCAGCGTAGGGGTAGCCATTACTGTCCTCCGCTACGGTCGACGCCGCCGTTGCCTCGAGGAGTTCCCGGGTTAGGCTTACCTTGCCGCGGAGGCCCAACGCGGGGCGGCTGAGGAGGATTCGCCCGGTTCGATTCAGAGCCCGGCTCATCCTCATCGTCCATCGGATCCTGAGGAGCCACGATCTCTCGCCGCGTCTCGAAGTCGATCGGCGGCAGGTCGTTCTCCTTGCGGAGGTGAGCTTCCAGCGTCTCGTCAGGCACGATGAGACTTGCGCCAACGTAGTTACGCAGCGTGAAGCTCTGCGTGCGCTGGTCTTCCCACTCGCCGATCCGGCGCACGCGAAGCTTGGGCATCTTGACGCGACTATAGTTCATCTCGACGAGGTCACTGATCACGAACTGGTTCATTGTGTCAGAGACCGTCTCAGCTACGTACTTCGTGCCCTTGTAGAACGTCTCCAGGCTTTCCTTCTTCTGGTTCGAGTCAGTGAGGAAGGGAGCGAGTACGTTGGCCATGATCATCTCGTTGTGGTGTGTGATCGACGGCATGCAGTCGACCGGCTGCCCTTCGAGCTTGGCGAAGTAAATCTCCCAGTTCGGAGGGAGCGTGATGTGTGAACGCTCGTTCGTACGGAGGTTGCGTCCGATCATCTCGGCTAGATCTTTGTCAGCCTTCTTCCAACCGGGAGGCATCTTAATGACAGGAACGCCGATGCCGTGACGTTCCTTCTGGATCGCGTCGATCTTGTACAGAGTATCCTTGTACTTGTAGTGCTTGTACGCCGACCGTAGGATCGAGATGCCCTGAAGGTCACCGGCCTCTGCCTCCAAGGCGAAGATGGCGAGCTTCTTGATCGGAATGACGATACCCTGCTCAGGAGTGAACGTGCCCTCAGAAGCCATCGGTTCCATCACGACAGCCTTCGGACCACCGTTACGATCGTACACGAACTTCTGAATGTCAGCAGGGTGCCGTGGAGCCAGCTTCCGGAGAGCGATCTTACCGTCCGACTTGAGCTCCCAGACCTTCTCCATCACGGAGTAACCGTACTCACACATGATGAGGATGTCTTCGAGCGTCCGCGACCACGAAGTCGACATGCCGCTATCGAAGTTCTCCTGGATCTCCTTGGCGACGTTCTTGTCACGTGTAGAGTCTGAGCCAGCCTCCATGAACCAGTGAGCAGACAGCACAGGCGTCTTGAAGACACGCAGCGCACCACGGATGATACCGTCGAGGCGCTTCATGCGGTAGTACTCTGTGATGCCGAGCTTGTCGCGGAGCTTCGGGTTCCACTCCTCACGAGTCCACGCCGTCCACGGTGACGGGCTAGAGTATCCCAGTTCGGGACCTACAGCGATCGTCTCAGCGAACTGCATAGGTGGACCGTCAGCCACGATAACGACATTGTCATCAGTCACGTCAACGAGCTGGTAGGAGGAAAGGAGTTCAGCCAGAGCGACCGAACCCGGATCCCCTGTAGGCGGCAGCTCGAACAGCTGCAACTGGTCACTCATTAGAACTCCAGGTTCTCTAGGTTGAAGTACCCTCCGTCACCAGAAGGTTCCAGCAGCTCGCGATCGACGTCCACAGCGTTTAGCCCTTGGTACACGTCAGTCAGTCGCGAGTTACATCCAAGCTTGAAGATGTGCATGAGTCCATAGCGAAGCGCGTCGAGCGCATGGTCCGCGTGCTTCTTCGCCTGCTCGCGCACGTTCGTTTCCGGCCGCGTATCCGGAGCCCGATAGTTATTGAACTCGTAGATGAGGTTCGTACACGAATGATCGATAAACAGCTTGGGCTTCTGAACAGGAGTCCCGTACTCGTCGCCGACGATAAGGAGCCCTGAAGGTGAGTAGACATCCTGGACCTTCAGATAACTCTTGACAAGGTCGACACCCTCACGCCAGTTCTTCTTAGCCTCCGGCTCAGCGTACGCGGGCACGAAGTTCTCGCTAATGCTCGCACACGCCTCTGGATCCGCGGCATCGCCAAAGGCGAGATCCAGGTGATATCCCTCAGGCTGTTCCATGTTACGCATATACGCGATGTGTTCCGCGAGCTGCCAGTACGACCGGTAGTGCTCACGCCATACGTATACATTGTCCTGTGGGTCAACTTGAAAGAATACCCAAGCCCAAGCATTGGTGTACCCGGGATCATAACCGACGTAGCTATCCCAGGCAGGATTGAACTTGACCTCAGTAACGTGGACACTCTCTTGGAACTCACCATAGATCTTACCCACAAACGCTGAGAAGTCTGCACCGTACTCCTGAAGGAACCACTCAGGCGCAGTGGTCTTCTCGATCTCCAGGATTTCCTCGTCCTGCCGACCACCAGGATAGACGTACGGATTGGTCCAGGAAGGGAACTGCCACGACTCGTACGACGGCATGTTCGGGTTACGTCCGGTCTGCCAGAGGGCGTGCAACCAGTTGAAGCCTTCAGGGGTGGTCGGAAACGAAGCATTGCCCCGCTTGTCAGCGAGAGCAGGTCGAACGAATCGCTCCCAGGTGTCCTTCTTGTGCTTCGCTGCCTCTGACATAATAGCGAAGTCCAACTTCTCACCGACGAGATTCTCCGGGTGATCGGCTGAACGACATTCTACGCGGGTACCCCAGGGGAACTCGATGTACATCTCCCCAGAGCGCTTGTTGTACGCCTTCTTGACTCGCTTGTTCTTGCCGAACTCCAGCTGCAGGATGAACAAGTCCCACAGAACACGGAACTCCTTCTCCGCCAGGTCGTACGTTGGGCCAACGATCCAACCGCGACGCTTCGGGAGCATCAAGCCGGGTGCCTCGTCCATCGCCGACATTCGACTCTTACCGAACCGTCGACCGCACACAGGAATACGGAAGCGTGCAGGGCTATTGTGGAACAGCCACTGTAGCTCGTGAGGCTCGTACCCTACATGAGCGAAGAACTTGTGCTTGTCGACGGCCAGCATGCTTAGCTCCTCCAGGCTCCTCGCCTACGTAGTATCTCACGTGCTGGTGCGGCCCAGTCTTCGGACCGCGTAGAGATCCTCACCGGAAGTTCTGTCAACGGCGGAATGCAGCCAGTACAGTTAGCCTGCCGACAGTACGGCCAGTGCTGAGACGTTCCATACTGCGCCGAGTCTATATCCATCAGTCACACTCCGTAGGAACAGGAAGTACAGGGTTCTGCTCACGCAACACGTTATTGCGCTCGACCTCTGCGATGTAGCCGTCAAGCGCTTGCGTACGCGCCTCGGCATCGTTCTTTGGGTCCATGAGCTCCTTGAGCATGATTAGGAACTTATCCCTCTCAGCATCCTGGATCTGCGCACGGTTGACAGTGTTCTGACTGTCTCGCGACATGTAGTCCGCGAAGCACTCACGCGTGCGGTAGTTGTCTACGTATAGTACCAGCACGGCCACGCTGGCGACCGCTACTGCGATCCAGGCTCCGAATGCTTCCAGCCTTCGCACGCTTCCTCCTCACCAGCTCTATAGTCGCTCCCAGAGCATATCCTGCAGCAGACAAGCCCGCTATCCACAGTACCGCCTGCCACACGTAGCTAAGCTGCATCTGCTACTTCCTCCCTAGGCCTAGGCAGCGGTGGGAACACTGCCAACCAAGTCCCCGTTGGTATACCTAGCAACACAGGATCTGGTAGGGAACCTGCACGGAAGAGGTAGGTGTAGAGTGCTGCGCCCACAACTACCGCCCAGACTGTCAATACCACCGATAGGAACCTTATCTTGTACTGCTCTACAGTCACTGCGGCTCCCTAACCGTGTTAAACTACCTCCTAGACCTGCCACACAACTCCACACGGCCTGGGTCTCGTCGCGCTGCGGAGCGCTTGGGCTTGTGCGCAGTTTGAGCTGGTTAGGACTGATATCCATAGGGGGTCAGCTCGTGTTATTAAAACCAGTAGGGAATGCTGGTTAGACTGGTTAGCCGATAGGTTAGTCAGCTTGCCTTCACGATCTCGCACCTCTCTGTGCGAGCGCTTAGCTTGCTGTCTAACCTACAGCTATTCTTCGGCAGAGCCCACAAGCTTCGGGAAACGGCTGGTCGTGAATCGGGCACTCATTCACGGCCGCTTCTTCGTCTCTGACTCTGGTACAACATCGCCGTCGATCACGACAGGAGGCCGAGTGACCAGGACCTGCTCGTACACACCATCCCACGGGTCACGCCCATCGGCTGTGGTGCCAAGCGCTGCCGCCCGTGTGAGGATCTCGGTAGCGGCCCTCATACGTACGGTCTCCGACTCGCCATAGCGCGCCAGCCTGACCAGTGTCTGCGCCGCCAGCGGTGCATTGTCCCGAATGATCCGAGCCGCTTGCTCGACAGGGCTCTCAGGCTGGCCATTCAGTGACTTGAATCCCGAGGCTCGCTCCAACGTGAGACCAGCGAGCTCGTCGTCGCTCACCCACGCCTGGTTGCGGGCAACGGCTGCAGCCATGTCTTCGTCTTCGTCTTCGTCATCGTACATTGTGACCTCCTCTCTTACCGTGATTATATAGCGTAACACCGAATTCCACAAGGGGAGTGTATGTTATACTAGGTAACACATGATTTCCTGCTAGTTTCCATAACCTCTGCTGAGTGTATGTTATACAAGGTAACACTCATTTCTCCGCTAGTTTCCATAACCCCGTACGGGTGTAGCAAGATCCTCTTTCCTCGTCTATAATATAGTTATAGAAAAACAAAAAAAAAACAACAACAACTTAATTCGTTCCTTGACAACTCCATATTCCCTTCTGACATAGTAGCGTCGTGTACGACACGCTCTCAGTCTCGTACACGTAGCGACTAGATCAGACGGATCTAGCAACTGTCCTAGGAGGACACTATGTCTGAGAACACCATCGTCGAGGTTGACGGTCAGCTGGACGCCTTCACCGGAGAGGTCGTCGAGTCGGAGACCGAGCTGACTCTCGAGACGATCGTCCAGGGTCTGACCGACCAGGTCTTCGGTAAGTCGGAGACCATCTCGCCGTACAAGATCGCGAAGGTCGTCAACCTGGTCTTCCAGGCGACGGGTACCTCGAAGCAGATCCCGCCGCAGATGATGTACATCTACGCCGGAAAGGGTATGATCGCCGGAAAGGGTTCCGCCGGTCGTAAGGAGTACACGGTGACCGAGGTTACGACCTGGGTCCTCAAGTACACCAGCAAGCACGTCGAGATCTAGGATCTAGGTTGAAGGACCCCGAAAGGGGTCCCTCTTCCTAGGTGGTAGATCACCACCCGTATAACAAGGAGGACACTATGTCCGAGCTTACTGCGGCATACATCGAAGAGATCGCGAACGGTCACGTTCCGGCCCTGAACTCCCCGGAACGGCTCGCGTACGAGAAGGACTTGACGGACGGGTACGACTACACCTGGGCCGTCCAGATGTTCCAGAGTATCCAGGCAGCGGTCCGCGCGGGCCTCGCCTGATGTCACAACACCACACGCCACGAGTGGCCAAGAAGATCGGCGGGACTTTAGAGTTCCTGGATGCTGTACTACAGGGTATGCAGTGGGCACTTCCCACATTCGCACTCCTTGTGTTGGTGGCGGGTGCTCTGAAGGGTTAGGAGTACTGGTCGGGCTCATGGGTCCGACCAGTTCCTCCAAGCTACTAAAAAGTTTGTTAATTGGGGTAGCTACAAAACCATGAGCAATTCCTCTCACGTGTACTCGAGAATTCATAGGTGTCACCTTGTGGGCCCGTTGAGAGTATGTTATACTTGTTTGCTTTTGAGCAAGCTTATAAAAAGACCAGTTAGTATAACAAGGACAAACGAAATTCATCTACAATAGAATATATCTTCTAACATAGTATATAACATCATAATTATTCTAAGAGTACCAATTTGTTTTTAATAAAAACTAATTGCCGTACGGACATTTTGTTAGAAGATACAGCACTGAAAGGGCCGATTTTCCGGATACTCTTCGGAACAGGTTTCAATAGGTACACAGTGTTAGTTATCAACAAATGATTTCTATGTACCTGTTGATTTCCGTTTCGGAAAGCGTTATACTAGAAAAGAAAGGACCACAAGGCTACACAAAGTCCCACTAGGCCTCATGATCTAACTCATGAGGAAAACCAGACAACGTACCATCGATGAGAAAGGTATAACATTGATCGACATTGTATTGACCACATTCTGTGACCCACAACGTTCCTCTCTCACCTACAAGGTAAGACTTCCCGCGAGATCCTACGGGGTCTTGATGCAGAGCGAGGACGTTCAGAAACTCCTGGACGCTCCCGAGCCACACAACACCGTCATTGCGACGAACACTGCACAGGGTATGAGGATCACGACGATGAGGCTCGATCGACCGGGGCTTCAGCTGTTCCTCGCCTGCTTCGAAGGCGTTGTAGACCGACCTGAGAATCCTGGATCAGGTAGGAGGCCGCAGGTCATTCACCAGGCCACCACGTACCTCGAGCGTACTCGACCCAGATCTCGCTAGCGGCTCAGGCACAGCGGCCCGTGTGGAGTTCTTGGCGCTGTTGGCTGTCATGTTTAACAAGGTGAATTTTAAATTCATCCTTGAGAGGTGCTAGGGGACCTCTACTATAATAAAAAGAAAAACAAAAACCTCGGAGCGTAACATGAAGAAGGACCGTTCTAAGGAACTGGCACAGGAGTTCAGGTTGAAGCTGTTGCGACAGAGAGAGCGACAGCTCCGACGTGGGAACGACTACGTTCCTACCAAGAAGTCCGCGAAACCTGTTGGCTACAAGATGCAGAACACCTTCGAAGAGAACCTCCGAGGCGTACCCGGTGGTTCGCGAGTCCAAGCTGTTTCGCTACTGAAACAGATGCAGGCCGCGACCACGGGAACGAAGGTCGTCGAGAAGGCTCCTGGGCTGATGAGGTCCATGAGGAACGCGAACACGACTCAGGGCTCGTACATTCGTACCGAGCTCCGTGACCAGACTGGAGACCTGATCTCCAACCCACAAGGAAGGAGACTGTAACTGGTCAGATCCTCTACACCTTCGGATGTAGGGGTTCTTGTCAGTTGCATTCGGCGACTGTAGTAGGAAGGCGGAAGCCGTGCCGCTCAGCAACGAGGAGTACCAGGAGCTGATTCAGAAGCTTACCACGATCGATGGTGAGGACCTGATCAACATCCTGCACATGGTGATGCAGGCCAAGGGCGGTGAGCTCTTCAGCTACACGGACGTTGAGAGGGGAATGTCTGGACTCGTTACGACGCAGTTCGACATTCCTCCGACCGAGGGTACTGACGAGCGGCACGTGGTGCTGGTCATGGCTGTGCGGGTGAAGCAGTGAAACTCGTCCCGGTCTACGAGTTCAAATTCCCTGAGCCCGGACCTGAGCACTTCTCGATCACCTGTAAGAACCACACGTTCCTCAGGTGGATCACGAAGAACCCTTACCAGAGGAACATTCACTACCTAGGCCTCGCGGACGGGACCAAGGAGAACGGTTTCTGGATGTGGCAGGAGTGCGCCTGCCCCTTCGGTGACCTGGTCGTGATCACAGAAACAGAAGGAGTCGTGACATGAGGAAGTTCACCAGTAGCTTCGTCGCCGCACTGGTTCTCCTGACCGGTGCGTGCAAGGTCGAGGATCCTTCGGAGCCTGCTCCTGTGGTGAAGACGTACCCTGACTGCGAGAACGTCGAGTTCACACCGTGCGTGACCTTCGACGAGGGTGAGTGGCGCGTTGTCACCGACTACAACCCTTACACTTCCTACAAGATCCGTGAGCCCAAGCGGGTCGGCGACAAGTTCCAGGAGAGGTGAGATGGGGTACGAGAGCTACAGAGGTTGGCTCAAGGGGCTGACCGACAAGGAACTGGATGAGGAGATCAAGAAGGTCTCTGCCGCTGCGCAGGCCGCTACGGACGTGAGAAGTAAGTTGGCCTGGACTCGAATGCTGGGGATGGCTCACCTCGAGTTGAAGAGGACAAACAGATGACCATGGTGCGATCGGATCACATGTGCCACGTTCACCACGTGAACCACGAGTTCGAGGTGGACGAGAGCAGCGCCATCGTCAGCATCGAGGAGGACTTGGGCGCCTGGAAGTCCGGCCGCCTCTACCTTCAGGATCTCAAGTTCCTGAACGCTGACCAGCGTGAGATGCTGCTGACCGGTACGTGCCAGGAGGCCTGGGACACGATGTTCCCTAAGGAGCGGTGCTCCGAGGACTGCGACGGCTCCACACACGAGGGACTATTCTGTAACTGAAACAGGTCGAAACGCCGGGAGGCGTCGTCCAGTAGATGCTGGGCCTGATGAGACCAAGTGGAGGCCAATGGACCACCGAATCAGAGTCCGCGAGGACAAACGTGGCTACCAGGCCTACTGTGACTGTAACAAGTACTTCAGTAGGTGGCAGCAGTACAAGGGATCGGCAATTCAGTTAGGCCGCGTGCACCTGGCGCGGGCCGAAGAAAGGGAGCGAAAGCGTGAAGAAGGTCGAGGAACTCGGCAGGCAGCTGGCTGACGCACTCCTTAATCCTGAAGGAGCTGAGGACAAGCTCAAGGCTATCAACGAGGAGCTGAACAAGGCTGCCATGGAAGTCACAGGGATCAGGGCCGACCTGCTCTCGGACGAGAACCTGGAGAGCAGTCCGCTCGTTCTGCTGTACTGGACGACATTGTCGCAGCTGACGCAGATGGCGTTCACGTCCGCTGCACAACACCAAGCCTATCACAGGGAGCTCGACCAGTGAACATTCAGGAGATGACCGCCCAGTACGAGGGCGCCAACGAAGAGCAGAAGCTGTTCTGTCTGCTGGTGGACGTGGCCACCGAGTACGAGAAGGTCCTCAGTGAGAACTGGAGTCCTACGACCACTCTGGCCGGCCTTACGCCTCGGCAGGTGCTGCTGAAGGGTCTTGCCGAAAACCTCGAGGCGAACGAGGAGGACCGCGGGTGAGAGACATGCTCTGGACGAATATCCTCGATGCTATCGAGGACCTCGACAAGAAAGAAGAGGGTAGGAGATCGGTTAGGTCTCCTGGTTACGGCGACGACAAGATGATGACGTGCCACGTCAGGTACGGCGATAGCTCTCCTGGTGTGTACAAGCTGTACATCGTTACAGCACGCATGGGCGGCGTTACTGTCGATGGTCCGTTCTACGACTACAGCGTCCAGTACTGGACCGACATGGCCAGGTACGACGGTAACTCGTGTAGGGTGATCGTCACCGAAGAGTGGGCCCACTACACGGTTTCGCCTGACGTAACGGAGGCGCAGTTCGCCGGCCATGCTGGTCGGGAGTTCAAGTTCGAGATCCTCGAACTCGAACAGGCGTACGGGCTTCGAGACCACGGGTTCGCCGTAGAGTTCGACAACAGTGCACCAGGCACGCGACCTCCGAAGGCGATCCTGACCACGCGCAACCTCTGGCAGCAAGGATCCATTCCCGAGCCGATGCGTCACCTGTTCAAAGTGACGGCGAAAAAGATCTTGTAGAGATCCTCTTGAAGGGTTCGAAGGTCCTGAGATATAATTGAATTAGCAGCAAATTCTAGGTGATCCTAGGGTCCCCTGTAGCTCAAATGGTAGAGCCAAGGTGCTGAAGCCGACGATGCAGGTTCGATTCCTGCCAGGGGCACGGAAGGGAGGTAACCTACATGGAGGAGAACACCAGCTTCTGGTCCGAACTGTTCAGGAGTAACCCGGAGCTCAAGAAGTACGACCACCAGCTTCTGGAGAGCAGTCCGCTCGACGCACTCGTGCGCGGGCACGAGGAAGGGATGCGCAAGCGTCTCGTCGCCGCGTTCGACCCTGCTAACTCCGAAATTCACTACTACACGGAAGGCAACGACATGCAGAGCTTCGACGAGACCAACCAGACCTTCGATCCGGACTTCTACCTCAGGGAGTCTGCCCGACTCGCAGCCGTGGCTGAGCACCTGAAGGGCATCCCGCAGCAGGATCCGTTCGAGAGCGGGCAGATCCTGGCCTACACCAAGACCGGACCCGACATGGTCGAGCACGCCTTCGCTGCTGTCAAGTCAGACCCGAACGGCCTCTGGCGCGTCTCGGGCTCCTCGAGTCGTGCCTTCACCTGGCGACAGCTGCTCGAGTACATCGGCCTCGGCAACCTCAGCTCGATCATCGTCGTCACCGGCGGTGAGAAGCTCAAGGAGTGGAAGGCTCCGAAGGTCGAGGACAGCAAGTGAGCCGGGGTCACGGAACTTCAACGGCGCGCTCTCGGCGTCCGCATCGCAAGAACGTACGGAGGATTCAGGCTGTTCGGCGTGCTAACGCTGACCTCGGCACGTACAACGAGCAGGGCTACCTGCGCAAGGCTCGCCCAAAGACCTTCGTTCCGAAGGACATGACACTGGAGGAGGTTCTGAATGCGCCTATCTGAGCTGGTGAAGGCGGCTCAAGAGGACTTGGAGAAGAACGGTGACCGAGAAGTTCGCATCGCCACAGGAGCGAGGAGCCTCCTCCCCAACGCTACCTACGACGTCGTCCTCTACGAACAGCCCCGCGCCGTCTGCCTCCTCGGCCCAGGAGCCTACCGAGTCTCTTCTCGGAACCTGGATTCGTAACTCTGACGACCAGCAGGTCGTCGTCGAAGGTGTCTATGAAGACGGCTGGCTGAAGGTGACGTACTACTCCAACACGTACGGCATCAGAAAGCGCCAGACCAAGCGAATACACCCGAAGTTCTTCCCAAGAAGGCACCATCGGCCCTAACTGGTCTTCCCCTGCTCCGTTCGTAATGCCTATTGCCTGGAGCGTGAACGGCGAGAAGGTTCAAATCCTTCCAGGGGAACTGGTAGCTTATCCGTTCTGCAATTGCAGAACGTAACCGTCCTAACTAGAAAGGAGTGCCATGCACATTCGCACGCCGGTGCAACTCTTCAGTGCAGTCGTCGGGGTAGGTCTCATACCTGCCATAGCACTAGGCAGCGTCATCGGCGTTTCCAAGAAGGACTACGACCCCATACCTCAACCTTCAGCTTCCACAGGAAGCTACAGCGACCTGGGAGAACGTCCTGAACCAATCGTCGTCCCTTCTAAGACGACAACAGGAACCCAGCGCCGTGTGGAGTTCGTGAGACCGACACAGAGGCATGTTAAACAACGTCGGAAGACTCCTTCCAAGACTCCACACGCTACGAGGACACCGTCCCCGAAGCCTTCTTCGAAGGCCGTTCCGACGTACTCAGCTTCACCTGTGACTTCGTTGCCTCCGAGCAACGTTCCTGAACCAACGCCGCATCAAAAAATTTCTGAGAGTGCCTCTTGAAGGGGTGCGTAGGACCTCAGATATAATTGAAACAGCGCAAAAAGCTGAGAGGAGCGAAGTGCCTGAAGAGGAGAAGGTTCAAGACTACGTCTTCACGTTCGGTCACGACCACGTCTGGCCACCGACGGGGAAGACTCTGTTCCAGAACTATGTGGTGCTCAAGGGCACGTACATGGGCACGCGCCTGGAGATGATCCGTCGCTTCGGCATCAACTGGAGTCACCAGTACTCCGGAGTCGAGGCCAAGAAGAACATCACCAGGTATAAGCTGACCGAGATCCGTCTCGAGCACGAGAAAACTGAATACGTAAGTCCGTAAAGAATCTTGCGCTAGACCCGTGAGATTCCAAGACCGAGGGAGTATAATTACATCATGCCCATCAACCGAGGCCGAGGACGACGTGCGTCCGAGGTTACCCCTGAACCCACTGTCGAGGAGTACACTGTGAACACCGAGACCGTCGAGCCCACCTTCGACGCCCCCGAGGCCGCCGACCAGGACCTCGCCTTCGACCAGGACGTGGACGTCGACGCCCCTGCCGTCGCCGACGCCGAGGACAGTGTTGCCACCACCCAGCCCGTCGAGCCGGCCAAGACCGAGACCAAGGCACCGGCGCGTCCGCCGGTTCCGGAGGGCAAGGTTAGCCCCGTCGCCTTCGCCAAGCTCCTGTCGGCCCACCTGACCGCCAAGGCTCGCGAGACCGACTCGGAGGCCGCCGAGATCACCGTCGCTCCGCAGGTCGTGTACAGCTACATCAAGAACAACGGCCCGACCAGCAAGAACCCCTTCCCGTCCGAGCCTGCCGAGGGTCGTGCGGCCGTCGTCGACGCCGAGAAGGCGATCGCGTGGTGGGAGGCCAAGGACGCTCGCGTCAAGGCGTCCAAGGTCGCCGCCAAGGAGAAGGCGGACAAGAAGGCCGCCAAGGCCACCGAGACGACTCCTGAGGCGGTCGCCGAGGGCCAGCCGGAGCTCGTCGAGGCCGAGTAAGGTAAGCTTCAGGCGGCAGCATGTACTTGGCCTTCGTGCCGCTGTACTTCGTAAGTCCGATTTCCTGAAGGTGGGTTCTGGTGAAAGACCAGGTGGACTAAGTTCCAGATGCAGCTCGTCGAGCCGGACGTGATCGCGGCAGACGAAGGACTGACGCCCAAGGAGAATGGCCCGTAGGTTTCCTCCGTGATCTACGGGCCATTCTTCTACCTTTTACCCGTGATTTCCATTGAGGAACAAGGTATAATAAGATGGTAGCGTTCGACCACAGACGTGCTGCTCGCATCGTGGGAGAAACTGCCGAGAGCTACCGCGAGATGCTTGTCGATCATCAGTCCGACGTAACGTATACGACGCCGGAAGAGATGCTCAGGCAGCATGCGGAGCTGGAGCAGGACTATCTGACAATGAACCAGCTCAAGGAAAGGTTGGAGATGGACTGTGAGTGACACCGTGGAAGAGGTGACTCCGAAGCTCTTCGACCACGCTAAGCGTGTGTACGACGAGATGCTTCGACGAAGCCACAAGGAGATGATCGGCCCCCAGCACAATGGTGAGGTCGACCTCAGCAACACCAAGGAGGTCGACGTCTACGAAGGACATCTAACCACGCTGTTCGCTGACCTTCAGATCGCGAACCCGTACTACACGCGGATCATGGATGCTCTGAAGGGGCAGAACTGCATGGAGCAGCTCCGTCGGGGTGGCGGCTCTGCCATGAGCAAGTGGATCCTTCACGCACCACCCACCGAAGAGGGCTTCCGCGCGATCATGGATCGCAATCGCGTCCCCAAGGGCGGCGTCAAGATGCTCGAGCAGCGTGTCAAGGACCTGACCCGTATGGTCCACGGACTTACTGACGAGGTCGAGAGCGCTACCAGGCGCATCGACAGACTGGAGGCGAAGCTGTGAGCGATCTGTACCAGCGTCACACGCAGGAGCAGGTCGAGGAGCTGAAGAAGGCGTATGCCTCTCAGCAGGCGGAGCATGACAACTTCGTTCAGGATGCTGTCGAGACCATGACGGCTCTTGACAGTCGTATCAAGAAGCTCGAGCTCCAGCCAAAGTCCTCCGTCGACTACCTCATCTGGATCGCAGCGTTCGTTCTCCTGGCGTACGTGATCTTCACCATTTCCCTCGGCGTGTTCGTCTGGACGCGACCATGAGCACGACGTGGGAAGAGGCGAGCCTGTGTCCGAGAGACGGTGCCTTCACGGGCAAGGTCATCTCGCAGCGTAACGTTAAGGGCGAGGGTACCATCTATACCCTCGTGTGCCCCGAGAGCAACTGTTCGTTCCATGACATGGGGTGGATCGTTCAGAAGCGCCCTGACGGTACGATCCCTGACCCTCAGACGGATCGTAGTCGTCCTCGACAGTTCAAGAACACCATGACGGAAGCTGCTAAGCAGCAGGTCCGTGACGCACTGGCCCAGCAGGTCGCAGCCGAGCAGAAGCCTGGCTACGAAATCGGTCACTACTGAGGAGTTGTCATGAAGAACGAGACCGCCTACAAGCGCCGTCGTCGTGTCGCTGGTGGAGCCGACCGCTACGGACGCTTCCGTGACGGCCGTCAGCTCACCCAGGACGTAATCGCTGGTCACCTCATCTGGTCGACTCTCGAGAAGCCTAAGGCTAACTCGTAGTCTAACCGCCCTACAGAGCTCTACACAGACACGAAGTCATCGCGGCTAACCTATTGGCTAACTTGTCCAATCAACGTCTAAACTCAACAGCGTAACTAGAAACCAAGGGAGAGGGATCCCGATGGCAACAGCACCAGGAGCAGGTAAGTACTCACGAGGCCGTCAGCAGGACATCCTGCAGTACTTCTGGAACAACCCTGACAGAGGTATCACGATCGAGGAGCTGACAAAGCACTTCAAGGGTACATACGATCGTGGCCAGATCATGGGCACCATGGCGCACGTGACCAACGGCGACATGCAGAAGAAGTACAACTACCCCGTCAAGAAGCTTCACTCGGGTGCATGGCAGTTCGACCCGCCAGGCGACAAGAAGTCCTCTGTGACCCAGAGCCTCGAACGTCTCACCGTGACCATCATCAAGGAGGTCGACGGCGAGATGGTCGTGGTGGATGACGACGCACACATCTATCGGATGGTGCAGGTAGCCTGAGATGGAGGTAGAGGTCACTCGACTTCCCGTCATCCAGTATGCTAAGCTGCGTGACCTCTACCCTCAGAAGGTCTATGCAGCTATCCGAGCAGGCAAGCTCGAGCAGCGACTGTGCGACTGCGGACGCAAGGTGGTCATCATCGCTGAGGCCGACACTTACTTCGGACTGGAGGTGAACAATGCAGGGCAGGTTTCTGATTCAGAACCACTTCACCAGTCTGAACCCTCAGGCGACGACCATCCACAGGATTAATCACTCACTGACAGCACTGCAGCCAACCAAGACCCATGGGCTAATAGCTGTCATCCCTGCCGTGTGTGGAAGGATTGTCGCTCCTCAGTACCTGGCCCTTCTCGGTGACGCTGACGTAAGTCACTGGATCCACGAGCTGGGCCTCCTCCACGCAAGGTATGGTCCACGACAATTGTGTAGGTGGTGTCAATGACAAGCTGGGAGAAAGGGCAGAAGCGTAAGCAGCGTGTCTTCCAGAGCAAGAAGGGCTACTTCTACTTCATGCTTAACGGTCGCGCCTACGTGTTCTTGCTCAGCATCGGACGCTTCGATATCTCCTGGACGCGTGGCGACTGATGTTCACTCTCCACAAGTTCCAAGACGATGCCTTGAAGCAGATCCAGGAGCACCAGTGGGAGATGTACCGTAGAGGTACTCCTGACACCTCAGTGCTCATCGGTGACGATATGGGTCTCGGTAAGACGATCGAGGCTATCGAACTGGATGCCGGCTACCGTAAGGCACAACAGAGTACAGGTAAGACTCTCGTCGTGACAATGACCTCGGTCATGGGTGCTTGGGAGAAGCACTACAACAACTGGGCACCTCAACTGAAAGTGAAGGTGATCGATAGGAAGAACAGGCAAGAGTTCGTCGAGGCACTGAAGAGTGACGAGTACCAGATCTTCGTGTGCCACTGGCAAGGCCTTCGGTTCATTCACGAGGAGCTCCAGACCGTAGGATGGTTCCACATCATCGGCGACGAGATCCAGAACATCAAGAACCGAAAGGCGCAGCAGACACAGTACTTCAAGAAGCTACGGACAGTCTACAAGACAGGCTTGTCCGGTACGTGGGCAGACAACAGACCAGACGACGCATGGTCAGTCTTGAACTGGCTGTGGCCGAAGAGGTGGACCAGCTACTGGGCCTTCTTCAACCGTCACGTGATGCAGAAGAAGCACAACGACGGTACGTGTCTGGCTGAAGGCTGCGGAGGCTACCACCGTAGAAGCTTTACGGAAGTGTGCGGCTTCGCTGAAGTAGACACGATCCACCAAGCGATGGGGATGGCATACGTTCGTCGTACGAAGGAAGAAGTCTGGGAAGACATTCCGGAGAAAACCTACGACGACATTCCCGTCGACCTCCACCCGAAGCAGCGGTCAGCATACGACGCGATGGCGAAGGACATGCTGGCTTGGGTAGGTAAGAACGAGGACCAACCTGTCCCGGCCGTGAACGTTGTTAGCCAGCTCGTCAGGCTCCAGCAGTTCGCTGTCGCGTACGGTAAGCTTGTGACCAAGATCAATACGGTCAAGTACACGGAGAGACAGCTAGAGTTCCGTGCACTCAAGGGGCTACCGTACGCTACATCGTACCAGGTTCCGACTCAGTACCTGGAGCTTGACGAACCGAGTTGTAAGCTCGACGCGACAATGGATCTCATTGAGGCAACCAATGGGCAAGTCGTGGTTTTCGGACAGAGCAAGCAGGCCATCAACCTACTGGCGGCCCGCCTTCGGGCTGCTAAGATCCCCCATGGGGTTCTTACTGGTGACACTAAACAGACGGATCGTGATCTATTTATCGAGGAGTTCCAGGCAGGGAAGCGTAGGGTCTTTTGCAGTACCATTAAGGCGGGTGGTGTGGGTATCACCCTTACTGCTGCTTCGATCTGCATTTTCCTGGACTGGGATTGGAGCCCCACGAAAAACAAACAGGCTGAGGATCGTCTGCATCGTCTGGGACAAAAGAACGCCGTCCTCATTCTCCGGCTCGTTGCTCGAGACACCGTTGACCGGCGGCGAAACGAGCGAATCGAAATGAAGTGGGAATGGCTCAAGGCCGTTCTCGACCCTGCAGTAGTAAGGAGCTGACATGCCCAACAACGAACGCATGGAGAACGAGGGGCGTTCTCACGGTGGCTACGCCGGGAAGAACTCTGGCAGCTCCAACCACAGGGGCGGCAAGAAGGCCAACAAGCCCAAAGTCAAGAAGACCACCCGCGCCGACAAGTCTCGTAACTCCGGCAGCGCGAACGGTGCTTCGTCCATGGCCTCTCCGGAGATCCGCAAGGCGGTGTACCTCACGGCCATCATCCCCGTGGTGGCGATCGTTTCTATCGCGAGCTACTTCACCGCAGCAGCATTCGGTGCCTGGAACTAACTACAAGAAAGGTAACGTCATGAAGAAGATCACTGCAGTTCTCCTCGCCGGGGTACTGCTATTCGGTGCAACCGCGTGTACCTCCGACGCCGACGTCGTGAACGAGAACCTCGCCAAGGAGGCTGACAACTTCAACGTCCTCCGCAGGACCATCTTCTACAACGGCATCACCGGCGAGTACATCCTCGAGGCCACGGGCTACTGCTCGGTCGACATGACCGACCCCGCCAGGTACACAATCACCTGCAAGATCGGCAAGGGCTACAAGAAGCACCTGCTGGGCCGCAGCGACAACGTCACCATGTTCTCGGAGCAGATCGACGAGATCGGCGTCAGCAAGAGCCACTACAAGGTCGTCTTCAAGCCGGCCACGATCATCCCGCAGCCCGAGATCCGCTAAGGAGAGCAGCATGTACCACGGACAGCCCTGGTTCGACGCTCACGGTCAGCAGGGAGTGGCGACCAAGAAGCGTAACCCCAAGAAGAAGAACCGACTCCCCTACCACGCCAAGCACCTCATGAGCCTTCCGATCATGGGACAGAAGGCAGGCACGATCTGTCCTCACGCTCTCGCCAAGCACGAGGTGATCGTGAGGCAGGACGGTACCTTCAACGAGCGCGGCCTCCCCTACGGCCGAGAGGTCACCGTCAGCTACGCCGCGGCCTGCCAGGTCAAGCACAAGTCCACGACCGTCAACCCGCAGCACCGTGACACCTACAGGAGGACCTGGCGATGACTGAGCCCGAGAAGACAGGAAAGATCCGTGTCACCATCGTCAAGGAGTACACTCCCGTTAGGAAGGACTATAGGTACTGGTACGACGAGGCTGGTGTGATACACACTCGCACTGACGAGGAGATCGAAACGCTCACGGTGCAGAGCATGGTAGAGGCCGATCGCGAAGCCTACGAGAAAGGCGAGTTCGGCCTGGACGACCTTCTCGAGTTCGGCAGTTCGGACATCGAGGAGCTCAAGTGGGAGGCTGTTGAGTGATGCCTCCGTCCGACGAAGAGCTCAGCGCGATGACGGGCATCACCGACATCGATGCTGCTTCACGGCTGGACGCAGAGATGCTGGAGAGCTGGATGGCCAAGGGCTTCTCAAGGGCAGAGGCGTTCCAGCTTCTCTTGTCACTGAAGAACTCCTTCCTGACCGTACAGTACATGCCAATGGGGATGCCAGATGCCTGAGCACCAAGGAGTGAAGGCCGACGTACACGTCTACGTCGTGCCCGGAGTGGTTGATGCCAGTGTCGTCGCTACACAGGCCCAGCGACGACTCGACAAGGCAGGTCACACTACCTACGTTCACCACCACAGGAAGGACGTACTCACAGCGGATGGAATCCAGGACTCCAACTGCAAGTTCCACGAGCATGACGAGTACGGGTCTGTAACTCACTCGTAACGCTACAGTTCTCCACACGTTCGTATCTCAGGAAATTGTAGGATCTTGAGATTGACGTTAAATCCATTTCGGGCTTTTAACGTATCCACGAGGCGTGTGGAGTTCTGTAGTGGAGACGAAGGGAGATGTTTAACATGGGAACTAACAGCACATCCAAACTCCACACGACCGTTGGTACCGTGTTCAAGTACCTGGGTAAGGCTATCGAGGCAAGAGAGCTCTTCTACGCTGGTCAGCTACAGGCCAGCCAGCAGGCCTATACCGAGAAGCACCCGAACATGGGTCCCGAGGATGCGAAGTATCGCTACGCCACCTCACAGCAAGGCAAGCAGCTCATTGCCGACAACAGGTGGCACATGGCTCAGTCGCGAACGTTCGGTATCGCGGCCATTGCCTCCGCTGTGCTTCAGCTTGTGTACGAACAGCAGCAGACCAACAGGCTACTCAAGGAGCAGGTTCGGCTACTACAGAACCTGGACAGTAACCTAGACAACATTCACAGTAACGTCAAGGAAATGAAGGTGTACTGATGCGCCTTGTACTGCTCGAGATCCCGGACAATGAAGAGGCTGATACCTTCGTTGAGGCGATCAAGAACGGAGAAGCCATCATGAGCTTCTCCGTCAAGAATGGCGACGGCTCTAAGTCGTTTGGCTACAAGCCCATTGAAGGTGCAAAGGTCGCTGCAGTGTGGGCTAAGCCGACCCAGTTCTGTACGTGTCCTGACTACGATGGTAAGGCTGCACCTACGTCCAAGTACCGGTGGCTCGTACATCCGAAGTGTGCGAAGCCTCGTCCTGGTGCCATGCAGCATCCCAAGGACCTCACGCGTGTTGACTGGAAGCCTCAGGAGATCCCCTACTACATCGGCTTCCGTTCCGACGGACGCGGGTGGGTGTACAGGAAGGAAGAGAGGTAGTGCGACTCCGTCGTCTCATTAAGTACTCAGCCGTCATCGCGTTCGGCGCGGCTTGCTATAGCGCTCTCGCGGGCGATACATTCTGGACGCTAGTATACACTATTGAGATGCTGACTGGTATCTGGGCATACTACGACATCGAAGATGACACCAAGCGCGAGGCGTGATTTCCCATTGAGGACAGAGTAAACTAAGAGTTACAAAGAACAACACAACGAGGGAACTCTCATGCTGGAAACTGTCAATGACTACATCAATGCAGGACTGACGCACAGTATCCACACCAGCGAGAGCCGGAGCTTTCGAGGCTGTCGTCGTCGGTGGGACTGGATCTCTCGTCAGTTCTACTACCCGACCATCACAGCTCGGCCCTTGGAGTTCGGCGTAGCTTTCCACGCCGCTATGGAAGAGTACTACAAGTTCTACCTTGGACTGTTTGTCAACCCTGATCCCAATGCTGCACTGCAGTTAGCATTGGCAAAGTTCAAGCAGGTCACGGAAGAGCAGCGAGCCAAGTTCGTCAAGCTGAACCATGGCATCGACCCTGAGACGGCTGCTGACTACGACGATCGTGTCAACGTCGGTGTCGGAATGCTGAAGTACTACTTCGGCCATGTGGCACCCATCTACGACAAGGGCCTGAAGCCCCTCAAGGTCGAGATCAAGTTCGAAGTTCCCATCAGCAATCCTGACTCGGGGGAGCAGGACCTCTGGTGCAAGTGTGACCACTGCTGGCGCCGCTACAAGAAGTCGTACGCAGCCTGGACAGAAGACCAGGACTATGCCACCGACTGGGAGGTACACAAGAGGAGCTGGAGAGGGCTTCCTGTCACCTACGGAGGTCGCCTGGACATCCTGATGGAGGATGAACAGGGCAGGCTCTGGATCGGTGACTGGAAGACCGCGATGCGTCTCAGCGGGACCGAGGCCTCCGACGAGTACCTCTGGAACGATGACCAGATCACCCGGTACGTCTGGGCGCTACGGCTCATCGGCCTCAACGTGGCAGGGTTCATCTACGCGGAGATCAAGAAGGCAGTACCTGAAGAGCCTGAGCCACTGAAGTCGGTTCGCCTCGGGCGTGCCTTCTCCGTCTCCAAGCAGATGAACACAAACGCGAAGCTGTACGAAGACACGGTCAAGGAGAACGATCCCGGAGCGTATGCGCTCGGCCTGTACGACGACTTCATCGCATACCTGCGGGAAGAGGGACCACAGTTCCACCGCCGGCACATCATCCATCGCAACGCTGAGGAATGTCGCCAGGCAGGCATCAACATCTGGATGGAGGCTAAGGAGATGACCAATCCTGACCTCTTCATCTACCCGAACGCTGGCCGCTTCCACTGCAAGGGCTTCTCACCCAGTTCAGGCTGCGCCTTCTGGGAACCGTGTCTCGGCAAGAACCGTGGCGAGGACTACCAGTACAGCCTCGACACGATGTTCCAGAAGCTCGACCGTCACTACTGGGAAGACGCTCCGCCGTCGACCGACAAGCGAATGGAGCCGGCGTGAAGCAGTGGTTCAAGTGTCACATCCTTGGCTGGCACACGGTTAGCTTCGTCGCCTTCGAGACTCCTGGTTGTATCTACTGTCCGAAAAGGTGGAAGCGATGATCGAGTACACGCCTCCTAGTACCACTCAGCGTTTCACGATCGTCATGGTTACCGATGGTGATGTAGCTGAGCGTGAGCTCGGTGAGGCACTACAGGCCCTCGGCTACAAGGGTGTCGGAGTCTCCGCAATTAACGTGCTCGACCACGAGCACCCCTGTCCGGGCCATCACTGTCTCGACGATCCCAGACGAGCAGGCCACATCATCCCTGAAGACATCGACTGCTGCATCTGCTGGGTAAGGGGAACAAAGTGACATCTGAACTACTCAGTCCGACCAGCTTCGCGGGTCTACCGATCGAGCGACCGAACGTCGGCGAGACCGAGAAGCTGAACATGCTCATCTACGGGGAGGCAGGCGTTGGTAAGACGTGGCTGGCAGGTTCGGCTAGTCGTGTTCCGTCCATGCGAAACGTTCTATATCTGGACGCTGAGGCAGGAAAGGCTACACTGCGCGAGCACCCGGATGTTGAGATCCTCCCGATTCGTCGGTGGCAGGGCTACGTCGACGTGTACAACGCGCTCAAGGCCGGTGGCCATAGCTACCGTACCGTTGTCCTCGACTCGCTGAGCGAGATCCTGGAGCAGTGTAAGGACCAGGTTATGGTCGAGATGAAGCTCGACCCGGACAACGAGGCACGTGACGAGGACATCCCGAGCATCCGTGAGTGGGGCAAGCTGCAGGTTCGTCTGCTGCGTCTCATCCGGCTGTACCGTGACCTCCCGTTGAATGTGATCTTCATCTGTCACGCTGAGCGTGTTCAGCTCAAGACAGGCAAGCACAAGTGGATGCCGTTGCTCAACGGTAAGCTGCAGATGAAGGTCCCCCAGATCCCCGATGTCGTCCTCTTCATGTACAACCAGGAGGTCGACGGTGAGCAGAAACGGCTTATGCTCACCCAGCAGACGGACATCGCTGTCGCCAAGGTGCGTGGTGCTAGCATGCCGACTGTGATCGGTGCCGACGAAACAGTAACGATGCAAACACTGCTGAACTACTACACAAAAGGAAACTGACGCATGGGTATCAAGGTCGTTCTCAGCGCCAAGGAAGCCGACAGCAAGGTTCTCGAACCGATCCCGTCTGGCTTCTACCTCGTCACTCTGACGGACGTCGAGCTCCGCGAGAGCAAGTCGGAGAAGAACAAGGGCAAGCCCTACTACTCCATCGAGCACACCGTGGCCGAGGGAACGTACGAGGGTCGCAAGGTCTTCTCCAACGTCATGCTCTTCGAGGGCGCTCTCTACTCGGCCGTGCAGCTCGTGGCGGCTCTCTCCGGTGAGCAGCCGGAGGAGGGCGAGCTCGAGATCCCGTCGGCGGAGGAGCTGCTCGGCGCACAGGTCTGGGCCAAGGTCAAGATCGTCGGTGAGCGTACGGTTGTCGATCCCGCGACCGGCGAGAAGAAGACGTACGAGCGCAAGAACGAGGTCGGCGGCTACAAGGCGCAGGCGCCCACGGCCAACGCCACTCCGGGAAGCAGCTCTCTCCTGCCTTCCTGATCCACCTGTGAGGGTCCCTCGGTCACGCACCTGGCCGGGGGACCTTCCCTAACCATACAGGGCAGTGCATGGAAGCTAAGATAGCGACATTCTTCAAACTAGCTTTCGGTCCTGAGGCCCGGGGCTACATCTGCATTGCATTCCTTTCGCGTACACCGTCTGGCAAGTCGGAGATGACCGAACGCTTCTTCCAGTATCCTGAAGAGCTGGAGAGAGCCGCCCAGGCAGCTTCGGACGGTAAGCACATCAGTGATGTGTACTACTGTCCTCAGGTGTTCGAGTCGCGCCGACGGCGAAAGGATAACGTAGTAGGCTGCCCGACCATTTGGGCAGACCTGGACAACTGTCCTCCGGAGAAGTTGGCCCTAGAGCCTACGATCCTGATCGAGTCTTCACCAGGTAGGCATCAGGCCCTGTGGCGTTTGAGTCATGTGTCTGCGCCTCACGTCGCTGAAGATGCCAGTAAGCGTCTCGCTTACTTCCATGCGGAGGATGGTTGTGACCGTAGTGGTTGGGACCTGACTCAGCTGCTGCGAGTACCCGGGACGCTCAACCATAAGTACTCAGACGACCCTGAGGTCCTGGTGACTAAGGTCACACAGAACCTGTATACGGTAACCGACTTCGGTGTCTTCCCCGAGGTGAAGCACAGTGCGTTCCTGAAGACGCCTATGCCCTCAGCGGAGCAGCTACCGCAGGAGGATGCGGAAGACATCCTACAGAACTACAAGCATGCGCTTCTCCCAACCACATACGAACTGTACCACGCGTCACCTGAGACAGGTGACTGGTCGGAGAAGCTTTGGAAGCTCGAGATGTGCCTGTTCGAGATGGGTATGACTCGAGAGGAAGTGTTCGTCGTCTCGTGGGCAAGTGCCTGCAACAAGTACCGTCGTGATGGTAAGTCACAAGAGCACCTGTGGACGGAGGTGTGTCGAGCGTTCGTTACCTACCAGGAACGAACAAACGCTCTCTTCTTCCCTGGTGCCGACATTGCCGATCTCATGACAGAGGAAGAGGAGAAGCTCGCAGCTAAGCAGGAAGGCTTCGTAGAGAGGTACATCGAATGGGCCAGTTCTCTTGGAGATGCAGCTACGCAGTATCACCAGGCTGGTGCTTTCACTATCCTAAGTGCCCTCCTGTCAGGGCGTGTGACCCTCCCAACGTCATACGGGCCAGTTGTTCCGAATCTGTGGTTCATGATCCTGGGCGACACTACCCTGACTCGGAAGACCACTGCGATGGACATTGCGATGGACTGTCTGATGGAGGTAGACCAGGACGTGATCCTGGCGACGGACGGCAGCGTCGAAGGCCTTATGCAACAACTATCCACGAGGCCGAAGCGCCCGTCGATCTTCTTGAGGGACGAGTTCAGTGGTCTCCTAGAGATGATCACCAAGAAGGACTACTATGCCGGCATGGCTGAGGTACTCACGAAGCTATACGATGGCAAGATGCAGAAGCGAGTCCTACGCAAAGAGGAAGTCGTTGTACGTCACCCGATTCTTCTCATCTTCGCAGGTGGGATCCGTAATCGTGTGCAAGGTCTTCTCACGCACGAGCACGTCTCCTCGGGATTCATTCCTCGGTTCGTATTCGTTACTGCGGAGTCCGATACTTCCAAGCTACAACCGCTGGGTCCTCCAACGGCGAAGGTCCTAGGCAACAAGCAACAGCTTCTGGACGAGATGACCAACATGCAGCAGCACTACGGCCAGACGCGTGCTGTGCACATCAAGGAAAGGGGAGAGCACGCACAGATAGAAGCGCGCACAGACGCTGAGCTAACGCCTGAGGCATGGCTGAGGTACAACGATCTCGAACTCAGTCTGATTCAGTCTGGCCTTCAGTCCGAGAAGCCTGAGCTGATGACGCCTCTCTTCGACCGTCTTGCAAAGAACACCTTGAAGGCAGCAGTGCTTCTAGCTGCGGCGCGACAGGTAGGACAGACAGGCGTAACGGTAGAGGTCGCTGATATCTTGCATGCCATCAGGTACTGTAAGCAGTGGCGAGCCTACTCTATCGAAGTAGTGAATGGCATCGGCCGAACGGCGGCAGAGCGGGACCTCGAGAAGGTGCTCCTGTCGATCGTCAGGCGGCCAGGCATCAGTCGATCGCAGCTGATGCAGTCGCATCACCTCACAGCGACACAGGCTACACAAACGTTCGACACGCTCATTCAGCGTGGACAGATCACCATGAAGCGTGATCCAGTTACGTCTCGACAGACGTACTACCCCCTTACAGGAGGAGCCAAGTGAGTAAGAGAATCCACGACAGTGTCGCCATCTTCAGTGGCGGTCTGGACTCTACCGTTCTGGTCTACGAGATGATGCAGCAGGGCCTCAATCCCCACCTGCTGAGCTTCAACTACGGTCAGCGTCACGTCAAGGAACTGGACTACGCAGCGCGCACCGCCGAGCGACTCAACCTGCGCCACGACATCGTCGACCTGACGGGCATCACCCACCTGATCAGCAACTCGGCCCTCACCTCTCCGCAGTACGTCGGCGCCGACCTGGCGGGCAACTTCATCGAGGTGCCCGAGGGGCACTACGCCGAGGACAACATGCAGCTGACCGTGGTCCCGAACCGGAACATGATCATGCTGTCCATCGCTGCAGGTGTCATGGTGAACAACGGTTACCGCCTCATCGGTACCGGAGTTCATTCAGGCGATCACTTCGTCTACCCTGACTGTCGCCCTCGCTTCCTCAACGCTGTCAACGCCTCCATCGTAATCGGCAACGAAGGCTTCGGCTGCATCCCCAAGCAGGAGGAGGGCACCGAGGTGACTGGAGTCATCTACGCCCCCTTCCACGGCCAGTCCAAGGCCGACATCGCTCTGAAGGGGATCTACCTCTACGTCCCGTTCGAGGACACCTGGAGCTGCTACAAGGGAGGCGACATCCACTGCGGCAAGTGCGGCACCTGCGTCGAGCGCCTCGAGGCCATCGCCGAGGCTCAGGAGCGAGTGAACGAGAACTACGGCGAGAATCTGCAGTACGACAATACCTCGTACGAAGACACTGAGTACTGGAAGGGAGTGGTCGCGGATGCTAAGGCTGCTACTGACGAGCCTGCTTCTTCTCAGCCTCGCAGCCTGTAACGACGACGACTTCATCCACTGCGTCGACGACGAAGGGAGACCTGATGTTTGTCCAACGACGTGGACAATCCAACCCTGAGAGGGACTGGGGACGTCCGTCCTGGCCCAGCAATCCTCCGCCGTCGAACGGTAATGGGGACAGTGAAGGATCACGTGCATGTGACCCCTACAACATGCTCGCAACAGTCTTCGATGGCATCGCTTGGTGCCTCGGTGAGAGAAAGGAAAAGCACCATGGGAGACAGGTTCAAGCGTAGGCTCGGAACGCTGATCGCTGCAGCGATCGTGGCTCTGGGAGCGCAGGCGTTCATCCCATCGGCGGCACAGGCGGTGGACCCGTGCCCGAACGACTACATCTGCACCTACGAGCTCTACCTGGCGTTCGCCGCGCCGATCGAGAACAAGTGGCACCGGAACAACACGGCCTGCCTCAAGGTGTACCCGGACCGTACCTACTCGGTGAAGAACGAGACGCCGTACGACTACCGGGTCTACCACAACAGCGTGTGCTCCAACACCAGTGAAACGTCGGTGCTGTACGCTGAGACCGACGGGAACATGAACTCCGACTGGAACGAGAGGCAGCTCAACAGCATGCGTCGCCTGCTCTAGTTCGAAGCTGCAAGGCGTGTGGAGTTGTGGCGGCAGCTCCACACCCTTGTTTAACATCGTACTGACATCCTTTCCAAACTCCACACGAGCGAGGGTTCCGTGGGCAATACTCTCTCTGACGCTACGACTGTCTTCAGTCGCCCTGATCTGCGTTTGCTTCTCGTGCAGACGATCGTGGGCGAAGGCAATGCAATGGATGCCAGCGCCGAGTCTGTCATCCAAGATGCCAAGGTCCTCGAGGCCTACATCCTTGACGAGGAGAGTGACAATGCTGCTTAAGATCACCCACAACATGGAGGTCGCACACCGACTCTCTAGGGATACGACGAAGTGCAAGCAGATCCACGGCCACGGGATGCAGGTCACCATTTCCTTCCCAGGCCTCGAAGAGGGTCACAACGGCATGGCTCGTACTCGCTACGGTGACACTGTCGAGTTCGGCTCGGCGAAGCGTACCTTCCGTAGCTACGTTGACAGCAACTACGACCACCATCTCGTACTGAACGCTGACGACGACTTCGCTGGCGAGCTCACCTTCGCTGATCCTTCCGGTACTGAGTGGAAGACTAAGCTACCCGGTCTCACAACCGTTCCGGGCGAGCCCACGGTCGAGAACCTTGCCAGGTGGATCGGTGAGTGGGCTGCTCGCCAGTTCAGAACAGACGTCGTCTGCTCAATCGACGAGACGCGTACGAACGGTGCGGAGGTTCGTGTCGACTGGATCGGTACTACTACGAAGGTGCAGCTGTGAGCTTGAGGGTGGTAGAGATCTATGCGAGCTACCAGGGAGAGGGACCGAACACCACTCGGCCCACTGTCTTCGTCCGTTTTGCGGGCTGCAACTTCAAGTGCGCTGGGTGGCCGTGTGATACGCAGCACGCCATCCAGCCGTCGAAGTATCGCGAGCTCCAGAAGTTCTGGGACCCTGCAGCACTTGCTGCCGAGGTTATCTCGTTCGGCATCGATAACGTCTGCCTCACCGGAGGTGAAGTCTTCCTACAGTACAAGGAGGACCTGAAGCAGTTCATCACGAAGCTGAAGCAGCTTGGTGAAGGTGACGATCGTACTATCGAGGTGGAGTGTTTCACCAACGGTGCACTCTCGTGGGGTGACGATCTGCCTTACATGATCGATACCTTCATCTTGGACTGGAAGCTTCCTGGTAGCGGTGAGGAGTACGATCCTACGCCTACGCTCGGCAACAACATGGACTACCTCGAGAGTCATGATGCGATCAAGTTCACCATTAAGGATCGCGGCGACTACGAAGAGGCCAGGCGACGCTACCACGAGCACCTCAAGGACCGTCCAGAAGCACCTCTGGTCTACGCTGGTGTCGTGTGGGACACTACACCTACGGAGACTCTCTGCCAGTGGATGATGGAGGACAACCTTCCCTGGCGTCTCAACGTGCAAGTCCACAAGTACGTCTGGCACCCTGACAAGATTGGAGTCTGATACGTGTTCGATACTTCTCGGATCGGCAGTGGTGTTCCGTCCGTGCAGGCCAGTGACATCGCTGACACGTTCGACTACGCTGAGTCGCTCCTGCAGATCCATGCAGGTCTCGACGTGACGAACGTTCACGGCAAAGACACACCGAAGAGGTTCGTCTCGATGTTGGACGAGCTCACTGGCTGTAAGGACTGCCTCGGTGAGTGCATGAAGTGGAAGACCTTCAAGAGTGAGGTCGACCAGATGGTGGTGGTGAACCGTATTCCCTTCGCCAGCGTCTGTAATCACCACGTCGTCCCGTTCGTCGGTCACGCCTGGATCGGCTACGTCCCTGACAAGGAGGTGGCAGGGCTCTCCAAGTTCGCCCGAGTGGTTCACCACTTCGCTCGTAAGCTGCAGGTTCAGGAAGAGCTCACCGCTGAGGTGGCAGGCTTCCTGGACGAGAGTCTCAACCCTCGCGGCGTGATCGTCGTCATGGAGGCGGAGCACCTGTGCATGACTATTCGTGGTGTCCAGACACCGGGCACGATCACTCGTACTGTGGAAACCCATGGAGTGTTCGCGGATCACGAACGCACCGCCAAGGCCGAGTTCCTGATGGGAATCAAATGAGGTGGGAGGATACTCGTAGGGTGACTAACACTGACGACGCCATGATTCTGCAGGAGATGATCGCCCAGTGCGTCGACGACAGCGGTAGGTGGTTCCCTGGCAAGGCCCAGTCGCTACCGAACCTGGTGCTGTGTCTGGCTGGTGAGGTCGGTGAGGTTGCGAACCTCGTCAAGAAGAACGTTCGTGGCAGTCTCTCCTCCACCGCTATGATGGAGGAGTTGCCGGAGGAGGTGATCGACGTACTGATCTACCTCTGCAACCTGATGGGTCACGAAACATTCCAGCACGTCGACTGGAATGCTATCTGGAGCGCCAAGCGGCAGTACAACGAGTCGCGCTTCGGGCTCAAGTGCATCACCCCCGACCAGAACGCACGGGAAGCATTCGAGAGGGAGCACTTCAAGTGAACGACTTCGAACGGCGCATCAACGAACTGTCCGAGGAGTTCGATCGGAAGTGCTTCGAGAAGCACCAGCTCGGTGAGGAGAAGTACGGAACTGGTACGTGGCTAGGCGTCGACACGATGGAGCACCTTAAGGACGAGGTCATCGACGCTAGCAACTACGCACGCATGACCTACATCAAGCTGTGCCTGGCTCAGGAGGGTCTGGCACGGATTCAGACAGAGGGGCAGACGGCTGCGCCTCTGACAGGCAAGGAGATGATCGGCAAGGAGTCGATCATGAACCTGAAGGGAATGCCGCAGCAATGAAGGCAGCACTCATCCCACCCAAGGGCTACGAGACCACAGCAGGACAGTCGGACTACCACCTCGTCCTGGCACAGGAGCTCAAGCGCGAGAGCTACCTGAGCACGTACAAGATGCTCGGTGCGGACTTCATCATCCTGGACAACGGCGCTGCGGAAGGTGAGCAGGTCTCGAACCTGGATCTCCTCGACGCTGCACTGGCACTTAAGGCCAACGAGATCGTCATGCCCGACGTGATCTGCAACAGCGAGGGCACGCTCACGGCCATCGACGAGTTCATCTACGACCTGAACGAGTCCGACGACGACTTCAGCCACCTGCAGCTCATGGCTGTGGTTCAGGGTGAGACCATAGAGGAGTGCTACGACTTCATCCGCAAGGTGGAGAAGTCCGGCGTCGCCGGCACGCTCGGCATTCCTCGTCACCTGATCAACACGCTGGCCGATCCTTCCGCACGATGCCGTCTCGCAACCTTCATCGAGGGTACGTTCGGCATCGGTCGGTTCGACGTTCACTTCCTCGGCACCAACTCGAGCTGGATCGGTGAGGTACACGTTCTCGGACGCGACTTCCCCTGGGCTCGCGGTGTCGACAGCAGTGCACCGTTCAACTACACGATCGCCGGCGAGGACCTTGGCGTACCTGAGCCTGAGCGTGCACACATCGATCGCCCGAACGCCTACTTCACCTCCACGCGTACGCTGGATACTGAGCTGCTGCAGAAGAATATCAACACGTACACGATGTGGGCCAACGGCCTCGAGGCGTAGCAACACGACTGGCCGGACGTAAGCGGCCACCACTAAGGAGGACGAATGTCTGCACGTAAACACCCACTTGCCAAGTGTGAGGAATGTCCTCTTAAGGATGAGGGCATGGCTCCTAGTCTCATCCCGATCAGCCCTCGCATCGCGGTGGTAGGTGAAGCGCCAGGCTTTCAGGAAACTGTATACAAGGAACCCTTCGTGGGTCCGTCAGGCAGGCTCTTCGACCGCGTATTGGAGTACAATGGTTTTGATCGCAAGGACGTTCTCTTCACGAATGTTTGCCTTTGCCGTCCGCCGGATAATGCTACGCCACCTGCGACAGCACAAGCTGCGTGTCGCGAGCGTCTCATTGACGAACTCACAACCAGCAACGTGGGAACTGTCGTTGCTCTGGGTGGAACTGCCACTAACGCTCTCGTTGACGATCCGCGAACCATTACCACGCTACGAGTCGGGCCCCCCAAGCGACCAACTCGAGCGCTTGACGGAAGCAGTGTTACGCGAGTTGTTCCGACCTGGCACCCAGCTTATACACTTCGCAATTCAGACGCGTTCCCTACACTGGTAACGGACATCGAGAAGGTCAATCGTCTACAGATTGACGAGTGGTGTGAACCGTTCTGGCAGTACTACGATGAGCCGCTTCTCGCCGTCAAGGCTCTCGACTACCTCTTGGCGTGGCAACGTACCAACGATCGCTACGAGATGGTCGTTGACATCGAGGTCGGCATCGAGAAGGATACCGCCTACGATCATCCGAACATGTACCAGATGCTCTGTGTGGGTCTGGCCTGGACGAGAGGACAGGCACTTGTCATCGGTGAACGAGCAATGGCGAATGCACAGGTTCGTGGACGGCTCGGATCGCTACTGCGGCGTTCAAAGATCATTGCGCACAACGGGAAGTTTGACCTGGCGGGTCTTTGGCCTACCATTCCACGCCTGGAACTGTGGTTCGATACTATGCTCGCGCATTACGCTCTTGACGAGCGTACAGGTGGGCATGGACTCAAGGTACTGGCCGTGGAACGACTGGGCGCACCAGCTTACGACGACGAGATCAAACAGTTCGTACCTCGGGGAGGCAACTACGCTAACATTCCAAGAGAGATCCTCTACAAGTACAACGCCTTCGACGTCGCCTGCACATGGGACCTCTACGAGCTCTTCGTGGCTGAAATGGCAGAGGATCCAATCGCAGCTGACGAGTCGCGTTGGCCTTACCCGGAGCTTCCGATCAAGTCGATCCGTGATTGGCATGACTTCCTAGTCGCCGCCTCCAACCAGCTCATGTTCCTGGAGCTGAATGGAATCACAGTCGATGTCAAGTACAACACGGAGCTGAGCCTGGCGTACTTGAAGAAGCTGAACGAGATGGAAGACGCCATCTCCAACATCGTCAAGGTAGCCACTGACGGAGAAGTCCCGTTCATCAACCCCAGGTCGCCTAAGCAGGTCAAGGAGTTCCTAGCTACGCAGCGCATCAACGTTGCAGGAACGAGTAAGGAGATTCTCAGTGCGCTTGCCGAGAAGCTTGATCCGAATAGCGGTGCTGGAGTGTTCGTCGACAGGCTTCTGGCTCATCGCTTCGAGGCGAAGCGTTACGGAACGTTCGTCAAAGGTATTCGTCAAAGGCTCTACGGTGGACGTGTCTTTACCAACTATCTCCTGCACGGTACCACGTCGGGACGATTGGCTTCACGTAACCCGAACCTTCAGAATATTGTTCGGGACAAGGCTATTCGCCGGCAGTTCGTTGCTTCACGCCCTGGGAACATTCTCGTCCAAGCGGATTACAAACAGGCTGAGGGCCGAGTCATTGCGTGGCTGGCTCAGGACGACTACCTCCGAGACATCTTCGCCAGTGACGAGGACCTCTTCAACCAGCTAGGTCTGGGCCTGTACAAGAACTTGTTCGACATCAACAACAAGGAACAGCGTGTTCGTACCAAGGCGTTCTTCTACGGCATTGCATTCGGCCGAGAAGCGTACTCCATCTCCAAGGAGTACAAGATTCCACTTGCTGAGGCGATCAGGGACTACGAGGCCTTCCTCGATACGATCCCCAGGACAGTGGCATGGCAGGAGTCGATCAAGCACCGCGTCCTTGAGGGGCACGATCTCATCAGTCCCTTCGGACGCCGTCGACGGTTTGCTCTCATCACGCCCCAGAACGAGAAGGAAGTCTTCAACGAGGCTTTGTCGTACTTGCCTCAGTCGACGGCTTCAGACATTTGTATCGACGCCTTCATGCGGATTCGTCCACAGCTCCGCGGTAAGGGCTTTGTGCGTCTTACTATTCACGATGCTCTTGTGGTCGAGACGGCCGAGTCGCAGTTGGAATACGTGTCGGAACTGCTTCGCTATGAGATGGTCGAAGCAGCTAAACGCATCACAACATACGTACCATTCGAAGTAGACGTAAGCTACGGACCCAGTTGGGGGGATCTGTAATGCCATCGATCAGTAACAAGGGTGTCACCAAGTATCGCGTCAGGGTAGAGGAGTACCAGACGTGGACAGAGTATCCCACCCATGACGAGTTGAACGGTCCAGTCGCACAAGGTGACAAGAAGCCTGCACCACGTGACCGTGAGAACTGGATCGAGACTGACAACGTCACGACGACCAGCCCGACAGTCATGGCAGGTATCCTGCGAGCAAAGGCCGACGAGCTCGATCCGAAGAAGCCCGTCACGAGAGACTACGGTGCCTAGGGGTAGGACCTCCAAGGTGGGTGACGTTACCATCAATGCTAACGGCTATAGTCAGACCAAGACTGAAGACCGTGGCTGGATCGGGACGCACACACTCATCCTGGAGGAGAAGCTCGGACGCAAGCTCCTGTCAGGTGAGAAGGCGAGGTTCATCGACGGTGACCGCACAAACTTGTCACAGGAGAACGTCGAACTGGTCGAGCTCTCGAGCTACAAGAGCATCGAGGCCAAGATAGCCAAGCTGCAGGCGGAGGTTGATGACAGGCTAGCTATGATCAAAGACCTCAAGAGCGAGCTTTCAGCTAGAGCTCAGACGCGAAGTTAGACCAGATAGCAAGCGGGTTAGACTGAATGACTTGTCAGATCTTTAGAGGACTAAAGGGCTTTCGGGAAGTCAGTCTAACCCGCGTCTATCTACTAGAACACCTTACACAACTCCACACGCCCCCGGAGGTTCAGATGCAACCTGAGAAGATCCAGGTCTTAGTGAGGGACAGACGAGAAGGTAAAACGACGGAGCTCATCAAGTGGCTCCTGGAAGGTCACATGCAGGACGGCTACCCCCAGTGGTCACGTGTGATCGTAACTCCGACTAGCAAAATGGTCGTTCATACATCGAAGATGGTTGCCAGCCACTTGTCTGGGGAGTACCTGTGCCAGCACAGCAATCCCCACCTGGCCGAGGGATGTAAGTTCGCACACAAGCACACTGCTGCACAGATCAGCAAGGCCGTGTGGGGTTTTAAGGACTTCAACTTCAACGCACAGGGCGCGCGAGAGTTTGAGTACGCCTTGGACGATGCCGACTTCCTCTACACAGGGAACAGTACTACGCTCTACTCACCTAACGGCAGACGACCGTCCATCGTCGTTCTAACCGGAGAGCTGTACAGTGGGTGACCTAGTAGCAATCGACCCAGGACCACATACGGGCTTCTTCTGGAGAGGTAAGGGAGTAACGCTCGACCTTACCTCTTCACTGATGCCGCACCTTGTCCTGTGGGAGTACCTCGATCGCTGGTTCGATACGACGAACACCTTCGTCGTGGAGGACTTCGAGTTCCGCAAGGACAAACAGCGAGCATACATCAACTACGACGCAGGACAGTACCTGGGCATAATCCAGCTGTACTGTCAGATGTTCAACATCGCATACCACGTACAGAAGGCGGCAGTAGTCAAGGGCGAGAAGGCCTTCTGG
>Ga0315912_10000721_pt1 | contig 51175 bp, 53 predicted proteins | sample VfabasoilMG_FD_204469 | JGI IMG/M metagenome (GOLD analysis project Ga0315912, IMG submission 204469) | Garden soil microbial communities collected in Santa Monica, California, United States - V. faba soil | ecosystem: Environmental > Terrestrial > Soil > Garden | place: USA: California... | reverse complement strand
CGCTCAAGCTCGGAGACATCGGCGTCCGCCGCATCATCTCGCCCCGAGTCGGCGATGTCATTCCTGACATGCCGGCGGCCAAGGCGGGCTTCAAGACCGGCGACCTGATCACGGAGATCGCCGGCAAGCCGATCCAGAGCTTCGACGACATCGTCGAGGCGGTCGGAGGCAACGCAGGCAAGGAGCTCGCTTTCAAGGTCGAACGTGACGGACAGGTCGTCGAAATCGATGTCGCGCCCGTCAAATCCGAGCAAAAGGACGAAAAGGGCCACCTGATCCAACGCGGCAAGATCGGCATCGCACCGATGCGGCCGGAGCCGCAGGCGGTCGGACTCGGCGAGGCAATTCGTCTCGGCGTGCGCGAAACTTACGCCAACCTTGCGCAGACGATTACGGGCCTCGGCGACATCATCGCCCAGCGCCAGTCCGCCGACCAGGTGGGCGGGCCGATTCTTATGGCCGAGGTCACAGCGCGGGTGGTGGAGCTCGGAATCGAGCCGCTGCTACGGTGGACAGCGCTCATTTCCGCCAACATCGGGCTCTTGAATCTGCTGCCGATTCCGGTGCTCGACGGCGGTCACCTGCTCTTTTACGCCATCGAGGCGTTGCGGCGGCGTCCACTCAGCCGAAGGGTGCAAGAAGTGGGTTTTCAGATCGGCTTCGCCCTGGTGCTGATGCTGATCGTCTTTGTGAACTTGAACGATATCGTCCGCGTCGGAAGAAGGCTTTTTGGGGGCGGTTAGAATCACCGTACAGTGACGTAAACTTGCCACTTCCCAGGGGTTTAACCAGTTGTTAGAACCACTCGGACTGAAGGCACTTCCGGCCGTCTAGCAGCCGCACGGCTGCTGGGGGACCCGATCAGGATGCGTCCTAAAGAACGCCCGTGATCGGCGGACGATCGGAGGTTAACGAAGAAGAATACGGCGCGAGACAATTGCCGACGGGTCTCGCGGTCGAGGGGGATCGGCACAAATGGGGCGAGCAGATCCGCGCATGTTGCACTCACGGATCATGTCGAGGCGGGGCTCGCGGCTCATTGCGTTGCTCCTCGCGCTGGCGCCATTCACAGGCGCACTTCCAATCCTCTTTACTGCCACCGCGGTCCACGCAGCGCAGGGCGCCGTGAGCGAAATCCGCGTCGAGGGCAACAAGCGCGTCGAGCCGGAGACGGTGCGCTCCTACCTCCAGTTCTCGGTCGGCGACGCCTACGATGCCGGCAAGGTCGACGCCTCGCTGCAGGCTTTGTTCGCGACCGGCCTTTTCCAGGACGTGAGCATCGACCGTGACGGGGCCGCCGTGGTCATCACGGTGGTCGAGAACCCGGTCATCAACACGGTTGCCTTCGAGGGCAACAGCGAGGTCGACACCGACACGCTCAAGAACGAAGTGCAGCTCAAGCCGCGCTCCGTCTTCACGCGCGCCAAGGTGCAGGCCGACGTGCAGCGCATTCTCGACGTGTACCGCCGCCAGGGACGCTTCGCCGCGTCTGTCGAGCCCAAGATCATCGAGCTCGAGCAGAGCCGCGTGAACCTCGTTTTCGAGATCAGCGAAGGCGGGGCGACGAAGGTGAAGGGCATCAACTTCATCGGCAATCACGCATTCACAGACTCGCAGCTGCGCGACATCATCTCGACCACGCAGTCGGGATGGTTCGACTTCCTCAAGGGCACGAGCGTCTACGACCCCGATCGCATGAACCTCGATCGTGAGCTCCTGCGCCAATTCTACCTCAAGAACGGCTACGCTGACGTGCGCGTTGTCGCCGGCACGGCCGAGCTCGACCGCGACGGATCGGGCTTCTTCATCAACTTCGCGATCGAGGAAGGCGAGCTTTACAAGTTTGGCACGATCACGATCGAGAGCTCGCTTCCTGGCGCAGATCCCAACTCGCTCTATGGCGTCTTGCTCACCGAGCAGGGCGATACATACAACGGCGGCGATGTCGACAAGACGGTCGAGAAGCTGACGCTGGTCACGGCCGAGCAGGGCTTCGCGTTCTCTCGCGTCCGGCCGCGCGGCACTCCAGACGCGGTCAATCGCACGATCTCGATCACCTATGTCGTCGACGAGGGCCCGCGCGTCTATATCGAGCGCATCAACATCGTCGGCAACGAGCGCACCAAGGACTTCGTGATCCGGCGCGAGTTCCGCCTGTCGGAGGGCGACGCCTTCAATCCGCTGCTCGTCGACCGTGCAAAGAAGCGCCTGCAGGGCCTCGGCTTCTTCAAGGCGGTCGAGGTGAAGCGCCGTCCGGGGTCGGCACCAGACCGCGTCGTGCTCGATGTCGAGCTCGTCGAGCAGTCGACCGGCGAGCTGTCATTCGGCGCCGGCTACTCAACCTCCGAAGGCGTGATCGGCGACGTCAGCATCTCGGAGCGCAACCTGCTCGGCAACGGCCAGTTCCTACGCCTCAAGCTCGGCGGCTCCATCGAGCGCTTCCAGATCGACCTGTCGTTCACGGAGCCGCGCTTCCTCGACAAGAACCTCTCGGCGGGATTCGACCTGTTCCACAAGGATATCGATCAGACGGAAGAGTCGGGCTTTGCCAGCCGACGCACCGGCGGCAGCGTGCGCCTCGGCTTCCCGCTGTCCGAAAACCTCTGGATGCAGAACGCCTATACCTTCGACTACAGCAGCATCTATGAAACTGATTGCGGCGCGGGCGGCACCACCAACAGGCTGGTCTGCGAGGAGCTCGCGCTCGAGGGCTCGGACGCCATCACCTCAGCCATCGGCACGGGCCTCACCTACGACCGGCGCAACATTCCGAAGAATCCGACGAGCGGCTACTTCGTGCAGCTCTCGACCGATTTCGCGGGCCTCGGCGGCGATGTCGAATACGTGCGGATCAACGGCGAGGGGCGCGCCTACTACCCGATCACCGAGAAGATCACCTTCGTCGGCCGCGTTATCGGCGGGCATATCCAAAACTGGAATGGCGACGGCGACGACGTCCGGCTCACCGACCTCTTCTACAAGGGCGGCGAGACGGTCCGTGGCTTCGATCGTGGCGGTTTCGGCCCGCGCGACTTGGTGACCGGCGACTCCGTCGGCGGCACGACCTACTGGGCCGCTACCGCCGAGGTCCGCTTCCCGTTCCCGTTCATTCCGGATGATCTCGGCTTGAGTGGCGCCGTGTTCGCGGATGCAGGCTCGCTCTTCAACGCCAGCGCCCTGGCGAAGACCCTCAACGGGGCCAATTTCCAGCTCGAGGATGACGCCTCCGTGCGCTCCTCCGTCGGTGCCAGCGTGCTCTGGACATCTCCGGTCGGCCCGATCCGGCTCGATTTCGCCAAGACCCTCACCCAGGAATCCTACGACAAGGATCAGTTCTTCAGGTTCGGCGCGTCGACCAAATTCTAACAGCAGAAGCCCGGCTACTTGCCAGCAGCGAGCGTTTGGCTGGGGGGCCGGACGCGGAAGCCTTGCCTGGCAGGCGCATCTGTCCTAGTGGGATGGCTCCGGCGCCTCGAGAAGGCGCCCATGCGTCGGGTTTCTTGCTGACCCAGCCTCACCACCTCGGTTCTTTCGGAACTGTCGGCGGGCGCGGTGGTCTCACTCCGGGCGCAGCAGAGCTTCAGCCTCGGAGGTTTCGGACCCGTGGAGCATCCCGGTTTCTTTGCATCGGCCGGGCCTCTGACATTGGCCGCGGTCGCGCAGGCGACGGGCGCCGAGCTTCGCGCCGCAGCAGACGGGGAGCGGCGCGTCGACGGCGTGAAAGCGCTTGCCGATGCGGGGCCTGGACATCTCTCATTCTTCGAGAACCGCAAATACTTGCCCCAGCTCAGGGAAACCCAGGCCGGCGCCTGTCTCGTCGCGCCGCAGTTTGTCGATAGCCTGCCGCAGCACACGGTTGCGCTCGTCACGAAGCAGCCCTACAGGGGCTTCGCCTTGGCGCTGGCCCGCTTTTATCCGGACGCGCTCCAGCCCAAGTCGGCCGCGGCGGGGCAGGAGAAGCGCATCGACCCGTCAGCCCTCCTCGAGGACGGTGTCCTGATCGAGCCGGGGGCAGTGATCGGCCCCGAAGCGCGGATCGGACGCGGCACGCGCATCGCCGCCGGCGCCATTGTCGGCTATCGAGTCGCGATCGGGCGCGGCTCCTACATCGGGCCGCTCGTCTCCGTCATCCATGCCATCATCGGCGATCGCGTCATTCTTCATGCGGGGGTGCGCATCGGGCAGGACGGGTTCGGCTTCGCAATGGGGAAGGCCGGTCATCTCAAGGTGCCGCAGATCGGCCGCGTCATCATCCAGGACGACGTCGAGATCGGGGCCAACTCGACCGTCGATCGCGGCGCCCTTAAGGATACGATCATCGGCGAGGGGACGAAAATTGATAATCTGGTCCAGATCGGGCACAACGTCGTCATCGGACGCCATTGTGTGATCGTCGGCCAGGTTGGCATCTCCGGATCAACCGAGCTTGGAGATTTTGTCGTGATGGGCGGGCAGGCGGGCCTCGTCGGCCACATCAAGGTCGGCGCTGGTGCACAAATCGCCGGCGGCGCGCATCCTAAAAACGACGTGCCTGCGGGCGCCGTGATGGGCGGCACGCCAGCGAAGCCGTTCAGGCAATGGGCGCGTGAGATTGCCGCGCTGACGCGGCTCGCTGCCAGGGACAGTTCTCCGGGGAACAGCGAAGACGACGGCAAGCAGGGCTAATCCGGCCGCAAGAGGCGGGACGACGGGATCGAACGGAGCACGACGGAATGGACGACGCGATGAAAAGGGCCGGCAGCAGGACGATCGATATCGGCCGCATCCTCAAGCTTCTGCCGCACCGCTATCCGTTTTTGTTGCTCGACCGCATCTATGACGTGAACGGCGACGAAAGCTGCATCGGCATCAAGAACGTGACGATCAACGAGCCGTTCTTCCAGGGACACTTTCCGCAATACCCCGTCATGCCCGGCGTCCTCATCATCGAGGGGCTGGCGCAAACGGCCGGCGCCCTGTGCGTGAACAGCCTCGGCGAGGACTACAAGACCGAGCTCGTCTACTTCATGGGCATCGACCGGGCGAAATTCCGCAAGCCCGTGCTGCCCGGCGACCAGCTCCACTACCATGTGCGCAAGATCCGCAACCGCGGCCGAGTCTGGCGCTTCTACGGGGAAGCCAAGGTGGACGGGCAGACCGTCGCCGAGGCGGAGATCAGCGCCATGCTCGCAGATACGGCAGAGGCGCGCGCATTCGCGACCAAGAATGGCTGACGCAGCGATCCATGCGACTGCAATCGTCGAGCCGGGAGCGACGATCGGCGCCGGCGTGAAGATCGGTCCCTATTGCATCGTCGGCCCGGACGCGAGCCTGGCCGAGGGAGTCGAGCTCGTGAGCCACGCCGTGGTCGCGGGGAGGACGACGATCGGTGCCGGAACACGCATTTTTCCCTTCGCCTCGATCGGGCATCAGCCGCAGGACTTGAAATACAAGGGCGAACCGTCGACGCTCACGGTCGGTGCCAGCTGCATCATCCGCGAAGGCGTGACCATGAACCCCGGCACCGAGGGCGGCGGCATGTCGACCACCGTCGGCGACGGCTGCGCCTTCCTTGCCAACTCCCACGTCGGACATGACTGCCACGTCGGCAGCAACGTGATCCTGTCCAACAACGTCATGCTGGCAGGGCACGTTACCGTCGGCGACTTCGCGATCATCGGCGGCGGCGCGGCGGTCATCCAGTTCGCGCGTGTCGGCGCGCACTCGTTCCTCGGCGGCATGTCGGGGCTCGAGCACGATCTCATCCCCTACGGGATGGCGCTCGGCAATCGGGCGCATCTCTCGGGCCTCAACATCATCGGACTCCAGCGGCGCGGCTTCTCGCGCAGCGACATCCACGACATGCGGCGCGCCTATCGCCTTCTGTTCGCGGCCGAGGGCACGCTCATGGAGCGCGTCGAGGACGTGGCTCTCGAATTCAAGAGCCACCCGATCGTAATCGAGATCATCGCGTTCATCCGCGCAGGGGGCAAGCGCTCCATCTGCATGCCGCGCGAGGCGGGAGGCGCGTAGTGCGGAGCGGAGCGGCGCCCCGCGCGACTACTGATTGTCGCGGTTTGCGCCCGTCGGCTCGCTGGCCGTTTCCGAGAACCTGGTCTTCGCGGCCGCCTGCTTCGAGTTGTTCTCGTAGTAGGCGGTCTCGTCGCCGATCACGAGCTGGGTCTCACAATTCGGCGTGCAGCTGTAGGACTGGCGCGCCGCACCCTTGGTCAGGTTGACGGTCCGCTGATCGTCCCGCTGCACGATCACGCGCTGATCCTGGATGATGTTCCTCTGCGCGTCGAGGGCGATGATGTTGGTCACGCCGAAGGTCTTGCCGGTGACGATCAGCAGGTTGCCCGCCTGAACGGTGACGTCGGCGATCGACGCGTTGCCGATGATGATGTGCTCCACGGGGCGGGGAAGGCGCAGGAGCTGCGACTGATCATACCTCACGACGAGGTCGGCGGCGCGCGCCTGGCCGATGGGGAACGCGACGGCAAGGCCGAAGGCAATTACGGCAACGAGCGCGATTGCGGTGCAAAGGGCCGCCAAATCTTGGCGCGGCGAGCGGGCTGGAAGTCTGACTGAGGGCGGCATGGCTGCACTCCCATTGCATGAGGCTCCGCGCGGAGTTTGGTCAGCAATTGGTGAATGAATCGCAAATGGGAGCCCGGTTTTGAGACGGACGCCCGGGTTCTGACGTCCTGGCCGCCGCCGCCAGGCTGGAACCCGGATTGGAGGCCCACACGTTCGAGGTGCCCGTCAGACAATTCGAGTAAAGAAAAAGGGCCGCGTAGGCGGCCCTTCTCCTCAATTGCAATGAGCGCTCGAACTTACGAGCGATGAGCCCGTGCAAGAGCCGCGAAGTACTGCTTCTCGGCATTGCGGATCTGGATGCGCTCGAAGAACGAAATCTTGCCGTCCCTCAATGCCTGGTGCTTGACCGTCGCGAGCTTGGCGCTGGCGCGGGCAATCGCCATGCGCTCGTACGGCGTGACGTTGCCGCGGCCGTCGTGGCGGTACTTGTTGGGAGCGGCAGACGCCGAGCCCGAAGCAATGACAAGGGTGGTGAGGGCGAGAACTGCAGTCTTGATCATGGTCATCTCCTATGTGTCTCCCCGTCGTCGAGCCGCCAATCTGGTCTGGGGCCTCGCGGGCTTGCAGGAGAGAAGACGCAGGCAGGAGGGCGCTTCCGTCGCCTAAAACGACAAATTTTTCAATCTCTTAGCCGCCATGTTCCTGAACGTTCATTCATCCACTGGAAGAGCGAACCGAGCCTGAGGGTTGCGTGCTCAGGCTGAATCGCGGCCGAGCTTCTCGACGTCGCGCAGCCAGCCTTCTCGCGTCACGGCGCTGACCCCTTCGATCATGCCGTAGATCGTCGAGCGGATCGGCGCGACGCCCATGAAGCCCAGAATGTTGCGCTTGAGCATCTTCAGCGCATGGGCACCGAACCACCAGCGATAGACGATGCCCGGCATGCCCATCGTCATGATGATGCGCGCCGACTTGCCCTTGAGCACGCGCACGAACTTGCCGGTCTTTGCCGGCTCCAGGATGTCGGGCTGCAAAATGCGCTCGAGAAAACCTTTGAAGATCGCAGGCAGCGTACCGAGGTAGAGGGGGAAGATGAATACCAGATGATCGGCGGCCAGGATCGCATCGTGCGCCACGGCGAGATCGGGCTCGAGCTCCTGCACGCGCAGATAGGCTTCGCGCAGGATGGGATCGAAGTGCAGGCGCGAGGTGACGAAGAGCCTGGCGTCGTGACCGGCTGCCTCGGCGCCGCGCTTATAGGCTTCGCCGAGCGCCTCGCAATAGGTTGCCTGGCGGGCATGACCGACGATGATCGCGATGCGTGCCATTCCTGCTCCCCGAGCTGCTTCCGTCCCATATCTGCTAGCGCGACCGGGCCAAACGCAGTTTGATTCACGACAAGGCCGCGGCCTGCCGGAACGAGTGGGCGCGCCCGGGCGTTTAGCGCGCGCAACTGGCGGAGGACTCCAACATGACCTCGCTCGAGCTTTTCGCACCCGGGAGCGCGCTTGCCTATCTCGAGGTGGTCCTGCGCCTAGTGCTCGCCTCGGGGCTCGCGGCCGTGCTCGGCTGGGACCGCGAGGAGCGCAACCGGCCCGCCGGGCTCAGGACCTATATGATGGTCGCGCTGGCGTCCGCAGTGTTCACCGTGCTGACGTTCGAGATCTACGAGACCAGCCAGCAGGGGCAGGGCAACAGCAATTCCGATCCGATCCGCATCATCGAGGCCGTAACCGCGGGCGTCGCTTTCCTGGCTGCCGGCACGATCATCCAAGGGCGGGGCAAGGTCGTCGGGATCACGACGGGGGCCGGCATGTGGATGGCAGGCGCGCTCGGCGTCGCGTGCGGAGCCGGCCATTACGTTCTTGCGCTCCTTGCCGCGCTCATGTCTTTCATCATCCTGCGGCTCGCGGGCCTGCTGCAGACCAATGGCGCGAACAGTGGCGCCAAGAACGCCACCTCTCCATCTCGAGAATAGATCGAAGGCAATCTCAACCGAGCAGCGACAACATCCGGCTCGCGGCCTCGAACTCGGCGAAGCGCTGCATGCGCCGCGCATCGGCCTCGCTATCCCTGCCCCATTGCTCGATCTGCCAGTCCTCGTCGACGTGCGCTGCCGCCCAGGCCTCCTCGAGCGTGAGTGTCGCGCGCGCATGCGCGAGCGCGATCAGGGCGGAGCCGGCGAGCGTGGTCATGACATGGAGGCAGGCAAGGCGGAAGGGGTCGGGTCCTTTGAGAGCATCCTCGACGCGCGCCAGGGCTTCCTTCGGCTGCGCAACGTGGATCACGCCATCTGCAAGCTGGAAGTCGGCGCCAAGTGCGTTGCGCGTCCAGTCGAGTATCGGATTCCACCGTGCCCTCTGGCGCGCGACGAGCCCGTCAGGCCCGCTCGCGCGGTAGCACAGGAGGTCGTTTCCGGCGAAGGCGGCGATGTCGGCGGCGACCTCGCGCATGTGGCCCGCGACGGAATCGAGTGCCGAGTTGGCGATGCGGGTGAGCGGCATGGTGTCGGGATCGACGCGCTCGCCCTGCGCCGACCATTCGGCGGCGATCGCGCCGGCGAGCGCCTTGGTCGGGAGGACGAAATCCTTCTTGGCCGGCGTCTTTATGCCCTTGCCGTCGAGCAGCACGGCAAAGCCCTTTTCACGCGGCGCTACCGTGACCGACTTGTAGAAGCGCTTCGGCAGCGGCGGGCGCAGGCTCTCCTTGCCAGGAATCTTCGCCGCGGCCGGAGTGGTGCCATTGCTGCCGTCCTTGTTGTCAGTCATGGCGCGGGCACCCGCGTCTGCATGAGATTGTCGAGCGCGGGCTCGAGCTCATGGCCGGCCTCAACGAGCACGTGGGCGCCTGCATCGCGCAGGGCGGCGGCCGGATGGTAACCCCACGCGACACCCACGGCGGCGACGCCCGCCCCCAGCGCCATCTCGATGTCGTAGGTCGTGTCGCCGATCATGATCGTGTGCTGAGGCGCCGCGCCCGTCTCCGCCATCGCTGCCATGATCATCGACGGATCGGGCTTCGAGGGATGCGTGTCGGCGGTCTGGACGGTCGCGAACAGACGCGAGAAGCCTTCGCGCTCGAGAACGGCGGCCATGCCGCGGCGCGATTTTCCCGTCGCTATGCCGAGGAGCACGTCGTCACGCTCTGAAAGCGCTTTGATGGCCTCAGCGACGCCGGGAAACAGCGGCTCGCTGTGGTCGGGCCGCTGGCGGCGCGCGGCGAAGGCGGCTTTGTAGGCCTCGGCAAGCCGGAGAACCATGTCCGCGCCGCTGTCGGGCGGCAAGAGGCGCGCGACGGCCGTGCCGAGGGAGAGGCCGACCACGCTCACAACGGCCGCGCGCGGCGGCGGCGCAAGGCGCTCCGCGGCAAATGCCTCGTCCATGGCGGCGACGATATGGTGCTGGCTATCGACGAGCGTGCCGTCGCAGTCGAAAATTACGAGCTTCATCGGCAAGCTTATAGCACTGCCCCCGGCCGCGCGGGAATGCAGGCGTCAGCGCCCAACTCACTACGAGATTCGCAAAAAAATGAGACGCGAGACGGCTCTGCCGGTTTCCGGGAGAGCCGCCTCTCGTTTCTCAGTCGCGAAGAGCGATGCGCTCTCAGCCCATGCGGAACACGGCACCGGCCACGGAGCGCGCACGCGTGCGCACGGCGCCGCCGTCGTTGCCGGAGCGGACGAGCCATTGCCCGTTGGCGGCACGCCCGACGATCTCGCCGACGTGATGGCGCCATACGACGACGGCGCCGACCTGCGGGCCTGACGACCTGCCCCAGCGGCTCCAATTCCAGGCGAGGTTCATCTCGGGACCGCCGCCACGCTGCTGGCGCATCCACCAGCCGCACCAGGCTCTCGGACGGCCGTTGTTGCCGTAGCGCACGCGCGCTGAGCGAATGGGGGCCGCCTCATAGGAAGCAGAAGCATACGACCTCGAGCTCCGCTTGGCGCGATAGGCTTTCTTGGATTTGCCCGTGCGGTAGGCGCTCTTCGAACCGTAGGCCTTTGCACGATAGGCCCGCTTGCCCTTGTAGGCCCGCTCTGCGCGATCGGCGCGGCGCTCACGTGCCGCCTGCCGCGCATCCGAACGTTCCCAGCTATCCGAGCGCCCCTCGTACCGGCGCGCCTCGGCCGACGACGCGCCCGCGAACACGAGGAGCATCGTCAAAATGGCGAGGACATTTTTCATCTCTTTTTTCCCGACCTGTTAACAACAAGCCGGAACCTGCCCCTCAATGGGGCGAAAGCAAGGAACATCGTACGGCGCGTCAATTCGTCCCATCAAGCTTGCTGATTCTTCAGCATTTTTTTGAAGCGTCGGCGCGACAATTAACCTCGATAGCGCGCTCATTTTGTGATCACAAAAGTCAGCGAACCGAATGATGTGAAGGGGTCGCATTTCATCGAATTGTCAAATTCGCACCGTCGCCGCTTCGACAAGAGCACTCTCATCGGCTATGCAGCTTCAGTGCGCCGCGTGACCGCGCGTGCCGCTTCCCTGGATTTCGGCTCCGGATGTCCACTCCTCTCCGCAAGCAAGGCGAGCGCAGCCGGCATTCGCCCTGTGTCGGCGTCTGCCAGATCGATCAAGCGACCGGCTGGTGCCTCGGCTGCGGTCGCACGGGCGACGAGATCGGCCGTTGGCTCGGTATGAGCGAGGACGAGCGGCTCGCTCTCTGGGGCAAGCTCCCGCGCCGCCTCGATCGGCTCGCCGTCGGCGTGAGGCTCTTGCCGTGGACGGCGGGCGAGATTCAAAGCTGGGTCCATGCGACGCTCACCGAAGGGTGCGGCACATGGGTCGTCGGCGTGCCGGGTGCGCTGGCCGAGTTTCCCTGCGGCGCGGGGCGCCTGCGCGAGGAGACGAGCACAACCGATCTTGTCGAGGCGCGCGGGAGCGACGCTCATTTCCGCCTGCGCCTCCATGACAAGCTGCGCGCATTCGCATTCGCCGACGACGGGCCGATCGTGCTCGGGCTGCCGAAGGTGCGCAGCACGCTCGCTGTGGCCAGGACCTTTACCGCGCTCGGTGCCGATGGCGATGCAATCGATCCCGAGCATCGCGGCGATCAGCTGTTCGATTTCGGCGTCGGGCGGGAGAGCGCGCGCTTTTGCATACGCACATCGCGCGCGGAGCTCATTGCCACTCTCAAGGCGCTCGAAGGACGGCCTTGGGCAGGCGTGCTCCGCGATGCGGGGGCGCGAATCATTGCCGAGAGTCCGCAACGGGTCGCCGAGTCGGCGCTGGCGCGGATCGAAGTCTTCTCGCCGATCCCGGCATCCGGAGCGGTCTCGTCCGAAGGGGCGCGCAGCCTTTTCCTGCCCGCCTCCCTGCAGTCGGGCGAGGAGGCTCCGGCCGGGCTTGCACTACCAGTCTATGCGCAGCAGGTCGCGATCTACTATCCCGCGACGAAGAAGGGCTGAGACATGATCGTCATCGAGAGGAACGGCAAGACGACCGTCATATCAGGATGGCGGGCGTGGCTCGCAGCCGCGGGCGTCTTCGTCCTCGTGACAGCGGTTCTCTGGATCATCGCATTCGTAATGCTGGGCGTCGCAATCACGGTCGGCACCATCCTGCTCATCGTGGTGCCGGTCGTTGTCGGCGTGGCGATCGTCGCCTCGCTCTTCCAGCGGTCCGGCGCGCGCTAGGGTCTTTCCGACTTTGGTTGATCCGCGGAAAGACCCTAGTTCTTTGTATTGTCATGCTTCTTATCGGAAAACCGGTTTCCATCCCGGCCGTCGTCGTCCGTGCGGAGCACGGCTTCGCCGTGACGCGGAGCACGGCTTCGCCGTGACGCGAAGCATGGCGTCCAAGCGGAGCTTGGCTTCGCCAAGACGCCAAGACGCCGGGACAGGCTTTTTCCGGAAGCACTCTAGCTCCGCAAGACGCTATTCCATGTCGGAATACTTCTTCGCGTCGAGCCCCAAGAGGTCCCACGTCGCGACCATGTGCGCGGGCAGCGGCGCGGTGACGTCGAGCTTTGCCTTCGTCTTGGGATGGGGAATGACGAGCCGGCGCGCATGCAGGTGCAGCTTGCCCTCGATGCCGCTGTCGGCGAGCACCTTCTCGCCATCGTACTTGTTGTCGCCGACGATCGGGTGGCCGATCATGGCCATGTGCGCACGCAACTGGTGCTGGCGGCCGGTAACGGGCTTCAGGCTTACCCACGATACCTTGTGCGCGACGCGGTCGATCACCGAATAGTGGGTCGTTGCGTGCATGGCCTCCTCCTGCTCTCCGGGACGCGCCTTCCTCACGCGGTCGCCGTCGGGGCCGGACGCCTTGACGAGCGCGGCCTCGATCTTGCCTTGCGGGGGCCTCGGCACGCCCTTGACGAGCGCCCAATAGGTCTTGGCGGCCGAGCGCGTCTGGAAGATGCGCCCGAGTTTCGCCGCCGCGTCGCGGTGCTTGGCGACGAGGAGCACGCCGGTCGTGTCGCGGTCGAGGCGGTGCACGAGGCGCGGGCGGTCGCCGAAGCGGTCGGCCATGCCGGCAAGGATGCCATCCAGGTGATGCTTCGTGCCGGTGCCGCCCTGGACCGCGAGCCCGAAAGGCTTGTTCAGGACGAGCACGTCGTCGTCCTCGTAGAGGATCATGCGCTCGACGAGATCGCGGTCGGCCTTGGATATGGCGTGGGTGGCCTTGCCCTTGGGCGCGCCCTCGCGCGGCGAGCGCGCGATCCTGGGAACACGAACTTGCGATCCCGCCTCGAGACGCTCGTTGGCCTCGACGCGCTTCGAGTCAACGCGCACCTGGCCCGAGCGCAGAAGCTTCTGCAGATAGCCGTGCGTCACGCTTGGAAAATGCTGGCGGAACCAGCGGTCGAGGCGCATGCCCGCCTCCCGCTCCACGACCTCGATCGTCTCGACGCGCTCGCTCATGTGATGAGCGTCCGCGTCACGGCCATGCCGGCGAAGATTGCGAGCAGCGACAGGGCGACAGAGGCAAGCACGTAGCCGAAGGCGTACGCCGTCTCCCCGCGCTGCATCATGTGGGCGAAATCCATTGAGAAGGCGGAGAAGGTCGTGAAGCCGCCGAGAAAACCGGTCGCGAGCAGCGTTCGCATCTCGAGCGAGCCAGCGAATCTCAGCGCGATCGCCTCAATCACGACGCCCATCAGGAACGAGCCCAAGACATTGACGAAGAATGTCGCCGTGGCCGCGGCGTACGGCGAGGCGACCCCAATCCAGCGGCCCACGCCGACATAGGCGAGATAGCGGGCGCCCGACCCGACGGCGCCGCCGGCACAGGCAAGGAGCAGCAGTCGCATCTCTCATGACCTCAGAGCAAAAGCCGGCGGAGGACGCCCGCGAATCTCAGCTCGGGCGCTGGCCGCGCGACAACGGTCCGGCAATTGCCCAGCCGATCGTCCAGCCGATGATGAGGCCCGCAAAGCTGACCGCCATGAACGTCAGCTGGTTCACGTTTTCGGCGTCGTCCGAGCTTTCGAACTTGAACTGCAACGCCGCCCAATTGGCCACGAGGTCGCCCAGAAACTGCATGGCAAGCGCGGCGCCGACGATCGCGAAAATGATGGCAACGAGATAGCGCATCGATCCCTCCGGCGGTGTTGGTGCCGCCTGCTATTTGTGTGAACCCTGCCTGGGGCAGGAGGATGCCGTCAGGCGATCACTTGACTTCCCAGAACCAGATCTCGCCCGCCTGAGCATAGTTAGAGTAGTAGCCGACCCAGGAGAACCACTCCATCAGCCACTTGGCAGACGAGCGGTAGCCGTTCCAGACGTCGATGTGGTCGCCCGTGGCGCGGTCGCTGTCGCTCGATCGGCGCCAGTAGTCCTGGATGTAGATGATGCCGGTGCGGCCGAAGAGCTTATTATAATAGTGCGCAGGCTCGGTGCCGGTGATCTTCTCGACCGGGCCGACGCCGGGGATGCTCGCGCGCGCGATGCCGTTGGCGAGCTGGTTGGCATTGATGAAGTGCATGTGATCACGCGGGTGCACCGCACAGTGCGAGATGCCCGAAAGCTGCCCGGGCTGCACGCCCGCCCTGCGAAGCGCCGTTCCCATACGGATCGCACACTGATTGGCGAACACGGGAAAGCCCGCGGGGATGAACTGGCCTTCCATGTTGGTCAGATTGTGGGGCGCGATGCACGGCGTCGATACGCTTTCGTTGATCGGGTGGCCACGCCAGAGATCGTTGAATTCCACCATGGGTACGCTCCCCTAGACTCAAACGAATACAAGGCGCTCAGGCCCGGCGCGTCCCCCGCCGAGGCCATTCGACCCGGACTATAGGCTGGCCGGGGGGCGGTTGGCCAGATGGTCCACGCCAGTCCTGCCTCATGGTTCGACAAGCTCACCATGAGGCCTGCTGCCGGCCCCTCATCCTGAGCCTGTCGAAGGATGAAGGGGCCCGAGAGGCCGAGTGTTCCCCGGACTTGCGGCTACCGCCCGCGCTCGCGGCGGAGCTTGGCCCAATAGTCGAGCCGCTTCTTGATCTCGCGCTCAAAGCCGCGCTCGGGCGGGTCATAGAACTGCGGGCGCTTCGTCATCTCGTCGGGGAAGTAGTTCTGGCCCGAGAAGGCCTCGGGCGCGTCGTGGTCGTACTCGTAGCCCTCGCCGTAACCCGTCTCCTCCATGAGCTTGGTCGGCGCATTGAGGATGATCTTGGGCGGCATCAGGCTGCCATGCTCCTTGGCGGCGCGCATGGCGCCCTTGTAGGCCACATAGGCGGCATTCGATTTGGGCGCGGTCGCGAGGTAGAGGACCGCCTGGGCGAGGGCCAGCTCGCCCTCGGGGCTGCCGAGGAAGTCGTAAGTATCCTTGGCTGCTATTGCCTGCACAACGGCCTGCGGATCGGCGAGGCCGATGTCCTCGATCGCCATGCGCACGATGCGGCGCGCCAGAAAGAGCGGATCCTCGCCGCCGTCGAGCATGCGCGCGAGCCAGTAGAGGGCGGCATCGGGGTCGGAGCCGCGCACCGACTTGTGCAAGGCCGAGATCAGGTTGTAGTGGCCCTCGCGGCTCTTGTCGTAGAGCGGCGCGCGCCGCTGCACGAGCTTGACGAGCGCATCGCGGGCGATCGGCTTCGCGCCCGTGGGTGTCGCGGCGTAGACCTCGTCGGCGAGATTGATGACGGCGCGGCCGTCGCCATCTGCCATGGATTTCAACGCCTCGCGCGCATCCGCATCGAGAGGGAGCGGGCGTCCCTCCTCCGCCTCGGCGCGGCGCAGGAGCTCGTCGAGGGCCGCGTCGTCGAGGCGGTTGAAAATGAGGACGGAGGCGCGCGAGAGGACGGCGGCGTTGAGCTCGAAGGACGGGTTCTCGGTCGTGGCGCCGACGAGCGTGATGGTGCCGTCCTCCATGTGGGGGAGGAAGCTGTCCTGCTGCGAGCGGTTGAAGCGGTGGATCTCGTCGATGAAAAGCAGCGTGCCGCGCCCCTGCTCACGGCGCGCCTTCGCCCGCTCGAAGGCTTTGCGCAGATCCTGGACGCCGGAGAAGATCGCGGAGAGCTGCTCGAACTCGAGCGAGGTCTCGTCGGCGAGAAGGCGCGCGACGGTGGTCTTGCCGGAGCCGGGCGGGCCCCAGAGAATCATGCTCGAGACGCGCCCCGATTTCAGCATGCGCGTCAGCGTGCCTTCGTGGCCGACAAGCTGATCCTGGCCGACGACGTCGGCGAGCTTCCTGGGGCGCAGGCGGTCGGCGAGCGGGCGCGGCGCGCTTTTCTCCAGACCCGCCGCTTCGAAGAGATTGGTCATGGGCTCATATTACTTCCGCCGGCCGCGCTCTGCATCAGGAGCCTTTTGCGCGGCGTCTGCCGAGGAAGGCGAGGACCGCAAATCCCAGAGCGCAAAGCGTGCCGCCGATCGCGCCCAGCGCGATATGTCTGCCATTGATCTCCTGGTCGAGGGCGGCCTGGCGGACGATGACGGGCGCGCCCTCGGGCAGGTATTTGATCAGGAGCGACGGCGGATCGCCGGCGGCCTCGACCGACAGCTGCTTTGCCAGAGCTTCGCCGATCCACAAACCGCGAGCCTTGAGCTCGCCTCCTGCGGCATCGCGCCAGACGAGATCGACCGCGTAGGCGGGACCCCCGCGCCCTTTGAATTCCATCACCCGGCCATCGACGAGCGCCGTCGTCTCGGTGCCGTTGGCCATGACGTCGCGGACGCGGGTTGCATCTCGATAGGCGTAGGCTGCAAGGGCAAAGAGAGCGACAGCGGCGATCGCCAGTAGCCATTTCAGTATCCGGGTGACGCGTGCCATTGCCCTCGATCCTAGCCCGGGACCTGGAGTTGCAGGACCTTGTCGCCACGCTGGACGCTCAAGCGCCAGACTCGCTGGCGCGCGCCGACAGCGCTTTCAAGATCGGCGACGCTCGCGATCTTGCTGTTGCCGATCTCGACGATCACATCGCCCGGCTGGAAGCCGAGGCGTGCCGCGATGGAGCCGCCGCGCACGGAGAGGATCACCACGCCCTCGGACTCGTCGAGACCCATCTCGTCGGCGACGCCAGGGACGATGTTGGATACGCGCGCTCCGTCGAGCGGATGCTGGCCGGCGAGATTCCTCACGTCGTCCTTGCCGGGTTTGGGAGCAGCTTGCAGCTTGACCTCGACGGTGACGGGACGCCCCTTGCGGATGACGTCGAGCTTCGCGGAGTTGCCGATGCCGCGCGTGGTCAGCCTGTACTGCACGCCGCGCGGGTCCGTCACCTCGAAGCCGTCGACGTGCATGATGACGTCGCCCGCCTCGAGACCTGCGGTGGCGGCGGGACCGCGATCGGAGACGCGGGCGACGACGGCGCCAGCGATGCGGTCGAGGCCGAGGCCTTCCGCAATCTCGCGCGTCACGCTTTCGAGGCGCGCGCCGAGCCAGGGTCGCTCGACCTTGCGGCCCTGAGCGGCGCTGTCGACGTAAAGTCGCACGAGGTTCGAAGGAATTGCGAAGCCGATCCCCTGCGAGCCGCCGGACTGCGAGAAGATCAGCGTGTTGATGCCTACGAGCTTGCCCGACATATCGACGAGCGCACCGCCCGAGTTGCCGGGGTTGATGGCGGCGTCAGTCTGGATGAAGACCTGCTGGTCGGATTTGCCGATCTCGGAGCGGGCGAGAGCCGAGACGATGCCGCTCGTCACCGTCTGGCCGACGCCGAAGGGGTTGCCGATGGCGAGCACCATGTCGCCCACCTCGAGCGTATCCGAATCCTCGAGCTCGATCGTGGGGAAGCGGGCGTCGCCGTTCTCGAGCTTCAGGATGGCGATGTCGGTCTTGTCATCCTGGCTCACGACCTTGGCGTCGAACTCGCGCTTATCGGCAAGCGCAACGCGGATCTCCGTCTCGCCGCGGCCCTTGACGACGTGGGTGTTGGTCACGACGACGCCGTCGGCGCTGACAATCACGCCCGAGCCGAGCGAGCTTTGCACGCGCTCGGACGGCTGGCCGAACTGCTCGCCGAAAAACTGGCGGAAGAAGGGATCGTTGGCGAACGGCGAGTTGAAGGTCTGCACGCGGCGGCGGACATAGACGTTGACGACCGCGGGCGCGGCTTTGCGCACGATCGGCGCAAAGGAGTATTGCGCGACCTCGCGCGAGGGGGGCGCCAGCTTCTGAGCACCGGCCGGGCCGCCGGCAATGAGAAGCCCGAGCCCCGCCGTCAGCAGGAGGCCCAAAGTCACGTCGCCGTGCCGTCGCATGTGTCCTCGTCCTATCCCGTGATTGCGGGAGCAAGCCCGCATCAACAGTCCCCCTGGCTCAGATCCCTGGCGGCGCAGGATATAGTCTCGCGGGTTGACCGGAGGAAGGCCGGTTATGCAAAAGGGGTGAGGTGCTCGGGGGGGGGCGGTGCGCCAGCCGCGGGGACCATATCCGGAAAATGGCGTGCAGGACAGGCCACTTGGATCGCCGGCCCAGCGCTACTCGGGCGCGCCACGCCTTGAAGGCCCCGGGGTTAGCGCGCGACGAGCCCGGCGCGGTAGGCAGCCGGCGACCAATTCAGCGTCGACGAGTAGGAGCGCGGAGCCGCAGCCGTCGAGTCGTTCATGGCCCAGGTGCGGGATGTGGTCGCGCGCTCAGGAGGCGGCGCCCAGTCCTGAGACCTAATGGTGCGAGGCCGCGGCGGCGCAGCGGCGCGGGCGGACGGCGCCCACTCATTTTGAGCATACGCGGCCTGGCGCGGCGGCTCATATGTTTGTGACGTCGGCGTGGGCTGGTAGCTCATCCCGGCGTGGGCGACGCGCTCGCCCCCGACCGGGGAGCCGTTGGCGAGGAACTGGCGCTCGCGGACATCGTTGCCGTCGAGCGGTGCGCGGCCGGCATACTTGACGCGCACACGCCCCGTGCCGCCGCGCTCGAGTCCGAGCTCGCGCGCCGATCTCTGCGACAGATCGATGACGCGATCGGCGACGTAGGGGCCGCGGTCGTTGATGCGCACGAGGATCGTGCGGCCGTTCGAGAGGTTCGTCACATAGGCATAGGACGGCATCGGCAGCGTGGGATGAGCGGCCGTGAGCGCATTCATGTCGTAGACCTCGCCGTTCGCCGTCCGGCGGGCGTGAAAGTCCGTGCCATACCACGAGGCGATGCCGACGCGGTCGTAATCCGGCTGCTCGCGCGGGTCGTACCAGAGGCCGCCGACCTGATAGGGATCGCCGACCTTGTAGATGCCGCCGCCCTTGGGGATTGGTGCCGAAGGCGACGCGACGCGCTGGCTCGCGGAGACGCCCCACTTCGATTCCGGGAACATGGGTGCCATGCTGGTCTGCGGCGCCGCCCCGCCGCTCGCGCAGCCGCCCAGCGCAGTGATCGCCGTCAGACAAAAGAGGCGCAGCTCACGACGCCGGCGCCAATCCGCCGACGCGCCAACAAGGCCAATATTCAGAAGAAACTTGTGCGCACGCGACCATCCGGCGCGCGCGACCGCCGATCCCAACATAACGCCTGTCCCTCGGCCCCATGGAATGAGGCCTTGCCTGCCTAGACGTCCCGGGCCGCCCCTTTTCGGGTCTTTACCCATTGGACACCGGCAGCATGGCAGATGCGGTTTAGTTTGAGGTTAAGCGGTATGCTTGAGAGGGTGCTAAAGCGCGTGTAGGGTCCCTCGCCGCCGGGCCCCGCAGCGGTCCGGGCGCTTCCGGCGAGCGACGGATGGGTGGTCGAGTGGTTTAAGGCACCGGTCTTGAAAACCGGCGTGGGTGCAAGCCCACCGGGGGTTCGAATCCCTCCCCATCCGCCACCTCCATCATAACTCATTGAAAATATTATAATATATTGTGGCAAAATTGTGCAAGGCCGCTAGCTACCGCCAGGCCGCGCGCCACGAGCTGCTAATACTGATCGAAACGAGACTGTGCATGCTCTCCTCTGGCGGCAGCGGCGGGTTCCACCCTTCGATGTGCAGCAATATTGCCTGCGCTTCGTTTGCGTCCATTCGCGATGGCGGCGAAGCGATCGCGGACTTGGGGCGACGCAGACGCGCTCGTGCCTTGGAAGGCAAAGATGGATCAACACAGACAATCAATCTGATGAAGCTCATCGAACCGCCCCTCCCGATTCGGCCATGTCGGCCACGATTCCTCGCCCATCGACCACAAAGCTATGATGCCGACCGCATCCACTCAATCCGGGAAGGGGCGCGTACCCGGCTTGTCGATTGACGCCGGAGCGGACCGCCTTCGCCGTTCGCTCGGCGGCGGTCGATCGTTGACGAGCCGGCTGACGCGATCCGACAGCGGGATTTTTCGAGGTTGCAGCGTTCCTTTGGAAACAGATGCCGGCCGCGTCAATTGGCATATGCGTGTTTCCTCACAGCGACATCCGCTGGAGAACATCAACAGAGGAAACGACGATGACCATGACGAATACCACGATCGAGACAGCCAACGTTCGCGCTCTCACCGATGCCGAAATCGACAATGTCGGCGGCGGCGTGACCTTCGGCGGGTACCTCCGCAATCTTGCTTGGCAGCTCCTGAACGCCCCGGCGAATTCCGAGCTCATTGGGTGCTCAGATGACATGAGCACGTGCTCCTACCAAAGCAAGTAATCCGCGTGCGGACCGCATGCCTCCTCAGGACCGGTCCCGCGGCAAGGCTTACGCGTGTCAGCACCTGAAATGGTGCTGGCGCGCACGTCTTGCGCTCACGGTGCGAAGCCCCACGCTGCAAGCGATCATGCTGCAGCGCACGACGACATGAAGGACGACCGGAACGAATATATTGACAATGTATCTGTGCGCCCCTAGCCTCGCCCTGCCCTTCGAGAGCAGAGGAGTTGCGCCTTGGCCAGTACCGCTCACTCAAAGCAGGCACTCTGCTATCTGGATGTCGGCGGCACGTTTACCGACGCCTTCCTGGTCGACGAGAGCGGAGACTTCCGGATCGGCAAGGCGCCGACCACTCCCGACGACATCTCGCGCGGTTTCTTTGCCGCCGTGGAAGCGGCGCTCGACGTAGGCGGGATCAAGCACGCAGACGGCTTCTCGGAGATGAAGGTCTTCGGCTACGGCTCGACGACCGTGCTCAACGCCCTCCTGACGCGACGGGGCGAGAAGACCGGGCTGATCATCACGCGCGGCTTCGAGAACCTCTTGCAGATCGAGCGCGGAAAGCAGACCTGGACCGAGTACGATCGCACCGATCGCATCCATCCGCTGACCCACCGCCATCTCGATCCGATCGTTCCGCGCAAGCTCGTCCGCGGCATCACCGAGCGCGTCGATGCGACAGGGCGCGCGCTGATCCCGCTCTACGAGCACGAGGTCGCGCCCGCCGTGGATGCGCTCCTCGACGAAGGCGTAAGCGGCATCGCGATCTGCTTCCTTTGGAGCTTCCTCAACCCTGAGCACGAACGGCGCGCCGCCGCGATCGCCGCCGAGCGGATCGGCGCGCGGGGCGTCGACTGTCGCGTCGTCACCAGCTTCGACACGAGCCCCGTCATTCGCGAGCTTTCGCGCACGAACGCGACCGTGATCGAGGCTTACACCTCGCGGCTCGCGCACAGCGCCTTCGCCGCCATCGAGCAGGGCCTGACCGAACGCGGCTTCAAGGGCCGGCTGCAGATCATGCAGTCGTCGGGCGGCCTAGCCTCCCCGCACAACGTGAAGGCGGTGGATACGCTGCATTCCGGGCCCGTCGGCGCGCTGGTCGGCGGGCGGCTGCTCGGCGAGATCTACGGATGGGAGAATGTCATCACCACCGATGTCGGCGGGACATCGTTCGACATCGGCCTGATCAACCGGCGCCAGATCACGACCCGGCGCGATCCGACGGCGGCGCGCATGATTCTCGGCGTGCCCATGATCGAAGTGCTTTCGATCGGTGCCGGCGGCGGCACCATGGCGCGCATCGACCCTCTGACCAACCGCATGCAAGTGGGTCCCGATTCCGCGGGCTCGGTGCCGGGCCCGGTCTGCTACGGCAAGGGCGGCAAGCTGCCGACCGTGACCGATGCGGATCTGCTCCTCGGCTATCTCAATCCGGATTACTTCGCGGGCGGGACGATCAAGGTCGACGTCGAACGCGTGCAGAAGGTGATCCGCGAAGTGCTTGCGGAGCCTCTCGGGCTCTCGGTCATCGAGGCGGCGGACGGCATCCGCCAGATCATCGACACCAAGATGCGCACCGCGATGGTGGGCCTCGTCGAGGCGCGCGGACTCAACATGTCGTCCTACCACCTGCTGGCGGCCGGGGGCGGAGGTCCGACCCACTGCGCGGGCTACACGGACAAGGTGCCGCTCGCGGGCGTGCTCATGCTTCCCTACTCGGCCGCTTTCAGCGCGTTCGGATCGTCATCGGCCGACTATGAGCACCACTACAGCCGCGCCACGAACCTCATCATTGCCCCCGATATCGATGCCTCGGGAAAGGGCGAGATCTCGGGCAAGCTCGCGGCTGTCTGGGCTGATCTGGTCGAGCAGGCCCATCGCGATATGCGCATCGAGGGCTTCGATCTCGCGGCCGTCAACCTGCGCCCGCAGGTTATGGTCCGCTACGGTCGCCAGCTCAACGACCTCACGATCGCGTCCCATACGCTCAAGCCCGACGGGGCGGCGGACCTCGATCGCATCCTCGCGGCGTTCGAGCGCCAGTACGAGGAAACGTATGCACGCGCGGCGCGCTTCCCGCAGGCCGGCTTCCACATCACGGACGTGGGCCTCGTTGCCACGTCACCCAAGGTGCGGCCGCGGATCAAGGAGCACGCGCTCGTCTCCGATCGGCCTGACGCGGAAGCCCGCAAAGGCTCGCGGCGCGCCTATTTTGCCGGCGACTGGCACGACACAGCGATCTACGAGCTCATGAAACTGAAGGCCGGCAACCGCATCGCAGGCCCGGCCATCGTCGAGGACCGCACGACAACCTACGTCGTGCCGCCCGGCCGCGTGCTTGAAGTCGATCGCTTCCTGAGCCTTTGGCTGAAGAACCAGTGAGAATGGCCATGAATGTGATGCTCGATCTCTCCGGAAAGATCCCGCTCAAGGAGCGCCTTCGTGCGCGGCGCGCGCACATAGAGGCGACGGGAACCTATATCGAGCGCTGCACGCTCAAGGAGACCGATCCGATCGGATTCGAAGTCTTCTATACAAAGCTCAGCCAGAGCATCAACAACGCCCGCGATCTCGCGCGACAGGTGGCGGCCTCACCCGAGATGCGCGAGATGGGCGAGTCCGTGCTCGGGCTGTTCACGCCCGAGGGCGATGCGATCTGCCTCTCGCCTGGCCTCATGGTGCACGTGCGCACGATGTCGCGCGCGATCAAGTGGATGATCGACAACGACTATGAGACCGATGTCGGCATCAATCCCGGCGACATCTTCTTCAACAACGATCCCTATATCGGCGGCGGTCACGCGCCGGATCAGCAGATCATCATCCCGCTGTTCCACGACGACCGGCTCATCGGCTGGGCGGGCGGCATGTCGCACGTCTCCGAGGTCGGCGCCGTCGAGCCCGGCGGCATGGGCATCTCGATGAAGACCCGCTTCCACGAGGGCCTCTATCTGCCGTGCATGAAGGTCGGGGAGGGCGACCTGTTCAAGCGGGATTATGAGATCCTGGTCGACCGCTCGGTGCGCGCGTCCGTTTGGTGGCTGCTCGACAGCCGGGCCAAGCTCGCAGGCGCCAAGCTGATCCGCGACGCGGTGCGCGGCCTCGTCGCCGAATACGGCCTCGATCACTACCTGCGCATCGGCGAAGAGTATATCGAGGACACGCGGCGCGCGACGATCGACAAGATGCGCCGCGTTCTCTACCCGGGTCGCTATCGCGATGTGGGCTGGCGCGGAATCGACGAGCCGGATCTTCGCCAGCTGCTGCACGCGCCCATTCAAACGACGATCTCGCCGGAGGGGCGCATCCTGGTCGACGCCGACGGCTTGAGCTCGGCGGGCCCGCATCCCGTTCAGGCGACGGTGCCCCTGTTCGAGGGCATCCTTTTCAGCTCGCTCATCCAGCACGTCTTCTACGATACGCGCTACAATGAAGGTACGGCGCTGGTGCTCGAGCACCGGGTGCCCGAGGGCTCCGCCTGCAATCCGCCCGACATCTATCACGCCACCGCGCTCTGGGGGCCGGCGTTCGCGGGCGGGATTGCCTGCAACCAGTCGATCAGCCGGGCCTATTACGCCAACGGCTATCGCGAGGAAGTCCATTCCTGCAACGCGCAGGTGAACGCGATCATCGCGGGCGGCATCGACCTGTTCAATCGCAAGTTCGCGGGCTGGAATATGGAGATGTGCGCGTCGGGATCCTACGCGACCGCGTTCATGGACGGGCTCGACACCGCGCTCGCCGAATTCAATGCTGAGGGCGACTCGGGCGACGCCGAGATCTGGGAGACGGCGCTGCCGCTCATCTATCTCGGGCGCACGATCCGCGTCGACGGCGGCGGCTTCGGCCGCTTCCGGGGCGGCGCCGGGCTCTACTCGGTCTACATGACTCCGGATGTGCCGAAGCTCGAGCTGGGCTCGTTCGGCGGTGCGCCGATCTTCCCGGCGCCAGGTCTCATGGGCGGCTATCCGGCCCCCATGCCGACGGTCTACGTGGTGCGCAACACGGATCTCAAAGAGCGCATCGAGAAGCGTCTGCCTCTGCCCCATCACGAGGGCGATCCCGCCAGTCCGGACGTGGTCACCCAGGCGAAAGGCGACGTCGAGGTCGTGCGCGGGGGCAACTACATCGCCCGCAACATCCAGCCGTACTCGCTCTATGTGCAGCCGGGCGGCGACGGCAGCGGCTTCGGCGACGTGCTCTGCCGCGAGCCCGAGAAGGTCAAGCGCGATCTCGACAACGGGGTCACGAGCCGGCACGCAGCGGAGAGCGTCTACGGCGTCGTGCTCTCGAAGGACGGTGTGGTGGATCTGGCCGCAACGGAGAAGCGCCGGGAAGAAATCCGCGCCCGGCGGCTCGCGCGGGGCATTCCGGCGGACCAGTACCGCAAGAAGGTGCGCCAGAAGTTTCTCTCCGGCGATCTGCCGGCCGTCTCGAAGACGCTCTTTCGCGACACGCTGTCAAATCACGGGCGCTTCCGGGACGAGTTCCTGGAGTTCTGGGAGCTTCCGTCCGATTTCGCCATCGCCTGACCCTCATCCTCGACGAGACCTCGCCCATGAGTTTGCTTGAAGAAAAAGAACTATCGGATCTGCTGGACGGAACGCTCGATCTCGAGCGCGTGCGCGAAATCCAACGTGCGCCGAAAGACCTCGATCGTCGCGAGCGGCTGCTCGCCATCGAGCAGAAGCGGCTCGGATGGAAGGACCGGATCGTGCTCGCGCTCCAGGAGAGCCTGTTCATCGTGCAGACGGACGCGGGCAAGACGGTTCGCTGCCGCTGCGGGCATCATTTCGGCGACTACCGCCGCAACTGGAAAGAGTCCGCGCTGGTCCACGAACGCGACCCGCAGGATGGCGAGCTCTACGCGTCGGCCAACGCCCCGACCAAGGACTGGATGATCCTGCGCGAGTTCTATTGTCCAACCTGCGCCACGCTTCTCGACACGGAGAACGTACCCCAAGGCTATCCCTTCATCTTCAACTTCCTCCCCTACTTCCAAGACGAGAAGCCATGAGCCAGCGCCTCCAGGGTCCGGCCGGCATCGACAAGCGCTCGTCTCTCGACGACGCCATGGCGTCGCTCCGCGACGGCATGACGATCCTGGTGGGCGGATTTGGAGAGCGGGGATTTCCGTTCCGTCTGGTCGACGCGGTGGCGAAATCCGGCATCCGCGATCTCACGCTCATCAAGAGCGATGCCAACGAGGACGGCATCGGCGTCGGCCATCTCATCGCGGGCGGGCGCGTCAAGAAGATGGTCGCCAGTCACATCGGCCTCAACCGCAAGCTCATCGAGTTGATGCAGGGCGGGAACATCGAGGTCGAGATCTGCCCTCAAGGCATCCTTGCCGAACGCATTCGCGCAGGCGGTGCCGGCCTCGGCGGGGTTCTGAGCGACGTCGGCATCGAAACCATCCTGGCCGACGGCAAGCAGCGCGTCGTGAGCCAGGGCCGCGAGTTTCTGATCGAGCCGGCGATCCGCGCGGATCTGGCGCTGATCCACGCCCAGCGCGCCGATCATTTCGGCAATCTCTCCTATGTCCATGCCGCCCGGAACTTCAATCCCTTGATGGCCATGGCGGCTGACCGCGTCGTGGCGGAGGCTGACGAAATTCGCGCGACGCCGGGTATGGCCCCGGACGCGGTCGTCACGCCCGGTGTCTTCGTCGACGCCATCGTCTCGGCGAGGCTGCAATGACGGATGCCGTCTCCATATGCATCGCCGAGCGCGCCGCGCGCGAGATCGCGGATGGAGACGTCGTCAATCTCGGCATCGGCATCCCGCTGCTGATTCCGGGCTTTCTTCCGGCCGGAGCACGCTGTGTCATCCACCAGGAGGCGGGCTATCTCGGCATGGGAGAGCCAGCGCGGCCAGGGGAGGAGGATCCGACACTGACGGATGCCGCCGGCCAGCCGGTGACGCTGCTCCCGGGGGCCTCGTGCTTCGATTCCAGCGTCTCGTTCTGCGTCGTTCGGGGCGGCCGGCTGGACTGCGCGGTACTGGGTGCGCTCGAGGTGGACAAAGAGGGCAATCTCGCCAACTGGCTGGTGCCTGGAAAGTGGTCGCCCGGCGTCGGGGGTGGCATGGAGCTCGCGCAGAAGGCGCGCCGCGTGATCGTTGCGACCCGGCACACGGGCAAGGACGGCGCGCCGAAGATTCTCGAGCGATGCCGGCTCCCTCTAACGGCACCGCGATGCGTCGACACGATCGTCACGGAATATGCCGTGTTCCGTGTGCGGCCCGACGGCCTGCATATGGTCGACTGCTACGGGGGCGTCACAATTGAACAGGTCCGCGCCATGACGGGCGCGCCGTTCTCCTTAGCACTGGAGAAAGCGGCATGACCGGAGGTGCCTACATTGCGGCGGCCTGGCGGACGCCATTTGCAAGGGTGGGCACCACGCTTGCTGGCGTGAGCGCGCAGGATCTCGCGACCGCAGCCCTCCGGCCCGCGCTTTCAGCCTTGCCCGCGTTACCGGGCCTTTCGGACATCATCCTTGGCAACGTGCTCAACGGGCGCGGGAACCTCGCCCGGTACGCGGCGCTGGCAGCGGGCTTCGGCATCGAGATTCCCGGCGCGACGGTCGATCGCCAATGCGCGTCGGGCATGGATGCTGTTGTCCAGGCGACATACCGGGTATCGCGCGAGACAAGGCCCGCCACGATCGTCGCGGGTGGGGTCGAGAGCATGAGCGGCGCGCCGTTCCTCATGGCGCGGGCGAGCCGGGCCTATGATCGCCAGCCGCCGACATTCATCGACGTTCCGCTGTCCCCGCCCTCGCTGGGCGATCCCTCCATGATCGAGACGGCCGAGACGGTGAGCGGCGAGGCCGGCGTCACGCGGGCAGAGATGGACGCCTTTGCTCTCTCGAGTCATCAGCGCGCGCTCGCCAGCCGGGCGCGGGCGAAGATCGTTCCCGTCGAGACCCGGGAGGGAGAGGTTGTAAGGGAGGACATGGGTCCGCGCGCAGATACCTCCCTCGAGCGGCTCGCGAGATTGAAGCCGGTGCTGCCTGCGGGAACCGTGACAGCCGGAAACGCTTCCGGTATCGCGGACGGGGCCGCGGCAGTCGTGGTGATGAACGAGCAGGCGCTGGCACAATCCGGCGCGCGCCCGCTGGCACGCATCGTCGGGGCCGCGTGCGTCGGCGTCGATCCGGCGCGCATGGGGATAGGTCCGGTGGTCGCGGTGCGGGCCCTGCTCGCCGAGCACGGCCTTGCGCTCGGCGACATCGCACACTGGGAGATCAACGAGGCCTTCGCCGGCCAGGTCCTTGCAGTGCTGCGCGGCCTGGGGCTCGATCCTCACGCGGTCAATCCCGATGGCGGGGCGGTGGCGTTGGGTCATCCGCTGGGTGCGAGCGGCGCGCGCATCGTCGGCGATCTCGCCCGACGCCTCGCCGACGCACCGGCCGGCACGCGAGGGATTGCGAGCCTTTGCGTCGGCGGCGGCATGGGAATGGCGGTTCTGCTCGAGGGCTCCGCATGACACGCAAGAGCAAGTCCAAGTTCCATTCTCCGCTGCTCGAGGACGCTGAGGAAGCACGCACGTTGAGCGAGCAGGCCTACCGCATCATCCGCGCGGCCATCCTCGAATGCCGCATTCCGCCGAGCGCCATCATCGACGAGCGGGCGCTGATGAAGGAGCACGGCTTCGGCCGGACGCCGATCCGCGAGGCGCTCCTGCGTCTCTCGGGCGAGCGCCTCGTCATATTTCAGGCGGGACAGGTCATCCAGGTGGCGCCGGTCGGGCTCACCGACATACGCGATCTCTACGAGCTGCGCCTCCATTCGGAACGACTCGCGGTTCGCCTTATGCTCGAGCGGTGCACACCGGAGTTGCTCGACAACCTCGAGCACTGCTTCGACGCGGCTCCGGCATTGCTGGCACAGGGGCGGATCGAAGACGTGATCGCGCTCGACTTCAAGTTCCACGCCCTCCTCTACGAGGGCTCGAACAACACCTTCGTCATTCCCATGCTGCGCAACCTCTTCGGCCACAGCTACCGGCTCTGGCAGATGACGAATACCGGCAATGGGAAGGAGATGGAGCAAATCGTGCGGTCGCATGATCCTATCCTGGATGCGATCCGCGCGGGGGATGCCAAGCGGCTCGACACCGAGATCTCAGCGCACATCTCCAACGCCTACGACCGCGTGGTCAGCATCCTGCGCGGGTCGGTTATCGATGATCTGGGCGGGCTTCGGCCCGTGATGCTGGAGAAAGATAAGCGACCAAGCAAGAGACGCAGAGAGTAGGCGAAACATAACCGGAGGTTTGAGCGTATGACGATCTTGGAGAAAACGGGGAGGGTCGTGTGTCTTGTCGCGGCCGGAGTGGTGGGGACGCTGGCGGCGGCTGAAAGCTCGCATGCTGCCGGCTCGGTGAGCGTGCTGACGTGGGAAGGCTATGCCGACGACAGCTTCGCCAAGCCCTTCGAGAAGGAGACGGGCTGCAAGGTCTCGGCGACGTACGTCGGAAGTAACGACGAGTTCGTGGCCAAGGTTCTTGCGGGCGGCGGCGCGTACGATCTCGTTTCACCGTCCAACGACACGACGCTGCGCCTCATCGACGCGGGCGCCGTGGAGGAGATCGATGTTGCGCGCGTGCCCAACATGCAGCGCTTCTTCGACATGTTCCTCAAGGCATCCTGGAACATCAAGGACGGCAAGGTCTATGGCGTTCCGCACGGCTGGGGCATCATGCGCATCGTGGCCGATACGGAAGCCACAGGGGGCAAGACCCCCGATAGCCTGGCCTTTCTCTGGGATGCCTCGATGAAGGGCAAGGTGTCGATCTGGGATGACGTGGAGGCGATCTATACAGCATCACGCTATCTCGGCTTCAAGAACACCTATGCGCTCGACGACGCGCAGCTCGAGAAGGTCAAGGAGGCGCTCCTCAAGCTCAAACCCAACATCCGCAAGTACTGGACAACGACGGGCGAGATGGGTGCGCTGATGGCCTCGAACGAGGTGGCTGCAGGCAACTCCTGGGAGACGACCCTGGTCGATCTGTGGAAGGCCAACCGCAAGGCCGTCGACGTCCTTCCCAAGGAGGGGCGCAGCGCATGGTCCGACAGCTGGATGATCGTCAAGGGCGGCGGCAAGAACGAATGCACCTACAAATGGCTTGACTACACCGCCTCGGCCAAGACCCAGGCCCTGGCACATGCCGTGACCGGCTTCGGGTACTCCAACCGCGACATCGTCAACGAGCTTTCCGGCGACGTGAAGGCTCGCTACGAGCAACTTCAACTGAGCGACCCTAACATCTTGACGACCCTTGACTGGTGGCAGCCGGTCGAGCGCCGTGCGAAGTATCTCGAGATCTGGACGCAAGTGAAGGCCGAGTAGATGCTGTTGAAAGCGGATCAGAGTGCCCGCGCCGAGCCCGAGAAGGTCGGCGCACTGATCGAGCTGCGCTCGATCAGCAAGAGCTTCGGTTCCTATCAGGCGGTCGACGATGTCTCGATGTCCATCGAGGACGGCGAGTTCGTCACCCTCTTGGGGGCAAGCGGCAGCGGCAAGACGACGACGCTGCGCCTGATTGCCGGGTTGGAAATGCCGAGCTCCGGGACGATCTGGTTCCAGGGCCGGGACATCACCGATGTCCCGGCCACACATCGGGACATGCGCATGGTGTTCCAGGACTATGCGCTGTTCCCCCACCTCACGGTCGAGCGAAACGTCGCCTTCGGGCTCAGCGTCGCCTCGATGCGGGGGAGGTTTCCTCCGGATTCGATCCCTGCGCGGGTGCGGCACTATCTCGAGGTGGTGCAGCTTGCCGGGCACGCAGCAAAGCTGCCGCATCAGCTTTCCGGCGGCCAGCGACAGCGCGTGGCGCTCGCGCGCGCGTTGATCACGGACCCCAAGGTGGTGCTGTTCGACGAGCCGCTCGGCTCGCTCGATGCGAGCCTGCGCAAGCTGATGCAGGTCGAGCTCAAGCGCATGCACCGCGAGTTCGGCATGACGTTCATCTACGTCACCCACGACCAGGAGGAGGCGATGGCCATGAGCGACAAGGTCGCCGTCCTCCAGAATGCGCGCCTCCTGCAGTACGGCTCGCCGGCAGAGATCTACGAGCAGCCGCGCAACCGCGCGGTGGCAGAGTTCGTGGGTGCTGCCAACGTGCTCGACGGAACCGTGGTCGAGGTCGCCGCGGACACAGTCAGTGTACGGCTGCGCGGGGGCCAGGTGCTGGCTTGCGGCCGGCCGAGGCATGCGGTCGGTCGCAATGAGGACGCTCTGGTGGCGCTGCGTTGCGAGCGGTTCCTGCTCGGAGAGAGCGCGCGCTCGGTCCCCGGCGGGCCGCTGGTCGGCACGGTCACGGAGTGCCTCTACCTCGGCAAGTCCATCGAATACGTCGTGGCCGTCCCGCCCTATGCGCGCCCGATCACGGTCGTCGACCACGGCCAGCTCCCGCAGGCGATCCCGGTCGGGGCCTCGATCGAGATCGCAGTTCGGCCCGAGCACGCCCGGATACTGCCCGGCGAGAGCAACTCTTGAGCGGAAGCAGGATCGTGGACGGATTGGCCAGAGACGCTTTGGACCCGGTCGTGGAAAGTCCGCAGAGACACCGGACGACGCATCCCTTGCCCAGCCATCGGGCGACCTCGCAGCGTCAGATGCTGATCTGGCTGGTGCCGCCGCTCGCCTGGTTCTTCGTCTTCATGATCGTGCCTTACGGGCTGCTGCTCTATTACAGCCTCGGTACGACCGAGAACGTGACCTTCCGCCCGGGCTTCACGCCCGACAACTTCGTGCGCCTGTTCACGACCGAGCCCTATCTCGGGGTCATGCTGAAGTCGATCCGGATCGGCCTCGTGACCGGCATCGGCGCTTCAATTCTGGCCTACCCGCTTGCGGTGGCACTGGCATTCCATGTGTCGTCAGAACGCGTCCGCTTTCTCCTCTATCTGCTCATCATTGCGCCCTGGTGGGCTGCCTATCTCGTCAAGGCCTACGCTTGGAAGACGATCCTCGGATCGCACGGGCTGATCAACGGCGCGCTCCTTTCGGCCGGGCTGATCGACGAGCCGTTGACGATGCTGCTCTACAACGAGTTCAGCGTCTGCCTGACACTGATCTACATTTTCACGCCCTTTTCGGCGCTCTCGATCTTTGCCAGCCTCGACCGCATTCCCGTCTCTGTGATCGAGGGGGCGAAGGACCTCGGGGCCAGCAGCTGGGAGATCTTCTCGCGCATTGTCTGGCCGCTCAGCGTGCCGGGCGTGGTAGCAGGCGCGATCATCACCTCGTCGCTCGCATTCGGCGACTTCATCGCGCCGGCGCTGGTTGGCGGACCGAGCGGCATCATGATCACCAACATCGTCGTGAACCTCCTGGGCGTCGCTTTCGACTGGCCGATGGCGGCCGCGATCGGCGTCGTCACGATCGCTCTCGGCCTCATCCTGATCACGATCGCTCAGCACGTCGAGCACAAGTCGAGTGTGCGGCTATGAGGCGTAGCTTTGCGAGCGGTGCCCTGGTCTGGTCGGCGGCGGGAGCCGTGCTGACGTTCCTCTATGTGCCGCTCATCGTCATGGCGGTGTTCTCGTTCAACGACAACACGACGCCGGGCCTGCCCTTCAACGGCTTCACGCTCGCCTGGTACGAGAAGCTGTTCCAGAACCGGCAGATGTTGGAATCGATCGTCAACAGCGTCTATGTGGCGCTCGGCGTCGTCATCCTGAGCACGCTGTTCGGACTTCCTGCCGCTATCGCGCTCGATCGCTATGACTTCCCCGGGAAGGCGGCCTTTCGGCGCATCGTGCTCTTGCCGATTGTGCTGCCGGGTGTGATCACGGGCGTGTCTCTTCTCTTGTTCTACGTCCGACTCGGGCTCCCGCTGTCGCTCAACACCATCATCCTCGGCCAGGGCACCGGCCTCATCTGCATCACCGTCACCGAGGTCTTCGCGCGGCTCCAGCAGCTCGGACGGCGGCAGGAGGAGGCGGCTGCGAACATGGGCGCCAATGCGTGGGAGATCTTCGCGCGCGTCACGCTGCCCAACATCTCGTCGGCGCTGTTCGGCGCCATGCTGATCACGTTCTCGATCTCGTTCGACGAGATCGCCGTGACCTACCTGCTGACGGGGCGCGAGAACACTCTGCCGATGCAGCTCTGGTCGCTGCTTCGCCGCACTGCCACGCCGGAGATCAACGCAGTCGCGACGCTGGTCCTCGTGGTCTCGATCGTCCTCATCGCGATCGGCGTGTGGCTGTCGCGGCGCAAGACGATCTGAAAGAAGGGGGACTCCTATGTCGACGTTGGCCGAGGTCAAGCAGTTCCTGACCAATCATGGCGCGCGCACGGTCATCGTGCTCGGCACGGATCCGTCGGGCGTCGGGCGCGGCAAGCGCCTCAACGTGGATTTCTTTCTCAAGACGGCGCAGTCCGGGATCGGGTTCTCGTCATACATCATGGGCACCACGACGGTCGACGAGGTGATGCCCGGGCTGTTCGACACCGGCGTGCCGGACGTCAAGGGTCTGCCCGACCTCGCCACGCTTCGCATGGCGACCTGGGAGCCAGGAGCGGCGGTCTGCCTCATGGACTGGGTGAAGCCGGACGGCAGCTCGCATCCCTTCTGTCCGCGCTCCGAGCTCAAGAGGCAGAAGGCCGCGCTTGCGAAAGCCGGCTTCGACGCGCTGTTCAGTCTCGAGCTCGAGTTCTACCTGCTGCCCATCGAGATTCAGCAGATCCGACGCGGGCGCTGGACGGATCTCCCGCTCACGGCGCGGGACGTCCACTGCTACTCGGTCTATGAAGGGCACTTCTGGGAGCCGGTGCTCTCGGCCATACGCCAGTCCTTTCCGGACGTCATCGAAGGCAGCATTCCCGAGTGGGGACCGGGCCAGTTCGAGGTCAACCTCTACCGGGCCGATCCGCTCGCAATGGCCGACAACGCGGTGCTGTTCAAGACGGCAACGAAGCAGCTCGCTGCGAAGGCCGGTCTCTCCGCCACCTTCATGGCCAAGATCGACGATCAGCTCTCCGGCAGCTCGGGGCATATCCATCAGAGCCTCACTGAGCGCGCGACGGGGCGTCCGGCGTTCTTCGACGAAAATCAGCCGTTGCGCATGAGCCAGGTGCTGCAATGGTTCCTGGCCGGGCAGCTCGACCTGTTCCGGCCGGCCACGCTCTGCTTTGCGCCGTTCGTCAACTCCTACAAGCGCTTCCAGCCCGACAGCTTCGCCGGCTCGACCCGCACCTGGGGAATCGACAACCGGACCGTCACGCTGCGCGTCATCAACACTTCGGCCGGCTCCTGCCGCCTCGAGCATCGCGAAGGGGGCGCGGATCTCAACCCCTATGTCGCGTTTGCATGCTGCCTCGGCACGGCGCTGCGGGGAATGAGCCGGAAGCTCCCGCTGCCGCCGCGGATCGAAGGCAACGGCTACCAAGCCGCGGACGTCGAGACGGTGCCGACATCGCTGCGAGAGGCCAGCGCCCTGGCTGCGGCCTCCACGGAGCTCAAGGACATTTTCGCCCCCGGTTTCATGGACAATCTCGTGCGGATTGCAGCCTATGAGGCGTCGGCTTGCGAGCAGCGCGTGAGCGACATCGAGCGGCGGCGCTATTTCGAGATGGTGTAGGGAAAGAGCCGGCCAATCACGGACCGGGTGTCGACGCCGGGTTGATCGCGCGGCGCTCGTGTCGTACCTCCCGTACAGCGGATTTCCAGCTGCGGCAGGTCTGCCCAACGTCCCTTCCGAGGATCTTCGATCATGTCCAAACGGCCACTTGTCGGCTTCATCTGCTGCACGAGATTCCCGGAGGATCCGGTCCAGGGCGTGGCCGAGCGCTATCTGCGCGCGGCACCCTTCATGGACGCGGATGTCGTGCTGATCCCCTCGATGGACGGTCTCCTCGACATCGGCTCCGTCGTCAGCCGGCTCGACGGCGTGATCCTCACCGGCAGCCCTTCCAATGTCGCGCCGGCCCGCTTCGGCAGCAACGATGCCGGAGACGGTCCCTTCGATCCGCCGCGCGATGAAACCGCAATGCGGCTCATAGAGCAGTCCGCGAAGCAGGACCGGCCGGTGCTTGGCATCTGCCGGGGCTTCCAGGAGATCGCGGTTGCCTACGGCGCGACGCTGAGGCGCGATCTCGGCGAGAAGAGCCGCGAGCAGGTGCATCACACGCCGCCGGGCCTTCCGCTCGAGGAGATGTTCGCCCTCGAGCATCGCGTCACGCTCACGCCCGGAGGGATCCTGGAGAAAGCCTTCCGCGCCCACTCAATCGTCGTCAACTCGGCCCACTTTCAAGGCGTAGCCGAGCTTGGGGCAAACCTCACGGTGGAGGCGGTGAGTGCCGACGGCATTGTCGAAGGCATCCGACCGAAGGAGGGCGGGCGAGTTCTCGCCGTGCAGTGGCATCCGGAATGGCGCACAGCCGACAGCGCGGAATCGAAGAGGCTGTTCGCCCTTTTCGGAGCCCTCATTCGGGGAAAGTCTCTCGAGGGCGCCGCCGCCCTCGTCGGCGCACCGGGCACCGCCTGAAGAGCACCGCTCAGCCGCGATCCGATCCCACGAGAGGCCCGAGGCCAGCTGCCGGGCACTGTCCGTCCTTGTGCTCCAGGCCAGGCCCGATTTCCGCTGCTGCGTGAATTGCGCTTCAAAATCAATGCTCCGAATTCGGCCGCCGCCCTTTGAGAGCGAGCAGCAGTTGCAGCCAGGATCCTATTGGCCCTGGTGCGCGTTATGTGCCTGCACCCGCGTTGAACTGGGTGCGCCAGGCGCGAGAACCTCATGAGTAAGAAGTCGGCCGAGTTGCCGGTGCTCAATGCACACGGCGCCAAGCTTCTCCCCAGCGTCGAGGTCGACAGCTACAATCTCGAGATCTCCGACGACGAAGGGTTCATCGGCGACCGGGCGAGCAAGGGTGCCTTCCAATCCATTTTGGAAAAATGGCGCGAGCCTTTGCGCAAACTCGGCGCGGATCCGCTCGGCGACAAGCCGACCGAGGACATCAGCAAGAAGAGGCTGGACAGCCTGCTCGCGGACGGCGATGCGGAAGTGGCAGGCGTCATTCACAGCGCGATCGAAGAGTTCGCAGGAGAACTTACGGCCGTCATCCGGCGATTCCTCAAATCGCCGAGCTGGCGCGATACGGCGGGCATCGTGGTCGGCGGCGGGTTTCGCGCGAGCCGCGTGGGCGAGCTTGCCATCGGGCGCGCAGAAGTCCTGCTCAAGGCGGAGGGCCGTGCGATCGAAATCGAGTTGATACGCAACCATCCCGACGAAGCCGGACTCATCGGCGCGGCCCATCTCATGCCTTCGTGGATGCTCGAGGGGTTCGATGGCCTGCTCGCGGTCGATATCGGCGGAACCAATATCCGTGCCGGGGTCGTCGAGACCAGGCTGCAGAAATCTGCGGATCTTGCGAAGGCCAGGGTCCGAAAGTCGGAACTATGGGTGCACGGGGACGAGAGGACGAAACGCGACGAGGCGGTCCAGAGGCTCAACGACATGCTGAAAGACCTCATCAAGGATTGCACCAAGACCGGCTTCAACCTTGCGCCGGTGATCGGAATCGGCTGTCCCGGCCGCATTCGCGAGGATGGCTCGATCGAGTCGGGAGCCCAGAACCTTCCCGGCAATTGGGAGAGCAGCCGATTCAATCTGGCGGACTGCGTTCGTGCGGAGATCGACGAAATCGGCGGACATGAGACAGCGGTCGTCATCCACAACGACGCGGTCGTGCAGGGACTTAGCGAGCTGCCCGTCATGAGCGCTTTCGACCATTGGGGCACGCTCACCATCGGCACTGGTCTCGGCAATGCCCGCTTCACGACGCGGCGCAAATCGAAGGACGGCAAGGTGGACAAGAAGAACACCGGTTAGGCCGTCTGGCGACGGCCAGAGGGCGGGCCGCGGCCCTGGCGTTCCGCTGAGCGCTCCGTCAAGACTTGAGGCTCATCTCCCGTAGCCGCGACCAGGCCAGCGAGAGCCCTATCGCGTAGGCCGCGACGACGAGCAGCACGGCCTTGGCCGCCCATGGCGCGGCTGCGAATCCGGTCCACACGACGGCGATCGAGGCCAGCGACCAGGCGAGCGTCATGGCCAGCGTGAGCGGCCGGAGCGCGACAACGCGGAGAGGATGCACCCACTTCATCGGCACGAAGGTGAGGCCAACGCAGAGCGCGATGATGCCAGCGGTTGCGGTCTCTCCGGCATCGAAGACGAAAAGATAGAAGGCAACGATGTTCCAGACCGCCGGAAAGCCGACGAAGTTCTGGTCATCGGCTTTGTTGTTCGCATCGCAGAAATGATAGAGCGAGGAGAGAAGGATCGCTGCGGCGAGGACCGTGCCCAGGACGCCCGAAAGCTTGCCGGACGCCAGGAGTGCGAGCACGGGCACGAGGACGTAGGTCAGATAGTCGACGACGAGATCGAGGATCACGCCCGAGAAGCGCGGCAACGTCTCCTTGACGCGGACGAGGCGGGCGAACGTGCCGTCGATGCCGTCGATGATGAACGCGACCCCGAGCCAGAGGAATGCGCGCTCCCAATCGCTATTGGAGATGGCGCCGATCGCAAACAGTGCGCAGACCACGCCGAGCGCGGTGAATGTGTGCACGAGTACTGCCGCCAGCCGCACGAATCTCCTCCCGCTTTTTTTCCGGGAGATTAGAGTATTTTCCGCGCCTTGGGAGACGGAAGACGGCCTGCCGCCCGCCGCAAGCGCGAAGCCTGTCTATCCCTGGAGGCCCGGCCGGGCTTCATTTCCGTTCTGAGCAGCATTCATCGCACAGACCCAAGGAAATGCGGGCGCATAAAAGCAAAAGGAGCGCCGGGGCGCTCCTCGAACCGATATCCGCCGCTTGCGCAGTCAAGCCGCCATTAGAAGTTGTGCTTGATGGTCCCGCGGACCGTCAGATCGTCGGCAGGCGTCTCGCTGTCGACGGCATCGGGCCTCTTGGTCTCATTGGCGCCGTAGAGCAGCTCGAGGCCGAAATCCATCTTCGGCAGCACGCCGAGCTTGCCGAGACCAGGAATGCGCACCTCGGTGCCGGCCGCGCCGCCCTCGGCCGCGGACGGTGTGGTGAGCTCGGTACCTCTCGTATCCGGTACTGCTGGAGCTGTTGCCGCAGGCGCGGCCGGAGCCGGTGCGCCGCCTGATTGCTGCTCCTGGAACGCGGAGGCAGACGTGCTGGCTATGGCCAGCGCGACCCCGAGCCCCGTCAAAACTGAAAGCCTCATGACTCAAATCCCCGCAGTTACCCGTGTCCTTCCACTCACTCGCGAAAATGAGGCTTCGGGTTTGGGAAAACAAGCATGGAACAGCGAGGGTTAACCCCCGATGAACGTTTCTTGGAAGAGTGTGGTTGCGGTGCAATGTGGCGATCGGGTCACAAGACAGCTCTACGCAAGGCCTCGCCTCAATTTATCCACAAAGGCTTGAAGCGGAACACCTAATTGCGCCGAGGTGCGGCTATGCATCCGTGCGTGCGACAGACGCTCGGAGTGCCGCCGGGCTGCACGCGATCGAGTGCCAGAGAGGCAAAAAAAGAAGGGCCGCTTGATGCAGCGGCCCTTCCGGTCTCATGCGTCGACAAGTAGGGCGCAGATCAGAACTGAATGCGGGCGCCGGTCACCACACCATACCAATCCTCAAGATCGAGGTCCTGAGCCGTGGTCTTCACGTCTGCCTGGTAGTAATTGAACACGGCGTAGATGTCCATCTCGGCATTCTTCAAATTCTGAGTGATGCCAGCGCCCCAACGCTCGACCTCGGAGTCGATGATGTAGGCACTAGCAGCTACACCGGTGCAAGGGCCAAAAGCACACGTGTTAGCTCCGCTATTACGGACTCTGAGGCCCTCGCCCCAGCCCTCGTAAATACCGTAATCGACATGGAAGTTCGTCTTGCCAATCGAGACCAACTCCGTGTTGATGCCGACTTGGCCATAGTAATAGTGCGCGTCGTCATCCACCCCGGCCACAACGGGTTGGTCATCGATTTCGCGGTGGCCTGTGGCGCCGTAGAAGTAGAGGCCGGTTGTTTTCTCAGAGATGCCGAGCGAAGCGACGACATCCTTGGGGCCGTCGTTACGTGAGGGCACACCACCCGAGACAGCGTCATCGACGTCGTCGGTGTAGGCTACGCCGGCTTTAATATGGAAGTTGCCGAACTTCTGGTCGAAGCGGAGCGCCATATCCCAGATGTCATCCTCACCCCAGGAAGCCGACAGCACGAAACCCGCGATCTCAGGGGAATCGTAACGCACGTTGTTGGTACGCGAGTTGTCGAGGTTGTTCGCGAGTGCGTCCCAATTGAGATCCGGGCTGCTCGAGTTGCTGCTAACATTGAGCGTGGAGCCATCGGCGCGACGGAGCAGCATGCGCCCGTTGTAGTGGAGCTCGGCGTCGGAATAGGCCTTGCCGACGTTACCCCACTTGTACAGATCGTCCTGAGCGCCGGAGCCGAGGCCGACCGTGACGCCACCCAGCGACTTGTTCTTGATGAACCACTTGGACTGGCGAACCTCAAGGAAGGAGGAACCACCGCCCGTAGCGCCGCCAAGTTTGCCGCCTTGGTTCGCGTTATCGTCGAATTGCGTGACGCCATCCGAAGAAGCATTGTCAACGCCGATCTCGATCAGGTAGCCCGCAGTCCAGTCGTCGCTGATCTTCGCCTTGCCGCCCATGCGAAAGCGCGTCTGCGCGAAGTCATTGTCGACCACGTACTGGTTGCTCTCGATACCGTCATCCCAGAACATGACCGCTTTGGCGACCTGTCCCGAAAACTCAAGGCTTACCTTCCGGTTACCTTTGCGGGCCGTGGTGGCCTCGAGCTCGGCAATGCGCTCTTCGAGATCAGCGCAGCAATCGCCGCCCAGATCAGCTGCCTGGGCCGTCGCCGCGCCCATAACGAACAATCCTGAAGCCGCGAGCAACGCGAGACGAGCCCCCGACATCATCAAACCCCCAGTCATGATCTCGAACCTTTCGATCCTTAGGCCCCCGGTCACCGGACCTCAGAGCACTCTTGACCCTCACCACTCAGCGGAGCCTGGACAGACGCACGAACTAAACCGCCTGCCCCACCACCGTGGACAGGGGCACTTAATCGGTCACCGCCAAGGGAGTAAATGCGAAATGCTAATATGACAGATTTGCTATCCTTGGTCGTGGTTTGCTGGCCACGAGCCAATGAACCGCAGTCTCTGGTGATGACAGTTTCATGACAAAATGACGTTGCTTGGCTGCAACTTTGGGAAAGACTGCTCGTGCTCGATCTGTGCACGGTTTCATTGCGTGCGCAGGGATGATCGCTGGCTGGCATCCGGGACATACCCATGATTATGTTGGATATGTCGGGACAACCGTTTTGAGTGAGGCTCGCGGTCGTGGCGGATGAAGCTCGGTTTCAGGCGGCAGTCGTGGGCGGCGGGCCAGCAGGGCTTGCCGCCGCGCTCTGCCTCGGACGGCTCGGCATCGAGACAGCGCTGGTCGCGCAGCCACACAGGCCGACGGGTGGCGATCACGATCATCGGACTGCCGCGCTCTTCACGGGATCGGTCGAGCTTCTCCGCAATCTTGGCGTATGGGAATGCGTCGCACGGGCAAGCGAGCCGCTCGAGGCCATTCGCATCATCGACGATACCGGCGCGCTGCTGCGGGCGCCTGAGGTCGTCTTCACGGCGGCAGAGGTCGGACTCGAAGCATTCGGCGCCAACGTGCCCAACCTCGCCCTCGTTGCGGGCCTTCTCGAGGCCACCTGCACGCCCGGAAGCAACGTGGCACTCATCGAGACCGCGGGCGTGACACGGCTCGAAATCGGGGAAAGGTCGGTCAGGCTGCACCTCAAGGACCGGGGGGCCATCGAGGCGCAACTGGTGGCCGGCGCCGACGGGCGGCGCTCGATCTCTCGTGAAAGCGCCGGGATCGGCACTCGCACCTGGGACTATCCGCAAAGCGCGCTCGTCTGCTCGTTTGCGCATGAGCGCCCGCACAATCGAATTTCGACGGAGTTCCACCGGCCGGCTGGCCCTTGCACCACCGTGCCCCTGCCAGGCAATGCCTCGAGCCTCGTCTGGGTCGAGACGCGGGGCGAGGCGCAACGGCTCGCCGGGCTCGACGAGACGGCCTTCCGCGATGCGCTCGAGACGCGACTGCAGGGCCTTCTGGGGGCCGTCGGCACCATCGGGCCGCGCGCGGTCTTCCCTCTCAGCGGGCTGTCGGCCGAAGCGTTTGGCCGCAATCGCGTTGCTCTGATCGGGGAGGCGGGGCATGTCGTCCCCCCCATCGGTGCGCAAGGTCTCAACCTCGGCTTGCGGGACGGGGCAGCGCTCGCCGACTGTGTGGCCGACGCCTTGCGCGAAGAGCGCGATCCCGGCGGCGCAGCGACGCTCGAAGCCTACAACGGCGCGCGGCGTATCGACGTCTCGTCACGCATTTTCGCCATCGACGTCCTGAACCGGTCTTTGATCTCAGGCCTCCTGCCGGTTCACCTCGCGCGTGGATTGGGGATCCACGCGCTTCGCGCCATCGGCCCCCTGCGCCGCGCTGTCATTCGCGAAGGTCTCGACCATCAGCTCATCAAGCCGTCGCTCATGCAGCCGGACGGAGAGGCGGCGCTTGCAGCGCGGCGCGCGGGGCCGGAGGCCCGGGAGCCGCAAAATCGAGCCCCGGCACGCGGCGAGGCGGGAAAGATCGCGGACAGCATGGCATGATGCCTTGACGGGCGCCGCACCACCTTGGCATTTGCCGATCTTGCGCTCACACTCTCCTCTCCGCCCCCAAAGACCGCAACGCCAAGGTCCCATGCAGCAGCCGCGCGTCACCCTGTTGCGCGATCTCCAATTCCGCCTCGAATACGCGCTCCTGCGCCTGATCATCGGGGTGGTGCGCCTGCTGCCGCTCTCCGTGGCGACCGGCATATCGGCCATGGCCTGGCGCGTGCTGGCCCCGCTCATCAACCCCAAGCGCCACGAGCGAGCGCTGGCCAATCTCAGGATCGCATTTCCGGACAAGACGGAAGCCGAGCACCACGCCATCGCCATGGCGCACTGGGAGAACCTGGGACGCGTCATGGCCGAGACGATGCAGATTGACCGGCTCATTCAAGATCCGTCGCGCATCCGGATCGTCTCCGACAAGCTTTTCTCGCGCTACAAGAACAAGCTCGGCCCGGCCATCGGCGTGTCGCTGCACATGGGCAACTATGAGCTGTCGATCTGGCCGTTCGTGGTGGCGAACGCCAACCCCGCCGCGGTTTACCGCTCGGTCAACAACCCCTACGTCGACCAGTATCTGCGCTGGCAGCGGCGCGACCTCTATCCCGGAGGGCTCTTCGGACGCGGCAAGGTTGAGGGCGAGCATGGCGACGATCAGAAGACGGCGCGCATCCTGACCGACTTCGTGCGCCGCGGCGGGCGGCTCGGTCTCGTGTGCGATCTCTATGACCGAACGGGGCTGCCGGTGCCGTTCTTCGGCCAGGAGGCCAAGACGCAGGCGATCGGTGCCATGATCGGGCGGCGCGTCGGCAGCCGCATCTGGATGAGCCGGTGCAAGCGCGTCGGCACCGAAAGCCGCTTCGAGATCGAGATCCGCGAGCTGCGCGTGCCGCGCACCAAGAACCAGTCGGAGGACGTGCGCTGGATCATGACGGAGATGCAGCGCCAGTTCGAGGCGTGGGTGCGCGAGGCGCCCGAGCAGTGGATGTGGAGCAATCGGCGGTGGAGCTGAGGGCGCGCCGTCGCCTGCCGGGCGTCACGCTGCGACTGGCACTCTCCGGCGGTGGCGGCAAGTCCCCAAGAGAGAATTGACCGTAAATGGGCTTCGCGTGCTGGGATATACAAGCGTATCCAAGGCCGGCTCAAGCCCTGCCACGGCGCCGCGTTAGGCATCAAACGGAGTAATCCCTGGCGAAGCCAGACGATCTCTCATACCGTTCTGCTGCACAGCAATATCTTCGGTGACAATACGCTCGCGCGTGCAGTATCTCTTGCCAGTATTCCTGCCGGCATTTTGCGGTGATGACGGACCCTGCAATGACTCAGCATGTGATCACGACGCCAGCGCAGGGTGAGGCCCCGGTCGTGCCGGAAACGATGGCAAGGCCAGCGCTCCTTTCTGTTGTCGTCCCGACGTTCAACGAGCGCGACAATGTGGCCGAGATCGTCGCGCGGCTGACCAACGTGCTGCGCGGAATAGACTGGGAGGTCGTGTTCGTCGACGACGACTCTACCGACGGCACCCCGGCCATCCTGCGCCGTCTCGCCCAATCCAATCCCAGAGTGCGGTTCGTCCATCGCATAGGCCGCAGAGGCCTCTCGTCGGCGGTCGTGGAAGGGATCCAATCGACGAGCTCGCCGTTTGTCGCTGTGATGGATGCCGATCTGCAGCATGACGAGAGCCTCTTGCCGCGCATGCTCGAGCGTCTGCGCACATCCGGCTCCGACGTCGTCGTCGGCTCGCGCTATATCGAGTCAGGGGGCGTCGGCGACTGGAGCAGCAAGCGACAGAAGATCAGCCAGGTGGCGACGAAGCTCGCGCACCTCTTCCTGCCGTCGAAGCTCACCGATCCGATGAGCGGCTTCTTCATGCTGAAGCGCGGCGCCTTCGATCAGTCCGTGCGGCAGCTTTCGAGCCTCGGCTACAAGATACTGCTCGACATCCTCATTTCCGCGCGCTCGGCCCTCGTCGTCGAGGAGCTGCCTTATGTCTTCCGCAACCGGGTGCACGGCGAGAGCAAGCTCGATTCCGCGGTGGCGTGGGAATACCTGATGCTGCTCTTCGACAAGTCCTTCGGGCGGTTCGTGCCGCCACGGCTTGTGATGTTCGGGATAGTGGGCAGCGCCGGCGTTGTCGTGCACATGCTCCTGCTTGCGCTTCTCACACAGGGGCTCAATTTCGCCTTCACGGCGGGCCAGACGGCGGCGACTTTTGCAGCCATGACGTTCAACTTCTTCTTCAACAACGCATTCACCTACCGCGACAAGCGACTGCGCGGCTTGTGGCCGATCCTCGGCGGTCTGCTCAGCTTCTACGCCGTCTGCTCCCTGGGCGCGATTTCGAATGTCGGCATCGCCTCGTTCCTCTTCATGCAGGACTACTCGTGGTGGCTGTCGGGCCTCGGTGGCATCCTGGTCGGAATCGTCTGGAACTATGCGGCGACCTCGATCATCACCTGGGGCAAGAAGTAGCCTTCGGAATTTCTGGAAGTCACAACTGCCGCGCTTGAGCCAGGTCGCCGCTCAGCATGGCATCCGGCGCATTTTCGCGTCAGCTCTCAGGGGTGAGGCACGGCAATGCTGCGCACGCCATAGTAGCGGGCAATGCACTCGTTTCGCCACTCTGCCGGATCGCTCCCAAGCTCGTACCAGTAGAATAGCCGCGGCGGCCGATCGTGGATGGGCGCGAGCTTGATATCTCCTTCGGCGGCTCGCCGGCGGATATCGCCGTCGCGCGCCTCTATTGCGGGCCTCCATGCCGTCACGACCTTCGGCAGGTCAGCCATGGCGCGCATCATGTTCGGCCCAGTCACCAAGCTGACCGGCAGCATGATGCCGGCCACGAGACTGAGGAAGCGGGACGGATGTCCGTCGAGGCTCGCGCGCGCGGCAGCGCCAATGGCGGCAATCGACGCGATCAAGCCAATCACGAAGGCGGCGTATATGATGTTTAGGACACGCAAGAACGGGGGAGTGCCTTGCGCGAAGTTCACTGCAAACGCGGCAAGATGCACCGCGATGAGTGCGATCAGCGGTACGACCACGAGCCATTGCGACAGCGGCTTGGGACCCGGTAGCGTCCAATTGGTCCAGGCGGGCAGGCGAGCGAGGAACCACGGGCTGCTCGCGAGCGCGATTGCAAGCCATATCAATCGCGCGTCGCCGAGCCAGCTCGCTGGCGCATAGTCAGGCTCGAGGAATGTAAGGCGAATGGCGTAGGCGAGATCATGCTGGTTGGGGAAATCCTGCGCGGCGCGTATGGCTGTTCCGGGCGCCAGGAAATTGGAAGCCAAGCCGGCCACGGTGACGACCGACACTGCTGCCAGGGCTGCTGCGACGTCCCAACGCCGCCATACCAGCGCCAGGGCGGCGCCAACCATCAGCACGCCCAGCAAGAAGAGACCAACCAATTCGTTGAAGCCCGTGACGAGCAACGCGAGCGCCATGGCGGGCACGATCGACGCGATTTCACGCCAGCCTTGACGGGGCGTCGTCCAGATGCTCGACAGGGCCAGAAGGCAAAGAGCGGCCATCAAGAAAGGGAGCTGGTACTCGATCGAGCCCGTCAGCCAGTACCAGGTCTCGCCCGGACCCGGCATGCCGACCCAGTACGCCGCACATATGAGCACCGCGAGGAACGCCTTCTCGGCGATGGTCAATACCGCGCCAAAAAGCAGCTGCAAAACAATGAAGAAAATTGCGCACCAAATCAGGGGCGAGAGCGCGACAAGAAAGTTGTAGATGGGCGATGTGACATTGAGGTGCGGAAACACCAAGACGTAAAGGGAATGCACGGCCCAGCGTCCGGACCATTCCCGATACACCTGGGTGACATGATCCCACCAGGTAAGACTCTGCGGCAGACCTGCGCGGCAGAAGTCGTCGGCATTGGCCGGCGCGTAGAGCGCGTAAATGAATGAGACGAGGCCGACGAGGGCGATCGACGCGTACAGGAGACCGTTCAGAATTTGGCGTGTTTGCGCGGGTAAATGATCGTTTAGTATTTGATGGACTCCTTGCCTGCTCCGCCCGGGGGCCGCCGGGCGTCGAAAGCTTCCCGCGTCACGCCATGTGATTTCTGCTGTAAGGTCCGGAGCCGGAACGGGCTCCCTCATCTCCCAAGATTGCGATGATAGGGTAGCCTCGGCGGGTGAACAATCGCAATCTCCGCATCGCTAAAAGTTGCATCAAATTTTGGCGCCCGATTGAAGCGCGAGTTATCGAGCCGCGCTTAGCATGGCTGCCGCGTAGCCTCGCGCGCCAGCAGGCAAACCGTTGCAGGTCATGAATGGCGCAGCGTCGCGTAAAAAGGTGCAGGCGAGCCCCATGTCAAATGTCATCGTGTTTCGGCGTCCCGCGAAAGCTCTATGTCAGCGGCCGGCCGCCGCCGAAGAGGCTCTAGCGGTGCTAGCCGACAGCTCTATGACGATCAGCTCCACGGTCTTGCTCGAAGGCCTCGACGACATCGACGCGGCCATCAGCAAGGCGGTGCGGCTGCTGCGTGCCATGCCCGACGGCAAGGCCCGCGATCTCGCGCGCGCCGAGCTCGAGCATATCAGCGCGCAGCTTGCGGCGGGGCGCCGCACCAGCGACGCGTACCGGGACTTCGATCCCGCCGCTTGACCGACTAGAACCTCGAGCAAGGCAGGCGGCACGCGAGCATGGCATCCAATATCGTCGACTTCCCGGGGGATGCTGCACTGCGCGCGCCAGCAGACTTGCGGGAGCTGACCGACGCGTTCGTCGCCCGCTTCTCGGCGTCGAGCGCCGCGACGCTGCTCAAGGGCATCGACGATCTCGCTCTTGCGGTCGACAAACTTGCCCCCCTGGTTCAGGCCATGCCCCAAGGCGACGCGCGTCGGCACGCGGAAGCCGACCTCGAGGCGCTGCGGGCACAGATCGCAACCGCGCGCGCCTTGAGCGAGAGGATCTGAGCGGGACGCCGACCAACCGCCAAGTTCCTCAGATCCTCTTCGTCAGCAGCACCCAGTTCTCTCCGTCGTTCTGCCAGTCGTCTTTCACCATCGCTCTTGTCGCACGCATCGCGTAGCCGGAGCGCTCATAGAGGCGACGTGCACCCGCGTTGTCATCGGAGACGATGACGCTCAGCCCGCGCTTGCCCAGCGCACGCGCGGTCTCGTCCGCGCGCGCCAGAAGCCTCGTCCCCAGGCCTTGGTTGCGAAAGGCCGGCTGTACCGCCAGCACGTTGACATACCAGGTGCCCGGCGCGAGATTCTCGAGCTCCTGCAGGCCGACGAACATGGGCGGCATGTGTTCGGCGATCGGCGCCGGCTCGTCCGGGATCTCGTAGCCGATGAGGCAGCCGGCGGTCTGGCCATCGTGCTCGATCATGGTCGCGTTGCGGTAGGAGAAGCTCCCTTCCTCGCGCGCGGCGCGACGGCGGCCGACATCCCAGGCGCACTCGCCGGGCTCGGCGAGCTTGCCCCAGAGGTAGAGCGGCATCCCTTCGCCGGCGTAGTTGACGAGCTCGGCGAGGAGCGGCGCGTCGGCAATCGTCGCGCGGCGGAATGGAGGCACGGGGTGCGTCATGGACACAGGATAGCATCGTGACGATGCCGATGGCAGGCGCTCTCAGGCCCTCACCACTTGGTCGTCCAGCCGACCGAGACGATGTCGACACTCGACTCGACGCTGCCGGTCAAGAGCAGAGTAGTGAGAGGAGGAGACGTGCTTGCCGGAAGGCGCTCGATATCCGCGTCCTCGACGAAGATGTGCGTGTAGCCCACATTGAACGTGATGAAGTCGCTGTACTTGTAGGTGCCGCCGATGCTCGCCCAGAAACGGTCGGCGTCCGGCAATTGCAGGAGGCGCTCCGAGGCGTTCTGAATGGGCGAGATCTCGTAGGCAACGCCGGCCCGCAATGTCACCTTGGGGCTGTAGTCGTATTCGCCACCGAGGGCGAAGAACCAGCCGTCGTGCCACTGGAAATCCAGTTTCGAGATCGCGGTGCCAGTAGAATCGAGTGTGATCGGAATGACGCCGAGCCGGCTCCAGTTGGTCCACTCGACGGTTCCCATTACTCTCGTGTTCGGAGCCAGCTCCTGGCGCAAGCTGAGCGTGACCTTCTCGGGGAGCTCCAGATCGGCGCTGATGGGCTGATGGAGCGTCGGCGCATTCACCTTACCCTCGAGCTCGTGCTCGATCGAGGACCTGAACCCGACGCCTACCGCAGTTCCCGGGACGGGCTTCCACAGGAGGCCCGCAGTGAAGCCAACGCCCAGCTCGTCGTCGCCTTCAATTGTCGCGGTGGGATAAGGCGTCGGCCCCAAGTTCGGCGCGGCCGACTTCAACGCCTTGAGATCGATGTACTGGAATTGGATGCCGCCCGCCACGGTGACTCCCGGCGCGACGTCATAGGATACCGTCGGCGTGGCGTTGATGCTGAACAGCTCTGCCGTGCGGGAATGAACCTGACCCGCCCAATTCGAGTTGTCCGGCTCCGTGGCGAGGCCGAACTGCGAATTGAGGCTGAGGGCAAAGACCGTGCGGGAGTCATAACGCCAAGCTGCATAGCTCGCGGGCACGATGGCGTCCTTGCCGATGTCGACTTCGCGGTCCAGCGGAGACAGCGCCGGGCCGAAGGGTCCACCGCCTGTCACACTGTCGACCGTGATCTCCGAGTCGGGGAGGATCAGCGTGTAGTTGGAATTCATGGTGAGGCCGGCGCCCACCTCTCCCGCGGCTGCCGGGTTCCAGAACATCGACGAGAGGTTGCCTCCGGCGGCAGAGCCCGCAAACGACATGCCCTGAAAGTATGCTGACTGCTCTCGGACCTCGAAGCCGCCGGCCAGCACACCCGATGTGCTGCCGATCAGGACCGACGCTGCAAGAGCGCCAGTCACGCCCGCGCATGAAATACTCGTTCCGCTAGATACGCGACGCATTACATTCCCCTCCCCCTGCAGTCTCAGAGAGACCGCGCGCCGGACGCCCCCGCTTGCTCCTTCCACGCGTGCCGGCAGTTCGTCCTAAGACTGCGTTGTATAGTCGCGGAACTCAACGGCCTTGCGGCCGCCGGTTGCGCTTCGCGACCAGTTTGAATGCAGGTTGTGTTTTATGCGCCACTTCGGCTCGCCATATTTTGCATCGCAAAATAATTTCGTTGCGGAAGCGAACGCCACTTGAATAACGGGCTCACGTCGAACGAGAAAACGGCGTTAACCAGTCGTTAACCCGGGTCGGCAACACAATGTTCACGAAGAAACGCTCGGCCAGACTGGTGCCGCTCCGATGGACGATTTCAGCTCCTTTCCACACTCGACGTCGAGCCTCAACGAGGCGCGGAACGACACGGGGCGCATGGCATTCTGCGGGCCCTACGTGCTCTCCGCGATCACCGGCTTCCCGATCAGCAAGGTCGAGGACGTAATCCGAGCCGGCCGCGAGTTGCCGCCCGATCGGCGCCCGGTCGTGCGCGGCACGTACGCGGACGAGGTCGAGGGGGCGCTTGCGCAGTTCGGCTATGCGATGGTGCTCAAGGAAAGCTTCATGGCGCGCCCGCGCAAGGAGCGCCCGTCGGTGTGGACGTGGATGCAGAAACCCAGGAGCGCTTGGGCGCACTACATCCTGGCCATCCACAAGGGCAAGGAAGGCCACTGGATTCTGATCAAGGGGGTCAAGATGTGCGACACGTTTACGGAGGGCAAATGGACCTTCGTCGTCGACGGTCCGCATCGCGGCGCGCGCATCATGGAAGTGTTCGAGGTGCGTCGCGCCATCGAGGGCTGACACAACAAACTAGTAGGCCTTGCTGCGCAGATCCAGCGTTGTGTCATCCTCGGCTTTATGCCGAGGATCCATGGTGCAGCAAAAAGTACTACTGAAATCGTGAGCACCGTGACCGACGCCCGTTCCAGTTGACCGCTAGATCCTCGGGACAAGCCCGAGGATGACAATGAAGCGTGAGCCTTCTGGTAGGTCAGGCTCGCTGCTTCTCCGCGCGGCGGACCTTGATCGCCGCCCTGACCCACATCGCGAGATAGACAAAGAACAAAAACATGAACGGCGTCTGGGTGCTCCATTCCACGGCGTCGCTCATGGCTGAATCGATCAGCCCAAAGTGAAGCGCGAGCCGGCCGGCCGCCATGAAGCAGATCGAGAGCACGAAGACATTGCCGACGAATGGGAGATGTTTCTCGGCCCGGTAGTAGCGCACGAGCGGGAAGCGCGGCGGCGGAGGCGGCGATCCGTTGACGAGGCCATAGACGGTAATCGGAAAGAGAGGGAGCACGGCGGTGTAGATGATAACTTCGAGTGTGGTGAGCATGGGCTTCTCCGGGTCGGCGGTTGAGAGCGCTCGCGCGCATGGTGCTGGCTGGTAGCCAACATCTTCGCCGAGACCACTGTCATCAGTTCCCGGGGAGACATCGCTGCGCATCAAAGGCAGCTAGGCAGTCAAAAGAGCATATTTGCTTTTCGAAGGCCGCGTCTCGTGACACCGCAACTCAGAGCCGTCGTCGAGGATGCCTACGATGTCTTCGCCGGCTACGCCATCCGTCACTCGCTCACCGTCTGCCACTGCAAGGTCTGCATGGACGAGGAGACGGAGCGCGAGCTCTTGAGGACGCCGCTGCGCGAAACCCCGGCGGGCATGCTTGCCGCATACACCAACTCGGCGCACGACTGGGACGATGGTCCCGTCGCGCGCGAGATGCGCCATTTTTTGCCGCGCTATCTCGAGCTCATCGCATTGGACGACGCGCCCTGCTCAATGGGGATCGATATATGCTTGCGCCGGCTCGGACAGGCGGGCTGGCGTGCGAAATGGCCGACGCGTGAGGAAGAGATCATTGACCGCTTCTTCGATGAGCTCATGGTCGCGAGCCTCGAGCGGCTCGGGCTTGTGCGATGGCCCGTCGGGTGGCGGCTCGCATTCGACATCGTGGATGTCTTGACGCTCGTCGACACCGCGGGTGGCGATCTCGATCGGGTGCTCGCGGTCTGGGATGCAGCGGACGATCCCGCGGCGGCGACCCACATGGCCGCGGCGCGCGAAAGGGTACTCATCGAGAAGGGGCGCACCTACCTCTATTCTGCCTACCTCGAAGACAGAAAAGAAGCCGCCGACAAGATCGGCGGCTTCCTGATGCGGCCCGAGGTGACGGCGCGGATCGAGAGCGCGTTTTTCAAGGTCGACGACCGGCGCCTGCAAAAGATCCTCTCGGACGCGGCCTGAGCCCAAGCGCGCGAGGCCATGAATTCACGCGGCGCGGTCGAGGTCGTAGCGCGTCAAGCCGATGTCCTCGAGCAGACGGTCGTCGAGGCGACGCAGCTCGGAGGATTCCATCTGCCGGCGGCTCCAGCGCGCGACGCCGTCCGCAAGCTGGCGCGTGAGCTCGGCCAGCCCGGACGCGGGGAGCGCTGCGACCCTGGCCAGCTCGTGGGCATTGTGAGCTACATGTCCAGCCTTGATCTTCATGACGTGTTCCTTTCGAGGCGCGCTGTTCTTCCGTCCGGCGACATGCCGTCGGCGCCCATAGCGGGGAAGCGATTTGGGATGGGACTGTGATACGCGTGCAAACGACGATGTAGTGTTTCACCCGTTACAAAACTATGGAAACACCCAGCGGCATTTTGTGCATTGCGTGAGCTCAAAAATCGCACGGGGGATTGATGCCCGCGCGGACGCACCATGATTGGTCAATCGTGAAGCAATATGACGGCATGCAGGAAATGCAGCCCTGCAGCGCAGTGCTCGCGGGCCTTTGTTGCAGCTGCATACTGTTGCTGGTGGAGAGGATCGCCCCGAGAGCTGCGGCCGGCATCCTGGACGCCGGCCTGCACACTTGAGATTGGTGGCCAGCGCTTACGCGCCCGCCTGCGAGTTCTCTAGCTTTGCGGCGGTCGCTACGCGCCCGCCTGCGCATTGTTGATTGACGGCGGTCGCTACGCGCCCGCCTGCGCATTGTTGATTGACGGCGGTCGCTACGCGCCCGC